>Ga0265338_10010067_pt1 | contig 11177 bp, 8 predicted proteins | sample 42126metaG_FD_193579 | JGI IMG/M metagenome (GOLD analysis project Ga0265338, IMG submission 193579) | Rhizosphere microbial communities from Carex aquatilis grown in University of Washington, Seatle, WA, United States - 4-21-26 metaG | ecosystem: Host-associated > Plants > Roots > Rhizosphere >... | reverse complement strand
CGATTCTGCCAATAAGTGCCACCGCTGTGAATCCCATCACCTGGGTGCCAAGAAGAGAGAGCAGTGGAACCTTCTTGTTGTGTCGCAACAGCCACGCCCAGCGGACAGCGCGAAACACGAAAGCTAAATAGATGCATCCGGCGCCGATCAACACTTTGCGCCAGTCTGCCTTTTCAAACCCTTCAATGAACATCGACCAGTTGAACGGGTGCTTATGCTGTTCGTAGCTGAACAGTGCGGCGAGCGCTACCAGCAGCACCAGGCCTATGATCCATTCGCGTTTCTTCAAGTTCGCTCCGTTCGCCGTACTCTTGCATCATTCTATCGGTCCGAGCGGGAATTATTGGGAAGGGAATAACTTCGGTCAACAACGCAGGAGTTGTCTAGGATTTCGCGCCCCCACGAGCAATCGAAATCCGTTCAATTAGCCTTTGCCGTCGCCACCGCTGCCTCATGCGCTTTAACCCTGCGATTGAACTCATGAATCACGCGCGCAACGTAGAGCTGCGTCTCGTGATACGGAGGTATGCCGTGATACTTGTCTACCGCTTCAGGGCCCGCGTTATAGGCTGCCAGCGCGAGCGCAAGGTTGTCATGGTAACGAAGCAGCAGCCCATCAAGATAAGTTGACCCGCCGCGCACATTCTGATCGGGCTTATAGCTGTCCGTTACACCAAGCCCGTTGGCCGTCGCAGGCATTAGCTGCATCAGCCCGCGTGCCCCGGCCCGGCTCAGCGCTTTAGGATTTCCGTCGCTCTCCGCCTTCACCACGCTGGCCAGCAGATCCACGTCCAGATTATGTTCCTTCCCGGCGCCTGAAAGAATCTCATGAAGGTCCGCGGGGCTTAGCTTTGCGTCCTTAGCGGCAACCCCAACAGCCGGTGTCGCACTGGGCGGCGGAGCGGGAGGATCTGGCACGCTTTCTACCTTCGCAATTTCCTGTGAGGCAAATTCGATGAAACTATTCTCGCTGGCACTCAGATAGAGTCGCGTATGATCCTGCACCTGCGCGTGATGATCGCACGTGAGCGCGAACCCATTGCGCAGCGTAATGCGTTCCGCTCCCCAACTGGCAAGGGGCAGAACCGCAAATACCGCCGCAACAATCAGTCCGCGTAATTTCATTCGCACTCATGGCCCCGCGCAATCCCTGCCGCAGGGAGCTTTTTCAAAGCTGCTTCTAATACGACGGCCACGCCGTCCTGATCGTTCGGCGGAGCCTGTTTCCATCCACTGGTTTTCGCCAGCGTCCTCAATTCTAAGGCAGCATTACCCATCACCACTGCTTGTGCGGCCCATTCGAACATTGCAACGTCGTTCCAGTTGTCGCCGATGGCCATGGTCTCGCGCTGATGAATGCCCAGCCGTATGGCCAGCTTTTCCAGCGCCCATCCCTTTGAAACGCCACGCGGCAGCAGGTCCAGAATCGAGACATCGCGGGACGGATACTCCGTGCGCACGCATTCGCAGCTGTCGATCCAATGGCTGCCCCTGAGCGCTTTTTCCGCATCGCGCATTCTGCTTACTGGCCCTGTCACCATGCCCTGAATCGGATCGTCTCCATCCAGCAGCGCCGTCTCAAGCGGCTTGAACACTTCAATTGCGTTCCGGTTCGTCTCCACCCAGACCGCAATTCGCCCCTCGACCTGATCGATATCCTCCAGCACAAGTTCGCCACGTCCCGGCCTGTCAAAGGTAAAAACCAGCGCGCCAAAGGGCCGCAGTAAACCGCAGAGTCCGCGCGCAACTCGCGACTCCATGTGGCAACGATCGATCGGCTTGCCCTCAAGCGTGCGAATCACTGCGCCATTCGATGTGATCAGTGGGGTATCCGCCCGTAATCCCAAATCCTCGATCAGAGGAAGGGTATACGCCATCCGCCGCCCGGTCGCAATCGCCACCGTAATGCCGGCCTGCTGCGCTGTCCTCAAGGCCTGCACATTGCGCCTGCTTATCTTCTGCACATCGTTCGGCAGCAGCGTGCCATCCATATCAATTGCCACCAGCCGAACAGGGGAGTGCATACACCCAGTGTACCGGCAACCCGCTTCGCCCGTCACAAGCCGGACCAATCAGGTAAGCTCTTTTGTATGGCAACCGTTTGTACGCAGTGTCACGCCGAACTCGCAGCAGACATCACGACCGACTGGTGTCCCGCCTGTGGTGGCGCACTCATTGAGCGCGAAGATGCAATCGCGAAATTGCAACCGGCACTTCCTAAAGCTGAAGTAGATCATCGCGGCATCGTGTTGCCGCGCCGCCACGCCATCGGCGGCATCATCACGCCGCAGTAGGCTTATTCGTACCGCAGCGCTTCGGCAGGCATCACGCGCGCTGCAGCGGTCGAAGGATATAGCGTGGCCAGCAGCGACATGCCAATCGATACCGCCGATACAATCACAGCGTCTATCACCCGCGGCTCAAACGGCAGCGTGTCAATGGAATAAACCTCCGCCGACAAGTGGATGAAGTGATAATGTCCGCCCGCCCACGCGCCAAGGTATCCCAGCACAAGTCCCAGCGCAGTTCCGACCACGGCGATCAGCAATCCTTCCAACAAAAAAATGCGCTGAATCTGTCCCGGATCGACTCCGTAGCTCATCATCACCGCAATATCACGCGTCTTCTCCATCACCATCATGGTCAACGCGATCAGAATATTCAGCGCGGCCACAATCACGATCAGCGCGATCACAATGAACGTGACCACCTGCTCCAGCCGCAGAGCCTTGAACAGTTCGCGATTCTGTTCAATCCAATTGGTTGTCATAAAGCCCTGGCCCGCAGCCTGCTCAATCGCACGACCTACTTGCGGCGCGTCATTCGGATTGTCGATCTTGAAGCTGATGATCGAAAGCACATCAGGCTCATCGAACAGTTGCTGCGCAACCGCAAGACTCGTGAATGCCATCCCGGAGTCGTACTGATAAAAGCCGGAATGAAAAATTCCCGCCACTCGGAAGGATCGAAATGTCGGTACCAATCCAATGACGGGATTCAATTCGCCCTGCGGACTCGTCACCATGATCTGGTCGCCGGCCTGAACGCCCAGTTGCTCGGCCAGATCCTTGCCCAGCACCAGATCGGGAACCTTGCTTCCCGCAACAGAAGCACCCGGCGCGCCGGATTCCAATCCCTCTGCCGATCCCGTAGTAATTGAATCCAGCAGATTGCTGACGCCGCGTTCCTCAGCAGGAAGCACACCTTTGATAAGTGCGAAACCCGACCGCGGCCCATGCGAAACCATCACGCCTTCATAGATGCCCGGCGACACAGCAACCACATGCGGAACGTGCCGCAGCCGCTCCACCAGCGGACGCCAATCGTGTATGCCGTCGGCCTGCACACGCATCAAGTCCACATGGGCAGTTGATCCCAGCAGTTTGTCCTGCAGATCGTGCTGCATGCCGTTGGTGATGGCCAGCGCAATAATCAGCGCAGCCACGCCGGCCGCGACACCCGCGACTGAAATAGCGGTGACCACGCCCACCACGGCCTGTCGCCGCTTGGCTCTCAAATATCGCGCCGCCAAAAACAGTTCGAATCGCATCGGCCTACTTATCCTGCGCGGGAATCACCATTTTTGCGGCGCCCACATTATCGAACCTGTCGTAAGCGCGCACCGTGATCAAATGCTCGCTGACTTTTCCATCCGGCGCGTCAAACGGCAACAACAGCGAATAGCTTTCGCTCTTTGAGTCTGAAATCTTGTCTACGGGCTCAACATACTGCCACGGGCCTGCATCCAAGGAGTATTCAGCGTGCGCAATCGGCGAGTTTGCATCCTGTGCGTCAAAGATTACGCGGAACGACTTCGGACAACGATCGCCCTGGCAAGTCCCCGCTTCCGCAACTGCCTTCAAATTCGTCACCGTCGGCGGCGTAGTGTCCACTTCAAACCGATCGCTCACCTTTTCACCGGTCAGTGCATCGGCGGGTGTGTGCGAAGGTGAATCCGAAGCAACCACTTTAATCTGATAGCCGCCATCGGGAATCAGCGCCGCGTCGAAACTATAGGCCTTGTCAGTAGTCTTGTCCTTCAACTGCCGCCATACCGTCTCGCCATCACCGCGTACAAAAAGCGCAAATGTCAGGTCGTCGCTGTTGTCATCATGCGCCGCCCAGCGCACCGTAACGCCGCTCTTGTCTTTGTTCGCCGTAATCGGCGAGCTTGAAGTGGTGTCCGTAGCAGTGCCGTCAGCCGCAGCACCGGGAGTAGGGAACGCAATGTTCACCGTAGTAGATAGGCTGGCCGCTTGTATCTGCGGATTCAGGCGAGCACCGGTCACCACAACCACGTCATCCACAACTGGCGCAGCATTCACCGGCAAATAATTCACGCCCACTCCGCCAATATTTCCGCCTGCGCGCAACTCGGCTTTCCACTGCAGAAAGCGTCCCGCTGGCGATGCCACCTGGCCATTATTCAGTGGCTGCCACTCCGTCCATCCCCGCACCGGCTGTGCCACATTGCCGCTGCGCGTCCAAATCTCATAGCCAGACGAGCCGGGCTCAATCTCGATGCGCCCAAAGCGGGCCATCGCGCCCGTATCCAGAACATCGCTCGCATACTCATGTTTTTCCGCAGTGCCAAGCAAGCTCACTTTGCCGGTGTTGCCCGTTCCAATCAGCATACCGTCAAAACCCTGCGAACCGTGAACCTCGGCAAGGCTCAAACCCTGTTGTGCGTCCAGGTGTCCAATGTCCGCGAAGCTGCCGCCCTTCTGAATGCGAAGAATGTGGCCGCGGTTTCCTGTCAATGCCAGCAGGCCGTCATTGCGCCAAAACATTGCATATACAATCTCGTCTTTGCCTGACCACACCTTGCGCGGAGCCTGTCCTTCATTGATCGCGTAAATTTCGGTTCCGTCGGGAAGGGAAGCGCTCGTATTCACCGCCTGCAAAGATGAAGGCTGCACAATCGTTATCGTGGCCGTGCCAATGCCTTGCACAGGCAGCGGCGGCAGCGGGTTGCGCGACTTGTCGCCCACATCGGCCGCGTACACGGTTCCGTCTGCGCCAACTGCGACTGAAGTAATCTCACGCCGCGGCGCTTCAAATAGTACGTAACCTTTTCCATCAGGACTAATGCGATAAACAAGCCCTGACCCATCTGCACCCGCAATCAGATTGCCCTTTGTATCCCACGCCAGCGAACGGATGTGTGCTTCATCGGTTTTGAAGAACTGCACGGGAGCAGCAGACGCATGTGCCGGATCAACGCGATAAACGGCTCCAGGATCCCCAGTGGCAATGTAGAGCTTGCCTGCGGCATCGAACGTCATATCCCAAATGTAGTGCGCCTTCGCATCGGGCTTTGGGGCATCCTTACTCTCGCTGGCTTCTGTGCCACCCAGCTTCGCCATGTCGAAGACGACCGTTGCTGTGGCTTCGTCCTGCTTGGTCTCAGCATCGGCTTTCAACTTGTAAACCTTGCCGCTTGGCAAAGTTGCCGCGTATACAAATCCATCGGGCCCCACGCGCACAACTTGCACGCTCAGGTCTCTGGTTTCAAACAGTACAAAGGGTTTGCTTCCGGGCGTTCGCGCAATGCGAATCACGCTCCCCGGCGAACCGGTTCCCGCAAACGCCACGCCGCTCTTGTTCGCTGCCACTGACCACACAAAGGTCGAAGGCGTCGTGTACAAATCCTTCAGTCCAGGGCCCTCGCGCAAGCGCCCATCGCTCTCGATGGCCACACCCCGCGACGTGCCCTTTTCAAAATCATCAAGCTTGGACTGTGTCCACAGGTGAGTGCCCTGGGCGCACAATGGCGGCGCCCCAGATGCAGCGGACAGAGCTGTGACAAAAGCGGCTAAACGAATTGCCGGAGGGAGAATGCGGTTCATTCCAGAGAAAGCAAACATGCTGCCGTAAGTCTACTAAAGTTCACGGGCCGAGGCTGTTCTACGGTTAATAAGCGTGCCGCGCCCGGAGGTAGATAGCAAGCATTATGGCCGTGCGAGCGGCATCGCTTCAGCCTTCGGCTCCAGGCCCGCCTTGGCCAGCACCCAGTAGGCCGCAAAGCCGCCGACAAAACTGTAAACCGCAGCCGGTTGTGCCAGTTCCTTCAGCCGCGGGCTCACCGGAAGAAAGGGCAGAATACCCAGCAGAAACCCTGCCGCCCAGGCACCGTAGCCAGCCCAGTTAATGCCTGCTCTGGGCCCCGCCCATTTTCTCCCGCTCAACAGGTAGTCGGCCGCCATGGCCCCGCAGATCGGCCCGAATGACGCTCCGACAATCGTGAAAAAGACCACCAGGTTCTCTGCCACGCCCGTCACCGCCAGTACGATGGCCACCGTCATGCCGGCCATGGTGGAACCCATTCGCGACGCGCCAGGAATCATCGTCGAGAAACTATTGCCGACGATGAATGATGAGAAACACGCCGGAGGGATGCAGGCAAGCGTGAACAACAGGAACATGACCTTTGCCAGGGGGCCGCCAATGGCAGTTACAACCGCGTCGTAGTTGAACCCCACCACGTTCGGCATCAGCACCTGGGCGCCGGCTACGGACAAAAGCGGCAGGCCGCCGGCCACCATCACCGCCACCACGATGCCCACAATGCCGCCCCATTGCACGTCTTGCCTGTCGCGGCTAAATGTGCCAAAGTCAGCTCCGGCCGCGCCCGCCGTAGCAAAGAACCCAATCACAATCTGCAGCAGAAGCGTGAAGGCTACAAAGGCGTTCGGCTGAGACGGAACATGCCTGCTAATTCCACGGGCTGTCATCGAAAACACAACCAGGATCATGAGAAGGGGAATGAAGTTCAGAAATGTTGCCACTCGCGCTACGTAGCGAATGCCCAACACACCAATCCAACCCATTAAATAGCCCCAGACGATCCCAATTACGATGAACGGCAGCGTCCCCGGCTTCGCATCTACACCGAATGCGCTCAGCAGAAACTTCGTGGCGAAGAACGTGCCCACCGCCAACCAGCCAACCTGCAGCAAGCCCATCAGCAGGCCAGGCATCAAGTATCCGCCGCGCGTGCCGAACGTCGAGCTGCCCACCACATAAAGCGGGTGTCCAGTTTCCATGCCCAGCATCGCAGGAACGTAGTAGAAAAGCGCGTAGCTCAACAATCCGGCAGCCGCCAGCGCAAGCAGGCACACTGCCAACGTGCCGTGTGTAATGGTGCCCGCGGCAATCGAGTTGTAGAACGTAATCCACAAGAAGACGCCCGCATAGCTGGGTGCGATGTTCTTGTACCAGGCGGCACGGTTAGTCGCAGGGTTAGGTACCGCTTTGGAGAGATAATCAGGCAGCATGGCCGACTTTGAGTACCATTTGGAAAGCCCGGTCTTCGTTCATATGCTCCTCTTTCAACCGTGTTGGCGCGGACTGAGAACTGCTTGAATGACGAAATACGCTCGGTGATTGCGCATTCCATTACCAGGTTTTCAAAGCCACCAAAGCAGGGAAGTGCCCGAGGCAGCGATCTAAGTGCTTCCTCGGAAGCAGGCCTAATCCACCGGCGCGGCGTTACTTCGCAGCGCGGCTTAGTTAATGCTTGGCGTCCGCCTTTTCTCCCCCGTGCGGCTTACCCCAAAAAATCACGGTCCCCAGTTTCGTTCCGCTCACAATGTCCAGCGCTCCATCTTTGTTCAAATCCACAGCCAACAGTGTGGAACCTGCGCCAGAGTGGTTGTCGATAAACTGCGGCTCGAATCGCGCTCCACCTGGAGCCTTTGGATCGCGCACCGTCTTGTACCAGTAGAGAACTGCCGGACCAAAAGGATTGGGATCGAGATAATCGGCGTTGTGCGACCAATACCTTTTCCCCACGATGAAATCCGGAATGCCATCGCCGTTCATATCCGCATAGGTGGCAGCGTGCGGCTCTGAGAAGACGACCCCTCCGGCATTCTCCTTCGCCGTTCCCAGGTCGTCCATAATCATGTGCTGCACAAATGAGATGTTGCCTTGCTTATCGCGCTTCTGCTCATACCACGCCATCCCCCATCCATGAGCATCCAGAGCGGTCACTACATCATTCAGACCGTCGCCATTCACGTCGTAAACAGCCATCACCGCTCCACCGGCAATACCGTGGCCATAACGGCCAAAAACCTCCGGATGATACTTCCACGGTCCGTTGCTTCCCGGCGCAGGCTGTTCCCACCAGCCATACATATTCAGGATGTCCATTCGTCTATCGCCATTGATATCGCCCACGCCGATGCCGTGGGCAACGCCATAGCCCTGCTCGGAAACGTTGTGTATAACCCAAGGGGCCGTCGGATTAGCGGGGTCCGGCTTGGCATAGCTCACGTATGCGTTGCCCATGAAAACGACTGCAGGCTGCCCGCTGCCGTCCACATCGGCAACCATGGCAATTTCGCTTTGAACACCGGGCACTACTTTGTACTTTTCCCAGCGGCGATTTTCTCCCTTGGGGTTCACATAGAGATAAACGCCGCCCCCCGGCCCGCCGTAGGTCACGTTGATCACATCGGGCCAGCCGTCACCCGTGAAATCCGCCGCATATTCCACCCAGTACTCATTGAATGAAGTTGACGGGCTCGTCGACTCGGCCAGTGCAATCTCTCTTCGCTTCGTGTAGTCGGGTCCGTAGTAGATGTACGGTCCAGAAACGATATCCAAATTACCGTCGTGATTAAAATCAGCCGCTGCCGCTGTCATTGAATAATAAAAATCGCTGATTTGCTGTCTGCGAAAATCGCTCGACGTCTTGTCGGCGGGGCGAACCCTCAATCCAAGATCCGCGTACGCAAGATTCTTGAAGCGAACCTCGCCTGCTCCTCCCACATACAGCGCAACGGGGCCGTACCCGTTATCATCTGTTACGCCGCCGGCCTCGCGGCCATCATTCAAAACGGCGCGCACAATGTTTGCGTCGTACATAAACTCGATCTCGTTCCACTCATTCGCGCGCAGCTTGTAGTCGGGCATCTCAAACGGAAGCTTCACGTCAAAATGCGGAATATTGAACCGCCGCTCAGGCGCATTCGGATTCGCCGGCGGAGCTACACGAATAAGACCGCCGCCGCGGCGCAGCTTTTCACGCGTCAATATCTTTCCTGCTGAATCCAAAGTCACGCTGTACGACGGTGTGTCCGGCTCCGTGAGCGCCACGTAAATCCCTTTCCATCCGTCCGCAGTCTTTTCCGCACGGAACAGCGCTCCGGTTTCGCAGCCGCCAGTGCAGCGGAAGTCGGCATACATTCCGACATCCTGGAAAGAGTGGTCCAGCATCAACCAGCCTGCGCCACCCGATTGAGGCGTGCCAATCAGTTCGCCGTTTTCGGCGCGCCAACTCGCCTGGCCCACTGTGTGCCAGCCCGCAAGGCTCGAACCTTTAAAGGTCACATCCGGCTCAAAAGAGGGACCGGTAGCAAACATCGGCGCCGCACCAAGCAGAGCAATCACCGCTGAAAACAGAAAACGCTTATTCAACATGGGCTTTTCCTATTCGCAATCAATTCAGGCATTGCCTGAAGCAAAGTTGAAGTCATCAGAATAGAGCGATACTGCCGCTCCACTATCGCGCGGTGGCATGTCCAAGGCCCCCGGAATCAGGACTTTCTTCAGTGCTGAAAACAGAGAACCTCTTCGGGAAGCAAAAAACCTACCGTTGCATAATACTCCAGGAACTGTGCCTTATGCGCAATGGAAAAGAAGCGGGCAGAAAGCCTCGAAGCCCGGCCTCGCCGAAATGCTTTAGCTATATCTGGGTAAACATGCCGTTGCACGAAAGTGAACGGAAGGCGGCGGTCACATCAAATGCGCAACTTTTTATGCAAATGGTAATTTCCGGTTTGCCGGTAATCCGACCGGGTTGCCGATTGTCACGAGAACCGCGTTCTGAAGACCAATCCGTGTCACGACTTGATGCTCGATCCTGCAGTATGCTACATAAGCTAGTGCGATTCCAATTGCCGATTAGATATGCAAGGGTTGTGGCAATCGGGTGCGACAGCGGGCCTAGAGGAGGTGCCAGTGACCAAAGCGATCCGTCTATGCCTTTTCCTGGCCGCGCAATTCCTATGCGGGATAGGTGTTCTGGCGCAGCAAGATGTATCACCGCATAAAGTTCAGCTGGTCACGGTAGAAGAAGGCGTCCAACTTGAGGTGTTGGACTGGGGTGGGCAAGGGGCACCACTAGTGTTTCTAGGCGGGACAGACGCTCATGTATTCGATGATTTCGCCCCGAAGTTTACGCAAAGCCATCACGTGTACGGCATTTCAGAACAGGGTTTCGGAAAATCGAGCGCACCCGAGCCAAATGCGACGACCTACACCGCGGACCATCTTGGAGACGGTGTTCTAGAAGTACTCAGTCAATTGAGGATCAACCGGCCCGTCCTTGTAGGGCACTCGCTGGCAGGGGAGATTCTAAGCTCGATCGGTAGCCGCTTCCCGCAACGCGTTGCTGGCCTCATTTACTTGGACGGTGGCTATGCCTACGCTTTTTACAGCCCGTCGATTGGTGATATTGCCATCGATTCAGTCGATGAGCAGCGTCAGCTCGACCTGTTTCTTGCGAAGGGCTTTCAGAGCTCGCAGCAGATCGATGCGCTGAAGACCGGAGCAGCCCGGCTACAGCATGACTTGGAACGAATAGAAAAGACCGTTTCTCTGCAACCGCCCCGTACCTCCGATGCGCCTGCTGTACCTCCTATTGGTTTAGCACTCGGCCGGGGGCATCAGAAATACACTCATATCGATGTGCCCGTACTCGCCATCTTCGCGGACCCGCATAGTTTCGGAAACCTCTATCAGAATGACCCTGCTAAGCTCGCCGCACTCATTGCGGACGACAAGGCCAATGTCTCGGCGCAAGCAGATGTTTTTCAGTCAGGCATTCCATCCGCGCAAGTGATCCGCATCCCAAACACAGACCACTTCATTTTCCGGTCAAACGAGGATGAGGTCACACAAGATATGAACACGTTTATAGCGAAACTGCCCGTTCAGAACATCCTCGACAGCCGGTAACGATCTTGCGTAGGGATGTCCGTCTCTCGCGTTGAAAACAACAAGGTCGGCTGAATGTTCGACAGCATTGCGGTTGTGTCGTCGTCAACTCGGAATTGTCGTTAGCAAGTGAAAATGTCCGCTTTTTGTAGCAAGTGAAGTGTCCGGAATTGTTAATCATCAGTCGTAGTAGTAGAGGCGGTGGTAAAGTGCGAATCCCGGGTATTTTG
>Ga0265338_10010066_pt1 | contig 11178 bp, 10 predicted proteins | sample 42126metaG_FD_193579 | JGI IMG/M metagenome (GOLD analysis project Ga0265338, IMG submission 193579) | Rhizosphere microbial communities from Carex aquatilis grown in University of Washington, Seatle, WA, United States - 4-21-26 metaG | ecosystem: Host-associated > Plants > Roots > Rhizosphere... | reverse complement strand
AAGGTGCGACTCGGGCCTCGGACACACATCACAAGCCTCTGACCAGCGGTTATCCCCATGTGAGCGATCCCGGAACGGTCAGATATAGATCGTCTCCGCTGGTCACAGCCATAGGGGTTCAACTCCCCCGGTGCCCGTCTTGCACCCGCATGAACCGTTCGCATCAAGCGTCACCAGTCGCCGCATGCACCCAGGTCTGGGTGCTCTCTATGCTGGTCGTCGTCCCGCCAGGGGAGACCGGCAGCTCAGTTCTCAGAGCCCTGCCGAAAGAAGCCAGTCGGACTAACCAAATCCTCATGCTGACTGGGGCCAAGACCACGCGGCGAGGCGATAGTCGTTGCCTCGGCAGAAGAGAAGCACCGATGAGCGAAAGTTACTTATACTTCGCTGATCAGTCGCTGCAACAGGTGGGCGCGAGCCTCACGGGCGTCCCGGATGGCGTCCTCGCACCCTGCTATCTCCCTGTCGATCGCCTGGTCAGCGTCTGCGACTCGCCGTTGGACATCGGCGGGGGCAACCACGATCGGCAGGCCTTCGATCGTTTTCTTGGTGATCGATGCGATCACGCCGCGCGCAGTATTGATATCCAGCCACTCCTGCACCGGGATGCATTCCAGGTAGCGGGCCAGGTACGCCGGCACGATGTCTGTACCCTCCCGGATCCGGATGCGGATACACGAGGTGCCGAGTAGCCAGCCCTCCTGGTCGCTTGCCACCATGGCAAGTCGGGTCGTCGCGCCTACACGCACGAGCACGATGTCGTCACGCTTCAGCCTGTAGCGCCGCAGTCGGTCGGCGGTCTGATCGCTTACCTTGAATGCGGGTTCGGCGACAATGCCGTCCGAGGTGACATCTCTGGCGCGGACCACTGGAACGCCTCCGTCCGCGTTGTGCGAAGCACGGAGAATACTTCCCGACGGTCCAGGAGCGATCTCGCAGCACTTTTCCAGAGGCCGTATTTCCCACTCGGCTGGAACCTCGCCGATAAGTGTTTCCCGCATGCGTGCTTGCCCGACCTGCGACTGGGGGGCCACTTGATGACCGTCCGCATGGGGCCAACGCAGCTCGGCGGGCGGTATCGACCTCTGCGGTCGCTGGAACTGCCCGCTGACCGCCCCGTGACGCTCACTCTCGAGGTACGTTGATGGCCGCAGGTCGTAGCCGCTGCCCCGGACATCCGTCGCACTTGCCCGGGTGACGGTGCAGCCAGCGCGCTCGCACGTCTGGCTGGCCGGATCCTTCAGCCAGTCTTGGTAAGCCTCGATGATCCCCTGGCAGCCGGACGTGGTCAGAACGCGATGGGTGCGCCCGTCAGTCACCGCCGCTGATCGGGCATCGACCATTAGCACGTCCCGGCCTCGGTGCTCCTCCGGGTGCGCCAGGACCCATAGGGCCACCTCACTGGAGGTCTCCCGGAACAGATACCCGGGCAGTGATACCACGCAGCGTATGGTCCCGTCTTCGATCATCCTGGCCCGGATGTCGTGCTCGCGGCGAGCTTGTACGTGCATAGCACTGCCAGGCATGACGATCACGGCCCGGCCGCGAGGAGCCAGAGCCTTGACGACGGTCTGAAGCCACGCGTAGGCGGGGTTTTGCGGCGACGGTTCGCGGTAGGGCCACGATGGCTGTGTCTCGGTTACCGGTAGCTTCCAACTGCGTCGCCCGAACGGCGGGTTGAGCAGGACGACATCGAACCGGCCTGGTGGAGCATCGACCTCACACGCATCCTCTGGCGGTCGGCGATCAAGGTCGGCCAGCGTGCCGTGCAGCGCGAGATTCAGGGTGGCCAGATTCCAGGTCCGGCTGACCGCGGCGCGCCCGGCGATGCTACCGGCCAGGGGCGGTTCGCCCGCCTCGGCGAGGTGCCGCCCGACGGCGACTAGCACCGTGCCGGGGCCGCAGCACGGGTCGAGAATGCGGTCGCCGTGCCGGGGATCAACCATGCCCGCCATCAGCGCGGCCAGCCCGGCAGGCGTCAGGTACTCGTCATTACTCCTCTGCCGCAGCTTGGCGAATCTGTCCAGCAGGAACTCGAACGTCTGCGCTGGGGATGTCTCGTCAGCAGAGAGAATGCCGACGATCCTATGCAGCTCATCGCGCCAGCGGAGGGTGGACGGAACCTTGCCCAGCGCCGCGGTAGCCTTCTGCAAATCAGGCGGCAGGCAACCTCGCACCCGCGTGATGCTCGCCTGAAGGGCCGCAGCGGGCGAGTTGGCTACGTCTTCTCGCCAACCGCGCGGAGCGACCCCCTTCAGGCCCAGCAAGCCCAGCACAATGGCCTCGAACCGCTCGTGCTCCTTGTCACCCCTGTGAAGCAGTTGCAACGGCGCCCAGACCCGCTCCTCAAGGGGGTGGACCGCAGGCCTGCCCGGGCGGGCGGATTTCGCCTCGCGTCGTCGCTCAGCGAGTCCCAACTCCTTGCGGAAACGGTCCCCGTAGGTCGACCCCTTCCGCTCGTCTGGTCGCAGATCGGGTTTACGGATCATCCGATCGTCAAACCATGCCGCCAACTCAGCAACCGGATACCCCGCATTGTTCCCTGCCGCCGGGTAGGGGAAGTCCGCGTGTCGGCGTTGCCAATTGGTGACCGCTTGGTCGGTGACGCCGACTGCGCGTGCCACATCCGACCTGCTCAACGGTTTCCGCATTCTCATCGCTTCCCGCCGTGGCGGAGTCCCGGACCCTGACATGAGGGGCCTGTTGCCCGCCACGCACGGATCAACTGGGCGAGGTGGCGTGTCCGCTGCTCGCTGTTGACTACCCACGCGACGAACAACACGAGCACCACGATCGCCACTATCAGGTAGGGCAACGGCAGAGCAGTCGCTGCCCGCACCATGTGTGTCGCCATTCCGACCTCCCGGCGTTTTACCGTTCCGAGAACGACGGTACGGCCGTCGGTATCGGCAGGGCAATCGCGTACGTTTGTTTCAGCTTTTTTTGTTTCAACGTGCCGTAGTTCAGCTCGGTGACGCTAGGAGGTCGAAGTCGTGCTCGCCGAGGGCACCGGAGAGGTCGGCATCGAGGTGCCGTGGGACCGAGAGAGCTTCGAGACCGGCAGCCTGGCTCCGCCGCCATTAGGCTGGATTGCATCACTGGTGATACTCTCATTTTTGGTTGTATCACTTCTGGCCGTATCAAGGACTAATGCCCTGAGGCGAGGCGATGGACGAGTTCATCGGACGGCAGCACGAGCTTGAGCTGCTCAACCGGCTGCTCGGCCGGGCGATCGGCGGCGGCCGGGCGGGACGCCCCGGCCGGGCGGTCCTCATCCGCGGGCGCCGACGGGTCGGCAAGTCCCGCCTGGTTGAGGAGTTCATCGAGCAAGCGGGCGTCCCGTCGGTCTTCTTCACCGCCTCAGGGCAGCCCAGCGTCGAGGCGGACCTGGCGCTGTTCGCCGAGGCGGTCCTCGAGTCAGACCTCCCCGATGCCGGCCTGTTCGCCGGGCAGGCGCCCACGACCTGGGACGCGGCGCTGCGGCTGCTCGCGCGCTGCCTGCCGGAGGACCGGCCGAGCGTGGTCGTCCTGGACGAGATGCCCTACCTCATCAGGACCGACCCGGGGTTCGAGGGAACCCTGCAGAAGGTCTTCGACCGGGAGCTGTCACGCAAGCCGGCCCTGCTGGTCTGCGTCGGGTCGGACCTGGCGATGATGGAGGCCCTCAACGAATACGGCCGCCCCTTTCACCAGCGGGCAACCGAGCTCGTGGTGCCGCCGCTCAGCCCGGCCGACGCGGCGCAGATGCTCGAGCTGCCCCCGGCCGATGCCTTCGATGCGTTCCTGGTGTCCGGAGGCCTGCCGCTGATCCTGGACGAGTGGCCGGCCGGGATGACCGCCCTGGACTACGTGGCCGACGCGGTGGCCGACCCGCTGTCGGCGCTGCTGGTCAGCGGGGAGCGCGCGCTGGCCGCCGAGTTTCCCCCCGAGTCCCAGGCACGCTTGGTCCTCGGGGCGATCGGCTCAGGCGAGCGGACGTATACCAGGATCCAGCAGGCAGCCGGCGGCATCCCCGGCGCCACGCTGAACCGGGCGCTGCAGCTGCTGACCGCCAAGCGCATCGTGGAGGCCGCTCTCCCCTTGTCGGCACGGCCTTCCCGGGAGACGCGGTATACGGTCGCCGACCCGCACCTGCGGTTCTGGCTCGCGTTCCTCGGCCCGCACCAGCCAGAGATCGAGCGCCGCCGCGGTGACCTGGTGGCAGCACGCGTGCGGGCGTCCTGGACGGCATGGCGCGGCACCGCGATCGAGCCGGTCATCCGCGAGTCCCTGCGCCGCATCAGCGACCAGCTCCCAGGCCACCCGCAGGTCATCGGCAGCTACTGGACACGCACCAACGACCCCCAGGTCGACCTGATCGGCGCCGACCGCGAGCCGGTCGCCCGCCACGTCGCATTCGTCGGATCGGTCAAGTGGCGCGACAGCCAGCCCTTCGACGAACGCGACCTAGCCGACCTCATCACCCACCGCTCACAGGTACCGGGAGCCGACGACGCAACAGCCCTGCTCGCCGTGAGCCGCAGCGGGACGCGGGCAACCAGCCTGACGGTCCTCGGCCCGCAAGAACTCCTCGACGCCTGGCGCTAACACCACCCCGGAGGGGTCACCCAGTCGGCGCGGCCGACGCCAACCTGGCCGATAGGTTCATCCCTTTTTGCGAGATATTGGCACCCGGGTTTCGGGCCAGCCGGTTGGAAGCCGCTTGACTCCAGCCCGGGGCGCGCTCGCTACTATGAGCGCATGATCTCCCCGATCCGGGGATTTCTCACCAGTTTTCGAGTTCAAGCTCAGATTCAGGGAAATCTCACCGATTTCCGGGTTCAAGTCCCCCCTCGGACACCCATGTAGCTCTCTGACCTGCGGTTATTTGCTTCCCGGTATAGGGTTGGTCAGTAACGCCGCTGGTCACAGCCATGAGGGTTCAATTCCTCTCGGACACGTGCTTACGTACATGCTGAGAGCCCACGCACGTACCCGAACCTGCCCGGTGTGAGCGATGGGCGCCTTAGAACATCACGTCGAGAAGGAATACAGACTATGCCCGGTCAAGGATGCCCTAGCGCCGAGTGCGGGTAAGCGGCCGCTTCCTCGTCTGTGGTTAGTGGACGGTTGAGCTGCACAGCGTCGGTTGCCTGCGCGCCGTCGAGTCCGGCGGACGGCCTCGTGGAGGTACCCGTAGCTCTGTCATCGAGATCCGCCACGGCGGTCAACTTCTCTTGCCTGCTGTTCGATTGTGCGAGCCGGGCCTTTAACTGGTCTCCCAGTTCGGTCAGCAGGTCGAGTTGTGCGGGCGTGGCAGGTCGATCAGCACGTTGCGTACGTCGGCCAGATGGAGCGGGGCGGCCTTCTCGATCAGGGCACGGCCTTGTCGGTGATGACCACAACGGCGCCTAGCTGGTCCGTGGGGCAGGGCTCGCGGGGAATCAGGGCCCCGGCTCTGCATACGGATCAGGCACTGCGACAGGCGGCCTTTCTTCCAGCGCAGCCAGGGGCCCTGCTCAAGCGCGGCCCGGTCGGTGAGATCGTCATACAGAGCCACGCCCTCGTTGTTGATCAGGCTGTCGAGCGACCCGATCTCCTGGGCAGTCGCCCGGATCTGTGCGTCGCTGGTCACGTCCGGCCGCAGTGGCATGACGCGGGCGGCTAACTTATACAAACCAGCCGGACTCCGCAGAGTTGCCGCAGAGCGATACGCAACTTACGGAGCTTTCTGCCGACCGAAGCCGGCCTCGCCGTAACCGCGCCTGACGTAGCCGCGGTAACGGCTAGCTGCCTGGCTGCACCAGTGGCACCTCGAAGCGTCCGAAAAGTCCTGGGTCGCTGAACAGGGTGATGCGGCTCAGGTGCGTGCGGGTGGTGGCCAGCACGACGATCGCGAAGGCGTGGTACGCCTTGTCGGGGCCGCGATGATAGGCCGCTGCGGCAAGCTGCCCGTTGGCCCGCAACGGCACCGCCGCCCAGTCGCCGGGGTGACCGATGGCCTGCCCGGCGATGTACGGCGCGCAGGTCGCCTTTCCGGAGAACCACGTGCTGGTGCCGGTCATCTCGAGCACGGCGTTGTCGGCGAGCAGTCGCTCGATCGCGGCCGGGTCGGACCGCCTGAACGCGTCGATGTACTGGTCGAGGACCCGGCCTGCTCCCTCGTCGGTGGGCTCGGCGATGTCGGCGTCGGTGAGTGCCGCTTGATCGATCCGGGCCCTAGCCCGCTGCAGGAGGCTCTTGACTGCGGCCACCGATATGCCCAGGATCCGGGCGGCCTCGGCCGCGGGCAGGTCGAGCACCTCGCAGAAGATCAGGGCCGCCCGCTGCCGGGCAGGCAGCAGCTGCAGCGCCGCCACCAGGGCGAGGCGGACGCTGTGCCGGGCGGCCACCACCTCGGCCGGGTCGGCGCGCTCGTCGACGACCAGGCGGTCAGGAACCGGGTCGAGCCAGAGCACTCCGGCCGGCGGCGGCGCGGGCACGCCGTGCGGGTCGTTCGATGGCGGGCCAAGGCCCGACGGCAGCGGCCGCCGCCGGCTGCGCTGCAGCGCGCTGAGGCACGTGTTGGTCGCGATCCGGTACATCCAGGTGCGCACGGACGACCGGTTCTCAAAGCGGTCGAAGGCCTGCCACGTTCGCAGGTAGACCTCCTGCACGAGATCTTCGGCATCGCTCACCGAGCCTGTCATCCGGTAGCAGTAGGCGAACAGCTCCCGCCGGTAGGGCCCGGTCGCCGTCTCGAACTCGCCGGCGTTCATCTCACGTTCGGTCACGTTGCATGCTGACTCGCGCTCCCGCCGGAAGGAATCGGTTCTCGGCTCGCAATATTTCTGGGACCCCTCGCGATTCCTCGGTGCCCGCGACCCAGTCGGTACGGGCATGACGAATCAAGTGTTCCTCGATCCCTTCCGGAAGGGGCGCCCGGGCGGCCTCGCGCGGCAGGTCGCCGCCCGGATCCTCGCCGGACCGCACCTGTCGGTTCTCACCACCGCGAACCCGGACGGCTCTCCCCAGGCGTCCGTGATCTTCGTCAAGCCCGACGGCGACGACATCCTCTTCAGCACGATCAGGGGCCGTCGCAAGACCGCGAACATGCAGCGCGATCCTCGGGTGTGCCTGCTCGTGCACGGCCTGCCTGGCGCGGCCGGGGAGATCACCTACGCGGTCATCTCGGGCACGGTCGAGCTCGCCGGCGACCCGGAAGGCTTGTTTCACCAGGTCATGTACGACCTGCACATGGGCGGCGCCACTCCGCCGCCCGAGCCTGGCGCGGTACGGCTCATCGCCCGGCTCCGCCCGCAGCACACCTACGCCCCGCCGTCCTACGTCGCCGATTCCAAGTAGAAGGGGGTGCACGAGCCCATTGGTGGCCAAGGCCGACCGCAGGTCATTCCCTGAGGTAGCGGAGGACGGCGAGGACACGGCGGTTTCCGCCGGGCTCTGGCTCCAGGGAAAGCTTCATGAAGGTGCTGGCGATGTGCTTCTCGACCGTGCCCTCGGACAGCACAAGCTCGTCGGCGATACCGGAATTGGACCTGCCCTCAGCCATGAGCGCGAGGACCTCGCGTTCCCGCAGGGTCAGCGATGCCAGCCCGGGGTCTGGCCGGTGGAGCAGCTGACTGATTACCTCCGGGTCGAGTGCGGTGCCGCCGGCGGCGACGCGTTCCAGTGCGGAGACGAAGTCGGCCACGTCGCCGACCCTCTCCTTGAGGAGGTATCCGACTCCGCCGGTGCCGGACTCGAGCAGCCGGGCAACGTAGCGCGTCTCGATGTACTGCGAGAACAGCAGCACGCCGGTCGCCGGGAAGCCGCACCTGATGGCCAGCGCGGCGCGCAGCCCCTCGTCGGTGTGCGTGGGGGGCATCCTGATGTCGGCGATCACGACGTCCGGCCGCTGCGCGCTCACGGCGGCGCGCAGCGCTTCCGCGTCGGTGACAGCCGCGCAGACGTCGTGTCCGTGGTCGGCGAGCAGCCGGGTTAGTCCCTCACGCAGCACCGCTGCGTCCTCGGCGATCACCACGCGCATCAGGTGCCTCCCCCGCGGATCCGCATCGGCAGCTCGACGGTCACCAGGGTCGGGCCGCCGGGCGGACTCGCCACGCGCAGCGTCCCGTCCACGGTCGACACGCGCTTGGCCAGCCCCTCCAGGCCGCTGCCCCGGTGGGCGGCAGCACCGCCGACGCCGTCGTCGGCGACCCGGATACGCAGCGCATGCATCCGTTCGGAATCGATCTTTATTTCTATCATTCTAGCTGAGCTGTGCTTGATAGCATTGGCCAGCAACTCGGCGGTGCAGAAGTAGGCCATCGTCTCGATGGCCGGGGACGGGCGCTCGGGCAGGTCCGCGCGAATCCGCACCGGGATCGGGCAGGCCGTCGCCACCGAGGCGAGCGCGTCCGCGAGGCCCGCGTCGAGCACCGGCGGATGGATGCCACCGGCGATGCGCCGCAGGTCGGCCAGCGCGCCGCGCACTTGCGCCTGAGCGGCGTCGAGCAGTTCGCGTAGCGCGTCGTTGTCGGCCTTCTCCCGGGCCATACCCAGGTTCAGCGTGACGGCGGCCAGCCGGACCTGGGCACCGTCGTGGAGGTCGCGCTCCACCCGGCGCAGGGCCCACGCCGCGTCCTCGACCGCAATAGCCCGGGTCCGCTCTAGCTCGCTGACCCGGCTCGGGCCGAGCAGGGAGCGGATCAGCCACGCGTCGAGCAAGGTCATCACCCGGGCCAGCCACACGCCGACGAGCACGCACACCGCGCCGAGCAGCGCCGTGGTCAGGGCTCCGGGCCAGGTTTTCACCACCCAGTGCTGCCCGTGGTCGACGGGGAACAGGACCTTCAGCGGCTTCATGTTCGATCCGACTGGCCGGTTCCCGAACGCTACCCACGCAAGCGGGTACGCGCAGTCCACCAGGCCGATCACGGTGGCCGCGACGGCATACCCCTCGGCGACGGCAACCGGCAGCTTGAGCGCTGCGTACTCGACGGACCGCCAGCCGTCGGGGTCCCGCAGTCGTCCTATCAGCTGTCTCACTAGGCGCCTGGGCTCGCCGCGGCCGGCCTGCGGCGGTGCGGGAGCGCTGACGCGCTCGCCGGTTGCCCGCCACAGCGCCCGGCGGTGCGCCGCGCCCAGCCGACAGGCGATACCGACCGCGGCGGCGGCCAGCAGCAAGCCAACGATCGCGCCGATCACGCTAGCGGAGAAGGCCAGGGCCAGGACCAGCGTGACCGCGATTACGGTGAACCCCGGTACGCCGGTGATCGCGCCGACCGCGCAGAACCGCAAGTCCCGCCGGGCCCGGCGGGTGAACGGCGCGCCGAGCAGCAGCACCGTCACCCGCCGGATCTCGTCCATATCGGTCCATTCTCTCTGGGTCAGGCGTCACGGCGCAGTAGTGCCCATCCCCCGGCTGCGAGCGCGACCGCCGCGTACAGGCACAGCATCGCGAAGCCGGCCCAGGCGGACAGCGGGCCCGTGACCGCGATGGCCTGGTCCGCGACCGGCTTGACCGCGGCCAGGGAGTTGACCTCGATCGCCTCCGGCAGCAGCCTGATGATCGCGCTGTGCCGCGCGAGCGGCAGCAGGACCAGCGGCAGAACGAACGTCAGCCCGACGATGGCCGCGATGGCCCCGGCCGTGTGCCGGATCAGCGCGGCCAGGCCGAGGGCGATGAGCGCGATCAGGCAGGGATAGGCGCCCGTCAGCAGCACCGCCCGCAGCCCGGCCAGCTGGCCGAGCGCCGGGTGCGGGACGCCGGCCGGCGCGGCCAGCCCGAACGTGACCGCCCCCGCGAAGGCCAGGGCCTCACCGGCCACGAGCGTGACCGCGGCGAGCACGGCGGCCTTGGCGGCCAGCACCCGTCCGCGCCGCGGTACGGCGGCGAACGTGGCCCGGATCGACCCGCTGGCGAACTCGCCGCTCAGCGCCAGCGCGCCGAGGATCCCGAGGGTGAGCTGCCCGATCAGCAGCCCTTGCAGCACGTTATCGGTGGGATCGTAGCCGGGGTCAGGCTGCGTTGGGCCGCCCGCACCCACCAGGGCCGCGTAACCCAGCACCCCGGCCGCGAACAGCGCCAGGATCCACCAGGTAGACCGGACGGTGCGCAGCTTGCGCCATTCCATCCGCACGGCACCGCTCCGGTAGCGTGCCTCGGCCGTCGTCATGCCGTCCTCCCCGTGTAGTCGCTGGCTGACGCGGCGAGCTGGAAGAACGCGTCCTCGAGTGAGCTTGCCCGCGCGGACAGCTCGGCCACTGTGGCCTGGGCGAGCAGCCGTCCCTGGCCGAGCACGATCAGCTCGTCCGCGGTCTGCGCCACCTCGCTGATCAGGTGGCTGGAGATGAGTACCGTGCGTCCCTCGGCGGCCAGGGACTTCAACAGGTCACGAATCCAGCGGACTCCCCCGGGGTCCAGGCCGTTGACCGGCTCGTCGAGTATCACGGTCCCTGGGTCGCCGAGCAGCGCGGCCGCGATGCCGAGCCGCTGCGCCATGCCGAGCGAGAACTTGCCCGAGCGGCGGCCGGCGGCGGCCTCGAGCCCGACGAGGGCGAGCACCTCCCCGACGCGGCGCTTGGGAATGCCGTTCGACACCGCCAGCGCGCCTAGGTGCGCCCGGGCGGAGCGGCCTGGGTGGAACGACTTGGCCTCTAGCATCGCCCCTACCTCGCGTAGCGGCTGGCGCAGCTCCCGGTAGAGCTTTCCGTTGACCGTGGCCTGGCCAGCGTCGGGCCGGTCCAGGCCGATTAGCATGCGCATAGTGGTGGACTTGCCCGCGCCGTTCGGCCCGAGGAAACCAGTCACCACGCCGGGCCGGACGGTAAACGAAAGGTCCCGTACGGCCACGGTGCGCCCGTAGTGCTTGGTGAGGCCATGGGCTCTGATCATCGCGCGAGCCTCCTCGGCCGGTGTCGATGATCGGTATTCACTGTCACGAGATCCTCCAGGGATGTTCGCTGAACCACTGAGATCACGCTATGAGCTGGGCGTTTCCGGCGGATCGCGGCTAGCGCCCCACTCCGCTGGGGGTTTCCCCCGGGGTACCTGGCGCTAGCGAACGAACGTGACCTCGGGGTGGCGCGGTGACGGCCCGCTGAGCAGGGGAGCGGCGCGGCGGCGCAGGTGCCGGTCGAACCAGGCGCCGACGTAGGCGCGCAGGACGACGACCGCGCGCGGCCCCTGATGGTGCCGATCCCTGCGATCACCCAGCT
>Ga0265338_10010058_pt1 | contig 11180 bp, 23 predicted proteins | sample 42126metaG_FD_193579 | JGI IMG/M metagenome (GOLD analysis project Ga0265338, IMG submission 193579) | Rhizosphere microbial communities from Carex aquatilis grown in University of Washington, Seatle, WA, United States - 4-21-26 metaG | ecosystem: Host-associated > Plants > Roots > Rhizosphere... | reverse complement strand
CTCTTCGCGCCCGAGCCGTTCCCGGCGGATTGATTCCGAGCGCCGCCTGAATCTCCTCATCCGTCAGACCGGAGGACTTACGGCGGAGAAGTTCCAGCACCATGCGCCGATGCGTCACAGCTTGCGGAGCCGCCGCGTCCGCCGCCTCCCGAGACGTTCCGGAGTGCGGCTGATATGGAAGGCTCTCCGGCACATCGAAGATCGACAGTTGACCGGTCATGACCGCGCCACCCCCGCGAGAGCCACTTGCCGCACGCACTGAACCGGCGGCCATTCCAACTCGATACCCGCTCTTCGCAGCGTTTCCGTCACATTGACTCCCTTCGCTTCCGGGCAGGTGTCCACGGTGTACTCCTGATGCCCTGACCTGAATCTCGCTATCTCCGCCTTCAGTTGATTGCGCGCCGTGGGTTGCCAGTAAAGGCAACATGCAAGTTGCCGGTCCGTCCAATGCGGATGAGCCGCTTTCATCCGGCTCACGTGTTCAGCCAAGTTGAAGCTGTTCACTATGGCGTATACCGGCTTACTGAGGTCAAACACCTCGGAGAACAACGGAACAGCCGGCGGACATCCCCGCTTGTGATCGAAGTTCGGACACCCGCGCGGATGGTTCGGATACGACAGCCGGCACATGCCCTGCATCTTTCGGTCGATCACAACCTCCGAGAGCAGGACCGTCATAACCCCCGCGCCCTCCGGTTGCTCACCTCCCGCGCCAATTCCTCCGCCACTTGGTACGCCTGACCCGGACCGTGCTGTGCCCAGTACGGCGTACCGAACTCCCGCAACGAATCCGACCGCGCCTCCAGGAGCGCGGTAGTGAACCGCTCGGTAGTCACCCGAGCCAACCCCGGCTCAATGACGCCGATCAGCCCCTTGACCGCCTTCTCCGCCGTCAGCTTGCACTTCGCCAGTCCCCCCGCGGTGTCCATCGTCAGATCCTCATCGGCATTACCACGTACCGGTAGTCCGCCGCGCCCGCCGCCCGGAACTCTCCCGCCGATTTCGCGTCATTGAGGTGCAACGTCACCTGCTCCGTATCCACGGCGTTCAGGAACTCCGCGACGTACTGCGCATTGAAGCCCATCTCCAGGAGCGCCCCGTCGTAATCGCAATGAACAGCCTCGGAACTTTCCCCCGATTCCACCGTGGAGGCGAAGATCTCCAGACCCTTGCCGCCATCGAGCGACAGCTTCACCGAGCGCGAACGCTCATCCGCGAATTGCGCCACGCGCGACAGGGCGCCTGCCAGCTCCGCCCGGTTGATCGTCACCGCGATCTTCGACTCCTTCGGCAACACGCGCTGATAGTCGGGGAAGTTGCCCGTCATCTTGCGGACCGTCAGGAGCGCCTCTCCGCATCGGAAGAAGAGGTGGTTATTGTCCTGCCCGATAGCGAAGGATTCCGCCCCGTTCGTCAGTTGCGGAAGGTTGCGGATGGCCGAAGTCGGTAACAGGAACCTCGTGCCCTGCTCGCTCGGCAGTTCCACCCAGGCGTACGCGAGCCGATGCCCGTCCGTCGCCACGAGGTATAGATGTCCGTCGTGATGGTCGAACAGGGCGCCGTTGAGCGTAAATCGCGATTCGACCGTCGTGATGGAGAACCGAACCCGGTCCACGAGCGACATAAACTTCGCCACCGGAACGGTGATCGCGGCTTCGGGGGACTCCGGCAACTCCGGAAACGACTCCGGCGACATCCCGGAGATCCGGGTTCGTGCGCGTCCGGCCGTGATCGTGGCCCACGACTTCTCATCGGTCTTGATCTTTACGTCTCCCTCCGGCAGGAGCCTGCTGTAGTCGGAGAGCTTCTTCGCCGGCAGAGTCGCCACTCCCGGCTCCGTCACCTTCGCTTCGATGCGCACCGTCAGGGCGCTATCGAGGTCCGTCGCCGTGATCGTCAGGGCGTCCGCTTCGGCTTGCAGCTTGACGTTGGACAGAATTGGAATCGTAGTCCGCTTCTCGACTACCCGGCCCGCCAGCGCGAGCGCCTGGCAAAGGGCGGACTTGGACACTGAGAACTGCATAATCCTCCTGAGCGGAGCGGACGCACCGCTCCTATGGGTTTGTTTTTGGGTTATTGCCAGCGTTACCGCGGGCGGTTATCGAGCAGGCGGTGTCCAGAGGATCGGCACACGCCAAGTTCATGTGCGATAGCGTGTAATCGTAGGTAGGTTGCATCGTCCGGAATCGGTATCAACAGTGGTGTCGGCATTGAGCGCTACAGCGCCAGCGACAACGGATACTCCCGCTGCAATGGCGCAATCCCCGCCGTCTCGTTCGCCCAGATCTCCTGCGCCGCCAGGAACAGCCGGAACTTGTCCGGGACCTCGGTGAACTTGAACTTCTGCTTCTTGTTCAGCCGGTAGCCCACCTGGAGAATTGCCGTCTTCTCAATCTCCGGGTCCGCGTGCTTATAGGCGGAGAGCTGGAGTTCATGCGCCGGCCAGATCGCGGGGCTTGTCTTGAAGTCGATACCCCAGACCGCCCCGTCCTGCATCCGGCACTTCAGGTCCACCGTCCCGGCGTAGCCGTGTTCTTCGTTCCAGATCGCGTACTCGGACCGGATCACCTCCGGCTTGTTCCGGCCGAACCAATCCACGAACGACATGAGCGCTTCGTATTCCGAGACCGAAAGCTGCTCCTGTTGGCCCGTCGATGGATTCAGGAACCGCGCATCCATCCCGATCCGCTCTCCCGCGATCAGTGCGCCAATCGCGAAATGGACCTTTGATCCCTTGTCGCCGGCCACCTGCTTGATCTCTTCGGCTTCGTCCCACCCGTGGTTCGCGAGCCACTTATAGAAGCCGATCCCCTTCGGGTAGTGCCCGCAGATCCACGTCACGCTCGGAACGAACTGGTACGACTTCGGTAGCCCGGTCTCCGGGTCCATCACCGGCCGCGCGTACCACCGCTCATCGAACGTCGTGATCTGCATGACGCCGCGCTCGGCATCGACGGTTCTGATTTCCTTCGTCATGCCGCCCTTCTTGCGCGCCCTTCGGCGATGCGCTCGTTGTTCTGCTCGATCCACGCCAGGTGAGCCGCCCTCCGCCGCCGGAACTCCACCCGCTCCGCCGCGATCTGATCCGCCGTCTTTCCGTGCCGCTTGAACCGCCGGAACTCATTCAGGGCGCCGACGATGATCTTCTGCTGAAACTGCTCCTTCGTGCGCTTCCCGAGCGCCTTACTGAACACCGAGCGAAAGAATGTCCCGACTCCCTTTTTCACGTGCGTGACGGCCGCGCGACCCGTGATCTTCCGAAATTCCCGGCGTAGTGCCTTCGTTCTCTTTCCCGACACTTGAAATCCTCCAGATCGATCAGTCTTCTCTAGCTGCTGCTGGATGACTTGAAGAGCAGCGAGCACAACCCGTTGAGCGCCAGCGCCTGGCCGAACGTGATTTCCTTCAACCCGAACAACGTCGGCATCAGGTAATCCTAGAGCCACATGACCGGCAAGGCGAACAACAGCGCCAATCCGGCGAGCAGAACCACAGCGAGAACAACCTTCATTTGGTGCGACCTACAGAACTCCGTGCCGATGTCAGTTGGTACCGCGCGGCGCCGGAAAGGGACTTCGAGGTGCTAGCGGGGTACAGCAACGCCGGTCTTGGGGTTGTGTGGACTACCCGGCAGAACGACGCCGCGCGGCCAACTTCGCCGGCGAACTTCATAGCTCGTGCTCCTCGAAAAGAAGGGCGGATGGAACACCGTCCGTCCGCCCGCAAGGAGAAGGAGAATCGAATGGACCCTCAACCGCAACGAGCGCATCCCATACAGTGGCCGCGGTTCCCTGATGCCAGCGGCGGTTTACGCACACCCGCCAGCAGGCCCCGAACGGCTGTACAATCCTGATCTCAACTCGATGTCCCCCGATGGAGCCGGCCCATTTCTTCTCCGGGTCCGCATGGACCTCACGGATGATCCGGCTCCGTTTTGCGGGGGATACTTCAGACACGCGGCCTCTCCATGACGGCGAAGTTCCCGTTGCACGCAGTGACTGCCGTCAACTTCCAGCCGCGCTCTCCCCACGAGTTCAACCGCTGCTCAACCGCCGCCACGCCCTCAGGAGAGTTCAGCGCTACCAGGTGGTACTCAAACCCAAACCCTCCGCTTAGCGGGATTACGCTTACCGGCTCGATTGGCTCATCCACGGAGAAGCGCCTCCATGCGGGAGCGGATCGCGCGGAGCGTGACCTCTTTCAGATCCGACTCCGGCCATCGTGAGACAACCTCCAGGCGATACCGGCAGAACCGCAGATCCGCGCTCACATGCACCCCCGCGCCGCCGGAACTCTCCGGGAGTTTCCGCGGCCGATCAGCGCGTCGATGGACGCATCCAGCGTGCTCGGCACGAACGGCTGAAGGCCGTAGTAGTTCGGATCTTCCTCGCGGCTCCACGCCTCTTCGAGCTTCGACAGTTCCTCATCTTGCAACGCGGCTCGGAGCAGGGAGACGTACCTCTCAACCCGCTCGCGCGCGGCCGGAGGCAGATCGGACGCCACGAGCGCCACCTCCGATCCTTCTCGCTGAACCCGCTGCCGAATCGCTTCTTCGATCCAAGCGCTCTTTTCGTATCGCCCGCCAGCCATCCTGTTCACTTCAGCGCTGAGGTCCGCCGGGAGCTTTAACTTGATCCGTTCGCTCAGTTCTGCGACGTGTGACACTTCGATCCTCCGCCCGCACCTATAGCGCGAGCCACTTGCTTGCATTTCAGGTATTTATGTCTGTTGACAGACTGCGGAGGACGGATGTAGAGTAGGGGTGTCTAAGTACCACTCTTTGCGGGGCCGGTTGTCCAGGCCCCAAATCCTTGCAGCCTTCAGCTTGTCGCTTGGATTCTGTGTTTCAGTACCTACTATCCGAATCCACGATCACAATAGCGCTAGAGTGCGCCATCTGTCCGCGCGAGGACCCCTCGCACAGATACACAAGAAAAAGCGCAACGACTCGACCTGCGTTCACAATTCCTCCCGCGTCCCACTCTTCGGGTTTTCGGGCCTAGAAATAGTTCTTGACAAAGACGTGCAGGGGTTTTAGGATGGGGGTGTCCTATAACCCATCACAAGGTGGGGGTTGTTCCAGCAGCCCTCACTTCCCGTTTTCATTTGCCCCTAGCGCCAACCAACCAGTCAACCCGTTTCCAGCGAGCGACTCGCGCTAACCAACCGGCCGTTTCCAGCGGCTAGATCCAAACCTTCGTACCTAAACGTCTGAATCCGTACATACAGTACCTCCAGGTACGTTAATTTGTCAATAATTAATTTTTAACGACCAAGATTATTAACCCTAAACCATTGAAAAGATAGAGAGATAACTCGATGAAAAGAATCTACAATGAGGATATGCGAAAAGGCACGCCGCCAAGAATCGCGTCCGATTGTACTGAAGAGTTTCGCGAGAGGGTGAACAAAGCGGCCGATAAGATGGGAATGTCCTCAGGGAATTGGGTGCTCCGGGCGGCCGAGGAAAAACTCGGTAGGGACGCTGGGATTGACGCCGGGCCATTCGGCCAGCTTAGCCCGCATGACCTCGGACGCGTTATCGAATTCGCGCGCCTACTCCGGGTTTACCCACACGACGACACGCTTCGGGAGGCTATCGACAGCAACTTCATGCTGTTTCGTCGGGCGGTGGGCGAAAAACCATAGTACTGCTGGATATCATACGTATGCTATAACAAGCTGATGTCCCGACAGAAGCAAGTGGACCCATTTTTACTTATTCGGCTAAGGACTCTGCGCCGGGCCGTCGCCGCCCTAGAGAAGCACATCAGGCCACGCAAAAGGATCATCCAAGCGTCGCGTACCCCTAACAAGTAAAGGCATAGATTCGGACTCACGGGTGTGGTATTCTCACACCCGTGAGTACTATGTTGACCGTCCGCCTTGCGAAAGCCCTGTCGCTTGCACTTGCCCTGCTACTAGCCCTCCCGGCCGGGGCCACCACCTGGCCAATGAAATATGAGGGGGGAACCCTAGATTTTGGGTTGCACGATAAACTCAAGGTCAGCGTACAACCTGATGGGGTTGGTTGTTCTCAGGGGAAAAAACGCCACTTTCTTCCAACCCAGAACATCATCGAAGTCTCCTACGGAAATGATGTGCACCGGCGAGTGGGGGCAGCCATCGGCGTCGGAGTCGTAACGCTAGGGCTTGGTGCCCTAATGCTGCTAGTGAAAACCAAGAAGCATTACGTCGGAATCGTATGGACAGACAAGGTCGCCAGCGGGACCGACACCCCCAAAAAAGGCGGGGTTGTCTTCAAGGTGGGGAAGGGAGAATACCGCGGATTCATCGCAGCCCTCGAAGGGTTAACCGGGTTAAAGGCCGTCGATGCCGATATCGCCGGCCCTGGGGGAACATCCAGGTAAAGGGAATGAACCCCGCAGACGCCACTCTCGCCGTAGGCTCGGCCTTGTACGTAGTCCTCTGCATTATAGGATTCCTGTTGGCCATTGCGCTGGTCCTCGCTCCATTGAAGCTGTACGGCATCCACAAGGAACTCCGATGGCAGAGCGAGGAGATGCGCACACATACGCGCCTCCTCGCCTCCATTGCAAACACCACCGGAGAGCGCACGCCGGCTGCCCCGCAAAAAGAAACCTGACAGCACAGGCTCTAAGGCGGGTAGGCCCCAACGCTGCGACGGACCGACCACCACCACCTGCTCTCCGTAGTAACCGCTACGGCAGCAAGATCGCGTGAATAAGGTCCACGGCATCATCCAACGCCCCGACGATGAACGGCACCGCCGCACGCACGATTCCGTGATCGTGCAGGTTCCCCGGCTCCATGACCGCTACCATCGGCCGCCGTGCCGAGTCCGCCCAACCGATCTCGATGCACGTCCCAATGCTTACCCGCCCCGCTCCGAGAAAGTTAAACAGAACCACGTCAGCGCGCTGGCAATCGAACCGGTCTCGCGCCGTGATGCCTTGCGGAGTGCTCAGCGGATGGCCGTTATATCCGAGCGATTCGAGCTTGCTCTGAATACCTGCCAGGTAGTGCTTGCAGCGCAGCGGGGAAAGTCCGACAATCGGAGGCTTTAGCTTCGCCTGGACATCCTCCCGCCAGTCATTCGCCCCGTCGAAACTCAACCCCGTAATCGGCCCCGCGAGATAGACCATCTTCTCCGCGTTCACGGCTTTTCCTCCGCCTTCACCGATAGATCGTCCAACTCCGGATGGAGGTCTTCGTGGTGCATGATGCAACACAGGTTCCAGACCGCCTGTGCCAGGTGATCCTCATTCGGATTGACATCCGCCGGCAGCTTCTCCAGCGGAATCCCCTCCCGCTTGAACAGGGAGATCATCTGGAAGTCGTTCAGGTGTCGCTGAGCCGAATCCGCGAACCGCGACAGCAGAGATCCCTTCTCCCAATTGCGCGCCGTATACTTCGCCGCGCCCTTCTCGTACACCAGCGCGAGCCGCCTCAGCGCCACTGGCGTTATCAACTCGAACCGCCCCTTTCCGTCTCTAGCGTCCCGCACCATGCCGGAATTGAACGATTCCCGCTTACCGCTATCCGCTACGATGTGTATTCCCATTCCATCCCTATCCGAGAAAATGTTTCGTCACAACCACCGAAAGCAGCGAACCCGTTGCCCCGCCCAAAACGTACCCGAGTTTCGCCGCCCGGCTCTTATCCTTGCCCCGCTCCGCAATCCGCTCCATCACCGTGAAGTTCAGGTAAGCGAACAGAAGATCGGACGCCACGAGATTTCCGTACCACCCGAAAGCAATCGCGCGAGCATTCCAACAGAAGATCCCGTACGACAAGAATTGAATGCCGAAAAACATCCAGAAGTCTTTCATCCGAGAATCTCCAGGTAACTCGTGATCCGCCATCCCTCGTAATCCGGCCATTGGTCCTCCGGATCGTAGATCACGCCATCCCAAGTCACCATCCAGTGCCACCGATTGCCCTTCGGACGCATGATCGAGAGCAGCGCCCGCGCCGGTAACACCGGCTTCTCCCGCGACACACGACGGCACCGCTTGTCCGCGCACCGTACCCCGAGCTTGCGCAACGCCGCCACAACCTCCGGCGTGTCCGTTCCACCGCCGCGAGGATGCGGCTTGCAAGCCGCCACCGCATCCTCCAGCGACACCCCGGCAATCATCGCCACGCAGGCCTGTCCACACCAACCGGAGCCATCCGGTTGCCTGACAAGGTTCATAGCCTACCTCTTCAGCTTCGCGGGTAGCCCGAAACGGCGCCGTTGAGCCTCATAAAAGCCGCGGTCGTAGAAGGGAAGGAATTCCACCCGGAACCGGACCACGCGGCCGTCTGGTGCTTGTTGCAGTTCCACGATCTGCCCCCCCACGTGCGCTTGCAATTGCCGCTTGCGCATGAAGAGCGTCTGGTCGCAGCACGTCCCTGTATCCACAACCCAGACCTCGCGCGGATAGCCGACGTTGAACTTGTGGTAATGCCCCTGGAGAACGATTGTCGGCTTCTCGCCGCCCTGTAGGGATTCGACGTATTTTTGTCCCTTGTACGAGATCGCGTACGCCGCGCCGCCTCCGGGATGGTTCACCATCATAATCCGGGAGCCGTTCTTCGCCTTCAGTTCGATCAGAGCCTCTGCGTACCCGAGGTACTCCAGGTCGTTTCGGCCCGCGTCGCATGCGCGAAGCATCGCGTATTTGCCGATCTCCAGGCATTCGCGTTGCTGGTACCATCCCTCGTGATCGTCGCCGGCGACGTAGCGCGTTGTGATGCCGTTGCGCTTAGGGTGGTTATCTATCCAGTAATCCAACTGCGCATCCATCCCATGCACAAGCAATTCACCCTTATTGAAGCGCGCCTCCCCGTCAATCCAGTTGCCCGTGTCGTAGACGGTCGTGATCCCCTCGGACTCGTAGAGGTCATAGAGGAGCTTCAGGACATCGAGCCGACAGTGCATGTTCCCGAGATGCTTGTCACCGCACACGCCGAACCTTACCCACTGACCGGTGTAGTCCGACAGGTCGTGAACGATATGCGACCGTACCGGGTCCTGCTCGACTGCCTCAAGTTGGATTCCGCCGCGCTTCCCAATTCCAGACACGAGGTTGTAGCCCTTCGAGCGAAGGTCTTTCAGCGTATTCGCAATCACCGAGGGGCCGCGGTCCAGATGATCGGCGATATCCTCGACCGTTAGGCCTCCGTCGCGCTTCTTGCGCACCAGATCCAACACTAAGCCGCCAAGGTCCCCGATGGTTCCTCCCTTGCGAGCAGCGTACGCGCACTCCAGCGAATGGAACTTATTCCGCGCCGGGTAAGTTTTCTCTTTCCCGCAACCCGGACACTTCCGGGTCTCCATCCGATGCTGACTAAGGTTATCCAAGGTCGTCCACCCTGCTTTCCACGCGATCCACTCGCGCCGTTAGTTCCGAGTGCAATTCTTTCCGCACGTAATTCCCGTTTACCCTCTGGTAGAAGCGGTTCTCCGCCTGCGCGATTTCCGTTTGCATCCCCGAGCGCGCAAGCTGAATTTCGTTCCGTAGGGATTTCACCTCTCCGCGAAGTCCCCAGGCAATTAAGCTGAAGATAATACTCGTTCCCGCAGAGATACCGGTCGTTATAAGATAAATCGGCACAGATTACCTCGTTGCCCCGTAGATGGCCCAGATTTTAGAGACATACCGGACGGTTTCTGGCGCGCGGTCTCCGGTTACCGCCGGCAGCGCGGCGGCCACCGGGGGCCACCTAGTGGACCGCGCCGCGGTAACCGCGCGCCGGAGGTGAGTTGCGCCAGCATTGTAGGATGCAAACGCCAGACGCAATCGGTCGTCCGGATCACTCACATCCTTCCAGGCCGCGAGGAGGTGCGCATCATACCGAATGCCGCCCTGTATGCTTTGTTCTGGATCTAGTGGGTTGACACCGAGTTCCTTCGCCGTATCCGGCATGAGTTGCATCACCCCGAGCGCGCCCACTTGAGAGTGCGCGAGTGGGTTCAGGTTAGACTCGGCGACTCCCTGCGCGCGCCACCAGTGCCAGTCACGTCCAGGAAGGTAATACTCTCCCCAGCGCTTAAAAGACAGATCCAGTTTCGGGTTGGGCGAGCGCCCGATATCGGCTGCCGCAGCGCTAAGACAGAGCCACAGCGATAGCAAGCAGGCCGAGCAGTAACGCAATAGCGATGGGCGCATCTTTGATTCTCTCCGGTGTATTGAATACCTGGAAGATCCAGCGATCAACAATGATGTAGATCGTTAGGAGTTCCGCGGCGAACAGGGCCTTGCGCAACAATGCGATGCCCATTTGAGTGACGGTTTCCATCTACTTCTCTCCCTTTGGCCCGCGAAAACTCACGAAAGTCTTCAGGCCGTCGTGCAGCCAGCGATAACACCACCCGGGGATGTCCCGGATTGATGCCGGAGGATTCTCCGGCATCGTGTTCACGAAAGCGAGGAATGCCAGACTCGCCACTCCGGGACCGAGCAGCGGCCCCAAATAATGCGTCACGGCTTCCATACCACCCCCGCTTCGGGAACCAGGTTCCATCCGCCCTGCCCGGTCCATAGCGCGCGCACCGGAACCCCTATCGCCCAATGCGCGCTCAGTTGATACACTGCGGTTCCGGTAATCGAACCGGCGCCGCTCACGTTCGTTCCACCCGTAGCGGGAGACTGCGTGAAGGACACACCTCCGTCTCCTCCCACCAACAGCATCAGCTTCCTGCTGTTGTAGACGACCTTATGGACGCCTTCCCGAAGGGTTGACTGGAACACATACACGGTCCGCCTAGTCGCCGGATCGGTGGTCTTCACGGGTATGATGTCCGCGGCCGTCGATTCGTAGATCCCGACCTGATTCGAAACGGGGACGATGCCGGCGAACACGGCGTTCCCGCGCGGGACGGAGTACTGGTTGAACGCCCCCCCCACGAAGATGTAGGCGGGCAGGATGACGTTTGGAACCACCGTGGACGTGGAGGTGGTTGAGGTTTGCCCGAACGCGCACAAGGCGAGCACGAGCGCAAAGATAATTACAGTAAGTTGTGTGAGTCTCACGGTTGTCAGGTGTCGCCCTGTTTTCGCTGGGCGCAGCGTTGTACTCTCAGGCGTCCAGCAGCTTCTTCCAATCCACCACAGCGGCCGCCTTCTCACCGATGGAAACTAGGTCCGGAATGCTGTTCACGTCGGCCTCGTCGATATCGCGCGGCAGTATGGAATTAGTTTCCATCG
>Ga0265338_10010057_pt1 | contig 11180 bp, 7 predicted proteins | sample 42126metaG_FD_193579 | JGI IMG/M metagenome (GOLD analysis project Ga0265338, IMG submission 193579) | Rhizosphere microbial communities from Carex aquatilis grown in University of Washington, Seatle, WA, United States - 4-21-26 metaG | ecosystem: Host-associated > Plants > Roots > Rhizosphere >... | reverse complement strand
GGTCGGCACCTCGGCCAACGCGCTGGCGGACCTGGCCGACATTGACGGCTGCAAGAACTCGGCAGGCAAGGCCGTCGGCATCGCCAACCTGCCCGCCTTCGCCTTCCCGCCGCAGATCTGCGACCCCGACGTGTACACCTACGCCGGCATCGGCACCTACTGCAAGACGGCCAAGCAGAGCCCGGCCACCTACGACGTGCCGGTCGGCGACGCCCAGTACTTCACCAAGCAGTTCCAGAACCTGCACGGCATCTGGCTGTACGACACCGACGACCCGACCTTCAAGCTCACCCAGACGCCTGACTTCCAGGCGATGAGCAACCTGGGCATCAAGAAGGACGGCGAGGGCTTCTACGGGCTGAGCGGCGCGGCGCCGCAGAGCGCGCTGACCCCGTTCATCCAGCAGATCAAGGCCTCGCAGTCGAACTTCGTCTACGTCGACGTGACCACCGCCAGCATGTCGCTGGTCCGCCGCGAGGCTCAGCTGCAGGGCGTCAACAACCAGGTCAAGGTCTGGGAGTGCAACTCCGGCTGCTATGACCCGTCGTTCTACAAGCTGGGCGGCGCCACCGTCAACGGCACCTACGCCATGCTGGTCGACGTCCCCTACCTGAGCGACTACAAGACCAACCCCGCCCTGAGCAAGCTGATCAGCGCCCTCGGCGGAACTGACAACTTCAACAACAACGCGATGGGCTCCTACATCGAGGCGCTGCTGTTCCAGGACGCGGTGGACAAGGTGATCGCCAGCGGACAGCCACTCAACCGCGCCTCGCTGTTCACCGCGCTCAACGGCGAGCACAACTTCGACGCCCAGGGCCTCATCGGCCCGACTGACGTCGGCAACCACCTGTCGTCCACCTGCAACGTCATGGTCCAGCTGCAGAACGGCGTCTGGAACCGGGTCGCCCCGACCACGCCCGGCACCATGAACTGCAACCCGGACAACAAGGCGACGATCAAGATGACCGTCTCCTAGCAGCACCGGCTAACCGGCCGGCACGGCCGCCCCCGCGGGCGCGGCCGTGTCGGCCGCGCTAGATTCCGGGCGCGGTCGTGCCGGCCGCGCCCGATTCCGCTGAGCGGGACAAACGGATGACCAGTCAGTCCAAACTCTTGATCGCCGCCTGTGACCCATGCTACAAACAGCTCATAACCTGCCTGTAAACACCCAGTTCACAGGAGTTAAACGCTGTCACTTAGTGAGCCGTTGCATTCCGGGCCGCGCCACCCCTGCGGTCGGGATGTAAAGGTTTACATTTCCCTGTCTATGTCATGTAAAGGTTTACATCAGCACGCTGAGCGGTAAACGTTTCCATGCGGCCCAGGGATACCGAGAAACCCGGCATACCACATCAACGGGGCCGTCTGGCTCTGTTTTTTTACCGACCGCCCGGTATATGGTTCGATTTGGCCGTATATATGCGGGCGTCGCCGGGTCATAGCTCACAGGCAATGAAGTCGTGGGAGGGCACAAGAGTGAGACCTATATTCAGTGAGGGGACGGGCCGCGGCGGCGCCGGACGGATGCGCAAGCACGTCCGTTACGCCGGCCTGGTCGCCGCCGCGGTCACCGCGGTCATGGTGGCCGCGGGCTGCAGTTCCTCGTCAAGCAGCAGCACGTCATCGGCCCCGGCCAGCTCGGGCGCGAGCTCCGCCGCCAGTTCGGCCGCCAGTTCGGCTTCGAGCTCGGGCAGCACCGGCAGCGGCACCACGCCGAACCCGACCGGGGCCCCGGCCGTCGCGAAGGCCGCTGGCACCGACGTCGGGCTGACCGCCACCACCGTCAAGGTCGGCATTATCGCCGACGTCAACAACCCGCTCGTGCCCGGCCTGTTCCAGGACTCGGTGAACGCGGTCAAGGCGTGGGCGGCCGACGTCAACAAGTCCGGCGGGCTGGCCGGGCGCCAGGTCCAGGTCGACTTCTGCGACGGCAAGCTGGACCCGAACGCCACCACCAACTGCGTGATCAAGGCCTGCCAGAACGACTTCGCCCTGGTCGGCACCTCGGCTAACGCGCTCGAGGACCTGTCCGACCTGGACGGCTGCAAGAACGCGGCCGGCAAGGCGATCGGCCTGCCCAACCTGGCCGCGTTCGCGTTCCCGCCCGCCGCCTGTGATCCCGACACGTACCTGATCTCCGGCCTGGGCGATTACTGCAAGACGGCCAAGCAGAGCCCGTCGACCTACCAGGTGCCGGTCGCCGACGCCCAGTACTTCGTCAAGAACAACCAGAACCTGCACGGCATCTGGCTGTACGACACCGACGACCCGACCTTCAAGATCACCCAGACGCCGTACTTCCAGGCGATGAGCAACGTGGGCATCAAGAAGGACGGCCAGGGCTTCTACGGGCTCAGCGGCGCCGCGCCGCAGAGCGCGCTGACCCCGTACATCCAGCAGATCAAGGCCTCGCAGTCGAACTTCGTCTACGTCGACGTGACCACCGCCAGCATGGTGCTGGTGCGCCGCGAGGCGGCGCTGCAGGGCGTCAACTCGGTCAAGGTCTGGGAGTGCAACTCCGGCTGCTACGACCCGGTGTTCTACAAGCAGGGCGGCGCCACCGTCAACGGCACCTACGCCATGCTGGTCGGCCTGCCCTACCTGAGCGACTACAAGGCCAACGCGGCCCTCAACCAGGTCGTCACCGACCTCGGCGGGACCGACAACTTCAACAACAACGCCCAGAACTCGTTCGTGGCGGCGCTGCTGTTCCAGGACGCCTTCAACAAGGCGGCCGCTACCGGGACGGTCGACCGGGCGGCGCTGTTCACCGCGCTCAACGGCGAGCACGCGTTCACCGCGAAGGGCATCGTCGGCCCGACCGACGTGGGCAACCGCGGCATCTCCTCGTGCTTCGTGATGGTGCAGCTGCAGAACGGCGTCTGGAACCGGGTCGACCCGACCGCGCCCGGCACCTTCGACTGCAGCCCGGACAACACGGCGACGATCAAGATGACCGTCTCGTAGTAGCGCGGATCGTTAGTACCAAAAGTGGTCTTGTGGTACCAGAAGTGAAGTAGCAGTATCAGTAGTGACCAGCAGTACCAGCAGAGCAGTAACGACGAGCAAGGAGCCGCCGCATGGCGTCTCGCGGGCGGCGTAAGTCGGTCGGCGTGGTGGAGATGGCCCAGGACCTGGGCGTCTCCACCGCGACGATATCCCGCGCGCTGAACGGCAGCCCCGCCGTCCGGCAGGAGCTCGCCGACCGTATCCGGGCGTACGCGGAGGCACGCGGCTACGTGGCCAACCGCCTCGCCCGGGCGCTGTCGGCGAGCACCAGCCGGGCGTTCGTCGGATTCGTGATCCCGTACGTGGACACCCTGGCGCACTCGGCGGTCGCCGCCGAGTGCGCCCGGCTGCTGTCCGCGGCCGGCACCCAGATGATCCTGGCGATCACCGAGAACAACGCCGAGCGCGAGTTCCAGCAGCTCCGCGACCTGGTCGGCACGCGCATCGCCGGGCTGGTGATCTCGCCAAGCACGAACGTGCTCGACGACACCCGGGAGCTGCTTTCCGACCTCCCGGTGGTGCAACTGCACCGGGAGTCCGGCATCGACGCTCCCAGCGTGATGAGCGACGACGAGCAGGCGCTGACCGACGCCATCCTGCACCTGGCCGCCCTCGGCCATACCGAGATCGCCTACCTGGGCACCCCCAGGGAGCTGTCCAACGGGGCGACCCGGCTGCGCGGCATCAGGCGCGGCGTCGCCCAGGCCGGCCTCGATCCCCGCCGCATCACCATCCGGCTGGTCGAGCCCACCCAGGACAACGGCCGCGACGCCGCCCGCGAGCTGCTCGACGACGGCCTCCCGTTCACCGCGCTGGTGGTCGGCAGCGGCTCGCTGTCGGTCGGCGCGGCCGACACGGTGCGGCGCAGCGGCCGCCGCCTCCCCGACGACCTGTCGCTGGTGGTCTACGGCGACCCCGGCTGGTTCGTGCTGGCCGACCCGCCGCTGACGATGGTGCAGATCCCGTACGCGGGCCTGGCCCGTACCGCCGCCCGGCTGCTGCTGAACGCGCTCGATGCCCGCGAGGCCGGCACCAAGCCGCCCGCGGCAGGCCCGCACCTGGTGCCGGCCTCGCTGCGGGTAGCCGGCTCGACCGGCCCGCCGCCGCGATCGGCGCCAGTGCCCCGCCAGTACCGCCCACGGCCAAGGAGCCCCCAGTGACCGAAGGTGCCCTCGCCGGCCTGCGCGTGATCGACGCCGCCACGCTCGCGGCCGGACCGCTGATCGCGACCTGGATGGGCGAGCAGGGGGCCGAGGTGATCAAGGTCGAGCAGCCCGACGGCGGCGACCCGCTGCGGCAGTGGGGCGCCCAGCGCGACGGCATCGGGCTGATGTGGAAGAGCGTGGCCCGCAACAAGCGCTGCGTCACCCTCAACCTGCGGCTGGAGGCCGGGCGGGACCTGCTGCGCTCGCTCGCCCGGCAGGCCGACGTGGTGATCATGAACCTGCGCCCGTCCACCATGCGCAAGTGGGGCCTGGACTACGACGGCCTCGCCGCCGTCAACCCGAAGCTGGTCATGGTGCACGTCACCGGGTACGGGGCGGGCGGCCCGAAGTCCGACTGGCCCGGGTTCGGCACCCTGGGCGAGGCGATGAGCGGCTTCGCGCACCTCACCGGCACCCCCGACGGCCCGCCCACCCTGCCGTCGTTCATGCTGGCGGACGGGGTAGCCGCGCTGAACGCGACCTACGCGGTGATGATGGCGCTCTACCACCGGGACACCCGCGGCGGCCCCGGCCAGCTGATCGACATCAACCTGATCGAGCCCCTGGCCCGGCTGCTCGAGCAGTCGGTGCTCACCTACGACCAGCTCGGCACCATCCCGGCGCGGACCGGCAACCGGTGGGACATCAGCGCGCCGCGCAACACCTACCGCACCAGCGACGGCCGCTGGCTGGCGATGTCCGGCAGCGCCCCGTCGATCGCGATGCGGGCGCTGCGGGCCGTCGGCCGGCCCGAGCTGACCCTGGACCCCAAGTTCGCCGAGGCACAGCAGCGGCTGAAGAACGCGGCCGAGATCGACGCGATCATGGCCGGCTGGATCAGCCAGCGCACCCTCGACGAGGCCCTGGCCGTGTTCGAGCAGGCGGGGGTCGCCGCCGCGCCGATCTACGACGCCGAGCAGCTACTCGACGACCCCCAGCTCCGGGCCCGCGGCATTTACCAGCCGGTCCCCGACCCGGACCTCGGCTCGATGCGGGTGCAGGCGCCGGTGCCCCGCTTCTCCGCCACCCCCAGCGCGGTCACCCACCTGGGCCCGGCCCTGGGGGCGGACAACGCCGCGGTCTACCACGAGCTGCTCGGCCTGGACGGCGGGCAGCTAGCCGAGCTGCACGAGCAAGGAGTGATCTGAGATGGCGCCGAATCCACGGCCGCGCCGTTCCGAGCTGGCCACCCCGGCCAGCAACGAGAACATGTTCGCCAAGGCCGCCGCCTCCGACGCCGACCTGGTGTTCCTGGACCTGGAGGACGCCTGCGCGCCCGCCGAGCGGGAGAAGGCGCGCGGCAAGGCGGCCCGGGCGCTGCGCGACCTCGACTGGGGGCGCACCACCCGCGCGATCCGGATGAACGGCATCGACACCCACTGGGCCTACGGCGACGTCATCGAGGTGGTCAGCACCGCCCGCGAGGCGCTCGACGTGATCATCGTGCCCAAGGTGCGCCGCGCCCGCGACGTCTGGTGGGTCGACACGCTGCTCACCCAGCTCGAGCAGACCCTGGGGCTGCGCAAGCGGATCGCCCTCGAGGTGCTGATCGAGGAGACCGAGGGCCTGCAGCACGTGGACGAGATCGCCGTCGCCAGCGACCGGCTGGAGGCGATCATCTTCGGCGCGGGCGACTTCTCCGCCTCCCAGGGCGCCCGGGTGGACACCAACTTCGACCCGGTCGTCCCCATCCCCGGTGACATCTGGCACTACGCCCGCGCGCGCATCCTGGTCGCCGCCCGCACGGCCGGCATCGACGCGGTCGACGCGCCGTTCCCCAACTACCAGGACCCGGCCGCCTACCAGGTCGCCTGCGAGCGAGCGGCCGCGATGGGCTTCCTCGGCAAATGGGCGATCCACCCCAGCCAGATAGCGATCGCCAACAACGCGTTCTCGCCCACCCCGGAGGAGGTCGCGCACGCCGAGCGGCTGGTGGCCGCCTACCGGGCGGCCGAGGCCGAGGGCAAGGGCGCCAGCGGCCTCGACGGGATGCTGGTCGACGCCGCCCACCTGCGGCACGCCGCCACCGTCGCCACCAGGGCCGAGCTGCTCGGCCTGTCAGGGAAGGAACTGCCCCGATGACCCGCCAGATGACCCTTGTCGGCTTCATGCAGGCCGGCAACGTGACCGTGTACTCCGGCTCGTGGCGCTACCCGTCGGCCGACCTCGGGTTCCTCACCATGGACTACTACACCCGGATCGGGAAGGCCCTGGAGGAAGGCAAGTTCGACTGCGTCTTCTTCGACGACCGGCTGGCGATGCCCGGCGTGTACGGGGGGTCGGTCGCCGACGCCGTGCGCTACGGCGCCCGGCCGATCAAGCTCGACCTGACCGCGGTGCTCGGCGGGATCATCGGCGCCACCAGCCAGATCGGCGTCGGGGCGACCTACTCGACCACGTACTACCAGCCGTACCACGTGGCCCGCACCTTCGCCACGCTCGACCACCTGTCCGGCGGGCGCACCGCCTGGAACGTGGTGACCTCGGTGAACGACTCCGAGGCGCAGAACTTCGGCCTGCAAACGGCGATGGACCACGACGCGCGCTACGACCGGGCCGATGAGTTCCTGCAGGCGGTGACCGCGCTGTGGGACTCGTGGGAGCCCGACGCCCTGATCATGGACCAGGCCAGCGGCGAGTTCGCCGACCCGGCCAAGGTGCACGAGGTCAACCACACCGGCCGGTACTTCTCGGTCCGCGGCCCGCTGACCGTGCCGCGCAGCCCGCAGGGCCGTCCGGTCATCCTGCAGGCGGGCTCCTCCGGCCGTGGCCGCCAGTTCGCCGCCGACTGGGCGGACATGGTCTTCACCGGCGACCCCGGCCTGCAGGTCGCGCAGCAGCACTACCGGGAGCAGAAGGAGCAGATCGCCGCCTCCGGCCGCAACCCCGACGACGTCAAGGTGCTGCCGATGGCTTACGCGGTGGTGGGGGAGACCCAGGCGATCGCGGAGGAGAAGCAGCAGCTGTTCCTTGACGCCTACGTGCACCCGGTGGCGTCCCTGGCGCTGCTGTCTGAGCTGCTCAACTACGACTTCGCCAAGCACGACCTGGACGACGTGGTGAGCGAGGAGATGATGGCGGCCAGCTCCGGCATCCGGGGCCTGTCGATGGGGGTGCGGCGGCACCTCGGCCGTGAGGTCACCGTGCGGGACCTGGCCGCCCACCGGGCCACCCTGCTGCAGGGGCCGCGCTTCGTCGGCACCGCCACCGCCGTCGCCGACCAGATGGAGGAGTGGTTCAACTCCGGCGCCTGCGACGGGTTCGTGCTGGCGGCGACCCACCTGCCCGGCGCGTTCGAGGAGTTCGTCCGGATGGTGGTGCCGGAGCTGCAGCGGCGGGGCCTGTTCCGCCGGGAGTACGCCGGGACGACCCTGCGCGAGCACCTCGGCATCGCCCGCCCGTGACCGCAGCAGCCGCAGGAACATGTCAAGGAGGACATCGTGCCGGAAGGCTTCCGTATCACCCGGATGTACCACCCCAGCTTCCACGCCCCCGACCTGACCGAGGTGGAGTCCTGGTTCGAGCGGGTGTTCGGCTTTGACAGCACCAACATCTACGAGACGTTCAAGGGCCGGGATACCGGCAGCTACCCGACCAACTACTCGACGTTCACCCCCCTGGCCGACGTGCTGATGGACACCATCCAGCCGTCCCGCTACGTGCTGAACGGCGTGCAGCAGTACGCGTCGGTTGACACCCCGCACCTGAAGACGATCGGCTGGTTCGCGGAGAACTCCGAAGGTGTGTACCGCTCGCTCCGCGCGGCCGGCATCGCGATGGTGGACCAGTACGGCCAGCCCGCCGAGGGCGAGGAAGCCCCCCGGTCGGCTGGCGGCGGGGCGATGCCGCTGTACTTCACCGTGCCCGCGTCGTCCGGGCTGCGCCACGAGGTGCTGCCCGACTTCCCGTTCGCCCTCGACCACCGCAACGCGGCCGGCTGGGCGCCCGGCCTGCCCGAGGGGGCTCTCGGGGTCGAGCGGTGCGCCTTCCACACGCTGCTCACCGACAACCCCCAGCGGGCGCTGCGGACCGTGGTCGACGCGCTCGGCGGCACCGTCTTCCGCCAGGGCCGTGACGAGGTGATCGGCGCCGCCGTCAGCTACGTGCACCTGGCCGACACGGTGCTGCAGATCGCGGTACCCGACGAGGGCACCGCCGCCTACGCCGACTGGACGACCACCGCGCCCGACGACACCTATCACTCGCTCACCTTCAAGGTGGCCGACCTGGACCGGGCCGCCGCGCACCTGAAGTCGCAGGGCGTGGGCATCCGCGCGCAGACCGGGGACACGCTGGTGACCGACCCGGACACCAGCGCCGGGGTGCCCTGGGGCTTCACCACCCGGCTGGTTCCTGGCGACCCCCGACCCTGAGGTTCCCGCACCGACAGATCCGTAACGAAAGGCGAGCTAATGACTGTGTCCCCCGCGGCTGAGCGGGTCACCGAGTCCTTCATCGACGGCGAGTCGGTGCCATCGGCGGAGACGTACCCGAACATCGACCCGTCCACCGGCGCCACCCTCGGGGACGTGGCCCGGGCCGGGGACAAGGAGATCGACCAGGCCGTGACGGCGGCCCGCCGTGCCAGCCGGACCTGGCGCGCCACCACCCCCGAGCAGCGCGCGGACCTGCTGTCCGCGCTGGCCGGGCTGATCGACCGCGACGTGGAGGTCCTCGCCCGGCTGGAGAGCGAGGACACCGGCAAGCCGCTGTCGCAGGCGCGCAACGACGCCCGGGTGTGCGGCCGCTACTTCCGGTTCTACAGCCGCGTCATCGAGTCCTACTACGGCCTGAGCATCCCGCTGCGGCCGGACCTGCACGTGTACACCCGGCGCGAGCCGCTCGGCGTCACCGGCAACATCGTCGCCTGGAACTACCCGCTGCAGCTGTTCGGCCGCGGGGTGGCGCCGGCCATCGCCACCGGGAACTGCGCGGTGCTCAAGCCGGCCGACGAGACGCCGCGCACCGCGGTCCACCTGGCCCGGCTGGCGACCGAGGCGGGCTTCCCGCCGGGCGTGGTCAACGTGGTCACCGGGCTCGGGCCGGAGGCCGGCGCGGCGCTGTCGGCCCACCCGGGCATCGACCACCTCAGCTTCGTCGGCTCGACCGAGGTCGGCAGCCTGATCGCCGGGGCCGCCGCCAAGCGGGTGGCGCCGGTGACCCTTGAGCTCGGCGGCAAGTCGGCCCACCTGGTGTTCGCCGACGCCGACGTCGACAAGGCGGCTGCCACCGCGGCCGCCGTGATCTTGCAGAACGCGGGGCAGACCTGCTCGGCCGGGTCCCGGCTGCTGGTGGACGAGCGGGTCCACCAGCAGGTCCTGTCGCGGGTCGCCGAGCGGTTCGCCACCGTGTCGATCGGCCCCGGCGTCACCGACCCTGACCTCGGCCCGCTGGTGTCACGCAAGCAGCAGGACCGGGTGCGCGGCTACGTCGAGTCGGCCAAGGGGGCCGATATCGTCTTCGGCGGCACGATCGCGGAGCCGGACGGCATCACCGACGGCGCCTACTTCACCCCCACGCTGATCGACGGCGTGGACCCGGCCGCCCCGATCGCCCAGGAGGAGATCTTCGGTCCGGTGATCACCGTCACCCCGTTCAGGACCGAGGAGGAGGCGGTGGCACTGGCCAACGGCACCGACTACGCGCTGATCGGCGCGGTCTGGACGACCGACCTGGGCCGCGCCCACCGGGTCGCCGCCCAGGTCGACGGCGGGCAGATCTACGTCAACACCTACGGCGCAGGTGGCGGGGTGGAACTTCCGTTCGGGGGCTTCCGTAAGTCAGGATACGGGCGGGAGAAGGGCATAGAGGCGCTCGACGCCTACACAGCGACCAAGACGATCGTCGTGCAGCTCTGATACGAGCAAGGAGAAGGACTCACATGGTTTCCAAGGACGCCTCCGGGCGGCACCTGAACGCCGACGTCGACGTGCTGGTCATCGGCGCCGGCGTGACCGGCATCTACCAGATGTACCTGGCCCGGGAGGCGGGCTACTCGGTGCAGATGCTGGAGCAGGGCGCTGGCGTGGGCGGCACCTGGTACTGGAACTGCTACCCCGGGTGCCGCTACGACTCGGAGAGCTACACCTACGGGTACTTCTTCTCCCAGGAGCTGTTCCAGGAGTGGGAGTGGACCGAGCACTTCTCCGGCCAGCCGGAGACCGAGCGCTACTTCAACCACGTGGTCGACAAGTTCGACCTGCGCCGCCACATCCGGTTCAGCACCAAGGTCACCTCGGCCGTCTGGGACGAGGAATCGGGTACTTACCTGGTGGAGGCGCCCGGCTACCGCGCCCGGGCCCGGTACCTGGTCGCCGCGACCGGCGTGCTGTCGGTGCCGTTCTACCCGGACGTCCCCGGGCGGGAGACCTTCCGCGGCGAGTCGTACCACACCGGCCTGTGGCCGAAGACCCCGGTCGACTTCAAGGGCAAGCGGGTCGCGGTCATCGGCACCGGGTCGAGCGGGGTGCAGGTCATCCCGGTGATCGCGCCCGAGGTCGCCTCGCTCACCGTCTACCAGCGCTCGGCGAACTGGGCCACCCCGCTCAACAACGGGCCGATCACGCCGGAGGAACAGGCCGACCTCAAGGCGCGCTTCGAGGAGATCAAGGACACGGTCGGCAAGTCGCCGTCCGGGTTCCTGCACGTCAGCCCGGACAAGTACACCTTCAGGGACTCAGCCGAGGACCGGCAGGCGTTCTACGAGCAGGTCTGGCAGACCGGCGGCTTCGGCAAGCTCATCACCAACTACCGGGACATGCTGCTCGACCCCGAGGCCAACGCCGAGTGGTCGAAGTTCGTCGCCGACAAGGTCCGCGCCCTGGTCGACGACCCGGCGGTGGCGGCCAAGCTGATCCCGGCCGACCACGGCTACGGCGGGAAGCGGCCGCCGTTCGTGACCGACTACTACCAGGCCTACAACCGGCCCAACGTGTCGCTGGTCGACCTGAACGAGACGCCGAT
>Ga0265338_10010056_pt1 | contig 11181 bp, 10 predicted proteins | sample 42126metaG_FD_193579 | JGI IMG/M metagenome (GOLD analysis project Ga0265338, IMG submission 193579) | Rhizosphere microbial communities from Carex aquatilis grown in University of Washington, Seatle, WA, United States - 4-21-26 metaG | ecosystem: Host-associated > Plants > Roots > Rhizosphere... | reverse complement strand
GAGAGGGCGGTCTCATCACCAGGCGCACAGGGGCGGATGGCGGCGGAGGTCGGGGCGGTCACGGGGAAAGGATGACGGACGGTGATCCCCGCTTGCGGCGCTGGCAAAAGCCCGCCTCCAAGCTTCGGGGCGACGGGCAACAGGCTGGCAGTCGGCGCGGCGGACTGCAAGCGGCGGCGGCGGGCCGCGTCAGACGCGGGCCAGCTCTTCCGGCGTCGGCAGCTCGTAGGCGATCTTGCCCTCGGCAACTTCGCGCAGGGCCGTGTCCTCGGCGGAAAGCTTCTCCAGCGATTCCACCAGCGGGCGGCTGCCGCGCCGGAGCTGCTTCACCCGGCGCGAGATGACATTGATCAGGATGTTGCGATCATCGATGACCTTGAGCGCGTTCTTGAGGTAGTCGTCTCTCATGGGAGGAACCGGACCGGTGAGGGCGCGGCTGGCGTGGTGGTGTGGGCTGACATGTTCTTCAATCCGCGTTTGCGGCAGAGACCAAGATTCTGCAGATGACCTTGGCAAATGCGATGGGTATCGCCTCCCGCGCGGGCCCAGCCAGGCAAATCGTTGGCGGGCGAAGCGATTGGGGGTGACGGAAAGCGCGATGCGCCTCGGTATCGCCGGCGTCATCACGTTGCGACAGCCGTCGCCAGGCCCGTGGCCCCGAAACGGTCGCGGGCCGGCGCCGAGGTGAAACGCATCGCGCGGTCGGTGGTCTTCGACGGCTTTGAGGCTCCGCCGCCATGTCTCATGGCTGACTTGGTGGTGGGAGGCAGGAAGTACATGTGCGTGCTGGTGGGACCGGGCGCCCGGCCCGAAACCGGCGCGAACCTCGCGCCGACCGGCGGGAATCACGCGCCCGTCTGCCGCGAGTTGCGATGAACCAACGAAGCCTCGATCTCGACCATCAGGTCGGCGCGGCAAAGGTCGGCGCGCAGGTAGATCACGCGGTCGCGCGAACCCAGCAACCGGGACTCAAGGCGGGCGGTCACTTTCCGGAGATCGTCCGGGCGCCGCAAATAGACCTTGAAGGTCCGCTGCCACGATCGGTCCGCGCCGAGCGACGCGCCGACACCCGCGGCCGTGCCGATCAGCCGCAGATTGTCGAGCGTGCATTCCAGCTGGGCGGCGAGATCTCCGGGCGCCACCGTGGCGTGGCCGCGAATCGCGGCGGTGCCGGAGATGAACACCTGGATGGCCCCGGCGGTGGCGGCCACGGTCGCGCGCGAGAAACTGGGCGGCCGGGGGCCGTGCTCGACCGGATAGTTGAAGGCGGGCACCTGGGCGGGGTTTTCGAAATGCCGGGCGGGGGTGGGCCCGGCGACAAAAGCGACCGCCAGCGGCCCCGCGGCGGCACCGACCGCCGAGCTGGACGGCAGGAGCCGCTCAAAGTGTTGGCCAAAGCGTTCCGCGAAAGCCAGGGAGCGCGCCTGGCAGAACCGGCGGTAATTCTCGAGGCCTCCCTCGCTCGCATTGATGTGCGGCACGTAGTTCCAGAAGCGGTAGAGTTGCAGGCCTTCGGTCACCGCGAACAGGCGCCGGTAGAGCTCGGTGGTGGCCGCCTCCAGGTCGAGGTCGGGCCGGGCCAGTCCGAAGCCGGCGTTCAGATCGCGTCCGGGGAAAAGCCAGACGTCGTCCTTCAACACCGGCGCGCCGGCGGCCGCCAGCAGCGCTTCGTGGTCGTCGCCCGCGAGGCGCTCCAGCGCCACGCGCAGGGCCGGCGGATCTTCGCGCGCGATGCCGTTGGCGGATCCGCCAAACGCCACCCGGCAGATTGACGAGGCTACGGGGTTTGCAGCCGGGGCAGGCATTCGGTTTGATGGATGCAGCGGTGGTCGGTCTCGTTGCCCGGGTCCGGCCGTCGCGTTTGCCGGGAATTGGGAGTGGGCATCATGGCGAGAGAACATACGCCAATGGGGGGCGGGCAAGACATTATCCACGCCTTCCCGCCCGGGGTCAAAAATGGGCGGAACTTCAACCGAACACCCTCCGCCGCAGTGCCTCGGTATCGGTCTTGCCGCGGGCGGTGAGGGGAAGTTCGGCCACCAGAAGCCAGTGCCTCGGCCGCTTCCAGGGGGCCAGGTCGGCGCGCAGCGCCGCCTGGATGTCGGCGCGCGACAAGGCGGTGGCCAGCGCGGCGCCGAGCGCGGGTTCCGGCCCCGGGCCGGTGCCGACCCAGACGTCGCGCACGCCCGGCAGGCGTTGCAGCCGGGCGGCGATCTCGGCCAGATTCACCCGGCGGCCGGCGATTTTCACCAGGGTGCCCCGGCGGCCGAGCAGCGCCACCTCGCCCCGCGGCGTAAGCACGGCCCGGTCCGCCGGAGTCCAGGCGCCGAGGCCGGCAACACGACGGCGGTTGCCGCGGGTAAACACGGCCGGGCTGCCCACCTGCAACCGCTGGCCGGGCAGGGCCGTCAGGCGGACGCCCTGCATCGCCCGCCCCACGCCGCGCCCCGTGAGCGTCGCCGCGCCCGTGCGGTCATATGAAATGCCGCCGGTCTCGCTCGATCCGTAGAAGCCGTGGATGCGCTGGCCAAATCGCGCCGCAAACGCCTGCGCCACCTCCGGCGGCAGCAAGGCGCCGGCGGAGATCGCCAGGCGCAGGCTGGCCAGCGACGCAGGTTCGATCTGCGCCAGCGTGAGGCCGCGAAAGATCGGCGGCACCCCGGGCAGCACGGTCGGGCGCCACCGGGCGAATTCGCTGGCAATGACCTGCGGCAGGGCGGCCGAGCCGACCACCAGGGACACGCCCTGCGCCAGCAAGGGGATGGTCAGGTTGCCCAGCCCGTAGGAATGTCCGAGGGGAATGATCGCGTAATTCACGTCTCGCCGCGTGATGCCCATGGTCTGCGCCACCTGCCGGCCGTCGGCCAGCATCTGCGCCGCGGTGAAAAGCAGCGGCCGCGGCCGGCCCGTGCTCCCGGAGGTCAACTTGACCAGGCAGAGCGACGGCTCGCGATAGCGGCGCGCCGGCGCGAGCGGCCACAGCCGGATGCCGTCCCAATGGAATCCCGCCCGGATGGCGGCGGCGATGGCGGCCTGCGCGGCGGGGGGCTCGCCGGCATCCAGCGGCACGGCCACGGCGCCGGCGTGGAGGAGCGCGGCGAACAGCTCCAGCCAGACGGCGCCATTCGGGAGCGCAAACACGACCGTGCGGCCCTGCAGGCCGGCGACGGATGCCGCGTGGGTGGCCAGCCAGGCCTGCGCCCGCTCGTCCAGCTCGCGAAAGGTGGTCACGCGCCCCGTGGCGGCGTCGGTGACGGCCGGCCGCGGGCCGTGGCGGCGCACGGTGAGCTTCCAGGACTCGAGCAACTCGTGGCTCATGAGGAGGGGGAGATGGGCGCGCCGTGGAGAGGTCGGAAATGCTCGAACTCGATCACGAGCAGCGCCGCGAGCACCATCAGCGCCACGGTGCCGCCCAGCGCGCGCACGACCGGGATCCCGCTCAGCGCCAGCACGCCGAAGGAGGCCATGGTGGTCAGGGCCGACAGGCGGACCGACATGGGCGGCGGCTCGCGGCGGTGCGCCGAGGTGGCGGAAAAGATCGCGTAGTTGTGCGTGAGGCAGACGCCGAGGAACGCGCCCAGCAGGTGGAACAGGTTGAGCGGCGCGCCCAGCCAGCCGTAGAGCCCGAAGATGCCGAGGCAGGCCCCGCACGGGATGGCGAAGATCCGCGGGCCCCGCCGCCAGCCGTAGATCACGAACACGCCGGCCCCGATGATGGCCAGTCCCACGAGACTCAACCGCAGGGCCGACTGCCGGTAGCGGGCAAACACGCGGTTCAACGACCGCAGCTGGTTCGCGCTGACGCTGTGCGCGTCCGCCGGCGGCGGTTCGGCGGACGGCGGGCCGCCGGCGAGGGTGACAAACCAGTTCAGCGACCGGTCGCGATGCAGCAGCAATGCCAGCGGCCCCGTGAGTTTTGCCTGCAGCGCCGCCACCGCCGGTTCGAGGCCGCCGGCCGCGGCCGTGGCGGCGAAGTGCGCATAGGCGTCAAAGAACGGCGCAAAATCTTCCGCCTCGAAGCCCGCCGCCGCCAGGGCCGCGCGCAGCCGGGGCGCAAATTCCGGATGCTCCCGGGCGAACCGCACCGCCCGGACGTAGTCGCCGGTCGTGGGCACGACGGCGCCCAGGCTGATCCCATCCGCCACTCCGTTGTTCCGGGCGCGCCGCCAGGCGTTGAATACCTCCAGGGAATCGCGGGCCGCGGCCAGGGTGGGGCCTTGCGTGAGCCAGACCGTGCGCTCAGCCCCGTCGCCGAACCACGCGCGGATGCGGGCGTCCGCCTGCTCGACGGCGGGCGTGGAAATCTGCAGCTCGCGGATGTCGTCGTTCCAGGCGAGTCGCGTGAGTCCGGGGAGCAGCGCCAGCCAGAGGACGACGAGCCCGCGGTAAAGTCCGCGGCGCCAGGCGGCCGGGAGGGCCCGTCCGCCCGCGAAGGCCCGGGTGCCCAGGTAGGCGTTGCGCAACGTCGAGAAATAGACCACCGCCGCCGCCAGCGCGCAGACGAGTCCCGCGCTCACGAACACGCCCAGCTGCCGGATCATCGGCAAATCGGAGGCCACCAGCAGGGCAAAACCCGCCACGGTGGTGAAGCAGCTTGCCAGCAGCGGCTCCCGCAGCCGGCGGAGCTTTTCCCAGTAGTCCTCGCCCGGACGCGTCGGCGGCTGCAGGTAGATGTAGAAGCCGTAGTCGATGGCCACGCCGGTCAGCAGCGAACCCACCACGAACACGAGGATGTGCACGCGCCCGAAAGCCAGGGTAACGGCGGTCCAGGCGCCGAGGACGGCCAGCAGCACCGGCGGCGCCAGATGCAGCCCGCGATGCATGCCGCGCAGAAAGACCGCCGCCACCGCGAATACCGCCGCGAGGGACAGCAGGTTGAGCCAGGAGACTTCACGCTTGATCCGGGCCTTGCTGGCGGCGGCGAAGCAGTTGACGCCCGTGTACGCCACCGTCAATCCCGGGAAGTCAGTCCGCACCTCTTCGGTCGTTCGGGCGATCGTCGCAAAGACCGGCCCCTGGCCTTCGTCGCGCATGGGCGAGGCGGCGATGCGCGCCCACACCAGCGCGGGTGTTCGCTCCCCCGCGGGGCCGGCGCCGGCCGCCGGCAGGAGGGCCAGGCCGCCCGCGAGATGCCCGAGCACGCCGGGCATCAGCAGCAGGGGATCGGCGGGCACGATGTCCTGAAACGCGAGCGCTTCGGGTGTGGCGAGAAAGTCGCCGAGCGCCGCCGCGGTGTGGCGGGCCAGCCAGTCGGTGAACTCCCCGGCCCCGCCGTGGGTCGCGGCATAAGCGGCCTCCTGTTCCCGGAGCCACGCGGGGAAGAGCAGCGTGAGCCGCTCGGCGAAGAGCTCACGCCCGAGGGCGTCGCGCGGCGCGGGATCGTCCAGGACCAGCGCCTCCGCAAATGCCGGGTCGCCGGCCAGGGCGGCCGCGAAACGGCGGGCGGCCGCGGACGGGGCGGCCCCGCCCCCCTCGGTCGTGAGCGCAAAAAGCATCACCCGCGCCTCGGCCCGGTCGGCCAGTTCGCGCACGAGGGCCAGATCCGGGGAGCGCTCGCCGGTGGGCACGAGGTCCAGCACGTCGGTGGAGATCTTCTCCCGGAAATCGAGCCGGGCGATCCACCCGGCGCCCAGGAGCGTGGCAACCGCGAGGACGCTCCATCCGAGGATCTGCCGGCGGGAAGCGCTCATGGGTCAGCGGAAGAACCGGCGCAGCTCGTCGGCGGTGAACGGCGCCGGCGGCCGCGGGTCGCCGACGAGAATCTCGACGCGCTGCACCGCGGAGCGGCGCAGTTCGATCCGGCGCACGAGATCGGCCTCCCCGCTGACGACAATCGCGCCCAGCGTGCGCCGGAGTTCCTCCGCGCGCGGCACCAGCGCTAGCGTCCAGGCCCGGTCCGTCCGGCTCCCGTAGAGTTCGAAGCTTGGCGCCAGGGACGCGATGTCGAAGCGCAGGATATGGAGCAGCGCCTCGTTGGCCGCGCCGGCGCGGGGATCGGCGGGCGGGGTGGTATCACGGCCGCCCTGGCGCAGCAGCATCCCCTGGCGGTCGATGATGACGACCCGTTCCTGCGGCTTTTGGTAGTGGAGGCTCAGGCCCCGGACGGCATCGATGCGCACCTCGCCCGTCAGCACGACGGGCTTCCGGCGGAACGGAAACCAGCGGCGCTCCTCAAACGGGGCATCGACGGTGGCGCGCCGATCAAGGCCGGCGAGCACGTCGCGCCACGCCGGATCGACCGGATCCAGGACCAGGCGGTGTTCGGGGGCGATGACGGCCGGTGCCGCGGCCGCGCGCGCCGGCGTTGCCAGCGCGAGCAGGCCCGGCAACAGGAGCAGGAGCGGCACCGCCGCGGCGGACAGCCGCGCCCGCTGCCGGCGCCGGCGCATCAGGGCGGGCAGGCGCCACAGCAGCCATTCGGCGATGAGGCGGGTGTGCATCCACGCGAGCCGGAAGTTGTCGCGGCCGTAATGAAAATGGGAGACGCCGCCCTCGGCGGCCGAAAAGTAACGCACGGGGGCCGCCAGGTTCACCGTCGGCAGGCCGGACCAGAAGAGGCGCACGGCGGCCTCGGTGTCGAAATCGTAGCGGCGTCCGCCGCGGCGCGGGCCCAGCACGTCAAGCAGGGGTCGCGCGGGGTAGACGCGAAAGCCGAAGAGCGGATCGGCGATGGCCCGCCCCAGCGTTGCGAGCCGAACCAGGCCGACGCTCAACTTGCGGCCATACAACCGCGCCGCCGGCACGTCGGGTCCGAAGACGGGGCGGCCGAGGATAAGCGCGCCGGGCTCGCGCTGGGAGGCCGCCATGAATTCGGCGATGCTGGCAGCCGGATGCTGGCCGTCGGCATCCATCACGAGCGCGTGGGTGAAACCATGCGCGACGGCGTCGCGCAGACCGGCCAGCACGGCCGCGCCTTTGCCGCCGTTGCGCGGGAGCATCAGGACGCGCAGACCGGGCTCGCGGTCCGCCATCGCCAGGACCGGCACGTGGCTGCCGTCGGTGCTGCCATCGACGACCAGGAGCACCGGGCGCCAGTGGCGCAGCACCTCGGCCACGACCCCGGCCAGGCGGGGCCCCGGGTTGTAGGCCGGCAGCAGGACGAGATGCGTGGGCGAAGGAGTCATGAATGGACCACAACTCGGGCGGGCTTCACGAGGGCGCGGCCGCCGGGCCGGCGACCGCGGAGGCTGGATTGGGGCTCCCGAAAGCGCCGCGAAGCCACCAGGTTTCCACCTCGGCCACCGTGGCGGCGACGCGGCGGACCTCCGGAGGCGGAAAGCTTGGCCCCAGCGTCACGGTCACGTGCGCCGGCAGCCGTGGCAGCCGCCACCACGCGCGATTCTTGATGAGCAGGCTGGAGTCGGCGCTGATGCCCACTGCCTGGATCGGCGCGCGGGCCCGCTGCGCGATCAAGGCGAAACCCGGCTTGAGGGCGTTGAGCCGGCCGTCGCGGCTGCGGGTGCCCTCGGGAAAGATGATGAGGGTGTGCCCCGCGGCGACGCGGGCGCTGGCCGCGCGGATTAGGTCGATCCCGCCGTCATTGGCCAGGTAGCCGGCCGCGCGCGCGGCGGCGCCGAGCACGGGATTGTGACGGATGGCGGGCTTGAAGATGCAGACGGCCTCGGGCACCCGGGCGAGCAGGTAGACGATGTCCATCAGCCCGGGATGGTTGGCCACCAGCACGAGACCGCCGCCGCGCGGCAGGCGCTCGAAGCCCTCGAAGGTGGTGTAGATCAGGCGGGCCTGCCGGATCCACCACAGGAAAAGGGCGCAATGGCGGTGGATCACCCGCTGAAAGAAGCGCTCGGTCCGCGGCGTGGCCGGCAGCCAGGCCAGGAGGAGGCACGCCAGACCCAGCAGCAGGCCGCCGCCGCCAAAGAAAAGGAACGACGCGTAATACGCCGGGATCCGGAGGGCGGTGAGGCAGAAGCGCATGGCGCTAGGGAACGGATGCCCGCGTCGGCGGCCCGGGCTCCGGGTTGAGGGGCAGGAAATTGAACCAGAGCAGCGGATGCTGTCGAACCAATGTTTCCACCTGGGCCAGCACGGCCTGGAAATGGACGCGGGCGCGCCCCAGGTTGGCCTCGCGGCCCGCGCCGTCGGGCGTGAACACCGGCGAGGCCACCGCGACGGTGGCGGCGTCCCCGTCCGGCACGCCCGCGCAGAACACCACCGGCCGGTCGAAGAGCAGCGCGAGATGGTAGATGGTGAACGGAAACAGGCGCGTTCGCCCGAGAAAATGGAACGGCTCGACCTTCGCGCTGAATTCCAGCCGGTCGCACTGCATCGCCAGGGAGCGTCCCGCCTCCACGGCCTCCTTGAGCGCGAACGGGAGGCCGGCCGGGTCGTTGACCCAGATGAACGACACCGACTGCCCGACCAGCCGGCCCAGCCAGCGGGTGTCGTCGGAATGGCCGACCTGATGGCGGATCATCGCGAGGCGGCAGCCGCGACGGCCGAGCAGGAATCCGAGCAGGTCGGAATTCCCGAAATGGAACGTGCCGAACAGGGCGGGCCGGCCCGAGTCGACGAGCGCGTCAAACGCGGGACCCTGCGCCGGATCGGGACGGCAGTGATGCGGCACGCCGCGCGCCACGCGCAGCTTGACCGCGAGAGAATCGGCGAACGCGAGGAAATGCCGCCATACGTCGAGAAGCCGCGGCGGCCGGGCGAGCACGAGCGCCAGGTAGGCGCGGGACTGGCGCCGCTGCGCGCCCATGCGGGCGAGCGCGACGCCGGTCCCGAGCATCAGGCCGGCCCGGAACAGGCGCCGCGGCAGCCAGCAATCCGCGCGCTGGAGTATCCAAAAACCCCACGACGGACCGGGATTATGCGTACCGGGTTCGCGGGCGCTCACGACCAGGTCAGGGTGAACTCGCCGCCGGCGCCGCGCCAGCGCATTTCGCGTCGCCCGGCCAGCCCCTCGGCCAGCGCGATCAGGGACGGACACGGGCCGGCTTCCCGATCCGCGCCGTCGGGCGCAAACGCCACCCGGCCGATCGCCCCGCCGGCCTCCGTCCGGAGGCCCAGCGCCAAGGCAAACGCCCGGTCGCTGGCCCAGCCCTGGTCGAGCATCCACGTGCCGCGCTCCTCCCCGCCGAGCAGCACCACCTGCGGCGCCGGGTCGATCAGGGCCGTCAGCAACGCCTGTTCCACCAGCCGCCGCCGGCCGGTCAGGGGGAAAAAGCGCCGCACCGGCTGCTGCCGGCCAATCAGCACCTGCTGCACCGCGCTCGGATGGATCGAAGTCTGGAACAGCAGCGGGCTCGCCGCTGGGAAACTGGTCAGGTAGTCCTCCAGCGCGCGCGTCTCCGCGTAGGTGGAGGCATAGATCACGGTGTCATCCAGCCCGATCGCGAGACCATCGACGGCCGAGCCCACGAGCAGTCCGAGGTGGGTCATGCGCCGGAGGGCGCCGCGGGCGAACTTCGCGGCCAGCCGGTCGCGCGCCCCGTCCGCGGTTTCGCCGGCGGCCGGCTGTTCCACCCGCAGAAAATGGAGGTGCCGCTCAAGCATGGGCGAGAAGCATGGCGGCGTGCGCGCCGCCGAAGGCGTTGCTGGAAAGGATGGCGCCGTCGTAGCCGACGCTGGCGAATTCCCCGAGCGCCACGCTGTCGGTGCAGCACGGGGCCTCGCCGCCGACGGTGCCGGGGATGCGGCCCGCCCGCAGGCTCGCGAGGGCGATGGCGAGTTCGACCAGGCCGCAACTGCCCAGCGTGTGCCCGAGGCTGCCTTTCCAGGATACCAGCGGCGCACGCGGCAGGTGGCGGGCATACGCCTCGGCTTCGAGGCGGCCGGCCTCCAGCGTGCCGGTCCCGTGCCCCTTGATCCACACCCGGCGGCCGCGGGCCGGGCCGGCGATGGCCGCGGCGCAGGCATCGAAACCGGCGCCGTCCGGCCGGTTGCCGGTGAAATGGTGCATTTCGTTGTACAGGGTGTGCGCCTCCAGGCGGAAGGGCGTGGCGTCGCGGGTGAGCACCGCATAGGCCGCGCCGTCCCCGAGGCCGATCGACCCGGTGGCGCGCACGGCGTAGGGCGCCGGCAGGCTGGCGTTGAGGATCTTCAGACTGTGGAACCCGCCCGCCACGAACGGACTCACGAAATCGAAGGTGACGACGAGGACGCGGTCGGCCAGCCCGGCGCCCAGCAGCCGGGCGGCCTGCACGAGGCCAAGATGGGCGGACACGCAGGCGTGGGAAACCAGGTTCACGGTTTCGCCCCAGCCGAATTCACGCTGCAGCATCTCCACGCACGCAAAGGGCGTGCCGTGCCGGAGGTGGCGCGGATCGCGGTCGCGAGTGAAGGCATAGAGGCTGCCGACGCCGTAGTTGCTGCTGGTGACGATGAGCGGCCGGCGGGCCGTGCCCCACCGGTCGCCGGGAATCGTTGCGACCAGTCGCCGCAGCGCGGGCAGCCAGCGCGGGGGCACGGATTCATCCATTGGTCCGCACAGCGCGAGCGGCACGGGGTCGCCGCCGGCCGCGCCGAGCACGGGACACAGCTGCAGCGCCCGCCGGCCCGCGAGCAAGGCGGCGGCGGTGGCGGTGGCGTCGCCCAACGGCGTGAGGCAGTCGCACGCCTCGATTCCCGCCGGCAGGGCGTCCACGGCCGGACTCATGGCGGCGGTGCCGGGGGCGCGGCCGGGTTGCCGGCGCGGATGAAGGCGGCCAGGGTGGCGACCGTGGCGAGCGCCTGGCGCGCCTCCTCGCTGGTGCCGATCTTGATGCCGAATTCCTTTTCCAGGCGAAGGACAAGCTCGAGCGCGTCGATGGAATCCAGGTCAAAGCGCGCCGCGCCGAAGAGGGGCTCGTGGTCGAGGATGTCCTCGGGCATCACGTCTTTCAGGCGAAGCGTCTGGACAATGAGCTGCTTCAGGCGGGCGTTGAGGGGGTCAGACATGGGGCTCAGGCGGCGCGGCGAAGCCCCAGGCAGGCGCTGGCACCGCCGCAACCGCAGCTATTCTTGAGACCGAGGCACGAAGGGGCGTCAAGCGAAGTGCGCGGCCGGTCAACGAGCGCGCAGTCCGGTTCCGGTTCCTGGAGGGGCGCCGCCCGGCCTCGCGCCACCCGGCGGAGAGCAGGCGGCCGAGGGCGTTCACGCCCCGGTCGGGTCACGTTTTGGTCGCGATGTATTCGCTGAACAGGCCCAGCAGGGGTTCGCGGGTGGCCCGGGGCGTGAACG
>Ga0265338_10010053_pt1 | contig 11182 bp, 9 predicted proteins | sample 42126metaG_FD_193579 | JGI IMG/M metagenome (GOLD analysis project Ga0265338, IMG submission 193579) | Rhizosphere microbial communities from Carex aquatilis grown in University of Washington, Seatle, WA, United States - 4-21-26 metaG | ecosystem: Host-associated > Plants > Roots > Rhizosphere >... | reverse complement strand
GTCGGAATAGAACTTGAATATCAAACCCCAGACTATTCCAACTAAACCTATAGCTTGAAATGTGAATTGAGTGATACATGTTTTTTGCGCTGCAACCTCAGACCGAATGTCTGCGATTATCTTTTCCGTATCGCGATTTTTCCATGTTTCCATTTTGACGAGGGGGTTGTTGTGGGGGGTTGTTTAGTTGTTTTCGCCATCCAATGCCTGCTGGAACGTATGTTTCAGCTTTCCTCGATTTTCGCTAGATGCAGCTTTTAGCTTGCGGGGAGTGTTCGCGAGACTACGCCCTATTTCAAAAATAGGAAGTATAAAACGACGGATCTAGAGTCAGCCCTTTATATTAAAATATCTAAGGAAATGTACGGATGCCGTCAAACAATTCCAGGCACCTATCGTGACTGCCGCAAGGGGTTACTGCGCGGATTTCGCGGCCTCGGTGCGCGCTTTTTCCAGCAGCTTTTCAATTTCCGGCCACGTCACGGCCAGGCTGGCCTCGGGAATCGGGTGCAAACCCTCCGGCAGCCATTTGTGGAATTTGGTTTCGTCCGTTTGCTGGAGCTTGAGCCAGAGCGGATAATTATCCACCAGCGGCAGGCTGTGTTCGTGCGCGTATTGGCGATACACGCCGTAATAATCCGCCAGGTGCGGGCGATCGCTCGCGTATTTTTTGTGGGAAGGTTCATCCGGCGAATCCCATCCGGAATTCATCGTCATCAGGACAATGTCCATCTGCGGGTTCTGCTGGCGCAAGGCTGTCACCATCTTGTCGAGATTCGCTTTCGAACGCTCCGTGGAGATGTTGTGCTTGGTGGCAGCGTCGTTGACTGAGAATTCGATAAAAACCAAATCGGGATTTTTCGCGAGCACTCGTTTCTGTAAATTCGTCACGCCCCAATCGGAATGTTCGCCGGATTGTGCGGCGTTGATGAAGGTGACCAGCCCGGGAAATTGCTTGTCGAAATAACTTTTCAATGCCTTGGTCCACGCGGCTCCGGCGCTCAGGCTCGTGCCATAAACGACCACCGTCTGTTTCCTGCCCGCCTGGAGTTTTTTGAAAACGTTGACCGGCAAAGGTTCATTTGCTTTCGCATCGGCGGCCAGGGCGAGTGGCGCGAGGGAGACCATGAAGAGAACCGTTAGCAGAAGCGAAGCGCCGGGTAAAAAAAGTTTCATCAGATGGTTCATAAAAGTTTCGCGCACGGACGCATTATTTTGTTTTGATCCGCATCACGGTCAGCGAATTGGCCGGTGCGTCGTAATCGAATGAATCACCGACCGTGATGGAGGAGACTTCAGGCGTGAGTGGTTGGGGAGAATCCGGCATGTTCGCTATCGCTGGCTCGCCGGTCAAAACGGTTTTGCTCGCGCTCGCGACGAGGCCTTTGGCACCGGCGAGGTTGACGTTCAGTGCCTTGGCGATTGGTGCATTGTTCACCAATTTCAAAATCACGTCCCCGCTTTTGTCATCGCGCACGGAGGAGATGGCAACCTTATCCGAGTCCTGCAAATTTTCCATTTGCGTTGCGAGATAGGTGTCGCCTGAATTCGCTCCGAACATCTGTTGCACGTAATAATTGACCGTGGGGATCACCCGGGTGTTGTTAAAATAAATCAAATCGGGAGTCCATTGCATGTGCCGAAGATTGGCCAGCAGCGGTGCGTAGGAAGACATGTGGACCACGTCGCCGTTGCGTTCGAGTTGAGTCATGTAGGCCGCTTCTGCGAGGGCCGAACGCAGGGTGTTTTTATCGACGCCGCGGCCACCGTCATGCGCGGCGTATTCGCCGGCGTAGACTTTCGAATGGCGGCGGTCATAGGAATCGTAACGTTTCAGGTTATCGAGAAACCATTTCGGCGGCCGGTAGTAGTGTTCGTCCACGATTGGCACGTGTAATTCATTCGCGAATTTCCAGCCTTCCTCAAAATCCTTGCCGTCCGGATACGGGCCCACGGTGCCGACGACGGTGATTTCCGGATGCTTCGCCTTCACAGCGTCGAAGATCATTTTGAAACGTTCCTTGAAGCCGGGGCTGATCACGTCTTCGTTGCCGATGCCGAGATATTGAAGGTGAAACGGCTCCGGATGGCCGGCCGCGGCGCGCTTGGCGCCCCACTTGGATGTCGCCGGGCCATTCGCCCATTCGATAAGATCGAGAACGTCCTGAATGTAGGCGGGCATGTCCGCCATCTCCAAACATTGCTGGCCGACCTCACCGGTGTGATCGGAGTTCTGGCACGAAACGCCCGCGGCCAGCACCGGGAGCGGCTTCGCGCCGATGTCCTCGCAGAATTGAAAGTATTCGAAGTAACCCAAGCCGACGCTTTGATGATAGCCCCAAAGATTTTTTTGCCCGCGCCGCTGCTCAACGGGGCCGATGGTATCCTTCCATCGATAAAAATTGTTCGTGCCGTCGCCGTGCGCGAGGCAGCCGCCTGGAAAGCGAATGAACTTCGGATGCAAGTCAGCAATCACTTGGGCGAGGTCGGCGCGCAGACCATTGGGACGGTCGTGAAAGGTTTTTCGCGGAAAAAGGGAAATCTCATCCAGCGCAATGCCGCCCGCGGCGTTTGCCAGAAGCACGAAACGCGCGGCAGCTTCGTCCCGCTTGGGCGTCAAAGTCGCGGTCAGGCGTGTCCAATCCCGTCCAGTAATTCGCAGCGACGCCTCGCACAAGACTTCGCCGTCTCGGCTTTCCAAACGCACAGTCACCGGCATGGGCTTGCCTTCAATACCAGAGTTCGCGCCCCAGCGCTGGTTCATGAAAATTTGGTGCGCGAAAAATGACGCGTCGTAAGATTCGCCCGCCTTCACTGCGATGCCATCGAAACCGGGATTGATCAGCCCGACGCCCTCGCCGGCTTTTTTGACCTCCAGCACGAGGTAATGCGGATTATTTGAATTCAGCGGACGGGCTCCCTCCACCGACCAACCGCCATCGCCACCGCCGCGTTTTGCCAATTCCCAACAGCTCAACGCATTCCACGTGGGTTGTTCGGTGACGTCGTATTCAAACGAGCGATTTTGGATCAACTCCCCGTAAAGACCACCATCGGCCGCGTAATTAATATCTTCAAAAAATATCCCGAAAAGATCGGGGCTGATTGGCTTGCCGGCGTCCAGATGAACAGTGACCGTCGTTTTCTGTGCGAGCCCTGCGGTGGCGAAACTTGCGGGCAAAATCAGGCCTAGAAAAATCGGGCGAATGATTTTTGTAAACATAGTTGCACAGGTTGAACTCAGTGGCTCATCGGAGGCGCATCGGGGAGTCCCTTGCCGTTCACGATTGGCTCGCCGCGATCACCGGGTTGGAAGACCTGCACCATGGGGTCCATCGGTTTGATCGTGCCATCGGCATTGAATTCCATGCGAGCGAGGCAGACCTCGCGGGTGTAACCATTTCCATTTGGAATGGCGTGACGGTGATACACGGCATACCAACGATCGGTGCCGGGCACGTTCACCACGCTGTGATGGCCGGTGCCCTTGGCCGGACCGTTCTTGACCAGGACCGTCGCGTGCTCGGGAATACGCACCGGGCCGAATGGGCCATCTGATATGCCGTAAGCGACACGGTAGTAATCGCTGCGCGCGTCATCGACCGACCACATGAAATAGTATTTGCTGTTGCGTTTGAAGACGACGATGCCTTCGCGGAAATTTACTGTGACGCCCGAACTCCGGCCTTGAATCATGAAATCCTTCGGGTCGCCATCGAGGGTGATCATGTCGGGCTTGAGCTTCGCGACGTTCACGCGACCGGAACTGTTGCCCCAATAAAGATAGGCCTGGCCGTCGTCATCGATCAAAGGGTAGGGATCGATGGTGTTCGAGGTGATGCGGGTGTCATCCCTACCGTGGCGCTCGAGAAGTGGTTTATCGAGAGCATCCTTGAACGGTCCCACCGGCGACTTCGCCGTGGCGACGCCGATTTTGCCGTTCGCGCAAAAATAGAAATAATAGGTGCCGTTGCGTTGAACGCAGTCCGGCGCCCAGGCTTTGATGTTTGCCCAGCTAAGGTCGTGAGTGACATCGAGAACCATGCCTTCTTTTTTCCAATCCACGAGGTTCTTTGACGACCAGACGGAAAAGTCGGTGGTGAGCCATTGGTCTTTGTCGGAAGTGGGATAAATATAATACGTGTCGCCGAAAACGCGGATCGCCGGATCGGCGTTATGACCATCGAGAATCGGCGTGGGTGGCTTGGCGTCGGGTTTCGCAGTCTCGGGAGGAAGACCTTCCGGACGCGGATATTGAGCCGGGCGCACCGGTTGAGCGGGAGCATCCGCTGCCGTGGCGAGCGTCACCAGTACCAGGCCGAGGACCTTCAGCAGATTGCGAAAAAACAATCCGCCGGATATTTAATGAGAGCTTTGGCGAGAGGCGATCATATCAATGTGCCGCATTCGCGGATTTGTATATTGGCGACTGACCCGGCATGGCCGACGTCGGTTTGGGTGTCGGATCATTGAGCCCTTTGATCAAAAGGTTGTCGAAGTAAGGCGTGCTGAGATTCTTTTTCCCACTGCCCGCGCTGAGCCCGGCCATTCCGTGAGAGTAAAGCGAGTCATTGGCTTTCAGCACGGGCTTATCATCGATGGACGCAGTGATGACGGAACCATCGAAGCGAAGTTTCAAATTGTGCCATTGGTTCGAACTGATGTTGGAGAGTTGCACGCTGCCGAGTTCCTTTTCGCCGCCTTCACTGTCATCTCGTTGAGCTTTAATCAGCGCTTGCTGTTCGGCGTCGCCCGTCAGTTTCTTTTTGTCGACCTTGCCGCGAATGACGACCAAACGGCATTGCCCATCATTACCAAGCTGCAGGAAATAACCTTTGGGAATGCTGCCGTAACCGTAACCAACGTCGTTCACCCGGCCCATCACACCGGCGATATCACCGGGATTCAAGTAAACATCCGCGCTGACTTCGTAGTCCTGCCACTGGTTGTCGCCGATGATGGTGTACGACATGTACTCTGGCGCCCACGAATTTGGATGCTCCGGCACGACTTGGCGCAGGCATCTTCCTTGATGGTCGGGGCGATCAACAATCTCAAACGCCTCGGTGATGTCCGCCGTATAACGCGGCAGATAACCGTATTCCTTCGGCGTCGAATACTCCTCAAATGTTTCGTAGTAAGGAAAAGGAAATGGCTTTGCGGCGGGGACGTTGTCGAAGGAACCTTTCTGTTGGCCGGTGGTCGTGGAAAGCGAGTAGATGGCTCCCGGCTCCAAAGTGACCGTAAACGCGCCATTCGCCGGCTTGATATCCGCCTGGCGCATGAATTGTTCTTTGGCGTTGCTTCGCCAGACGCAGAGCGGTTTGGTGGAAAGACCGCTGCCGATTTCGAACTGAACTTGTTGCGGCGCTGTGGCGTCTTTGGTTTCGATGATCACGCTGTAATCATTCGCGGGAGACTTCAGCGTCACAAAACTCCCGCCACCGGATAATTCGCCGCAGCTGCTTTTGAGATATTGCCACCCGACTTCCGTGAATTGTCCGTAGTGCGCGTAACCCCACAAGGCCTCCCGCACTTCGTAGTGCCCGCTCCACGGCCAGTGCGCCAGCAGCATCGCCGGGTCTTCCGAATAAGGCTCCACCGGGTAGAGCGCCGCGATGTCGTACCAATTCACGACGCGCGTCACGCCGCTGTGGATGAAATTATCGTTGAACGCCTGGACGATGCTGATAGCGCAATCGAATCCCTTCAAATAAACATGCTCCTCGGTATTCCAAATGGGTTTGTTCCATTTGGCCGCCAGTTCCTGCGCCTCGGGCGAAGCCGCTCCCTGGTTGCTTGGGTCTTTCGTGCTGAACGTATGGGCGCTGATGATGCCAATGGAATCACGGAGCTTTTCATCGGTGGCCATGTCCTTCACGAAGTTGAGCTTGTCGCTCGGCCAATTATCAAAACCGTGAATTTTGACTTTTTCGAAACCGTTCGTGTCAAGGGTTGTCCGCAGCATTTCTGCAAAACTGTAGCTGACGCCCTTTTCGTTGCGGCAGCCGATCGCGTCAAACTCCAACCCGTAAACACTTCGCAATCCCTGAAGCCATTTCACGTAATAATCGGCTCCGTCCTGCGACCAGAAATTCCCGTTGCCCACCCAGGCAGGCGCACTCCAGGCGGCGCCGTCGAGCGTGATGCTGGGATTGCGCTTTTTCGCCTCCTGCAAAATCCACCACATGTAGCCGCGCGAATAATCGAGATCATTGCGTGTGTGCATGTGGCTCGGCATGGAGCCTTGCGTCGAATTGCCGTCGCCGGGAATTTCCACCAATAGTGCGCTGACGGAAGCGCCGAACTTCGGCCTGAATACCAGGTCGAAAATCTGGCTGCGCTGCGGCTCCGGATAATCTTTGAGCAACACCGAGGTCGCGCCGCCGCCGTTTACCACGCCGATGCCGTCGAAGCGTTTGCCGCCGTCGGCTCCGTTAAGTCGAATGACCTGACCGGCGGCGGGTGGATTGGTGGCCGCTGATGCGAGAGGTTCAACGGCCAGAAAGGATAATACGGCCAGCGTGATCGCGCATTTTAGCGAGCGCCTCATGGATTGGTGGCTTGCGACGAAATCGGCTTTCCATTGGCGGTGACGTTGTGAACGCTGAGGTTTTTTACCCAGCTCGTATCGAGATAGTCGTTGTCCAATTGCACGTCGATGTTTTCGAGCGTGAAATCGCTGATTTCAGTCTGGCCGGGGTTGCCCTGGATTTGGCCGAAACCGCCGAATGACCCTTTGATGTTTGAAAGCGTCACATTTTTAACGATGGATTTCGGAGCCGGCTGACCCTTCAGATCAAAGAATTGCCTCCAGGGCGCGATATTCAGGATCGCTCTGCCCGCGCCGGAGAGCGTGATGTTGCGATAATGAATGTCCTCGTAATCCTGGGCCGTATCCGGGCGCAGTTTCAGGACGGCCACGTTGACCGGGCCGACCACTTTGCAATTCTCCACCACCACATCGCGCACAACCGTGGCCTCGCTGCCCAGCGTCACCACGCCGCCGCCGCGCTCGAAGGTGCAATTCTCCACCCGGATGTGTTCCACGGGCGGACTGTCCTTGTCATCCGTAGCGAAGGGCCCCTTGGAGCCTTTTAAACACACGCAATCATCATCCACCCGAAAGCTGCAGTTGCGAATCGTGATGTTCTGGCTGCTATCAATATCCGTACCGTCGGTGCTGGGGCATTTGATGCCGTCGGGCACTTCAAAACGCACATTTTCCACCGTGGTGTTTTTGCAGCGGTAAAGGTGCAGGTTCCAAAAGCCCGCATCCTTGAAAATGATGCCATTGATTTGCACATCCTCGGAGTTTTGGATGAACATGAGTCGCGGGCGTTCGACTGCCAGATTGGTCACCCGCGGGTCTGCCCGGCGCGCCGCCCAAAACGCCAGGTAGAACGGCCGGCCATTCCCATCCAGCGTGCCTGCGCCGCCAATGCGCAGATGATCGCACTTGTCCGCGTTGATGAGCGCCGGCAGCCACGTTTCAAAATGCCCCTCGACGCGCGTCTTGATCTTGGGATAATCCTGCGTGTTAGTCGAGCCCTTGATCACTGCTCCCTCATCGAGATACAGATTGACGCCGGGTTTCAAGAAGAGGGCACCGCTTAAAAACACGCCATTGGGAATGACCACGGTCCCGCCGCCTTTGGCCGCGAGGCGGTCGATGGCGCATTGAATGTTTGTGGTATTCAGCGTCTTCCCATCGCCGACAGCCCCGAAATTGGTGATCGCTACCCGATTTGCCGAATTGGTTTCAGTCGTGGTGCCCAAAACCGCCGCACCGGAGAGAGTCAGGAAAACAAATATTGCCGCAAAGCAGTTGCGAGCCGGGATTCGCTTAAACGCATGCATGTCAGACCATTCTTACGGCGGCCATCTTCGTAACGTTGTTGTGTTTTAACATAAAACTAAAACCATCATGGATGGTTATGATAGAAATGAAAATCATCACTTCTGACGATGGGGCAAAAACATCCTTAGTTTCAACGATATTGATTCGATTTAAGGCCCAAGCGCAACGACAAACCGCATTTTGCGGGAATTATCGAACAATACCACATTTTTCAACACCGCTCGCGGGCTTCACCTGGTTTCCAGTCGCTGCCAGATAAACCGAAAGGCACTGGCGAATTCCTCCGGCTTTTCCGCCACCCAGTGCGTAACTTCCGCCGGTGAAAACCATCCGCCTTCGTCAATCTCCTCCCGATTCAATTCGAAAGGCCCCTCGCTTTCGCAGCGGTACACCCAGACAAATTCCTCGTCCGTCTCGGCACAGGCATCAATCTTGAACAATCGCTCGGGGGTTTTTGCGAGGCGCAAACCGATTTCCTCCCACACTTCGCGAACGGACGTGGTGTCGTAATCTTCCCCGGAATCCACGTGGCCGGAAGCGGACGAATCCCACACGCCCGGCTGGCGGTCTTTTTTCATCGAGCGCTTTTGCAAAAAAATCTGCCCGCGCCCGTTGAACACCAGCACATGCACCGCGCGATGCAGCAAGCCCAGCCGATGCACCTCGCTCCGCGGCTTGCGGTCGATGACCTCATCGCGTTCGTTGACGACATCGAAAATGTCTTCAGCCATAACAAATATCCGTTGGCCCTGGTAGGGCCGCGACACTCTGTGCGCCGCTCAAACCATTGGCCATCGTAGCGGACTAACCGGCGGCGCGCGCGGAGCGACGCGCCCTACCTTACGCCGGTTGCTGCTGCGTCAAACAATGCAGCGAGCCAAAGCCCAGCACCAAATCCACCGCGTGAATGCCCACCACCGGCCGGTCCTTGAACAATTCACCGAGAATTCCCAGCGCGACACGATCGTTCACGTCGTTAAACGTCGGCACAATGACACAGGCGTTCGAAATATAGAAATTCGCGTAGCTGGCCGGGAGGCGAAAACCATCGTGCATCAGCGGCGCGGGCATCGGCAGTGCGATCACTTCCGGCCTCGAACCATCTTCGAGCCGCAAATCCTGGATGCGCTCCCAATTCTCGGCGAGCGGCTGGTAATTGATATCGCGTTTGTTCGTTTCCTTGATCAACACCACCGTATTTCGATTCACGAACCGGCAGATGTCATCAATGTGGCCGTGCGTGTCATCACCCACCGGCCCATTCAGGAGCCAGATGACGTTCTTTACGCCCAGGTATTTCTTGAAGGTGTCGTTGTATTGCTCACGCGTCAGGCCCGGATTGCGAATCTGGACCTTCGGATGGAGATAACATTCCTCAGTGGTGAGCAACGTGCCGGCGCCGTTCAATTCAATGCCGCCACCTTCCACCACGAAATCCTTCCCGTCGCATTCCGCGTTGAACAATTGCTTTTTGAGAACCCGCGCGGCGGTTTCCGGCACCTTCCGATCTTTTTGCCAATCATTGTATTTCGCCCACGCATTGAAATGAAAGTGAACGATGGCGGTCTCCTTCTTCCGTTTGACGAAAATCGGTCCGCTGTCCCGCGTCCAGCCCCGATTGGTGGGGTGAATGATAAATTGGACGTTCTTGAGGTTCGCGGCTGCGCGTTTCAGGTAGGTCCGCGCGAACTTTTCCTCCGCCTTATTTCGTACCAGGATACGGACGAGTTCACCCTCGGCGATTTTCCGCACCATTTCGCCGTAAACCCAGCGAATCGTATCAATTTTCGCCGGCCAATCCGTTTCGTTATGTGGCCACCCCAGCCAGGTTGCTTCGTGTCGCTTCCATTCCGCGGGCATTGCGAAACCGAGTTCTGCGGGCGTCGCCAAATTTTTTCCATCGAGCTTGCTCATACGAGGGCGCGAAGATAAGGCGTTTTTTTGGAATGTCCAATGCGGTTATTTTTCGCGGGTCAAGGTAGGAAAGTCACTCATAGTCTGTTGTGGTGTCTAACGTTATCGTGTGGAATCGGGGGGCCTGTGGGAAAACACGACGTCAAAAAAAATTTTGGCGCGGCAGTCCGACTCCGGCGAGATCATCTGGGCATTTCGCAGGAAGAATTGGCCGGTCGCGCGGGTCTGCACCGAACTTACATTTCCGATGTCGAACGTGGTGCTAGAAACGTTTCGCTCGAAAGCATCCATCGCCTCGCCGCCGCGTTGGAAATGCCCCTTTCCCTTTTATTTTCGCGCTTGGAAGAACTGTCTTCCGATCGGCCTGCCGGTCCTTCTCTTTCACCGGATGAATTGGTCGATATTCTGATCGTCGAAGATTCCGTGGATGACGCGCAGTTGACCATCAAGGCGCTGAAAGATGTGCGCATCACCAATCATATTCACGTGGTGCGCGACGGAGCCGCGGCATTGGACTTTCTTTTTTGCAAAGGGGAATTCGCACAACGCAAACGCACGGAACGGCCCCAAATCATCCTGCTTGATTTGGGCCTTCCCAAGGTTGACGGCATCGAAGTTCTACGGCAGATTAAAGCCGACTCCAGAACCCGCACGATTCCGGTGATTGTGCTTACGGTTTCAAACCGGGATCGTGATGTGGTCGCGAGTCAACGGCTTGGCGCTGACGCATATATTGTCAAACCCGTTGATTTTCAGAATCTGAGCGGAGTCACGCCGCAACTGAGTTTGCAGTGGGCGTTGCTGAAACGGGCGCCTGTGGTAAACGTGTGATCGCTGAACAAGTTTTTGCGGGCATTTCGTCTTTGCGAATCTCGGGAAGGGCATATCTCTCGGGCGGGGGGATTTGTTTGCTCCGTTTCAGTCTTTTTGTTCCCGGCAAGCGTCATCGGACATCCCTGCCATGAGCGCCACCGGTCAAGAACTCCCCGCCTCAAAAGCCGCCCACGCGCTCTTGGAAGCGAAGTTTGGCGCATTCCTTGAATCCGTCTCCCAACCCATCATCGTGGCCAATTCCGAGGGACGCATCGTGCTGGCGAATGAACTCGCCGAACGGCTCTTCGGCTATTCGCCCGGCGAGCTGCCCGGAAAAGCGGCGGAAACACTGCTGCCGAAGCGCTTTCGCGGCAAGCACGCCTTCCAAACCACCGGTCGGAACGATCTGTTCGGGTTGCGCAAAGACCACTCTGAGTTTCCCATCGAGCTCTCCCATAAGACCCTCGAAACGGAGGCGGGGCCTTTCGAACTCAGCGTCATCGTGGATCTCACGGAACGCAAACAATTGGAGGGTGAATTGGCGGAAAAGACCGCTGCTCTTGAAGCTGCTGCCCAGGAATTTCGCGCGTTTTC
>Ga0265338_10010051_pt1 | contig 11182 bp, 10 predicted proteins | sample 42126metaG_FD_193579 | JGI IMG/M metagenome (GOLD analysis project Ga0265338, IMG submission 193579) | Rhizosphere microbial communities from Carex aquatilis grown in University of Washington, Seatle, WA, United States - 4-21-26 metaG | ecosystem: Host-associated > Plants > Roots > Rhizosphere... | reverse complement strand
TCGTGCCGCCGACCGTCGTCGCGCCCACTGCGCCCTGCGCGACGGCGGCGCCGAGGTCGCGCGGGCCGAGCTTGCGCGCGTCCGGGCCGAACCGCTCCAGTTCCTCCTCACTGAGCCCGATCCGCAGCTCGCCGTCGAGCACGCCGACGGTCGCCGGCACGGCGCCCGCTGCGCGCACCTGGCGCTCCGACTCGAGCCCGACCTCGACGCCCTCGCCCGGCGGGAAGCCGTGCGCGACGAGCGTCGTCTCGAGCACGACGACCGCGCCGCCCGCCGCGAGCGCCTCGCGCACCTCCTCCGCGATCCGGATCACGGCAGCGACCCTACTTTCGCGACGCAGCGCGCCGCCGCCTCCAACCCGCGCCGCGCCGCCTCCTCCAGCGTGCCGCCCACCGGCCGCCTCGGGCGGCCGGGGTCTTCGCTGGGGGCCGCCGGCTCTGCCGACGGCCCTGCCAGTCCAACCAGAAAGCCGGCTGCGAGCGCGTCGCCGGCGCCGGTCGCGTCGACGACGTCGGTTGCGAGCGCCGCGAAGTCGAGTCGTGTCTCGTCGGTGAGGACGGTGATCCCGCGCGGGCCGCGCTTGAGCACTCCCGTGGGCGCGCTCAGGTACGCGCCGCCCAGCAGTTCCCATTCGGCCTCGGTCGCGAACAGCACGTCAGGCGCGAGCTCGTCCAGCAGCGCGCGGAACTCGACCGGCCCGAAGCGGCGGATCTCCGTCCACGCGTCGACGTCGACCGAGACGCGCGCGCCGGCCTCGCGGGCGAGCCGCGCCGCCAGCAGCGCCGCGCCGGAGATCGGCTCGCGCAGGAGCGCATAGCCGGAGAGATGCAGCACGTCGCAGTCGAACCACGCCGCGTCCAGCTCCTCGGGTTCGAGCGAGGGCGCGACGCCGCGGTCGGACGCGAGCGAGCGCTCGCCCTCTTCGACGACGGAGACGACAATGCCGCTCGCGCCTGCGCCGACCGGGCCGACGAGCTCGACGCCGTGCGCCGCGAGCTCCCGTGCGACGAGCTCGCCCGCCGCGTCGTCGCCGCGCTTCGCGACGCAGCGCGCGTCCGCGCCGAGCGACGCCGCCCAGGCCGCGACGTTCGCCGCCTGCCCGCCGGCGCCGGCACGCGTCGCCGCACGCACGTCGCCGCCGCGCGCGAGCGGTTCCTCGGGCCGGACGATCACGTCCAGCATCACGTCTCCGAGCGTGACGATCCTCACGGCACAATCGTCCCATGAGCGTAGGCTCGACGGAGCTCAACAGGAGCGGAGGCGCCGGCTAGGCCGGCGCCGGGAGCGGGACATGGACGGAGACGACAAGGGGAAGAGGCTCCGCTCGTTCGTGATCGGGGGCCTGCTCGGCGCCTCCGCCGCAGTCGCGACCGCGCGCCGGCGTCGCGCCGCGCTGCACCTGCGCGAGGAGCGCGCGCAGACCCCCGCGGGCCTCGCCGCGTTCGAGGGCGCGCCGTGCTTCGAGGAGGCGCTCGAGGACGCTAACCCGCCAGCGCCGCCTCGAACATCCGACGCATGATCCGCCAGAGCGGCGCGTTCGTCTGCTCGTAATAGGGAAGCGCGATCAGCGCGATCGAGAGCGCCCAGCCGCGGCCGCGCTCGCGCGTCGCCTCGTCCGCACCGACGCCGTCCAGGAAGAGTCCGCGTGGTTCGCCGGCGAAGAGGCCCCAGGCCGGGATCAGCTCGACCGCCGGGTCGCCGACGCCGACACCGAAGCCGAAGTCGATCACCCCGGTCAGTCGCCGCTCCTCGGCGAGGAGGTTCCCGGCGAGCAGGTCGGCGTGCAGCCAGACCGGCGGCCCGTTCCAGGCGGCGGCCGCGAGTGCGCGCTCCCACGCCGCGGTCGCCGCAGCGCCGTCGATCTTCTCCCCGAGCACGTCGATCGCGGCGCGCGTGCCGCGGTCGCGTCGCTGGAGCGCGACTCCGCGCGAGGACGGCGGCCCTCCGTCGGCGGGCACGCGCTCCAGCGCGCGCACGAAGGACGCGAGCGTCCGCGCCGCCTCGCGCTCGTCCACCGCCTCCTCCGTCAGGTTCCGGCCCGGGAGCCACGGCACGACCGACCAGTGAAAGGGATAGCCCTCGCCCGGCTCGCCGGTCGCGAGCGGAACCGGAACGGCGAGCGGCAGGTGCGGCGCGAGCAGCGGCAGCCACGTCGCCTCGCGCTCCGGCAGCTCGGCCGCCCACTCGATCCGCGGGAAGCGCAGCGCGAGCTCGTCGCCGAGCCGCCAGATCGCGTGATCCGTGCCGAACGACTGGACCGGCGCGAGCGGCAGCTCCGCCCACTCGGGGAACTGCGCCGCGAGCAGCCGGCCGACGAGGCCCGCGTCGACCTCGACCTCGTCGGCGTGCATCCGGGACGCCATCTCGGCCCGACGCTAGCTCAGCTCGTGAGCGCCTTGCGGAGGCGCCAGGTCGCGGTCACGAGCAGCACCGCCGCGAACGCGAGCAGGACGCCGACCTGGAGCAGGACACCGCCCAGGCCGGCGCCGTGCCCGAGCAGCTTCCCGAACGCGTCGTTGCCCCACGCGTGCGGCGTCACGTGCGCGATCAGCCGCGCCGTGTGCGGAAAGACGTAGATCGGAGCCATCGAGCCGCCGAGCGCGGCCAGCCCGAGCCCGAGCAGCGTCGCCACGGGGCCTGCCTGCTGCTCGCTCGAGAAGAGGCTGCCGAGCAGAACCGCGGCGCCGGTGCCGACGAGGCTGAAGGAGAGGATCACCGCGGCCGTCCCGAGCGGGTTGCCCCAGTCGACGCCGAAGACGAGGAGCGTGCCGACGACGATGATTGCCGCCTGCACGAGCGCGACCGTGAGCCGGCCGAGCAGCTGGCCGACGACGATCGTCCGCAGCGAGGTCGGCGTCGAGAGCAGCCGCCGGGCGATCCCGAGTCGCCGCGTCTCGATCAGCCAGGCGGCGCCGTTGAGCGAGTTGATGAAGATGAAGAGCAGGAGCTGCGTGCTCGCGGCGCTCTGGAATGTGCCGGCCGTCGTCGCGGCATAGGCGCGGCCGTCCGGCTTCTCGGTCACGACCGCGAGCCGCGGCGTCGCGGCGGCCGCCTTCGTCGCGGCGGCGACCGCGGCCTCGAGGCTCAGGTGCTTCTGCCGCGCGAGCAGCCGCGCCGGGATCAGCACACGCGCCTGGTCGTCGGCGAGCGACTGGATCGTCGTGCGCAGCTGCTGCGCCGCCGAGTCGGGCCGGCCGAACCAGGAGAGCGTCGCCGTCCGCCCGGCGCTGAGCGTCGCGTCGTAGCCGGCCGGGACCTCGAGCCCGCCGTCGACGGTCCCGCGCGAGACCGAGCGCTCGAGGTCGCCCAGGCTCCCGTAGCGCCGGACGTCCGTGGACGGCTGCGCGTCGAGATCGGCGACGAGCGCTCGCGCGAGCGGGCCGTCGGTTCCGCCGAGGATGCCGACGCGGACGTCCTGCGAGCCGCCGAAGGCTGCGCCGAGCAGCAGGATGATCAGGAACGGGAGCACGATCAGGAAGAAGACGCTCCCGCGCCAGCGCAGCAGCCGGCGCAGCTCCGTACCCGCGATCACGAGCGCCTTCAGGATGTTCGCCTCACCGGGGCACCAGCCTGGACGAGCGGGCGAACGCGAGCCCGCCGGTGACCGCCGCGAAGACGAGGATCGCGAGCGCCGGGCCGAGGACGACGTGTGCGCCGGCGCCGCCGGCGAGGTTCTGGATCCCGCGCAGGAACCACGCCTGCGGCGTCGCCTTGCTGAGCAAGGCGAGGACGCCGCCCGCCTGTGCGACCGGGAAGAACGTGCCGCCGAGCATCCCGAGCACGAGCGCGACCATCGACTGGAGCGTCTGGGCCTGGTCGGGCGTTCGCGCCAGGCTCGCGACGAGCGCCATCACCGCCGTCGCGGCGATCACCCCGCAGACGATCAGGATCGCGACTCCGAGCGGGTTTCCCCAGTGCGCTCCGAGCAGGTAGCGCGTCGTCAGGGCGAGCACCGCCATGCTGATCGTGCCGAGCGCGAGGCTCGTTGCGAGCTTGCCCCCGAGGACGGCGCTGCGCGGGATCGGCGCGGCGAGCATCCGCGCGAGCGTGCCGTCGCGGCGCTCTTCGAGAATGCTCGAGATCCCGAACTGGACGGTGAAGAAGAGGAAGAACACGGCCATCCCGGCGGCGTAGAAGGTGCCGACGCCGAGCTGCTTGCTCTTGGTGGAGACGTCGGCGATCGCGACGGGCTGGGACGAGGCCGCGGCCTGGAGCTGCGCCGCCGACGCCGAGCCGACGAGCGCGTGTGCGACGCGGATCGTGTCCGCGTGCGCCGCGTACGAGCGCGCGATCGCCTGTCCGACCTGCACGGTGATCGGTGCGCCCGCGCTGCCGACGACGACGATCCTGGCCGCGCGCCCGGTCGCGACCGCGCGCGTGAACCCGGCCGGGAGGACGAACGTCGCGCCGACCGTCCCCGAGTCCGCCGCGTGCCGTCCGGCGGCGAGGCTCGGCTCGCTCCGCACGGTGATCAGTCCCTGCCGCTCGAGCGGCTGGAGCGCCTGCGTCTCGAACGCCTGCGCCGCGGCGCCGCGATCCTGGTCGACGAGGCCGAACGTGCAGTCGCACGTGATCCCGTTCGCGAGGTTGTGGAAGATCAGCCCGAAGATCGAGGCGAGCGCGAGCGGGACGACGATCGCGATCAGGAACGCAGAGCGGTCGCGGAAGCGCTGGCGCAGGTCCTTGCGCGCGATCAGCAGCGCGATTCGCATCGGCGCGCCTAGTCCCGCAGCGCCTTGCCGGTCAGGTGGAGGAAGACCGCCTCGAGGTTCGGCTCGTCCACCTCGACGCCCTTCACCGCGACCCCGGCGCCGACCACGGTCTGGAGGAGCTCCGGCAGCACGGCGCGCGCGCCGTCGACCAGCAGTTGGATGCCTCCGTCCTGCACGCTCGCGGCCTCGACCGCGACGAGCGCGCGCGCAGCGGCCGCACCCGCCTCCAGGTCGCCGTCGCCGTCGAGCCGCACCCGGTCGTGCTGTCCGACGAGCGAGACGAGCTCGCCGCGCGTGCCCTCCGCCTTCAGCTCGCCGAGGTCGATGATCCCGATGCGGTCGCAGAGCCGCTCGGCCTCCTCCATGTAGTGCGTCGTGTAGAGGACGGCCATGCCCTCGCCGGAGAGCTGCTCGACCGACTCGAGGATCGCGTTCCGGCTCTGCGGGTCGACGCCGACGGTCGGCTCGTCGAGGATGAGCAGGCGCGGACGGTGCAGCAGCCCGATGCCGATGTTCAGGCGCCGCTGCATCCCGCCCGAATACGTCTTCGCGAGGTCGCCGGCGCGGTCGGTCAGCCCGATCACCTCGAGCACCGCGTCGACGCGGACCGACGCCTCGGCGGGGGAGAGGCCGTACAGCCGCGCGAAGAAGCGGAGGTTCTCGCGCGCGGTCAGGTCGGGATAGACGGCGAGCTCCTGCGGCACATAGCCGATCGCCGCCTTCGCCGCGACGCTGCGCGTCGTCAGGGGTTGACCGGCGACGACGATCTGGCCGCCGTCCGGCTCGAGCAGCCCGCAGACCATCGAGATCGTCGTCGTCTTGCCGGCGCCGTTCGGCCCGAGCAGCCCGTAGGTCTCGCCTTCGGCGACCTGGAAGGTGACGCCGCGTACGGCGTCGATCTTGCCGAACCGCTTGCGCAGCTCCGTGCACGCGAGCACGGAGGAAGTCTGCATCAAATGCCGCGAGCGAGCCCGCGCGGCGCCCGCTCGGGCGGCTCTGGCGTCAGCGCCGGCAGGCCCTGGAGCCAGCGCGGCATGTACCAGTTCCACTCGCCGAGCATCTTCATCGTCGCCGGCAGCAGGACGCCGCGGATCACGGTCGCGTCGATCAGCACCGCGAGCCCGAGCCCGACACCGAGCTGCTTCATCATGATCAGCCGCAGCGTCCCGAAGATCGCGAAGACGGCGACCATGATGATCGCGGCGCTCGTCACCGTCCCGGCCGTCCGCCGGATCCCGCGCGACACCGCCTCCTCGGTCGAGTAGCCGCGGTCGTGCAGCTCCTTGATCCGGCTGAGGATGAAGACGTGGTAGTCCATCGAGAGGCCGAAGAGGACGACGAACAGGAACATCGGCAGCCACGACGTGATCGAGCGGTTCGAGGTGAACTGGAGAATCCCCTCCGCCCAGGTGTGCTGGAAGATCAGGACGAGCAGCCCGTACGCGGCGCCCACCGAGAGCAGGTTGAGGCAGATCGCGGTGAGCGGGATCACGACCGAGCGGAACGTGACGAGCAGGAGCAGGAACGCCAGCCCGAGCACGAACGCGAACACGAACGGCATCCGGTCCTTCATCTGCTGGTTGAAGTCGTGGGTGCCGGCCGTATTGCCGGTCACTGCGTAGCTCACGCCCTCGACGTTGGCGAGCGTCGCCGGAAGAACGTCGCTGCGGAGCGTCGCGAGAGCCGCGAGCGAGGCCTCGTTGTCGCCGTTCCCCGCGAGCGGGATGTGGACGTCGGCGACGGTGTGATCGGCGCTCTCCGTGATCGTGACGGGCTCGAACATCTCACCGGTCGCGACGGCACGCATCGCAAGCTGCTGCATCGCCGCCTGGATGCCCGGGGCGTCCACGTTCGGCGCGCGGACGACGACCTCGGCCGGCGACGGTGCGCCGGGGAAGGCCGCGATCACGTCCTTGTAGGTCTTCACCACCTGAAGTTCCCGCGGCATGTCCGTGAAGCTCGGCAGCTTCGTGTGCATGCTGAGCGTCGGTGAGGCCGCGGCGAGGAGCAAACCGCCTGCGAGTGCGGACCAGAGCAGCGGCCGGCGCAGGACGCGGTCGAGCACGAAGCCCCAGAAGCGCGACTCGTTCGCCGCGTGCTTGTGCTTGCCGACGAACGGGATCCGCCCGCGGTCGACGCGGTCGCCGAGCTTCGAGAGCGCTGCCGGGAGGACGCTGAGCGAGCCGAGCATCGCGCAGAGGACGACGATCATCGTCCCGAACGCCATCCCGGTGAAGATCTTGTTCCCCGCGATGAACATGCCCGCCATCGCGATCAGGACGGTCGCGCCGGAGATCAACACGGCTTGACCGGAGGTGGCCGCCGCCCGCTGCAGTGCCTCGCGCGGCTCGGCGCCGACGGCGCGCTCCTCGCGCTCGCGCCGGAGGTAGAAGAGCGAGTAGTCGATGCCGACCGCCATCCCGATCAGGAGGATCACGGCCGAGACCGACTGCCAGTCCGCGGTCGTCACGTGCGTGACCAGCGCGAACAGGCCGAGCGACGCGAGCACCGCCGAGAAGGCGAGCAGCACGGGCAGCCCGGCGGCGACGAGCGCACCGAACGCGGCGAGCAGGATGATCAGCGTGAGCGGGATCGTCAGCCGCTCGGCGTTCGCGAAGTCCTTCTTGAAGGTGTTGTTGATCTCGTAGTTGGCGCTGGCCTGACCGACCTCGCGGATGCTGAAGTCCGGGTACGCGGTCGCCGCGCCCGTGACCGCCTTCATGATCGGGGCGATCTTGTCCTGCGCCTTGTTCGGGTCGCCGCTGATGTCGAACTGGATCAGGACCGAGTGCCCGTCCTTCGCAATCAGGTTCGCGCCGTCGGGCCGGGTGCGCGGATCGAGGACGTTCACCACGTTGCGCTCCACGGCCAGGGACTGGACGATCCCGCCGATCGCCGACTGGAAGCCCGGCTCGGTGTAGACCGCGCGCCGGCTCTGGATCAGGACGTTCTCCATCGCCGGCTGCGTCATCCCCGCGCGCTCGAGCATCGTGATCGCGGTCGCCGCCTCGCCCGAGGCGAAGTCGGAATCCTTCATCTGGCGGTGCCCGGCGAGGTTGCCGACCGTCATGGCGACGATCGCGAAGACGAGCCAGCCGAAGAGGGCGGTCTTCCAGTGGCGCGCGCTCCAGGCGCCGGCGCGTGCGGCGAGGTTCATCGGGCCGAGCGTCGCGCTCGTGGCAGACCGCTCCATCCGGCCCTGCCCGGATCGGCCTGCGGAGGATTACGCGGCTGGTACCTTCCTCCAACCGTGCCGATCTACGAGTACCGCTGCCCCGAGGGGCACCTCTTCGAGCGTTTCCAGCCGATGTCCGCGGCCACGCCGGAGAGGTGCGACGTCTGCGGCGCCGGGCCGGTGGAGATCGTGCTCTACCCGGTCGCCGTCCACTACAAGGGCTCGGGGTTCTACTCGACCGACTACGGCAAGGGCAAGGCGGGGAAGAAGGACGGCGAGTCTTCCGGCTCCTCCTCGTCCGAGTCGAAGAGCGAGTCCAAGAGCGACTCGAAGCCTGCGGAGAAGAAGGCCGCCGCCTCCGGCGACTAGACGATTCACGTAACGACTGGCACCATCGGGTCGTATGCGGTGGTGGGGGTCAGCGGCGCTCGTTCTCGCGGCTGTCGCCGTGCTCGCGCCAGCGGCACCGGCCGCGTCACGCGCCGGCTGCAGCGACGCCCGCGCCGCCTCCGACACGTATGCCGCCGGGATGACGAAGGCCCGCACGGCCTACTTCGCGAAGCACAAGAGCGCGACCGCGCGGAAGAGCTTCGTCGCTGCGCAGAAGGCCAAGCTCGCGCAGCTGCGGGCGGCGCAGAAGGCCGCGTGCGACGCGACTCCAGCATACGCGGAGCCGCTTCCGGCACCCGCGCCGACGGCGAGCGAACACTTCCTCTTCTCGGACTCCATGTCGCAGGCCGAGCGCGACGAGGCCCAGGGCTACGTCACTTTCGCGGTGCAGGACGAGCAGGCCCTGCTCGGCGTCCAGTTCGGCGACCTCGACGTGTTCGTGTCCACGGACGCAGCCTGGCTCGCCCAGCACCGCTGCGACTATTCCCACTATGTCGGCGACTGCGTCTCCTCGACCGAGCAGCGGATCCTCGCCGACCAGTACTGCTGCGAGGCCGCTCCGGGGGCGGTGTTCCTCGACTGGAACACCTACGACCTTGCGCAGCCGGTCACAAACGCTGACGCCGTGTGGGTCAAGCAGAAGATCGTGGCCGCCCAGGTTTTCCACGTCTTCCAGTACCAGCTCGCGCAAGACACCGACGGGCACGACTGGGGCGGCCCGTTCTGGCTCTCCTGGGGGTCGGAGGAGATGATGGGCTACCGGGTCACGGGCGATCGCCACCTGCACCCGTATGCCGACATGGTCGGCGTGTTCAAGGACCATGTGAAGGGGACAGCGGTGTCGCCCGCGGACGTCTTCACCGCCGATCTCTTCAACGAGGGCAGTGTCGACCACTACTGGCTCGCCGCCGTCGCCGATCGCCTCGTAACCGTCGCACCCGGCGGCGTGCACTCGCTCGGCGCCTACTGGTCCGCGCTGGGAGGAGGTACGCCCTGGGCGGATGCCTTCACAACCGCGTTCGGGATGAGTGCCGACGCCTTCTATGCCGACTTCGCCGCCTGGCGGAAGGGACTGTGAGCCGCGACCTCCTGAACTACTTCGTCGCGCTGCCGACGAGGCAGCCCGGCGCGTAGAGCCCGCCGCCCGGAGACGGCGGCTGCGGCGCGGAATGGCCGAGCACCTCCTGGAGCACCTGGATGTTCTCCTCGGTGCCGACGATGTAGGAGCCGCCGCCGATGTCGGTCGCGGTGCCGCCGAGCCGGCAGTGGAGCGTGTGCGAGGCCGAAGCGCGGAACTTCGCCCAGCCGAGCTGGAGGAACTGCCAGGTCGAGAGGTCGGTCGCGATCGGCGCCAGCAGCGAGCCGCCCTCGAACGGCAGCCGGAAGAACATCGACGCGCTCGCGAGCTTGCTCATCGTCGCCTGCATCACCTGCTGCTGGCGGACGCCGCGCGAGATGTCCGTGTCGGCCGGGTTGAGCCGGTTCTCGCGGATGCGGGAGTAGATCAGGGCGCGGTGCCCGCTCATGTGCTGGACGCCCTTGTCGAAGCGCCAGCCCTGCCACGACTGGCACTTCGAGGCGGTGTAGGGGCAGTCGAACCGGTTCGAGAGGATGTTCTCCGGCACGTTGATGTCGATCCCGCCGACGGCGTCGACGAGCTTCTCGAAGGAGCCGAAGTCGACGACCACGACGTGGTTGATCCGGAGCGCGCTGCCGAAGAGCGCGTCGACCGTTCGGATCGCGAGCTTCGGTCCGCCGATCTGCATGGCGGCGTTGATCTTCTGGTCGCCGTAGCCGGGGATCGCGGTGCGCAGGTCGCGCGGGATCGAGAGGTAGATCAGCCGGTGCCGGCCCGGGTCGGTGCGCAGCAGCATCATCGAGTCGGAGTGCTGGTCGGCGCTTCGACCGGGCTGGCCGTTGTCCGAGTGGTCGGTGCCGAGCAGGAGGATGTTCGTCGGCGAGGAGAACAAGAGGCCGCTGTCGGCGGCGAGCACGTCCGTCGTGCCCGCGGGCAGGCGCCCGTGCGCCGCGCTCACGCCGCGCGAGACCGCGATGAATCCCGCGACGCCCCAGACGATCAGCAGCACGACGAGGATCCCGAGCAGGATCAGAGCGCGCGTCCAGGTGAAGCGCTTCCGCGGCTTGCGCGCGACGACCTTGCCGGGGCCGCCGCCGTCCTTGCGGGCGAGCTGCCGGTCCTCGCGGTCGCTCCGCTGCAGCGGAACCTTGCCCTTGTCGCGACCGCCCCGGTAGACGCGGTACGGCTTCTCTCCGGATGCGGCCATCCGCGGATTACGGTACCCGTCGGGAGTGGACGACACGCACGCCATCGGCGTCGATCTGGGCGGGACGAAGATCCTCGCCGGCGTCGTCGCGCGCGACGGCTCGGTCGTCCGCCGGCACGAGCGGCCCACGCCGCACGACACGCAGGAGCACCTGGTCGCGGAGGTCGAGGCCGCGGTGGAAGAGCTCCTCGACGACGCCGTTGCGGCGATCGGGATCGGCATCCCGTCGTCCACCGACCAGCGCACCGGCGAGACGTTCGGCACGGTCAACACGCCCTTCCGCGGCATGCGGTTGCGGGAGCACATGCGCGAGCGGTTCGGCTGCGCCGTCGGCGTCGACAACGACGCGAACGCCGCCGCGATCGGCGAGTGGCGCGCGGGCGCCGCGCGCGGCGCCGACGACGTGTTGATGCTGACGCTCGGCACCGGCCTCGGCGGCGGCGTGATCAGCGACGGCCGCCCCTTCCGCGGCGCGCACGGCATCGGCACAGAGTTCGGTCACGTCGTGATCGTCCACGACGGGATTCCCTGCCAGGGCGTCTGTACGGGCCGTGGGCACCTCGAGGCGTATGTCACGGGGATCGCCGCCGGGAAGCGCGCAGAGGAGGCGTTCGGCCCCG
>Ga0265338_10010050_pt1 | contig 11184 bp, 7 predicted proteins | sample 42126metaG_FD_193579 | JGI IMG/M metagenome (GOLD analysis project Ga0265338, IMG submission 193579) | Rhizosphere microbial communities from Carex aquatilis grown in University of Washington, Seatle, WA, United States - 4-21-26 metaG | ecosystem: Host-associated > Plants > Roots > Rhizosphere >... | reverse complement strand
TGCCGATTTCCCGGGTCCGCTCCGTGACGGAGACAAGCATAATGTTCATGATCCCAATGCCGGCGGCGACCAACGCGATGGAACTGACCATCGAAATGCCAACCCGCACGTTGTGGGTGATGGAGTCCATTTGTTCCATCAGCGAATCGTTGGAAATAATCTCGAAATCGTCCTCCACGCCCGGCTGCACCTTGCGCAGGAGGCGAAGGATGCCGCGCACCTGGTCGACGGTGTCGTTGTAGGCATCGGCGTTTCGGGCCTGCACAAGAATGGTGAGGTCCTCGTATTCCTTGCTCACATAGCGCGAAAGGCCGGTGGGCAGGGGGATGATGATGAAGTTGTCTTCGCGCCCGCCGGCCATGGAACCTTTGGATTCGAGGACGCCGACGACCATATAACTGACGCTATTGACGCTGATGCGCTGGCCGACCGCCGAGCCGAACGGAAACAGGTTCGTGGCGATGGTGTTGCCGAGGACGCAGACGCTTCGCCCGCCGTCCATGTCGCTGTCGTTGAACGCGCGGCCATCGCCGATGGTCCAATTTTGCGCGGAAAAGCTCCCGGGCGTTTCGCCCATCATCCAGACGTTGGGGACGCCTTTATTGTAATCGGAGCGCACATTGGCGCCGGTCAAATCGCTCTCCAAACCGATCGCAAGGGGGAGGGTGGCGCGTTTTTGAAGCTCAAGGCCCGCCTCGTATTTGAAACGTTTGCGCCGGGCGTATTTCTGCCAGCCCTCCGGGCCCTCGAAGCTGATGTCCGGCCAGGTCTGGACTTTAAAAGTTGACGCGCCAAGTTGATTGATTTCCGAATCAATCTGCGCCTGCATGGCGCGCATGGCGGTCATCACCACGATGATCGAAAACACTCCGACAAGGACGCCCAGCAACGTCAGCGCCGAACGCAATTTGTGCGCGGCGATGGCGCCCATCGCCATGAAAAAGCTTTCCCTCAATTCGTCGATGAAAAAAGCGATGGCTTTCATGGGGGGTCATTCGTTGCGCAGCGCCTCGACCGGATCCATTTTCGCCGCGCGCCACGCGGGAAGGAAACCGGAGATGACTCCCGTGATGATGGACATCACGATGGCCAGCGCGAGCACGGGCAGCGACATGCTGATGGGAAAATACGACCAGACGTGGCTGACCAGTACGGTCAAGCCATAGGTGATGGCCATTCCCGCCACTCCGCCGATCATGCAAATGGCCGCGGCTTCGATCAAGAACTGGGTCATGATCGCGATATTGCGCGCGCCAATCGCCTTGCGGATGCCAATTTCACGGGTGCGCTCGGCGACGGACACAAACATAATGTTCATGATCCCGATGCCGCCGACAAACAAGGACATCCCGGTGATGAGAAGGCCAACCGCGGCGATCGTTCCGGTGATGCGGTTGAAGAATTGCACCAACTGATCCTGTTGGTTGATTTCAAAATCGTCGGCATCCCCTGGCGCCAGGTGGCGGATTTTCCGCACGACCCCGTGCAATTCCTCCTTCCAGTCGTCCAGCTTGGCCGCGTCGCTCACTTTGACGTTGATGTCGAAATTGGGGTTGCGCGTGTAGCCGATGAGGAATTGCTGCACGGGGATGATGATCTCGTTGTCGAAGCTGTCCATCCCCAGGAAGCTTCCCCGCTTGGCGGTGACGCCGATGACTTCGAGCTTGCGCGCGCCAACGGTGATCTTCTCGCCAATGGCCGGCTGCTGATGAAACAGGTTTGTCCAAACATCAAAGCCCAGCACGCACACGGGACGGCCGCCGTCGGCTTCGGCCGGGGTGATGAAGCGGCCTTCCTCCATGCTGAGGCTGCTGGTGAGAATGAGTTGATCGGTGGACCCGATAACCTGGACCCGGCGCGCCATCTGGTTTTTGTAGCGAATATTCTGGTGGGTGTAGACCACGGGCGCCACGGCCTTGGCGGGCATCAGGCGTTCGACTTCGCGCGTTTGGGCGCGTGTGATGTCCTTGCGCTTCCACTCCTTCCAATACTCTTCATCGGAGGTGTTGACCCAGTTGAACTTGCTGACGAAGAGCACGTCCGATCCCATCACCGACAAGCTGTCGTGCAGCGCGCGGTTGAGCGCGTCGATCGCCGTCGCCATGCAGGTGACGGTGACAATCCCGATGATGATGCCCAGCGTCGTCAGGATGGAGCGCATTTTGTTCGCCCGGATGGCGTCCCAGGCGATGCTTAATCCTTCCCGAAGCTCGATGAAAAAGTTCATGTGGCGGCGACGGGCTTGGGATGGTGATGCATCGCGTCGTCACTGGCGATCAAGCCATCGCGAATGCGCAGGACGCGCCGGGCGTGGCGGGCGATGTCTTCTTCATGGGTGACGACGAAGATGGTGTTGCCTTTGTCGGAAAGGGCGCGCAACAGGGCCATGATTTCCTCACCCGTCTTGGAGTCCAGGTTGCCCGTGGGTTCGTCGGCAAGGATGATCGAAGGGCGGCAAACCAGCGCCCTGGCGATGGCGACGCGCTGGCGCTGTCCGCCGGACATTTCGTTGGGCTTATGATGGATCCGGTCGCCGAGGCCGACGTTGGTAAGCGCCTCCATGGCCGCCTCGTGTCGCTCGTCGGAGGGCATGCCGGCGTAAATGAGCGGCAGCTCGACGTTTCGCAACGCGGTGGCGCGGGGCAGGAGGTTAAAGGTCTGAAAAACGAAGCCAATTTCGCGGTTGCGAATTTCGGCCAGCTCGTTGTCGTCCAGGTCGCTGATATTGGAGCCGTTCAGCTCGTACGTGCCGGCGGTGCAGGTGTCCAGGCAGCCGAGCAGGTTCATGAGCGTCGATTTGCCTGAACCCGAAGGTCCCATGATGGCGACGTACTCGCCGCGCTCGACTTCGAGGGTAATGTCGCGCAAGGCATGAATGGTCTCGGAGCCCATTTGATATAGGCGCGAGACGTTCTGGAGGCGGATCAAGCTCACAGAGCGGGATCAGCTTGAGCCGGGCTTTGGCTCTTTGTCCTTTTGCGCCTGCTGCGCGTTCACAACGACTTTCTTGCCGTCTTCCAGATCGCGATTGATCGCCTTGAAGCCGCCGCTGACGATTTCCTGGCCGTCCTTGAGGCCATCGGAAATCTCAACGTAATTGTCGTCTGCGATGCCGCGCTTGACAGGCGCCATCTTGACGTGGTCGCCATCGACGATCCACACGATTTCGATTGGCTTGGGCTGATCGCCTTTCTTGGTCGTGGCTGCCAGGTTGGTCGCCGCGTTGGTGACCGCCAAATTGGTCGTTGCGGCGATGTTGGTCATGTTAGTCATGTTGGTTGCGGCATTCGTGCCTTTGGCCAGCCCGTTGGTCTTGCCCATTGCCAGCGAATTGGTCGAGGGCAAACGGGTCGTCACGCATTGAATGGGAATGGACAGAACGTTCGTGCGATGGCGCGTTTCAATGTTGGCCGTCACCGACATGCCAGGCAAAAAACGTTCCTTGTCCGAAAGACGGATGCGGATTTCAAACTTTGTCGCGTCGGGGCTGGTGGACGAGGCGGATGCGGCAGCCGACGAGGAGGACGTGCTGCTGATGTTGTTGTTGGCCGAATCAGCGATGTCGCTCACGACGCCGTTGAATTTCCTGTCCTTGAACGAGTCGACTTCCAGCGTCGCCTTTTCGCCGACGGCGATAAGGACGACATCGACTTCGCCAATGTCCACGCGCGCCTCCATCTTGTTCAGATCAGAGACGATCATAATCTCCGTGCCGGCCATCATCGAGTTGCCGGCCACGCGCTCGCCCAGATGGGAATAGAGCTTGCTGATGGTGCCGTCCAGCGGCGAGTAAATGGTCGTGTAGGACAGATCAACCTCGGACGTATGCACCTGCGCCTGGGCCATGGACACCTGCTCCTCGGACGCCGCCAAGCTCGTCACTGCCACGTCGTAGGCGGTTTTGGCCGTCAGGTAATCGGATTCGGATATCAATTTGGCGTCGAACAGGGCCTTATTGCGGTCGAATTCGAGCTTGGCCTTTTCAAGATTGGCTTTGGACGTGTTGCGGTTGGCGACGGCCATCCGCTGGTTGGCCTGGGCTGATTCGTGCGCCGCGACGTAGCTGTCGGGCTTGATCTTGACCAGCAAATCGCCTTTCTTCACCAACTGACCCTCCTTGACGGGCAGGTCGATGATCTCGCCGCTGACTTCGGCGCTGATAGCCACTTCGGTGACGGCCTCGACCTTGCCATTGGCGACGACGGTTTCGGTGATGTCGCGTCGCGCGACCTTTTCCTTCTCAATGGAAATAGGGGGGTCGTGTTTGGTGGCGGCATGGTACACGATGGGCGCGGCCACTGCGACGACAATAATGGCCAGGATCCACCACTTCTTCTTGTTCTTCTTTTTCGCCATTCTTCGATGTAGTTGTTGCAGCTCTGCAGTTAGATTGACACCGCACAGGCGAAGTTTGTTTCAGAAGGCGCGTCCATCGGCCTGCGGGCCGAAACGAACGAGGCACCTCCTATTCGAAACCCGCCTATCGATCTGTATATGTCCACCGACTACGAAACGGCAACATGTTGTTTGGACATTGTTACACGCCGAGATTGGCGGATTTGGCGCAGAGCGTCAAGCGCAGGATCAATCCCAATGAACGGACAGGAACGGACAGGCAAAGCCGTCGAGGCGGGCGGACTGATGCCCGGTCATTTGGTCATTGCGGGGCGGGGACGCGGCTTGTGAAACGCGAAGATGTCGGTCTGGTGGCGAATGCGAGTGCGGTCGCCGTGGGGCGCTTCGGGGCTGATGGCAAATGGGTTGGAGGGATCGCTGCTCTTGCCGGTTGTGATTTCTTCGACCAGGTCGCCGACGCTTTGAAGAATGCGCGTTGGTTGGTAAACGTAATCGCCAACGGACTCAAATTGCGTGGACCCGCTGAGGACGAGATAGGCGGGGATGCCGGATTCAAAAGCGCCGCGGATATCCGTCTCCATGGTGTCGCCAATCATGACGACCTGCTGCGGGGGCGTGAGGGCCAGGGCGTTGAGGCGCAGGCGGGCCTGGTGAAACATGAACCCGTTCGGTTTTCCAAGGTAATACGCCTGGCGTCCTGTGGACGCTTCCAGGAACGCGGCGGTGGCTCCGGCGCCGGGGCGGGTTTTTTCGTTTGACACGGGGCACCAGTTGTCCGGATTGGTCGCCACCAACCGCGCGCCCAGCTCGATGCATTCGTGGGCCTTGGCCATCTTCTCCATCGACGTCGCGCCTTCGCCGACGACCACATAGTGCGGTCGGATGGCGTCATTGGGAATCTTGCGTTCATTCAACGCCGCGAGCAATCCGCCTTCGCCCAAGGCGAACACGGTGCAATTCGGGTCGGCCGCGCAAAGGAAATCGGCGGTGTTCAGCGCGGAGGTGTAGAAGTGGCGGCGCGTCAGGCCGTGAATGCCCATGTGTTTGAGGCGCACGACAAGGTCATCGGGCGTCGGCGCGGAATTGTTCGTCAAAAAGAGAAAGGGCGTCCCAGTCGCCACCAGGGCGTGGACAAAATCCGACGCGCCGGTGATGAGATGGTTTTCCCGGTAAATCACCCCGTCCATGTCAATTAAATAACCTGTCTTCATGCATTTTGAGGGTTTTATACAATGCCCCGGCGCTGTGAGAATTTGGAAAACAACCGCCGAAGTGCGGCTGCCGGGTAATGGCAGGCCGCGGGAAGATCGCATCAAAGCGCCCGCCCGTCAAGCAAGAGGCGCAATTCGGGGTAATGCCTCAGTGACGGCGGATTTTCGGGCAAAATCATGAGGAATCAAACAACAACTTGTATGGGTCGCGCTTTTCATCTTCGGCCAACGCATCAAGCGCGCGCTTGAAAACGCCGAAGGCGTCGGCGGTTCGTTTACGGAGCGTGAGCAGGACGCTCATCAAGATTTTACGGGTCAGAGCGCCTTGCTCGGATTGAGAACCAAAGCTGATCTTGCGGGCGATGACCAGTGGACGCAGCTCGCGTTCGGCGCGGTTGTTGTCCGCGGGGATGGCTGCCTTCTTGGACCAATGATAGAGCCGGGCTGCTTTTTCCCGGAAGATGTTTTGGATTTTCTGAATGCCGGGATGCTGCGCCGGTGAATGAACCAGGGTCTTGATGTCCAGTTTAAGTTCCAGGGCCCGCTGGCCAAACGCCGCCGCCGTCAACGCTTGGGCGCGCAATTGGATGGCCTGTGCCAGCAACGGAGCGAAGCGGGCTACAAACTGCAACACCTCGCTGACCTCTGGAAACTCCTTGCCCAAATCTTGGACCTCGCGCAACAGGTGGGAGTAGCAATATTGGATCGAACAGGGTGCTTGATTGTAACCGTTGTAACGATCCACCACCAAAGTCCCCGGCAATCGCCTGGTCCCGAACACTTCTCGGGCCACGCTGGCTGAACGGCTCTGGCGAAAACGAAAGAGGCTGACCCGATCCGTGCAAAAGAGCCACGCGTAACCATTGTGTCCATCGGTGCGCCAACCGGTTTCGTCAGCGTGTTTGACCGAAGCGCCTCGATACTCCAGGAGCAATCGCTCTGGCACCGAGGCCAGGCGCCCGGCCAACTGATGCAGGGCGGCCCACAAGCTGCCTTGGGTGATCCCCAAGCTGGTGCTCAAGCGGCCCAGCGTGACTCCCTGCACGTAATGTTCCAGCGCCAGATGGGCCAGCAATCTATTGCCGAAAAGCCCTTTGGGAAAAACCCCGGCCGGTCGAGCGGTGAAAGTGCGCTGACAGTGGCTGCAGTCGCATTGCTCCAGTTCATAGCGAACCACCTCCTTGCGCACGGGGTCCACTTCAATGATCGTGCGTGCTTTGCTGCCCTTGGGATCCAAAGGGCCACCGCAGTAAGGGCAACGCTCCGGCCCCGACACCGAGCGATGGCGGGTAACCTCAGCCTCGGGAATGCGGCGTCGCCCGTGCCCGCGATGGCCGGACTTGGCGCCACCCCGACGCTGCGAGCCTTCCGGCGGCGTATTGGCCTTGAGAGGGATTTTGGCCGACGGAGTCGAGGAGCCAAATGGACCTTCCTTGGCGGTCCGTTCTTGGTGGCGCAAACGAGCTTTGAGCCGAACGATTTCTTCTTGTAGCTGGTCGATGACCAACTGCTTTTTCAGGCACCCTGGGCAGTAGGTAGTTTGGAATTTCGTAGGGCTTATGCTTGCTTGGGGGCCTCACGCTGCCGGCGGTGTTGGCGTAAAAGCTCAGGTCCCAGTTGGTAGAGGAATTCTTCCAAGGCCTTGCCGTTGCTCAGGGCTTGCTGCAACTGCGGTACCAGTTCCGCTGGCACATACATGCAGCGGCGGCGGCCCTTGTCCGTGAAGGAAAGGATGAAAGCCGGGTGTTTGTCGCCGCGGGCGCAGGCCGGGCAGTTGGGCCGGATGCAGGGTTTGCGGATTTGAGCCAGGGAGCCTTTGATGGCGGGCCACAGCTTTTGGAGTTGGCGGAGAAAGTTCTGGCGGAGAGCGGAATCGGGAACACTTGGCTGTTTCATAGTATGTATATACTATAACATACATACGTACGCAACAAAAAAAACGAGAAAAGTCATGGTGGTTTTCCCGCCGTCACTGAGGCATTACAATTCGGGGCCGATTGAAAGCGCCGGTCAAACCGGGGGCGGCTCGGCAGTCGGCGGAAGTTCCGCTTCCCATTCGCCTATCGCGTCAAGTCGATTTTAGGGGATTGGTCGGACATGGGGCCTTTGCGGATCTGGTCGTAGAAGGCGAAGAGATGGGTGTTGGAGTGGACGTACAGGACGCCGTTGGCGACGACGGGCGTGCTGTAGACGGGGGCGCCGAGGTTGGTTGTGCTGATGAGTTTCTTGTCCTTGCTGGCGGCGAAGACAAAGAAATCTCCGTCTTCATCGCCGCAATAGACCTTGCCGTCGGCGGCCAGGGTGGAGCCCCACATGTGCGCCTTGAGGTCCTGCACCCAGTAGACTTTGCCGCTCTCGGCGTCGAGGCAATGGACGAAGCCGGAGAAATCGCCGATGAAGAGCAAGCCGTCGGGCGTAATGGAGACGGTGGAGAGGCTGCGATGGATTTTGTCGTAGCTCCAGAGTTTGGCGGTTTTTGTGACGTCGCCGGTTTTGGTGGCGTCAATACAATTGAGGATGCCCACGCCTTCGCCGTGCTCAGGGTCCTGGCCGACGGCGACGTAGATGCGATTTTTCCAAAAGACGGGCGTGGCGTTGACCTCGCTTGGGCCGTCGGGAGCCGGGTATTTGTGGGCGGCGTCGGTGGCGCGGCGTTCGGGGGGATTGCAATCATACCACCAGACTTTCTTGAGGTAATAGGTGTCGGCGTCTTCGGTGCGGTTGATGGGAGGGCCGGGAACGACCGGGACGATTGCGGAGCCGTCGCCTTTTTTGGGGGCGGCGTCGAAGGCGTAACAGACGCCGTCGCCGCCGCCGAAGAAGACAAGGGCGCGTCCGTTGACGACGCCGGTTGAAGGGGAACTCCATTGTCCGTGGAAAATGCGAGGGCCGATGCCTGCGTTATCTTCGCCGGCGAGCTGGCCGGTAATTTTATTGATAGCGATGAGGCTTGGGGAATTGGGCGAGGGGATGTTGACGTGGGTCCAATCCTGGCCGTTGGAGGTGCAGGCGTAAATGAGGTCGCCGATGATGAGGAGGGAGCAGTTGGAGGCGTTGTGGGGGAAGACGCCGAGTTCGTCCATCATGTCGTATTTCCAAAGGATGTCGGCGTCGTGCGGGCCGATTTTGGCTGGAGGATTGCCCGGGCCGGCGACGTATTGGGCTTCGTTGGTGAAGGGGCCGTCGTTGCCGTTGGCCATGCCGTCGGCGTCAAGGCAGATGACTTCGCAACGGCTGGTGACGAGGTAGACGCGGTTGCCCTCGACGCACGGGGAGGAAAGCAGGCCGAGGTTTTCCCAGTCGTTGACTTTGCCGGAGGCGAGTTTGGGGACGACGAGTTGCCAGAGGAATTCGCCGGTTTTCTCGTCGAAACACATGAGGATGCTGCGGTCGCCCTGGTGCTGCGCGTCGCGGGGATTTTCGTTGTTGGTGCCGATGAAGACCTTGCCGCCGGCGACGACGACGTTGCCGTAGCTTTGCGAGCCGACTTTGGCGATCCACTTGGCGTAGGGAAGGGAGGCGGGATCGACGCTTTCGGTGCCGGGCTTCATGGCGACCTGGCCGTTGGTGGACGCGACGAAATGATCGGGCAGATTGGTTTCGGGGGAATACATGTCGCGCCCGGAATCGTTGCCGCCCCAGCGGGGCCAATCGGCGGCGTGGGAAGGAATGGAAAGCGCGGCGAGGGCGGCGAGAAGGGAGATGGCGGCGGAAGGACGGCTCGGCAGGAGCCTCGCCCTACCATTGAGTGAATTTGAGTTCATAAATCAGTTGGCGGCGACGGAAATGTTGTCGATATAGACGCGGGGAGGATTTTCGCCGGCCGCGAAACCAAAGAGGCCCGGGCAGCCGCTGGATTCGATGTGGTGGACAGCGAGTTCATTGAGCCAGGCGTCGGGCTCGGATTCACCCTTTTTCCATGCCTTGGCGCGGACGACGCCCGAACCGTCGGCGGCGACGTCGACGCGGGCTTTGAGATGATACCAGGTGTTTGGCTTCCATGAAAAGGGGACAGCTTGGCGCAACAATTCCTGGTTGGAACTGATCTGCAAGACCTGCGCATTGCCTTTCAGCTCGACCAGATAGCGCTGGTTGATGAGGCCGACTTCGGACATTTTGCGCTTGTTGCCGTCGCTGAGGACGTCGGCTTCGATGGTGTAGTTTTTGAGGTCGGGCGTTCCCATGAAGACGGTCGCGCGCTGGAAGAAGGGATTATCAATAGTCTTGACGAGGCATTTGTTGGTGTCGCGGTCGCGGACTTCGAATTTGAAGCGGGCGCCGATCCAGGGCAGGGGCGGATAGGAGAAGGGGGTGGGCGGCTCGTATTGATTGGTGGTTTTCTCTGTCAAGTTAAAGGTCTCAAAATCCTGGCGCAAGGGCAGGCCGGGGAGCACGCGGCCGCGAATGTAGCCTTTGAGGGCGCCGGCGGTCGCTTCGAAGGCGCCGGCGGATGGGGTCTTGTCCTGGGCGGCGACGAGCTGGCCGTCATCGGTGAAGGCGGCTTTCATGGAGGCGCGGACTTTGGCGGTCGGGGGGATGTAAGGGGCCCAGCGGACGGATTTGGGATCGACGTTTTCGTTGACAGTGAGGCCATTGGCGTCCAGCTCGCGGATATGGAAGGAGACGGATTGGCCGGGCTGCAAGAGCAGTTCGGAGGGAATGACCTGGAGCTTGGCGGGGGCGCCGGGTGCGGGCCATTTTTCGGGCTGCCAGACGTCGGAGCCGGAGCCGGTTTCAGGGGCTCCCGAGAGACTGGCGTCATTGGAAGGGGCGTTGGTCTGCGGCGAGGCGGGGCCGAAGCAATAAAGTTTCTTGCTGGTTTGAAGGTAGAGTCGGCCCTGGTAAGGGGTGGGCGTGCCATAGCAGCGACCGTCAAGCGTGATTTTGGAGAGGACTTTGCCCTCGGTGTCGCCGGGCTTGACGATGTAAAGCGCGCCGTGGCCGCCGGAGGCGGATTCGGAGCCGACGTTGGCCGCCATATCGGGATCGTTGAGGATGGGCGCGAAAATCCTGCCGTCGGCGTAGAGGGGGGAGGAATTGCGCTGCTCGGTGCCGAGATGAAGTTTCCAAAGGATGTTGCCGTCGGTGGCGTCGACGGCGACGAGGTCGCCAACTTCGCTTGTCACATAAACGCGGTCATTGACCAGGATGGGGGAGCTTGCGGAAGTGCGGATTTCATTGTGCCAGAGCTCGACGGATGAGCGCGGAACGATGACGGGGCCGGCGGGGTCGGGTGTGACGTTGGGGATTTTGAGGGCGACCATCTGGCCGGGTTCGTACGGGGTGCCGTAGATGGCGATGAGGGTGTCGTTGTGGTTGAGGAGGACGGAGGAATTGATTCCGGCCTTGAATAGCTCCACGCGGAAAATGGGGTCGCCGGTGCGGGCGTTGACGCAAACGACGCTGCCGTCGCCGGTGGCGGCGTAAAAGACGCGGCGTCCGTTGAGCCAGGCGAGGACGGGATGGGAATAGGAGTTGTCCTTGGGGCGCGCGCCCGGGGTGGAGGCCCAGACGAGGTCGCCGGTGTTCTTGTCAAATGCATAGAACCGGTCGGCGGCGGGGCCGTTGGCGCCCCAGTTGGCGGTGATGCCGCGGGTGAGGACGAGGTCGCCGTCGA
>Ga0265338_10010049_pt1 | contig 11184 bp, 8 predicted proteins | sample 42126metaG_FD_193579 | JGI IMG/M metagenome (GOLD analysis project Ga0265338, IMG submission 193579) | Rhizosphere microbial communities from Carex aquatilis grown in University of Washington, Seatle, WA, United States - 4-21-26 metaG | ecosystem: Host-associated > Plants > Roots > Rhizosphere >... | reverse complement strand
ACGAAGCGATGGCGTCAAGGAACCCCCGCTCGCGGTTGCCCGTGCTGCCGCTGCCTTCCTGGTAGCGAAGCATGATCACCTTGCCCTTGCCGCCAAGCAGCTTGGCGAGGTAATCACCGCCAATCTTGCCCCCCGCATGATTGTCGGTCGCGACGAAACTGATGTGTTTGTCGCTCTTGAGATCCGAGTCAAAGATGACCACCGGGATCCCGCTCGCGGCCGCGGTGGCGACCGGCGCGCGCAACGCCGTGTCGTCGAGCGGCGCCAATGCGATCCCGTCGACTCCGCGCGTGATCATGTCCTCGACGACCTTGATTTGCTCTTCCCGGTCGTCCTCGCGGAGCGGCCCCTTCCACACGATATCCACGCCCAGCTCTTTCGCCGCACCCTCCGCACCCGCGCGCACGGTCTTCCAGAATTCGTGCGTCGTGCCTTTGGGGATGACCGCGATGGTCAACTTCTTGTCCGCACCGAACGCCCGTCCCACGCTTCCGCCGCACACGACCGCCATCAGAACAACCAGGCACCATCGGCTCATGTCAGTCTCCTCCGCGTTGAATTGCTTCGTTACCGCAAAAATGCGTCCCGCAACCCGTCGTCCCCACTCAACATCCGACCCGTCCTCTTACCCAGACCATTGCTCAATAACAAGAAGATTGCCTCCGCCTCATCATCGCCGCTTCTTGGGCGGCGCGTGAACACTCCGTCCGTGAATGGCGTGGGCTGCCTCCAGCCACGCCTCCGCGAAGGTCGGATGCGCGTGGATGGCGCGACCAAGTTCACCGGCAGTCAATTCGGCCCGAATAGCCAGCGCGGCCTCGGCGACCAATTCGGTGGCGTGCGGACCAACCGCCGCCGCCCCGATCAACTGGTCGGCCTTCGCATCCGCAATCCATTTGACGAATCCCGTCGTCTCGCCCACCGCGAGAGCGCGCCCGAGCCCCGCAAACCTGAATTTACCCGTCTTGACCTCACGGCCAGCCTTCTTCGCGTCGTCTTCGCTCAGGCCAACCGTGCCGACTTCGGGTGATGTAAAGATGACATTCGGCACGATGGTTTCATGTTTCCGCAATTTAAGGCCGCACGCGTTCTCCGCGGCGACGATGCCCTGCGACGTGGCGTAATGGGCGAGTTGGGTGCGGCCCGTCACATCGCCAATGGCAAAAATGTTCGGGACGAGCGTCCGTCCGTAATCGTCCACTTCGATGAATCCGCGCGCGTTGGTCTTCACACCCGCGTGTTCGAGCTTCAAGCCGTCGATGACGGGCTGGCGGCCGACCGCGAACAAAAGCAATTCGGCCTCAACTCCCTCATCCCCCACCTTGCCACGGACACGGCGCGCGTCGGCGGCGATATCCTTCATTGGTTTGCCGGTGAGCACGCAGATGCCAAGGCTTTTTTCCATGTGGGTGCGCACTTCACGCCGCACATCCGCATCGAGCAACAGCAGAATATCTTCGAGCAATTCGACGACGGTCACTTTGACGCCGAGCATTGCCGCCATGCAGGCGAGTTCGCAGCCGATAAAACCGCCCCCGAGCACGATCATCGTTCCGGGTAATGCCGTCAGTTCCAAAAACGCGCGGCTTTCAACCACCTGCTCGTGTTTCGGCAAAAATGCAGGTATCGCCGAGGTCGACCCCGTGGCGATGATGATCGCCTTGGCGCCGATGCGGGTCGCGCCCTTGCCGGCGCCGATTTCGATCGTGTGGCGATCTATGAACGATGCCGTGCCGGCGAATTGTTTCACGCCGTTGGCCGTGAGTAACTGCTGCACACCTTCCCGCAACTGTTGCACGACCTGGTTCTTATGGGCAATCATCGCCGCGTAATCCACCGTCGCGCCCTTGACGGTGATCCCGAGGGCTTCGGCATGGCGGATGTGATGGAACAGGTCGGCCGTGGCGATCAACGACTTGGTGGGGATGCAACCCCAATTCAGGCACGTGCCGCCGAACTGTTCCTTTTCGACGATGGCGGTGGCCGCGCCCAATTGCGCGGCGCGGATCGCCGCCGGGTAACCGCCCGGTCCCGCGCCGATGACTACGACATCAAACGATTCCATAAACCGATGTCCTCAAGTTTCTGTTTCACGGCATTGGCGAAGCGGGCGGCCAGCGCGCCGTCGATGAGACGGTGGTCCGACGAGAGCGTCATCTTCATGATCGAACGCACCACCACCTTGTCGTCGCGCACCACGGGCTTCTTCAGCGTGCTGGAGACGGCCAGGATGGCGCTTTCGCCGGGATTGATGATCGCGGTGAAATTCTCCACGTCCAGCATGCCCATGTTCGAGATGGTGAATGTGCCGCCGCTCATCTCGTCGGGTGTCAGCTTGCCCGTGCGCGCCTTCTCCGCGAGTGCGCGCGCTTGCTGGCTGAGTTCCGCCAGCGACAGTTCGTCAGCATTCTGCACCACGGGCACGACCAGCCCCTGTTCCAGCGAGACCGCGAGCCCGAGGCCCACGTGGCTGCGCCAACGTGCGCTCCGTCCGTCGGTCGTGCTGTTCACGTCGGGGAATTCCCGCAACGTGAGCACCACGGCGTGGGCGATGAAATCGGTCACGGTAAACGGCACGCCCTGTTCCTTGAGCCGAGCCCGCAATGCCACGAGATCGGTCATGTCCACCTCGACCGTCACATAAAAATGCGGCGCGGTGACGACGCTTTGTTGCAGGCGTTGACCGATGACCTGGCGCATCTTGCTCATCGGTTTTGGTTTCTCGGCAATCGCCTGCTCGATGTCCGCAACGGTGATGCGACAGCCATCGCCTGTTCCTTTAATTGACAGGATGTCCATTTCTTCCTTGGCGGCAAGAATCTTGGCCGTGGGTGTGATGCGAATCTGGTCGTAGTGGTGCGCCGCGAGATACGCGCGCACGTCTTTCTCGACGACGCGACCTTCTGGCCCGCTGCCCGTGATGCGGGTCGGGTCAATCACGGTTTCACGCGCCAACGCGGCGGCCCGGGGACTGATGCGGAACCGGGTAGGCCCGACAGGTTGCGGAGCCGGCGACGGCGCGACAGTCGAGACGGACACCGGAACTTCGCCCCGTGAGGTCGTACGATCTGCGACAGGCGGCGGGGGTGCAGCTTCCGCCTTCTTCGGCGGCGCGCCAACTTCGGGGACCGATTCCCCCGGTTGGCCGATGAAGCCAACAGTGCTTTGCACGGGTACCGGAACACCCGGAGGCACAACGATCTTCAAGAGTGTGCCGTCCGTAAAACTCTCGACCTCCATTACGGACTTGTCGGTCTCGACATCGAACAGGATGTCGCCCTTGGCCACCTTGTCGCCTTCCTTCTTGCGCCACTCGACAATGGTGCTCTCCTCGGTCATCTGACCAAACTTCGGCATGATAATGGGTGTCGGCATGGTCAGAGAATGGCGTTGGCGGCGGCGAGCAGATCATTAACACTTGGCAGGAACGCCGATTCCAGGATGTGGGACTGGGGCGCGATGCCGTTTTTGGCGCCGACCCGTTTGACGGGTGCGTCGAGGTAATCGAAAACTTTGTCCTGAATCGTCGAGGCAATCTCGCCGGTATAACTACCAATATGGATCGCCTGGCTGGCAACGACGCAGCGGCCCGTCTTCTGCACGCTGCGCAATACCGTGTCGAGGTCGAGCGGCACGAGACTGCGCAAATCGATGACCTCGCAGTTGACGCCCTTGTCAGCCTTGAGTTTGTCGGCGGCCTTGAGGCAGTCCTGCACCAGCGGGCCCCACGCCACGAAAGTCAGCTCGCTGCCTTCGCGGATCACGTTGGCGACGCCGAGCGGGACGAGATGATCCCCTTCGGGCACCGGGCCCTTGACGCCGTACAACGCCTGTGACTCGACGAATAGCACGGGGTTGTTGTCGCGGATCGCCGATTTCAACAAGCCTTTCGCGTCCGCGGGCGTGGCGGGATACACCACGTACAGGCCGGGGATGTGGCAGAACATGGATTCGAGCGTCTGCGAATGTTGGCCGCCGTACCCCTTGCCCGCGCCAGCGGAAACCCGGTACACGAGTGGCACTTCGGTTTGCGCGCCGCTCATGTAATGCCATTTCCCCGCTTGGTTGCTGATTTGATCGGACGACATCAGCGCGAAATCGAAATACATCAACTCGACCACCGGCCTCAGCCCTACCATCGCCGCGCCGATGGCCGTGCCACAGATGCATGCCTCGCTGATTGGCGTGTTGAACACGCGATTGCGCCCGAACGCTTCCAGCAGCCCTTTCGTCACCTTGAACGCGCCGCCGTAATCAGCCACGTCTTCGCCGTAGAAAATCACGCGCGCGTCGCGCAGCATTTCCTCATAGAGGGCTTCGCGGAGCGCGTCCTTGTAGGTCAACTCACCGTTGACCCGCTTGATGTCCGGCTTCTCTTTCACGATCTGGACCTTGGCGTACGCCGCCGGAACGGACTCTTCCTTCGTGTCCGTGTACATGAACGTGAGCACGTCCTTGGCCTCGGGATCGGCAGCTGCGGCGGCGCGTTTGGCGGCGCGAGCGTTGCGATCGCGCACGGTTTGCTCGAGGTCGGCCATCGTCTTTGCATCGAGCACCTGGCTGTCGAGAAGCTCGCGCTTGAACGACTCAATTGGATCCACCGTTTTCCACGCGGTCTCTTCGTCCTTCGTGCGGTATTCGACGCGCGGATCGCTCAACGAATGCCCGAAGTACCGGTAGCAGTCCACGTCGAGGAACACGGGCCCGGCCCCGCGTTTGCAGATGGCCACCGCGCGCCCGACCGCGTCGAGCACGGCGAGCGCGTTCATGCCGTTGACGACCTCGGCGTGCATATTGTTGTCGGCGAACCCGGCAGCGCGGCGCGCAATGCGCTCGATGCCGGTCACCTCGTCGTCGGTGCGGTGGGTCATGCCGTAGTGGTTGTTGACGACGAGAAAAATAAGCGGCAGGCCGAACGGATGGTCGCCGGCGTAATGGTTGGTGTACTGCTGCATGGCCGACCAGTTCATCGCTTCCATCGCGATGCCGTTGTTGAAAGCGCCGTCCCCGGCGAAGCAACACACCACCGCATCCTGTCGCTGGTAGCGCAGCGCCATCGCCGCCCCCGTGGCGATGGGTGTGCCGCCGCCGACGATCGCGTTCGCGCCGAGATGGCCGACCGTGAAATCCGCGATGTGCATCGAGCCGCCTCGTCCCCGGCAGTAACCGTCGTCCTTGCCGAACAATTCACCAATCATGCGATACAAATGCTCTTCGAGCGCGTCCTCGACGAGTTGCGGGCGCGTCCTGGCCTTGGAGCGCGGGATGCGCCGGTGAAGTTCCGCGTCGGTCATCGCGCGGATGGCCACGGTGCCTTTCGCGAGGCTTTCGCCGTGACCGCGGTGGGTGCTGGTGATCTTGTCGGTGATGTGCAACACACTGCACGCGCCCGCCGCGCAACCTTCCTGGCCGATGGAGACGTGCGTCGGCCCGCGGTAGTTGTAATTCGGCAACGGCTCGTACGCGCCCGAGCGGAGCTTGACGATCATCTCCTCGAACTCGCGGATGATGAGCATGTCCTCGAAAAGCTGGATCGCCGCTTCGCGGGTGATGGTCTTGCCGGCCAGTTCCTGCTTGAGATTGCCGCCATACTGGAAAGCGGGGATTTTGCCGCACTCGATCACAAACGGCGTGAAATCCGGCCGCGAGTCGCTCAGTGAGATGCTTTGCGAGGCCGGTTTTTGTTTCCGTGAAGCTCGGCGAATGGTCGTTGGCATGGTTTCTAGCTTAACTCATTTCTTGTCCACCGGATACGTTCAGCGCGATACCGGTGATGTAATTGGATGCGTCGCTGGCAAGGAACACGACCGCGTTCGCAACGTCGTCGTACGTGCAACCTTTCTTCATGGGCACCTGGTTGAGATAATGCTGGCGCACGTCCTCGATCGTCTTCGCGCCCGGCACCTTGCCAGCTCGCAGGTATTGCACAAACAATCCTCTCTCGGGATCGGTCCACAATGGCGATTCGAGAAGGTTGCCGGGGCAGATGGCATTGCACCGGACACCGTGCGGGGCCATCTCCAGCGCGACGCTCTGCACGAGACCGATGCCGCCAAACTTGCTGGCCGCATACGCCGAGTTGGCGGCGCTGCCTTTCTTCCCGGATTTGGAGTTGATCTGGATGATCGCCCCGCTCTTCTGCGGCATCATCACCCGGCAGGCGTGCTTCATCGTGAGAAAACTGCCAAACAGATTCACGTTCATCACCGTCCGCCATTTCTCGGCATCGGCTTCGGCAATCGGTTCGGCAATCAGGATGCCGGCATTGGCCACGACAACGTCCACACGGCCGTGCTCCGCCACCGCGTGATCGAACAGGCTTTTGACAGAAGTTTCATCGGTCACGTCGACCGATATCTCGAAACCCTTGACATCGGCGGGAACGACGCGCGCGCCTTCGCTAACCAGCCGCTGGCAAATCGCCGCGCCAAGGCCTTGCGCGGCGCCGGTAACGATGGCAACCTTGTTTTCGAGCGTACGAGTCATGATCTTTTCAGTAGCTCCTGTTCGGCTTTTGCGTCCCATTGACGGTCGCCGATAAGTTGCGTGATGGGCGTGAGTTTTAAACCTTTGAGGGATGGATAGACGATGATCTTGCCGGGTATGAGATTCTTCTCGACGGCGTGGATGCCATCGATTGCGCCGTCCAGTCCCGCAACAGCAGCGACGGAGAGATTGGTATCGAGCGTGCGCGCCTTCACTTTCGCCAGCACGGCTTTCATGTCGCTGAGCGTCGAGCCGCTCGTGCCGATGAAGTAACACTGCTTCTCGACATACGCGTCCAGATCGATCTCGCGGTGACGTTGGCGGGAATACCTGCAAAAATGTTGATGATGGCCCGTGGCGCAGCGTCCTTGACCGCCTGCGCTACCAAAGCAGGTACTGGGGCCATCAGGACAATGTAATTGAATTTCTCCGCGAGCTTGTCCTTCGACGGGTTGTACGGGCGCAATGTCAGGTTGTTCTTCCGGGCCAACGGTTCAGCCAACCGCTGCAATGAGGCCAGCCGCTCGGCATTCAAATCGCCGGCAAACACTGTCACGCCCGGCACGCCCTGGCAAAGATCGCGGATGACATGCATCGTGCCCATCGGACCGGCGGCGCCGATGATGTTGATCTTGTCACGAGCGCGGATCTCGGCGGTGGCCGGTATGCTCGCCAGCGCGTCGGCTACCTTGTTCCCGGTCGTGCCGGCAATGCGAATGCCGCCGTAATGGACACGACCGATAGCGGTGACGACCGGCCGACCGAATTTGCCGCCGCACTGGCAGATCACGAGCAGCCCGTTCGTGCCGACATTGGCGAACAGTTTCTCGACCACAGCCGGGTCGCTGCCGAAGTAGACCACGTCGTCGAACATGCCCGCTGGTAGCGCCCCGGGCTGCGCGCGGACGGCGTGCGGCGCGTCCACCTCGCCATCGCCCACAACGAGGCACGTGCCGCCGGCTTTGATTGCGCGGCGCTGCGGTTCCACGTAGGCGTCTTCGACGCAAGCCCACGGTTCGCACAGGGCAATTGCCGACGCCGGCAAATCCTCGGGCGCCGGGATCAACATCGACTCGCCATCGGGCGCGGTGATGACGCGTTCGTCGACGAGCACGAATTCCTGGAGCGCGCCTTCGAAGTTGTAGCCGAAAGCCGACGCGGAGTTGGCGGTCGGCAACCATCGGTAATCCGTCTGCACGAGATAACGCTCGCCGTCGTGGAAGCGCGTAACCTTCGGCCCGGTCTTCACAATCCGCACCACGGTCTCATGACCGGGCACCGCCGGCTTTTCACCGGTAACATAGTTCGGCATTTCGAGCAGCGCCTTCTGATCGATGCCCGCTTTCACCTCCGATTTGCGGGCGTGACCGGAAAATTGTTTCAAGAGCTTCAGGTCGGAAAAGCACAAGCCGCACACCTCGACCCGGCAGAGAACCTGATGCGGGCCGGGCTGAAAGACTTCCTTGGATTCATTGATGCGAAGCTGGTCCGGACCGACCAACTGCACCGCGCGTTGCTTATCAGGAATGATTGATGTGGCCATGACAGTCTTTCACGCGAGCTTGCTTAAAATCTCCTCCGACACACGGTCGACCTGATCTTCCTCGCCCGGCTTCAGTTCGCACCCCAACTGCTCGTAAAACGCATTCTTGGCGGCGACCGAGGCAAACGTTTTTGCCGCCCACGCGCTGAGGTAGCCCCGGCCGTCGTGTCGTTGGAGCACGGAATGCGCGTACACAATATGGGCTCCCTTCAGGAACACCGGCAACAACGGCGCCAATTCCGCCGTTTCAAACGAGTCCACGAACTTGGTTCCGGGAGCATTCATCTCCGTGCCGACGACAATCGGGAAATGATGTCGTTCCGCCAGCGCGACCACGTCGTAGAGGTTCTGCAACTTCTGGTTCTTGACGCCGGGCGTGTAGTTGCGGTCGGGAATGATATTAAGCGCCGCCGCGCCGGTGGATTTGCCCACTGCGAATAACTCATCGATGGCCTGCTCGCCCTCGCTGGTCCCGTCCAGCCACGTCACCGTCGGGATGGCACCGGCTTCCGCCACAAATCGGTTCATGTCGGCCATCAACGGGAACGAACCTTTACCCGGCTGCACGTAGCCAACTCCGCCCTTCTTCATCGTCCGGGCGCGGATCAACGCCTGCAACTCGCCGGCCTCGTCGGGACAATCGCCCAGCTTCGCGCGCCAGAACTCCTGGTCGCCCTTCTTCGAGTACGCCTCGCACACATGGCGTTCGGTAGCGTTGCCGGCAGGCGTCAACGGCAACACGTCGCGGTCGTAATCGACCGTGACCGGCGCGGTGAATGTGTTGACGCGCGCGACAAGTTCCCGGTTGCGTTGCTCGGCAGTGCGGCGCATCTGCATCAGCAGCGGATATTGGATTGGCCGGGGGAAACCGACCCCCATGTGATAGGCGATACCGGGCTCACCCGGCGAATTGATAACGCGCGTCTCGAACTCGGGAACGAACACGCGCGACTCCATGCTGACGACGGTCTTGAGCCCAAGCCGGCGCCCTGCCTCGTGGAATTCCTCCAGCCCATCCAGCACATCGAAGTCCACAATACCCGCCACCGCCAGCCCGCGTTGGCGCGCCAGCAGCGCGAAATGCGTCGGCGAGTAACCATACGCATTGTAGGAGAAGAACGTGTGCGCGTGCACATTCACAGCGCGCGTCGGTTGTGGCCAGCGCGCGCCATCACCAGCCTGCGCGAGCGCGGCGCGGCGCGTGGCGGCGTCAAAACTATCGAGAGCCTGTTCGATATCGCGATTCATGAGGGAAGCTGGCAAAAATGTTCGTACGCCTTCTGCCATCCGGTTGCGTCCTGCGGTTCGTATGTTTGCGCGGGGAACGACACGCGCACGGCATGGCGCAATGCTTCGAGCGACGGCAGATGCCCGAGCGCAACCGCCTGAATGAGTACGTTGCCGGCGGCCGTGGCTTCGACGGGGCCGGTCATCACCGTGCGACCGGTGGCGTTGGCGGCAAATTGGTTCAACAGCTTGTTCTGGCTGCCGCCACCGACGATGTGAAGCTTCGTGATGCGCTTGCCGGTGATGTCTTCGATCTGCTCGAGCGTCTGCCGGTACTGCAATGCCAGGCTCTCGAGCACGCACCGCACGGTCCCGCCGGTGCCCTCGGGCACGGGTTGCCCGGTCTCACGGCAAAACCCGGCGATCTTCTCCGGCATGTTGCCGGGCTTTAGAAACCGCGGGTCGGAAGGCCGGATGAATATCCGCAGTCCCGGCGCCCGTGACGCCGCCTCGTTCAACGACTCGTAGGTCATTGACTCACCGGTCTTGCTCCACGCGCGCTTGCATTCCTGCACGATCCATAAACCCACGATATTCTTCAGGAAACGAATGCCCCCGCCGAACCCAACCTCGTTCGTAAAATTGTACTGGCGTGCTTTGTCCGTGAGGATTGGCTTCTTCGATTCGATGCCGAGCAACGACCACGTGCCCGAACTGAGGTATGCCCAGCCGCGCCCTTCCGCCGGCACAGCCGCCACGGCCCCGCCTGTGTCGTGCGAGCAACTCGCCACGACTTTCGCGCCGGCCAATCCCAGCTCCGGCAACAACGGACCGAGCACTGTACCGGAGGGCACGATCTCCGGAAATATTGCCTTCGGGAATCGAAATCCGCGAATCAACTTGTTCGACCACTTGTGTCTCCTCGGATTGTAGAGTTGGGTGGTGCTCGCGAGCGACTCTTCGCATCGGGCCACACCGCTGAACAGGTAGTTGAAGTAGTCGCCGATGGTGAGAAACCGGTCGGCGGATTTCAGCACCCACGGTCGCAGTAATTGATCGGCGTGAAGCTGATATAACGTATTGATCGTCATGAACTGGATGCCTGTTTCCGAAAAGATCGTGTCCAGCGGGACAACGGCATTCGCCCGCTCCAACCCGCCATCGGTCCGCGCGTCCCGGTAATGGTAGGGCGGCGTGAGCATCGGCTCGTTACCGTGCAACAACACATAATCCACGCCCCACGAATCGCAACTCAGGCTTTCGACCGCAATCCCGCGGGCGGCGATCCGCCCCAGACCAATTTTGAGTTCGTCGAAGATGCGCAACACATCCCATCGCAACGAGCCGAAGACGTTCACGGGTCCATTGGGAAACCGGTGGATCTCCTCCAACGTCACCCGCTCGCCTTCGAGTGAGCCGAGCATGACCCGGCCGCTGTCCGCGCCGAGATCACAGGCAATATAATGATGCGCACCCATGGTCGTCACATCTTCAGCATCTTGCGGCGCACTTCCTCGTCAGGCCGGCCCGCGATGCGATACACGTGTCGGTGCGTCATGAACTTTGGCCCGCCCAACGTTGCGGCCCCCAGCCATATTTGCGCCGCTTTTTCGGCCATCCACATCGCCGCCAGCACAGCCTCGACCGTGCGACCGAACGTAATGATGCCGTGGTTTTCGAGCAGAACGACGCGCGGCGGATGACCATGTTTCTTGATGAACGCCTGCGTCCGCTTGCGAATCGCCTGCGCCAGAGGCAGTCCGGGATCGGTGTACGGTACGAACACTGATTCGACGTCACAGCAAACGACCTCGTCGGGGAACACCCGCTTGGTGGCGAACTCGCGCGCGCGCGGGGAACACAGCAGGCTGTTAACGTTTGGGGCGTGCGTGTGCCCGGCAAACTCGACCTGGGGCAGGCCGAGGAAA
>Ga0265338_10010047_pt1 | contig 11184 bp, 13 predicted proteins | sample 42126metaG_FD_193579 | JGI IMG/M metagenome (GOLD analysis project Ga0265338, IMG submission 193579) | Rhizosphere microbial communities from Carex aquatilis grown in University of Washington, Seatle, WA, United States - 4-21-26 metaG | ecosystem: Host-associated > Plants > Roots > Rhizosphere... | reverse complement strand
ATTGTCGGCTTGAAGCAGGATCTGCTGAGCCAGCCGATGCTGCAATACAAACTCACACAACCGTAACAACACAGGAGAACGCACTTGACCAAAGCAGATATTGTGGACGTCATTGCATCCGGCACAGGTTTGACAAAGGTTGAGACTGAAGCAGTCGTCGACGGATTCATCCAGACCGTGATCGCTTCGCTGCGCGACGGAAAAAATATTGAGATCCGCGGCTTCGGCAGCTTTAAAGTAAAGAAGCGGAAGGGAAGAGTTGCCCGCAATCCGCGTACGGGAGAGCAGGTTCAGGTCGACGAACACTATGTTCCGATTTTTAAAGTTTCAAAGGACCTAAAGGCGATCGTAAATGAGAATCTTAAGAAAACCCTCGGTTAAGTTTTTTGGAAAGAGGAAGTCGTGGCGGTAAGACCATCCATTGTGTGCGGCAATTGCGGTTCGGCCCTGGCGGTCGATGATAAGTTCTGCGCCAAGTGCGGGACAGCGGTATTGTGGGAAAACACGGCGCCTGCCGTAAAAGAAGAAGCCCAGCCTCAAGCGTCAACTGTAGTGTGTCCCTCCTGCGGAATTCCCAATTCGTCGGAAAATACTCTGTGCAGCGGATGCGGTTCGCCGTTACAGGGTGCAGCATCCGCCCCGCAGCCGAAGGCCCCTGCGAAGAAAAAAGGGAATGCCTCGGATAAGCAGCCGGAACGAAAAGGGCAAAGCGGAAGCAAGGTCGAGTCCTGGAAGGTCTTGTCGATCGCAGGGGGCGTTGTGATTCTTGTGCTCGTGGGGATCGGAATTCTGCGCAATCCTCCAAAGGAAGCTTCAACTCAAAGCCAAACGCTCGACAACAACTCCGCACCCGCCGTGAGCCCGACGCTCGTGAACGATATCGAGGAACTTCAGAAGACTGTGGACGCCGCGCCGAATGATGCCGCTGCGCTCCTGCATTTGGCGAACGCGCTGCACGATGCGAAGTTCATGCCGCGCGCGATTGAAACGTACAAAAAGTATCTGCGCCTTAAACCGGCCGACGCTGATGCCAGAGTGGATATGGGGATATGTTATTTTGAAAGCGGCGATTCTCCGACGGCGATCAAAGAAATGCAGACAGCGTTGACGTACGACCCGAAGCATCAAATGGCGCTGTTCAACCTCGGCATCGTGACTCTTAACCAGGGCAACCTTCAGGAGTCGAACGATTGGTTCAGGAAGGCTGCCGGCGTCAACCCGAATACGCAAGTCGGACAGCGTGCGCAGCAAATACTCAGCCAACATTCAACCATTCAACAATAACTTTTAAGGAGGGCATTCCACATGCCTAGCGGAAAAAAACGCAAGCGCCATAAGATGGCAACCCACAAAAGAAAGAAACGGCTGCGAAAGATGCGGCACAAGAAGAAGATTCGATAGATTTGTGGAACTGCTCACGACGTTGTGTTGTGGGCGGTTCTTTTTGTTATGAAAGCGGGGAATGCGCGATAGATTTTCCCTAGGAACGGTCTTTCGACCTTTCCTACCGTCGCCAAAATGTAGGAACGGATGGAAATCCGTTCCAGAACCATAATTTCCACTGCTTGATTTTTCTGGAAAAAAATGTTACCGTATTTCATACGTTCATCTGAACACTGGAGGTTTCAATGTCTGCAGAAGAAGAAAATGGCATGAGGAAGGGACTACTCTTCGGCTTCATCGCCGGAGGGGTCATCGGAGCCCTGGTTGCCTTGCTCTACGCTCCGAAACCGGGGAAAGAATTGCGCGCCGATATCAAGAATAAGGCTGGAGAGATCATCGACGACGCCGAAGGCTACATTACCGTTGCAAAGTCCAAAGCGGTCGATATCATTAACGAAGGGAAGAAACGGTCTGAGAATCTTATCACTGAAGCGAAGAAGCGCGCAGAATCTCTCCTCGGCGACGCCGAAAAGATACTGACGGACGCTAAAGAAAGAGCAAGCGCTGAAGAGACAAAGATCAAAAGTGCCGTTCGGGCCGGGGCAGAAGCATACCGGGGCGAAAGAAACAAGTCATAGTGACATTCCTGTACTTCACAAAGCGGAGATCCCCGTGAACACTCTTTTGATGGTGGCTCAGATTATCCTTGTGTTGTCGCTGACCGCTCTCGCGCTGTACCTTGTCGTTGTCTTGACGAAGGTAAAATCCATGCTTGGGCAGATCGAGTCCGACGTCAAAGAAGTGAGCGAGAGGGTGATACCGGTGCTGGAGAATATGGAGGTGATCACTTCGAAGCTTCGGTCCATCACGGCGAATTTTGACGACCAGATGACGATCGTACGGAGTTCTGTGCAATCGTTGAAAGAAATTGCCGACAACGTTCTGGATTTTGAACGCCAGGTGCAGGATCGAATCGAGGCGCCCGTATTGGAAGTCGCGGGCATCCTGGGCTCGGTCGTTCGAGGCATCGCCGCATTCATCAATCGCCTGCGAGGATAGTTCACCATTCTTCATACCGTGAGGTCTTCAATTCTCACTGCCTTCTTGTTTTTTCATCCGCGGAGAAGTATCTTCCGTTCGCTGCACGACATCGTTGGATGAGACATTCCGTACACGCTACCTCGCAACAAAATTAAGGAGTAGATAGTGAGCCAGCATCCCATACAAAAAGAATATGCATCGAACGCCGTGAGAACCGTCGCACTGATCGGGCACGGCGGCTCGGGGAAAACATCGTTTGCTGAAGCCGCCCTCTTCGCGACGGGGGCTACAAACCGCCAGGGAAAGGTCGACGACGGGACATCAGTTTCAGATTACCATCCGGACGAAATCGAACGCCACATTTCGATCAACACCGCCCTTCTCGTTACCGACATCGACGGGACAAAACTGAATATTCTCGATACCCCCGGCTACACGGACTTCACCGGCGAAGTGAAATCGGCGCTGCGGGTCTCCGATGCCGCGGTGGTGTTCATCAAGGCGTTCGAAGGGGTCGAAGTCGGTACGGAGATCGTTTGGAAATACGTGGAAGAGTACGCGCTTCCGTCCGTGTTCGTGATAACGAAAATTGACCACGATAACATCGATTTTGATCGCACCGTCGCCGCGATCAAGGAACGGTGTTCCAACGACGCAGTGCTTGTCACGATTCCTGCGAGCACGGGTCCGGGGATCACGGGCGTTGTCGACGTATTGAGCATGAAGCTGTTGAAATTCGTTCCGTCCACGAACGGAAAATATACCGAAGAACCCATCCCGGCCGAGCTGCAGGAACGTGTGTCCCACCTCCACGAAGAGCTGATAGAAAAGATTGCCGAGTCCGATGAGGCGCTGCTCAATAAATTTTTCGAAAACGGAACCCTCTCGGAAGAAGACGTCCGTGTCGGATTGAAAAGAGGCATCGTCGAGCTAAAAGTGTTTCCGATCTTTTCATCGGCGCCGGTGCTCAATATCGGTGCGCTGAACGTCCTGAATTTCATCGTGAAGTATTGCCCCGCACCGGTCGAACGCGGCACCGTCAAAGGCATGGAACCTTCGACCAAGAAGGAGATCGACGTCAAGATCGACACTTCGGCCGGACCGTCGCTGCTCGTGTTCAAAACAGTCTCGGAGCCGCACGTCGGCGAGCTTTCGTTCTTCAAAGTCATGACCGGTGCCATCACCGCCGGGATGGACCTGCTGAACGAAACGAACAGCAAATCCGAACGCCTCGGCCAGATCTTTGTCATGAACGGCCGGGAGCGGAAGGAAGTAACCAAACTCAACGCTGGAGACCTGGGCGCGGTTGTGAAGCTGAAGGATACGCACACGAACAACACCTTGAGCGCGAAAACATTTCCCGTCGTGTATCCCCCCGTCGTTTTTCCGGATCCGGTGATTGCGAACGCCATCCTGCCGAGGACAAAGGGGGAAGAAGATAAGATCGGTTCAGGGCTCCATTCGCTCCATGAAGAAGACCCGACGTTCATCGTTCACTACGACCCCGAGACGAAGCAGACGGTGATCCAGGGACAGGGCGAACTGCATCTTGCCATCATCATCAAACGGCTCAAAGAAAAATTCGGCGTGGAAGTGGACGTGGTCGAGCCGCGCATCCCGTACAAGGAAACGATCAAGGGCGTTGTTCCCGATGCCGAGTATAAACACAAGAAGCAATCGGGGGGACGCGGGCAATACGGCCACGTTCATTTGAAGATTGAACCGACGCAGCGCGGCGCCGGATTTGCGTTTGAAGATGCGATCGTCGGCGGCGTAGTTCCCGGCAGGTTTGTGCCCGCCGTTGAGAAAGGAATCGTCGAAGCGCTGACGACCGGCGTTATTGCCGGCTATCAGGTCGTCGACGTGAAAGCAACGCTCCACTACGGCTCGTACCATGACGTCGATTCCGACGATATGTCTTTCAAGATCGCCGGGAGAATGGCGTTCCGAAAGGGGTTCAAGGAAGCCAGGCCGATCCTGCTGGAGCCGCTGTACGAAGTCGAAGTGATGGTTCCCGAGGAACATATGGGAGACGTGATGGGGGATCTGTCGAGCCGCCGCGGAAAAATTCTCGGCATGGACTCCGACAGCACGCATCAGATCATCCGGGCGCTCGTTCCGCTGAAGGAACTGTACCGGTATTCCACGACGCTGCGCTCGATGACACAGGGACGCGGCATTCACAAGCAGAAGTTCTCGCATTACGAAGAGGTTCCTCACGAGGTAGCGGAGAAGATCATCGTCGAGTACGAAAAATCGAAGCAGGCGGAGGATTAGCTTTGAAGTGTGCTTTTTGACTTGAATGGAAATCTTTGTATTTTTACCGTTTAGACACAGAGGTCGTGTTTGATAGTATCACGGCCTTTTTTATTTAATAGAACATTCTAAATAAAGTGAACAAAGTCCTTTCAAATTTTTTCACGTTGTCTTTAGGTGAGGCATCATCAAAGGTATTCGGATTTCTTTCAACAATCTATCTTGCGAGGGTTTTAGGTTCGGAAAGTTTTGGTCAATATGCATTCGTGCTCGCCATCTATTCATATTTCGCTTTGCTTGCGAACCCTGGATTTGAAACCGTAGGAACGCGTGAAGTTGCCAAAGGCAGTTATAGTGTCGAGGTGCTTTTCGGTTCTATTTTTGTACTTCGTATACTTTTCTCTATTATAGCCTTCATCGTATTGCTTCTTTGCGCGTTCCTACTTCACTTTGAAAATACCGTTCGCGTTCTCTTGCTAACACAAGGGTTAAACCTTCTTCTCACACCGCTCTTGATCCAATTCGTCTTTCGCGGCTTGACTGAAATGAAATACATTTCGCTGGCAAGGATTTTGCAAAGCTCATCTTTCCTACTGTTGGCTTTTTTCTTCGTTCGAAGCAAAGACGAGATTTTTCATTTGCCTTATTTACTATTGATTTCAACAGTCGTCAGTCTTTTACCGCTCATTATCTTATATCGCAAGCGGTTTGGTGGCTATTCAATAGTAACTTCCGAAAAAGTTCGAAAAGACGTGCTTCACAACTCAGTCATTTTTGGTGCTTCGGGTCTAATGATTTTGATCTATTATAATCTGGATTCCGTTATGCTTGGTTTCATGAGACCGAAAGGCGAGGTTGGTATTTATTCGGCAGCCTACAAGATCGTGTTATTTGTTTTGGGATTTCAAACTCTATTTTCTCAATCACTCCTCCCGGTAATCTCACAATTCGCTGGGGCGGGAAAAGATCGAAAACCGCTCCTCGAGCGGTCATTTGCTCTACTCTTATGGCTCAGCATGCCTATGCTTCTGATTGGTTTTTTCTATTCAACTCAAATATGTGTCGCCGTTTACGGGGAGGGATATACGGATTCAAGTGAAGCCTTACGAATACTCTCTTTCGCCATTTTTCTAATTTTCAATGAGTGTATAACTGCAATATTTCTTGTCGCTGAGGGGAAAATGCGTCAACACCTTACTAGTGTTACCATTGGAGCCATAATGAATTTCACGATGAATTTGTTTCTTATTCCTCATTATGGTGTTCTCGGAGCTGCCGTCGCAACGGTCTTTTCAGAATTGTGGGTGTTTTCGATGTTACTGTGGTATATGTACAGGACAATAGAGATCAGGATTGCCTCTGTGCTAGCGCAGTTTATTGGTGTGGTGATTATATTAGGAAGTATTATGATCTATTCGAATGTTGTTGGTTTGGTATTAATACTCGCGACAAGTACAGTGCTTGTCACGAAAAGTGCTCGTTCCCTGTCATTTGTCAAAACTGAATGAACAAATTATTGCGACATATCATTGGTTTTGTTATCCCTTATGCATTCGTTCGTAAGTATCAAGAGTTTAATTTACAGAGCAAGGAAAACAAACGGTTAAAGTTGATTGGTCAAACGGAACGTCGCGTGAATGCAAAAAACGGAACTATTGGATTCTCTTACGAGAGTTCAATTGAATTTGTGTGTAAATTGGGAATGGACCAGGCGCAAGTGAGGGCAGGGAGCATGCCGGAAAAATCCTTGGAATTTTGTTTCGAAACGATAAAGGAATTTATCGATATGAGAAACCCTATACGGGTACTTCATATCGGCAATTTCGCGGGGATTTCATTGGCGTATTTCACACATGAAGTTATGCTTGGAAATACCGACTCCGTGGTTTTTGCCATCGATCCAAACGTTCCGCATCGGGGATTGATCGATCCACAGAGCATTGCCGTAAAAGTGCTGACAAAATTTGGTCTTCAAAAAAACGTTGTTCTTGCAGCCGGTTACTCGCTGGAGAAAAATATTAGCAACGATGGAAATATGTATGACGGCAAATACGACCCCCATGGGGAATTCGTTAATGAAGGCGGATGCGAGAACGTACTCGAGAATATTTCAGCAATGGGAATGAATACTTTCGACGTGTCCGTTATTGACGGCAACCACGATCCACGATATCTGAAAAGAGAACTTCAGGTCCTGAGTGGAATGATAAAGGATGGGGGGGTTTTGGTGGTCGATGATGTATCAGAACATTGGGTCTCAATCCGACGTGCATTTCGCGAGAGCGTTTCCGCGAAATTACGCAATATCGGCGAAAATGGTAGGATCGGAATATTCCAGAAAGTTGCACAAACAAAATAGATGCCAGCATACGACTACCTTATTGTCGGAGCCGGTTACGCCGGTTGTGTGCTTGCCGAACGCCTTGCATCGCAGCGCGATAAGAAGGTGCTGCTCATCGACCGCCGTTCTCACATCGGCGGCAACGCGTTCGACTCATTGAACGAATACGGTATCCGCATTCATCATTACGGGCCGCACCTCTTCCATACGAACAGCGAGAAGGTGGTCTCGTACTTGTCGCAGTTCACGGAGTGGCATCCGTACGAGCATCGCGTCCGGTCTCTCGTCAATGGAGTGCTCGTCCCGATGCCGATCAATAGGAATACCGTAAATCAGCTGCTGGGACACTCGTTTGTAACGGATGCCGAGGTGGAAAAATTTTACGAACGCGAACGCGAGGCAACAAGAGAAATCAGGAACTCGGAAGATTTTGTCGTTTCAAAGGTAGGCAGAAAGCTGTACGAACTTCTCTATCGCGGATATACGCGGAAGCATTGGGGAAGGGAACCATCGCTTCTCTCCCCGTCGGTCTGCGGGCGGCTGCCGGTACGGACGAACACGGATGACCGATACTTCGACGACCGATTTCAAGCAATGCCGCTTCACGGATACACCGCGATGTTTACGACGATGGTGTCGCACAAGAACATCCACCTTGAGGTTCGAACGCCGTTTCTCGACGTCCCTCAAAACATTTTTGACCGAATGATCTTTACCGGCCCGATCGATGAATTCTTCGGCAATTGTTTCGGAGCCCTTGCGTACCGCTCCCTCCGGTTCGAGTTTGAAACCCACGAAAAGGAATTCGTTCAACCCGTGGCACAGATAAATTATCCGAACGATTTTGATTATACTCGCACGACCGAGTTCAAACACATTACGGGCCAAAAGAATCTGCGGACGACCGTCGCAAAGGAATATGCTCTCGACGAAGGAGAGCCGTATTACCCGATTCCCCAGGCGGAATATCTTGAATTGTATCAGCGGTATGCCGCCGAGGCGGCAAAACTCTCAACGGTCTTTTTTGTCGGCAGGCTGGCGACGTATCAATACTACAATATGGACCAGGTCGTCGCGCAAGCCCTGACCCTGTTCGAAAGGCTTGCACAGATTTCCTGAATGAACGACTCATGAATCAGCCGTTAGTCTCCGTCGTGATGCTGAGCTGGAATCGAAGAGATGACCTGCGGATTTCGCTCGGTCATGTTTTTGAAACGGACTATCCAACCATCGAGGTCATCGTCGTGGATAACCATTCCACCGACGGCACTCTTGAAATGCTGGGAGAAGAGTACCCCGCCGTAACAGTTATTTCGCTCGCGGAGAACATCGGCATTGCGGGATGGAACAAGGGCTTTGAAATCGCGAAGGGAGAGTACATTCTCGTGCTCGACGATGACAGTTATCCCGTGCGCAGCGCGTTATCTACGGGCATGGCGAGGATCGTGCAGGCGCCGGAGTGCGGCGTCCTTGCAATGCAGGTTTTCAACATGCACCGACAGTCTGTGCAAACGTCTTCCCTCGTTCCTGGAAACAATACTACATTTGTGGGCTGCGGCGCCATTCTCCGGGCCGATATGCTGAAGACTGTTGGAATGTTCGAGCCGCTTCTTTTTCTCTATATGCATGAAACTGAATTCACGATGAGAGTCATCGATAAGGGGTTCACCGTAATGTATGAACCTGCTGCGGTGGTGTACCACATCAGTTCGCCATCGCATCGGCGCATAGGGGGGGACTCCGGTATCGACTCGCGGAGGCAGTACTTTTTAGCGAGGAATCTTTGCATCGCGCTCGTTCTGCATTTTTCTGTGACGCGATTGATCTTCAGACTCCCAAGAATTGCCGCCGGAAGAATCATCTTTGGACTAAAATATCGATGCAGTGCTTCAATCACTCGGGGCATCGGATCTTTTTTTCGAAATGTGCCGATCATCATTCAGAAGAGGCTTGTGGTGAGTGAAAGAACGCAGCGGATGTACAACTATGGGTCGTTTGCGGGAGGGTTCTTCTTTTCCGACGGGGCGAACAATATTTCCAGGCCGGAGTGGCTGAAGAGCCGGCGCTTCCGGAAAACAAAAAGGGCGCAATGATCATCGTCAACGATAAACCGGGGCACTTATGCAATAGAGTATGGGCGTTCTCATACTTTGTTGCGTACGCCCTAGAACACAACGTCACGATCTATCTTCCGAATTTTAGAGAATATCAATCCTATTTTGAAGATCTCACGTCCATTTTACGATTGTCAGGAAATTTCGTGCGATCGACACTGTGTTGTTTCACTTCTGCCGTATTCTCATAAAAGGCCTGCGCATAGTCAGTTCGATGATTGATTTACAATTTCTTGGAATCTACATTGATCCTGATCATTGGACCCGTGAAGCATGGCCGCCGTCAGTCATGGCTGATGACCGGAATATCGTTTTTCTCGGTTCGTGGTTTCATCCAAAAGAGGTGTCCGCGCTGCTCCGTCATAAACAAACGATAGTAAAGCTCTTTGCCCCCCGAAGCAGCTATAAAAAGAGGGTCGACGCCGTGTTCAGTAACCTGCGCAGCTCACCCGGACCCGTCATCGGCGTTCACATCCGGCGGAGTGATTATGCGAAGTTCCATGGCGGAGCTTACTGGTTCGATGATAACGTTTACAAGCAGTACATGAAAGCTCTTCAGGATGAGTTTGAAGGGAGAACGGTTTGTTTCTTTCTCTCGTCGGACGGCACTATTGAGTATTCCCGCTTTGATGAATTCAAGATCGCGTTCATCGATCATCCGGCGATGATTGAAGATGTATACGCTCTCAGCAAATGCGATTTTATTATCGGGCCGCCGAGTACGTTTTCAATGTGGGCCTCATTCGTCGGCGACGTACCTCTGCGCATTGTGAAACGGCGCGACGAACGGATTTCAATGGATCAGTTCTCTCCTATTCTGCACCAAAATATTTTCAGAAACGGAGAGCATTTTCAACACCTCGAAGAGAGCGCTGATACCGTTCTTCACCAAAAGTCTATTACAACGCGACATTATGATGCGGCAAAGGAGTGAAATGCCTGCGATATCCGTTGTGATGACCGTTTACAACGCGGAAAAATTTCTCGACGGATCGGTGCGCAGTATTCTGGAACAAACATTTACCGGTTTTGAGTTCATCATTGTCGACGACGGCTCGACAGACCGCTCGGTTGAAATAGTGAGAGCATACCATGACGAAAGAATACGGTTTTTCCCGCTGGCCCATGCCGGCCGGGCAGCTGCACTCAATTTTGCGGTCTCACAAGCAGTTGCCCCGTTCATCGCGATCATGGACGCCGACGATATCTCAATCCCGGATCGTCTAGAGCTGGAGTACCGGGAAATTGTTAAGGATCAAACCATCGATATCGTCGGCAGTTCATACCAAATAATTGACGAAAAAGGGGATCTCATACGGGAAAAGCATCTCCCGGAGTCTCACACGGCGATCGTCGACCTGATGGCGGTGCAAAGTGCGGTCTCCTTTCCCTCCGCGCTCATTCGTAAAAGCATCATGCAAGACGCGGGAATGTTCGACGAAAAATTGGCTGCCAGCGTTGATTACGACTTCTGGTTAAGAATTCTGGACCGGGCAAAATTTTGCAATGTTTCCGCGAGCCTTGTACAATACAGGACGTCGAGAACTTCCATTTCAAGCCGATTCAGACAAGTACAGGCGCAGAATTCGTATGAAAAGGCGATGCACTATCTTGAAAAGAAGTATCTCAATGCGGACGGGGTCGAGGCAAAAGCAAAGATAACCCTGCAACTCGGCAGAAGGGAATACTACTTCGGAAACATGGCGAGCGCCAGAAATCATTTTTCGAAACTCTTATGGAACAGGTCCGCCATGTTCATTGCATGGAGGTATTACATACCAAGTTTGCTGGGCGGGCGGATATTCAGGGCGCTCCGTTCTGCGGGCATCGCCGATCGTATCGGCAGCATTTTCAGGAAGTCTTCCAGAAATAACGATTATTTTATGCCGTGATGTTTCCATGAATGGAGATATGACCGCGAACGACAAAGACAAAAGATATCGACCCTTCAACGGTGTCATTGAAGTGTTCGCTGCGGTCAGGCCGCAAGCTCACCGACGTGCGTATTGAGGTTGAGAATGCCAGAGTCGCGCGTGTCTCACATGATCT
>Ga0265338_10010046_pt1 | contig 11184 bp, 5 predicted proteins | sample 42126metaG_FD_193579 | JGI IMG/M metagenome (GOLD analysis project Ga0265338, IMG submission 193579) | Rhizosphere microbial communities from Carex aquatilis grown in University of Washington, Seatle, WA, United States - 4-21-26 metaG | ecosystem: Host-associated > Plants > Roots > Rhizosphere >... | reverse complement strand
TCATCGAGAATTCAAGTTTGATCTGGCCGATCTGATTGAGATCCATCACGCCGTTCCCAGACCCGTTGACGGCATAGAATCCCTTGGAGGATAATTCAGCCCAGCTTCCTGGGAGGGCAACTAAAGGTATGTTAACCTGTTGCCAGCCAAGATTGGTGGCGTTCGAGTCGATGATGACATTCAGTTTGTTGTACCATTCATCCGAATTGGACGGGCCGGTTTCCTTAAGGGTCAGACGCATTGTTACTTTGTTCTGGATGGAACCGGTGGAAGACGTCAACGGCGTGACGACTTTGATATAAAGCTGCAGATATGCATTTCCGCCCAGGTTGGGGAAATATGTACCGGCTGGCAGCACATCTGTAAAGTTTGCATATCCTCCCCAGCTTTGAGCGCCGTTGATTTTCCAATCGACGCCCAGTGCGGAAGGAGAAACGAGTGTATCAACTGCTTCTTTGAAGAATGTAATACTGCCCGCATCGTTCCATCCGCGGTTTGGGTTCAAATCGGTAGTGTCTTGCGCGAAATTGTTGAACAAGCGGATCGGCGTGTACTGGTCATCGAGCAATTGCAGCTTGTCGAACATGATGACGCCCGAGGCGGTTGAATCGCCGCCCAGCAGAGGCGCAGTCCACACGATGCTGTATCCAATGATCTTGTCCAGGTCGAGCGTTCCGTTGTTGGTGACGCCGCTCCACTGCGGGTTTGAGAAGCCCTGGTCGTTCGGCGTAGCCCCGGTTCCGCGATCAACCAGCGGCATGATCATTTGCTTCCAACCGGACGTCGTATCGTACATATTGCCGGTCTCAAAATACCATTCTTCATGTTGAGACTGGTCATTCCAGTAATCAGCTCCGCCGCCCGCCTCGTAAAGCTCGAGCCTGAAGTGCACCGTGTTGGGCCCGACGGTGGATTTTGTCATGTTGTTGAACCAGAGACTGATGTACTTCGCGCCCGAAAAATTCAAATATGTGCTGTCATGGTAGACATTCCGGTGCGTTTTGGCGTAGTAGGTGCTGTCTTTCGTGCGAGGAACAAAATAATTCAGTTGGTTGTACCCGCCCCACGATTGCGTAGTGTGAACCGTCCAGGTGCATTTTAGAGCTTTTCCTCCTTCAACACCTGCGGCGGTATCGGTATTGATCTGAACCTGCTTTGTGGCTCCCGGAGTGTACGCAAACGAAAACATTGAATCCTTAACAGCAGATTCAAATCTGTTAAAGACCCATTGCGCGGAGAGGGGCGACCCCAGAAGCATAGAAACGACAAGAAGTAGAAGTATCTTCTTCATGACGTACTTCCTTTCATGCTGTAAACGAACATCGTGAATTAGGTTGATTAGTGAATATGCTGCAAGATCTTGAATGAGTGAAGAGAGGCGTTCTGGATCCGTGTCGGCGCAGCACTCTTCTATCCGTCCCCGTGAGAGAGTTGAGCCACCTCCACCTTTTGAACGCGAACATGACCAAAGCTCATGTACATCAACCCCGTGAGAAAGAACAAACCGATTGCATTGATGAATGGATCCGAAGGCAGCAATGCAAACGCACCCTGATTGGCGAGGTCTGGCGTTCGAAATTGATTTAAGAGAAACAGGAGAAAAGCCGCAGCCTCGCCGCTGATCAGGGCTATGATCTCTCCAAAACTGGAGCCGTTCTTCCATAGCAAATTCATGATGACGAGGGCTGCGACCGGAGGACACACGTAAACCTGGAGGAGGAAGAAATACGCGATGGCAGAGCTTCCGGTCATTTTCCCAATCGGTATGAGAAGAATCGCTACGACGCTCGCCGCGGTCGTGGCAAGCCGCGCGACGAAAACCCGTTCCGTCTCCGTGGTCGAAGGGTGAAAATGAACGTAGACTCTGTTTGTGAACAACCACGCCACGCTCGTGAACGAGGTTGCGAGCGTCGACACTATAACCGCAAACAAGCCGAGAAGGACGCATGTATTCGCGACGGTCTCCAAAACCGATTCCCCGGAAAACGCCGGCTGAAGAGGAAGCCGGGCGGCAGGAATCGAACTGCTCCCCTCCGAAATGAGAAAGAGGAGCGCAAGAGAAACTCCAACCAGCGCAATCGCAAATCCAATCATCCTCTCGCGGGTATTTCGTACGGAGAACAACTGTTGGCCCGACTGGTGGTCGATATTCCACATCCAAAGGCCCAGCAGGGGCGCTCCGATGAACGCGCTCATCAGGGCCGAGCTCTGTGGAACGCTGTTCATGGCGGGATTCAGGTCCGGATGCAGAGCCCAGACGGGATGCACGCCGGAGATGAGAATGACAAGAACTCCGACGGCAAAGAGGAAAAACTGAAGAGTCTGCGTTCTCATGACAGCGCCGAATCCCCCAACCACGACGTAGATTCCCGTGAAGACGACGATGATCATTGCCGCCGTGTAATACTCGATATGCATAATATCTTCAAAGACGAAGCCGGCGAGAAACAGCACCAGCAGCACCTGCACAACCGCGTAAAAGAGAATCAACGAGACAGAGAAGATAAGATTCAATTGCGAATTTCGAATCATAGCAAATGATGCGAGTGACCATCCAAATCGCGATTGGCCCACAAGAACACACAACGAGATCAGCCCTGCGATAATGAGCGTCAGCCAGAAGTATCTTGAAATGGATATCGAGTACATGAGCACCTGAAACCGGAAGAAATTGCTCAGGAAGAGTGAAGCGGCAACGGCCCACCATCCCATCTTCCTTCCAGCAAGGAAGTATTCATCGGTGCCTTTGCCTTCTCGCCACGCGAAATAGAGACCAACGACTAAGAGGAATGTGAGATAGAGAAGAAGAAGACTGCTATGTGGGTTGCTATGAGGCACGCCTGAGACCTAGCACATGGCGTGCCACCAAGGAGTATGTGATTTACCGGGTCTTCAGAGGGAAAATAATCGTCAATGGCGAGATTGTTATGAAAAAGATAATCTCCGGCTTATTATCTTGATTATCGGGATGGTGCACTGCGGCTCTCATTTCAGACCCAATTCTTTGCACATTCTGTGGTAGTTCGATGGTGCAAGGCCGAGTTTCTTTGCCGCATCCGCGTCTGACTCCGAGTGCCGCCGGACGTACACGAAGTACCGCTCCCTCATCTCCCGTTCCATCTGCTTCCACGGCGAAATGTTCGCGGGATCTCCGAACTCAATTGAGGCGGCGGAGAATCCGGCACCCTTCTTCCCGGCGTACCCGAGCGCGTTTAGGATGACATCGTTGGTGATCACACTTTCGCCGGAAAAGAGAATCCGGTGCACGACGTTTTTCAGCTCCCGCACGTTGCCGGGCCATTGATGCGTGATGACGATATTCATTGCACTCTTCTGGATCGCCGGCTTCGGCTTTCCCATGTCGCTGCTGAAATCGGTGAGATAGTAGTCGAAGAGCACCGGAATGTCTTCAATCCTCTCTCGCAGCGGGGGAACGTAGATCGGAACCACATTGAGCCGGTAGAACAAATCCTCGCGGAACCGTTTTGCCTTCACTTCTTCTTCCAGGTTCTTGTTCGTCGCGGCGATGATCCGAACGTCCACTTTTGTTTTCGCCGTCCTTCCGATTTTTTCGATTTCTCCTTCCTGGATCACCCGCAGAAGCTTCACCTGGGCATTGAGCGGCAGCTCGCCGACCTCATCAAGGAACAGCGTGCCCCGGTGCGCCAATTCGAAAAGTCCGGCCTTTTTGGCGTTTGCTCCCGTGAATGCGCCCTTCTCGTACCCGAACAGCTCGCTTTCAATGAGTTCCCCCGGTATGCTTCCGCAATTGATCGGAACAAAGTTCTCGTGTTTTCGCGGGCTTGAATAGTGAATATTGTATGCGACGATTTCCTTTCCCGTTCCCGATGACCCGGAGATCAGCACTGTCATGTCGCTGGCCGCGCACTTCTCAATTTCATGCCGGAGATTCACGATGGCCGGCGAAACGCCGACGATCCGCCGTTGTAATAGAATTTCTTCGACGTTGCGTTCGAGTTTCTTCTTCGAGAGCTGGCTTTCCATCTCCAGTTGTTTCTTCTGGTGGGCGTTCACGATGCTGAGGATGAAATCGGTCGGTTGATAAATGTAGTTCTCGATATCACCCGGATACTTCGTGCAGTACCAGTACGCGCCGGCGACCATGAGCCTCTCTGCAAAGTCGTAATCGGTAATATTCACGGTCATTTTCGTGATGACGATTATCTGAAGAGAGCCGTCGAGTTTCTTGATCTTGCGGATAAGGTCTTCGCCCATCACGCTTCCGGCAATCTGGAAATCCATCACGACGACATCGTACGCGCCCGGATGGCTCTTCAGCAAATCGAGCGCGACAAGCCCGTTCGAGACAACGTCGCGGATAACGATGCGGTCTCCGAACGGCCGGAGAGTGTTCCGGACCCTCCGGACGTCAAAGTCCTCGTCTTCAATGAGAAGAAGGTTTATGCGTGTTTCGGGCAGCATTCGTTCTTCCCTTTCATCCCTGAGGGATTGTGATGATGAATTGACATCCGCCTTCTGCGAGATTTTCTGCGTCCATGCTCCAGCCGCAGCGCTGTGTCGCTATTTCATACGCAATGTAGCAGCCGTATCCGGAGCGCTGGTCGGGGCTGACTTTCTTTGTCGTCGAGTGTTCGAGGAATATCCTTTTTATCCCTTCATTTCCCGTTTCCAGCAGCCATGGTTCTATGCCTTTTCCATTGTCCCGGACGATGATGCATGACCGGCGGCTGTCGGGCATAGACGACGTCCGGATCGTAATCGTGACCCGCTGTTCACCGGCATGATCGATGGCATTCTGGATGATCGGTTCGAACACCTCCCACACGACGAATTCATTGATCGGCACCGCCGGCAGTTTCTCATCGAGCTCAAGGACGAATGAGTATTCTTCCGTCGCCGCCGATACCCGCAGGAAGACATTCTGCACGAGGAAGCGGATGACCTCGTTGATGCTGGTCTGGAAAATGGCGCCGCGGATCGTTTGAAGAGGCGGGTCGTACCATTTCATGTCATAAATGACCCGCGCAATGAAATTGGAATACTGGTTAATGCGGTGTTTCACAATGTCAATATTCTCCGAGGAGAGATTTCTCATGTCCTCCTTGATGAAGCCCATGATCTTCTCGGCCTTGTGGTGCGTGTGATAGATCCTCTTGGTAAACATGAGCTCGTTCTCGTACACGATCTGTTCCGCGAGATGTCTTTTCTGCTCCTCAAAGAGCAATTGCTGCGTTTCGTTGCGCTCTTTCAACGTATACGAAGAAATGTAGAACATGGCGAGAAGTGCGAAAATGATCAGCGCAGCGTACGTCGCGGAAATCTCGCCGTAGTTGGAAATCATCTCTTTGGCAATGATACTGAAATCGGGCGTGTTCTTCATATACACCGAGCCGACGTACTCCCCTCGCGGAACGAACGGGACGAAGATGTGAAAGGTCTGTTTTCCTTCGAGGACGGTATGGATCTGCTCCGAGGCCGCAATGGTGTCCTTGAGGCCTTTGTAGAGACGAATGGCTTCCGCGTGCGCCATCTGCGGCGGCGGAATGTCTCTGAGATTGTTGAATGCATAGTTATACAGCACCAGGCCGTCGTCGATCGCCGCTACCGAGGTGTCGGTAGACACCAGCAGGCAAATTTCCTGGACATTCTGATGGAGAAGATGCTGGCTGAGGATGATGTTGAGGTTCTGGACCGTCTTCCTGATGTCGGCCTCGGACTGTTTTGGGTTTTGCGAATTAGATTCAAGAAGAAGCTCAAGAGAGGTGGCGGTCAGGTTCGCGATCCGTTCCGCCGAATCCTGCTGGTACCATTCCTGAGTCATCAAAATAAATTTTTGCATCGACATCTTATTCACGAACGATACGACCAGCTGGAACAGAATGATGACAATGAGAAACACCATGAGATGGCGAATCTCAAAGTGGTATTTCTTAAAACCCTCGAAAACCTTATTGGCACGGAAGACCATGCGGGTGCCGCTGTTATTTAATGAGAACTTTGTTTGAGTTGATCATCTGCGATGCTTTGCTGAGCGCTTCGTCCACAGTCAATTCCCTGGAGATGGCCCGGCGTACGTAGTGCGAAATGATGTCGGAAAGTTTGGTGTAATTCTTCAGCGATGGACGGTTAAATCCATGGTCGAGCAATTGCCGGTAATATGCCAGCTCGGGACGCTGGCTCATGAACTGTTCGTCGGCGTAGACCGCATTGCTCACCGGAATGAATCCCCCGGCCTCAAACAAGAGTTCTTGAATTTCTTTCGTTTGAAGAAACTTGACGAACTCAAGGGCTTCCTTTTTCTTTGTCGAATATTTTGACAGCATGATGTTCCATCCGCCGAAAACGGAAGTCGGATCCTGTCCTGAAAAATGAGGCAGCGCAGCCCGGCCGAGCTGGTCGATTTTCGAGGTGTCCGGATACATTTGCCGGAAATTTTCGATGAAGTTCGGCCACCCGCGCACGAAGACCGCATCATGGTCGAGCATGTAACGGTAGCTCAGGTTTTCATCAAATTCGACGACCGCAGCTGGGCTGATATGGTCCTTGTGCACAAAGTCGACGAGCTGCTGCAGGGCAGACCGGGCCGTTCGCGAGTTAAGTTGGATGGTATTGTGCGCGAAGAATTGCCTGTCCTTGCCGGCAAGAAGCTCAAAATAATTGCACACGAGCCCCTCGTAGTCGTTTCCCTGAAAGATATAGAAAGGCTTCCCCTGGTAGTTGAGCCGATCGCGAAGCAGAATCAATTCATCCCATGAAATGGATCTTTTGAGCTTCTCTTCTATCTGATCCGCATCGGGGAGTCTCCGGATGATATCGCGCCGGTAATACATCATTCCGATATCTATGTACAGCGGTGCCGACACCAAAACACTGTCATACATGCACGAGGACAATGCATAGGATAAGATCTGCGCCCGCTCTTCCGGGGAAAAATACTCGTCCAGGGGCTCGCTCCATTTTGCAAACCGCGGAACCCATATTTGATCGACAGAATAGAGGTCGAGACGGTCGCTTTTACTGCGGAGCGAACGCGCCAGCAATTCCTTCCGTTCATTGGTGCTGAATTTCTCGAACGGCAGATTAACGGGGACGACTTCGATCCACCCCTTATATTTTTCATTGAACTTTTGTATGACAAGCTCGTGGGCGTGCGAGATATGGTCTGCGAAATAGACGCGCACCGGCTGCGGCTCCTCCCGGGAGATAATCGGGAGGGCGTTGAAGTAGAAAATGAAGAGGATCAATGAGACAACGACAACAACAGAAAGAATGAAGAGGTATGGTTTCATTGCACGACGAAGGAGAAGTGTGAGAGCAGGGAACCGTCGGATGATGCCTACACTACAAAAAAATTGGCACAACTTCAACCACGGCAACGGCGGGGTAGTGGGGCACTTTCAAAAAAAAGTCATTGCGAGGAGCCCCGCTTAACGCGGGGCGACGAAGCAATCTCCTTTTGAAACAAGGGGATTGCTTCTCCCGCTCTTCGAGCGGGATCGCAATGACCTTTAATTCAAAGTAGCCCACTACCAGCTTCGGGATGGCGTTACAGTTTGGTGACTTTGAATTGTGGACCGATAGATTCCCGATAAGAACGTCCGGGAATGATGCACTCAGAAGCTTGTTATGCCCGGATGCGTCTAGCGGGCACCCAAAGTGTGCTATGACTATCCTTGGACTGCACTTGCAGTGATGCCGCCGTCGTGCGCTGCGCGAAACGCTCCACAGAAGTGTATCGTTTATTCCCAGACTATTCCTCGGTTTTGACATTTGTCTTCAACGCTGAACATTGTTTCACATTGAAGATCGGGCTTGTCATAATTTCGGGCGCACTGTATCCCGAATGAATGCTGAACGCACTATTATGCTTCGCTCCGATGAGCGCGAAGTCTAAAAGGAGCAGATGCTGAACAAATTTCAGTTTTGAAGAAACCTCCGATTATGACATCTCATTGAGCGAATCGCATCAACTGAAAATAAGGCCCTGCGGAAGATTGCATCCAAAATGAAATATAAATACCTTGGCAGCGTCAGCTACGAACTTCAACGGGAACTCACCTTATGCGACGACAACGGCTCCGACTATTATCTCACCTCGCTATCTACATCGTGCTCACTGTTCTTGTTTCAACCTATTCGCTTCTTATGGCACAGACGGTCGAAGACAGGATCACAACCATTCTCGGCCAGATGACGACCGATGAGAAAATCCTGCAGCTCCATGCCGAAGGCGGCTTCAATACCGCGGACAACACGCGACTCTCCATCCCCGGTTTTATTATGTCAGATGGACCGCACGGAGTGCGGGACGGGCTTGCCACGAGTTTTCCGGTCGGTATCGGGATGGCGTCGACATGGGACGTTGACCTCGCACAACGGGTGGGGCGTGCAATGGGTGAAGAATTCCGCGGGAAGGGAAAGCACCAGGCGCTCGGTCCCTGTCTCGACCTTGATCGGGATCCGCGAAACGGAAGAAGCCCGGAGACGGGAGGCGAGGATCCGTATTTGTGCGCGCAGATAACGACGTCCGTCGTGAAAGGCATCCAGTCGACTCCCTGTATCGCAACCGTGAAACACTATAATGCCAACCATCGGGAGACGAATCGCACGACGAACAATATCATCGCAAGCCAGCGGGTTCTCAACGAGCATAACGGGCTTGCATTTCGTACCGCTGTGCAGCAAGGCGGAGTTTTCTCTGTGATGAATGCCTATAATCTTATCAACGGTCAGAAGTGCGCGGAGAACAGCAATCTTCTGACCACGATCCTGCGAACGCATTGGGGCTTCCCTTACTACGTCGTCTCGGATTGGGGATCCATTTGGACCAGCCAGAACGCCATCACCGCCGGCTGCGATATTTGCATGGGCTCCGATAATTACAAGAACGATTTGCCCTCTCTTGTCACCAGCGGCGCCGTGCCTATGGAGGTCATCGATCAAGCTGTTCGCCGCGTGCTGAGGACCAAAATGCTCGCTGGAATGCTCGATTATCTTCCCCCCGGAAATCCCGACGACGTGAACAGCAAAGATCATCAGGAACTCTGTCTTGAAGCGGGCAGGAAAGCTCTTGTCTTGCTTAAGAATCAGGATAATATCCTTCCATTGAACGCCACGACAGTCAATACCATTGCCCTCATTGGACCGTCCGCAGACGTCGCACAGATCGACGGCTCAGGAAGCGCCTACGTCTCACCGTTCTATAGCGTTTCTCCCAGACAAGGAATCGTCGCAAAAATCGGCTCCAACAAAGTATTTTATTCGAAGGGCTGCGATATCAACAGCAGTGATGTAAGTGGATTTAATGCAGCCGTGTCTCTTGCTCAGGCTTCCGATGTTGTTATCTATTGTGGAGGCCTCGACCCAAGCCAGGAGGGCGAAGGGTTTGACAGAGTCGGAGGGTCGATTGATCTTCCAGGCGAACAGCAAGATTTGATCAACGCACTTAGCTCCGCGAACAGGAATCTTATTGTCGTTCTCTTCAGCGGCGGCATCTGTGGAATTCATCGCTGCGTCGACAACATCAAAGGACTCGTGTACGCCTTCTATCCGGGACAGGAAGGGGGAAACGCGCTTGCGGACGTTCTCTTTGGCGACTACAACCTCGAAGGAAAACTCCCTGTGACCATGCCAAAGACCGATGCGCAGCTGCCGGCCTGGAACGACGATTTCAACGACGATGATGGCGGCGGCTACCGATGGTTCGATGCAATGCAATACACCCCCCAATTCGCCTTTGGATATGGATTGAGTTATACAACTTTTTCCTACAGCAATCTCTCCATCTCGCCTGCCTCCGCTGCTCCGGGGCAGCCCATCACCGTGAGCGTCGATGTTACAAATACCGGGACCCGGGGCGGCGTGGAAGTTGCTGAACTCTATCTGAGCGATACATCCGGCGCCGTCTTGATGCCCGTCAAGCAACTCAAAGGATTCCAGCGCATTGCTCTCCATGCAGGCCAAACGGGAACCGTGAACTTCACGCTGACCGCGGATGAACTATATTATTTCGACGAAGCAAGCAGCAGTTACGAGGTCGAACCGGGAGACTATGTGGTACGCGTCGGCGGCTCCTCGGACAATCTCCCCCTCTCGAAATCATTTCACATCACCGACGGCCCCTACAAGCCTGACCTCCTCATCACCAATGTCAAAATGGTGCCGCCGTATCCGCTGCCTGGACAGCAAGTCGTTTTTCTGGCGACGGTAAAGAATCAGGGATCTGCCGCCACTGTGGCGGGAACTCCGCTCAAAGTCTCGTTCAGCGTCAACAGTAAATTGACAAGTTGGTCGGATAATTTCAACGGATCGATTCCAGCCGGAGGACTGGCATTGGTGTGTGCGAACAACGGAGCGGGAGGCATCAACCAATGGACCGCGGGAAGTGTCGGTCCGTACAATATCGGAGCGACCGTCGACCCCGACAATGCGGTCGATGAATGTGTGGAGAAGAACAACGATGCAACAGCATGGCTGAATGTCTATGCCCCGCCCCCTCAGAATCTGGCATTGAATAAAACCGTCACCGTATCTTCCATCGAGGCCGCCGGACTGGAAGGCTCCAATGCCGTGGACGGCAACATGGGAACTCGGTGGTCTTCTGCCTTCAGCGATCCGCAAAACATCATGGTGGATCTTGGCGCGCTTCATCACATCGACGATGTCACCATCTACTGGGAAGCGGCCTATGCCAAGGAATATCAACTCCAGATTTCAAATGGATCCTTCTCGTGGACGACAGTGTACCATGAAACCAACGGCGACGGAGGTATTGACAAAATTCCGGTGGGGGCAAATGCACAGGTGATAAACCTTATTGGGATGCAGCGCGCAACCGCATGGGGATATTCAATTTATGAGCTGCAGGTGCATGGAGGAGACCCGACAAATATTGGACCGTCCGGGAACGGCTCTTTAGTTCCCTCAGTCTATTCGCTCGATAATAATTTTCCAAATCCTTTCAATCCGTCGACGACCATTCGGTACGGAATTCCGACACGGAGCAAGGTTCGTGTTGAAGTGGTCAATGTGCTGGGACAAAAGGTGGTTGAACTAGTGAATGCGGAGAAAGAGGCGGGAACATATCAGGCGGTCTGGTCGCCGGAGGCTCCTTCGGGGCTCTACTTCCTGCATCTTGAAGCGATTCCGCTGACGGGCCGCTTTTCTCGCTTCAGCGATGTAAGAAAGATGGTCCTCATGAAA
>Ga0265338_10010044_pt1 | contig 11185 bp, 11 predicted proteins | sample 42126metaG_FD_193579 | JGI IMG/M metagenome (GOLD analysis project Ga0265338, IMG submission 193579) | Rhizosphere microbial communities from Carex aquatilis grown in University of Washington, Seatle, WA, United States - 4-21-26 metaG | ecosystem: Host-associated > Plants > Roots > Rhizosphere... | reverse complement strand
TGTCGGGCAGCGGTACATCACTGCCCACCCGGCCATTGTCTTCCACGGCCTTGGGCTCGAGCGGCTGTTGCAGACGCTGGAACATGCGATAGGCGGCGACATTGCGCGCCTGGCCCTCGACGGTGGCGGAGAAGGCGTGACCGCCCTGCCCCGTGGCGACGAAATAGAGATCCTGGCTGTCCTGGGGATTGAGCACCGCGGCGATCGAGCCCTTGCCCGGATTGCAGATCGGACCCGGCGGCAGGGCCGGGATCACATAGGTGTTGTAGGGCGTGGCCGCTTCCAGCTCGCTCTGCCGGATGCCGCGCCCCAAGGGATAGCCGCGGGTCAGGTCATAGATGATGGTCGGATCGGTCTGCAGCTTCATGCCCTTGCGCAGCCGGTTGATGAAAACCGACGCGACATGGGGGCGTTCTTCCGGCAACCGGGTTTCCTTTTCCACGATCGAAGCCAGGATGATGGCTTCCCGCGGGGTCTTGAACGGCAGGTTCTGCGCGCGTCCGGCCCAGGCTTTCGCTAGATCGTCCTTCTGCGCTTTGGCCATCTGGGCCAGCAGGGCAAGGCGCGTCTGTCCGCGCGTAAAAAGATAAGTCTCCGGCAGCAAGGTGCCCTCGGCGGGCACAGGCCCCGCATCGCCGACCAGGACGGGATCGGCTTTCACCAGCTTCCAGATCATCTCGGTGGTCAGGCCTTCGGCGGCGGTGAGCTTGTGCTGGATGGATTTGCCCTCCGCCAGGATGCCGGCGATCGTGGCCATGGAGGCGGTCGAGGGAATGGCATATTCGCCAGCCTTGAAGCGGCTGGAGACGCCTTTCAGATGGGCGGCGGCCTCGAACAAGAGACCGTATTTCACCAGGCCCGCGCCTTCCAGCGTCTGGGCGATGTCATGGGTGCGCGAACGGGGTGGAATCAGGATCACGGTCTGGTTGCCGGCGCGCGCCACAGGTCCTGGCGCGTCCCACGCACTAAAGGCCCACTCCACAATCCCGGCGGCGATGACGCCCAACGCCACCAGGACCAGAAGGAATCTCATCAGACCTTGGAGAGGATCAGCGCGGCATTGGTGCCGCCGAAGCCGAAGCTGTTGGACATGGCGATATTCACATCGCGCTTTTGCGCCCTCAGCGGCACCAGGTCCAGCGCGGTTTCGACATTGGGATTTTCCAGATTGATGGTGGGTGGCACCATCCCGTCGCGCATCGCCAACAGACAGAAGATCGCTTCCACCGAGCCCGCGGCGCCGAGCAGATGGCCGATCGAGGATTTGGTGGAGGACATGGCGGTCTTGGACGCGGCATTGCCCAAGAGCCGCTCCACCGCGCCGGCTTCAATACCGTCGGCCATGGTGGAGGTGCCATGGGCATTCACATAATCGATGTCGGAGGGCGAGATGCCGGCCCGCTTCAACGCCATCTGCATGGCGCGGAAGCCGCCATCGCCGTCTTCGGAGGGCGCGGTGATGTGATAGGCATCGCCGGAGAGGCCATAGCCCTTGACCTCGCCATAGATCTTGGCGCCGCGAGCCTTGGCATGTTCCAGCTCTTCCAGCACCACAATGCCGGCGCCCTCGCCCATCACGAAGCCGTCCCGGTCCCGGTCGTAGGGACGCGAAGCCTTGGTGGGATTGTCGTTGAAGGCGGTGGACAGCGCGCGGCAGGCATTGAAGCCGGCGATCCCGAGCCGGCAGATCGCCGATTCCGCGCCGCCCGCGATCATCACATCGGCATCGTCCAGCGCGATCAGCCGGGCGGCGTCGCCCATGGCATGTGCGCCGGTGGCGCAGGCCGTGACCACGGCATGATTGGGCCCCTTGAAGCCATGCTCGATGGAGACATAGCCGGAGACCAGATTGATCAGACGGCCGGGAATGAAGAAAGGCGAGAGGCGCCGCGGCCCCTTCTCATGGACCAGGATCGAAGCCTGCTCGATGCCGTCCAGGCCGCCGATGCCGGAGCCGATCAGAACGCCGGTGCGCTGCTTGTCTTCTTCGCTCCGTGCTTCCCAGCCGGAATCGGTCACCGCCTGCTTGGCGGCGGCCAGGCCGTAGATGATGAAATCATCCATCCGGCGCTGTTCCTTGGCATCCACCCACTGGTCGGGGTTGAAGGTGCCATCTGTGCCATCGCCTCGGCGCACCTGACAGGCGATCTTGGTCGCCAGATCGTCGGTGCGGAACTTGGTGATGGCGCTGGCGCCGGATTGGCCGGCCAAAAGGCGCGACCAAGTGTCCTCCACGCCACAGGCCAGCGGCGTGACAAGACCCAGGCCGGTGACGACGACCCTGCGCATCCTAGCTTAAGACCTTTGAGCGCCGGTCAGGCAGCGTTCGCTTTGTCTATGTACTTGACGGCGTCGCCGACGGTGACAATGGACTCCGCCGCGTCGTCGGGAATTTCGATACCGAATTCTTCCTCAAAAGCCATCACCAGCTCGACGGTGTCGAGGCTGTCTGCGCCCAGATCTTCAATGAAGGACGCGTTGTCCGTGACCTTGTCGGCATCGACATTCAGGTGCTCGACGACGATCTTCTTCACGCGTTCGGCAGTATCGCTCATGGACTTGTAGGCCTCTCCTAGATTTTCGACCGGCAGTGGTGAAACGCCGGGACCACACAATTGGGTGCTTCGGTGGATGGCGGGTGTGGTAACACAAAGTTTCCGCTCCCGCCAATCTCGCACTTAACTATTTGTTTTTCCAGTCATATCATGACCATCCCGCCATTAATATGGATGGTCTCGCCCGTAACATAGGCCGCCTCCTGCGAGGCGAGATAGACCACGGCCGCCGCGATCTCCTCAGGCGTCCCCATCCGTCCCGCCGGAATCCGGCCCGAAATCATTTCCTTATGCTGGTCGGAAAGGACCTCGGTCATGCTGGTCTGGATAAAACCCGGCGCCACCGCATTGACGGTGATGTTGCGGGAGGCGACCTCGGCGGCCAGGCTCTTGGTCATGCCCACCAGCCCCGCCTTGGCGGCGGCATAGTTGCCCTGGCCGGGGTTGCCGGTGGCGCCGACCACCGAGCTGATCTGGACGATCCGGCCCCAGCGCTTCTTCATCATGCCACGCAGCACCGCGCGCGACAGGCGGAAGGCGGCGGTGAGATTGACGGCCAGAACCTGATCCCACTCCTCGTCCTTCATGCGCATGAAGAGATTGTCTTTGGTGATGCCGGCATTGTTGACCAGAATGTCGATGCCAGCGCCCGCCGCTTCCTCCGCCGCCTTGGGCAAGGCTTCGACGCTGGCGCTGTCGGCAAGATTGGCCGGGGCGATGAAAGCGCGCTCGCCAAGCTCCGCCCTTACGGCTTCAAGCGCGTCCGCGCGCGTACCGGATAGCACCACCGTTGCGCCTTGGGTGTGCAGCGCGCGGGCGATGGCGCCGCCTATGCCGCCAGAGGCGCCCGTCACAAGTGCGGTTTTACCGGAAAGATCGAACATCATTTTTTCCTTCCCTCCTGCTTCGACAAGCTCAGCATGAGGATTGAGCCTAAATCCTCACCCTGAGCCTGTCGAAGGGTGAGGAGCGGTTTGCGGAAGCAAACGAAATGGTCCTGCGGACCATTTCGAGCGACGAACGCCGCGAGCTTAGGCGAGCGGCTGGATGCCTCATAACGTTTTCCCAAAAGCTTCCAGATCGGCAGGCGTGTCGAGGGTGATATTGGCGAGTTCTTTGTCGATGCGCTTGACCATGCCGGTCAGCACCTTGTTGCCGCCAAATTCCACCGTCGTGTCCACAGTCAGATCACGCAGAGCCGCGATGCTTTCGCGCCAGCGCACGCGGGACGTGACCTGCTCGATCAAGAGCTGGCGCACATGATCGGGATTGACCGCTTCCCTGGCGGTGACATTGGCCAGCACCGGCACCGACAGCGGCCGGATGGTGACCTTGGCCAACTCTTCGGCCATACGATCCGCGGCCGGCTGCATCAGGGGCGAATGGAAGGGCGCGGAAACCGCCAGCGGCATGGCGCGCTTGATCCCTTTGGCCTTGGCGATCTCGCCGGCGCGGGCCAGCGCGTCCATGGTGCCGGAGATCACCACCTGACCGGGCGCATTATCATTGGCGACGACGCACACGCCGCCCGCGGCGGCGGCTTCTTTCGCCACCTCTTCAGCCTGTTCGATATCGGCGCCGATCAGCGCGGTCATGCCGCCCTCGCCCACCGGCACCGCAGACTGCATGGCCTGGCCGCGCGTCTTGAGCAGCCGCGCCGTGTCGGCCAGGGTGAAGGCGCCGGCCGCGCAGAGGGCGGAATATTCGCCCAGGCTGTGGCCGGCGACGAGATAAGCCTGCTTGGCGACGTCCAGCCCCATCTCCTTTTCCAGGATGCGCAGCACGGCCATGGAATGGGCCATGATCGCGGGCTGGGCATTTTCGGTGAGGGTGAGATCGGCTTCCGGTCCTTCCCACATCAGCTTCGACAGCTTCTGGGAGAGCGCGTCATCCACTTCCTGGAAGACGTGACGGGCGGGGGCGAAGGCATCGGCAAGGTCCTTGCCCATGCCGACTTTCTGGCTGCCCTGGCCGGGGAAAAGAAAGGCTCTGGTCATCGGGGGGCGAGACAAATCAAGAGGGCCACCTCAAGTCAAGGCTTAAGCCACTTCTGCATATTGATTCGTGGCATCAGATCAAAACCCAGCCGCTGGTAGAACGCAGCCACCACAGTATTCGTTTCGCGGACCATGAGGTGGACCTTGGGAACACCGCGCTCGGTCAGCCACTGTTCGGCGGCGGTGACCAACATGCGGCCTAAGCCCTGGCGCTGTCGCGCGGGCGCGACCGCAAGATAATAGAGCCAGCCGCGATGACCGTCATGACCGACCATCACTGCACCGCTCAAATCTTCGGTGACCAGGACGTCCGAGTTGAACTTGCCCAGCGCGAAGCGAAAATCGACCGAGGGATCGTTGTAGGGGACCGTCAGGCCGCATTCCCTCCACAGCGCCGTGACGGCAGCTTCGTCGGCCACGTTGGCGCTGCGGATCTTCATGCCGTGATTTTGGAGAAAAACGCTTGGCCGATCCAGAGCACCGATACACAAGCCAGCACCAGCATTCCCGAAAGCAACGTCATGCCCAGCGTGAAGTTGCCGGTCTGCTGCTTGGCCCAGCCCATCAGGTAAGGCCCGAAAAATCCGCCCAGATTGGAAAAGCTGTTGAGCAGCGCCAGGCCGCCCGCCGCAGCGGTGCCGCGCAATATCGAGGCCGGCAAGGTCCAGAACACCGCCAGCGCCGCATAGATGCCGCAGCAGGCGATACAGAGCGACAGAATGATAAGGACATGAGAGGAAAACCACACCGCGCCCAGCATTCCGAGAACGCCCGCGAAAGCGCCGAAGGCGACATGGCCTGCGCGCTCGCCGCTGCGGTCACTTGAAGCGCCCAGCGCCACCATCGCGCCCACCGCCAGGAGATAGGGCAGCGCCACGATGAAGCCGGTTTGGAGATTGGAATAGCCCAGCGCCTTGATCATTTGCGGCTGCCACAGGTTCAGGCCGTAAAGCGCGATGACGATGGAAAAATCCGGGATCATCAGCACCCAGATGCGCGGATCCAGCAGCGTCTCCTTGAAACCATGCAATGCGCCCGGCGGCTCTGCCGCCAGCCGCGCGGCAACGATCCGCTTCTCCTCATCACTGAGCCATTTCGCTTGGGCTGGGCCATCCGGCAGCACCCACAGGGTGGCGATGCCGCACAACAGCGAGGGAATTCCTTCCAGGATCAGCATCCATTGCCACCCTGCCAGCCCGTGACCGCTGACACCCAGCAAAAAGCCCGAGATCGGTCCGCCGATCACCACCGACAGCGGCACCCCGCCCAGGAACAGGGCGATGAAACGCGCCCGCGTGGAAGACGGAAACCAGTAGGTCATGTACAGCACCATGCCGGGATAGAGTCCGGCCTCGGCGGCGCCCAGCAGAAAACGCAAAATCGAAAAACTGACCGGGTCCTTCACAAAGGCCTGAGCCGCGGAAAGCACGCCCCAGGTGACGCAGATGCGGCACATCCAGAAACGCGCGCCCACCTTCTGCAGCATCAGGTTGGAAGGAACCTCGAAAAAGAAATAGCCCCAGAAGAAGATGCCCGCGGCAAATCCATAGGCCTGCTCGGAAAAGCCGAGGTCGCGGTTCATGGTCAGCGCGGCAAAGGAGATGTTCACCCGGTCCAGGAAGCTGACGACATACATGAACGACATGAAGGGGATCAGGCGCCAAGCGGCGCGCGCCAAGATCCTGTCGGATGGATCGGAAGTCATTTCGGCGGCGTGCGGCAATATTTGGTCAGCGGCACCATCGAAAGCGCCGCGACCAATGCCACGCCGGTGCACATCCACATGCCGGTGGTATAGCTGCCCGTGGTCTGGAGCAGCCAGCCGGTCAGTCCAGGTCCGACAAAGCCGGACAGGTTGCCCACGCAATTGATCAAGGCGAAAGCGCCCGCCGCCGCCGTGCCGCCCAGGAAAAGCGGCGGCACCGACCAGAAGGTGGCAAGCCCCGAATAAGCCCCACCCGCCGCCAGGCAGAAACCCGCAATGGTCACCCAGTTATGGCCGCCGGCCAGCGCCGCAACCAGAAAGCCGGCGGCGCAGATCAGCGCGGAAATGATGAAATGCAGCGCCCGCTTGCCGGTGCGATCCGAAGAGACGCCGATGCCCCACAAGATGGCGACGGAGGCCGCATAGGGGATCATCACGATCAGGCTGGTCTCCATGATGGAATAGCCCATGGCCTTGATCATCTGCGGCATCCAGAAGCCCAGGGAATAGATGCCGAAGACGATGGTGAAGTCGGGAATGATCAGCGCCCAGACCCGCCAGTCCCAAATCATCTCACCGAAACCGTGAACCTGCGGCCGGTCTTCGGCCGCCAGCCGCGCCATCACCACATCCTTCTCGCGCTCGGTCAGGAAAGTCGCCTTGCGCGGATTGTCGGGCAGACACCAGAGCGCGGCAAAGCCCAGCGCCAAGGTCGGGATGCCTTCCAGGATGTACATCCATTGCCACCCTTTGAGGCCATGGCCCTCCATCCCCAGCAGCCAGCCGGAAAAGGGTGCGCCGATGATGTTGGCGGCGGGAATGCCCATGCAGAAGATGGCCAGGATCCGCGCGCGAGTATCGGCGGGAAACCAGTAGGTGAAATAGAGCAGGATGCCTGGATAGAAGCCGGCCTCCGCCAGGCCCAGGAGAAAGCGCAGTGCTGCGAAGCTCAGCGGTCCTTGCACCAGGGCGAAAGCCATCGAGACAATGGCCCAGGTGATCATGATGCGTGACAGCCAGAGCCGCGCCCCGACCTTCTCCATGATCAGGTTGGAGGGCACCTCGAAGACCAGATAGCCCAGGAAGAATACCCCGGTGCCGAAGCCATAGACCTCCGGCGAGAAGCCCAGGTCGTGATTCATGGTCAGGGCGGCGAAGCCCACATTCACCCGGTTGAGGAAGGCGGCGATGTACATCGCCAGGATGAACGGCACGAGCCGCCATGCGGCGCGGCGCAGAACAGCGGCGGCGTCGATCGTGCTGGTGTCCATTGTCCCCGCCTTTGCCGGAGAGTCCGTCAGGGGCGTGCGGATTACAAGTTCTCGTGCCGTGTTACGGTGCGGCGAAGCTGCATGTGATTCTGGGCATCCCTATGAAAAAGCTGATTGTTGCCGTCCTGACCTTGACCATCTTCGGCGCTGTCGCCGCCGAGGCCGCCCACCATCACCGCCACAAGGTCTGCGCCGTACGGCATCATCACCGGGTCTGCCACTGGCGCTAAGCCGTCATTCTCGATTTAAGCCATTGTAACGGCACGGGTTTTTCATATCCTTGCCGGCGGCCCAGCTTTTCTCTATAGACCCGCCCTTCAACGGCTGTGGTCGGCCGGAGCCCTGCCTCTTCAAATCGAAGAAGCGGGGTATGCGCGATGGTCGCGCGGTCCGGACGAGCCAAAGCGGAAGATGGAGATCCCTCTCCCTTCCGTTCCACGGGCGAACTGAAAGGGAAGTAGCAGATGGCTCTCTACGAGCATCTCCTGATCGCGCGCCAGGATATCAGCGCGCAGCAGGTGGACGCGCTGGCGACCCACCTCAAGACCATCGTCGAAGGCGAAGGCGGCAAGATCGAGAAGCAGGAATATTGGGGCCTGCGCGGTCTGGCGTATCGCATCAAGAAGAACCGCAAGGGCCATTATGTGCTCCTGAACATCAACGCGCCGGCCGGTGCGGTGATCGAGCTGGAGCGCCAGCTCAAGATCAACGAAGACGTGCTGCGCTATCTCACCGTCAAGGTGGACCAGTTCGACACCTCTTCCAGCAAGAACCGCCGTGACGACAAGCCGGAAGGCGCCAAGCCGGAAGGCGACACCACCGAGGAGACCGTGCAATGAGCTTTGGTGGCAATCGTGAAGGCGGCGGCCGTGGCCGCGATGGCGATCGGGACCGCGGCGAAGGCCGTGGCGGCCGTGACGACGGCGCCCGCCGTCCCTTCTTCCGCCGCAAGAAGACCTGCCCCTTCTCCGGCGATAATGCGCCGAAGATCGACTACAAGGACGTCAAGCTGCTGCAGCGCTTCATTTCCGAGCGCGGCAAGATCGTGCCCAGCCGCATCACCGCCGTCAGCAACAAGAAGCAGCGCATCCTGGCCAACGCCATCAAGCGCGCCCGCTTCATGGCGCTGCTGCCCTACGTCGTGAAGTAGGAGAACGGCCATGCAAGTGATCCTGCTCGAACGCGTCGAGAAACTGGGCCAGATGGGCGATGAAGTCCGGGTCCGCGACGGCTTTGCCCGCAACTTCCTCCTGCCCAAGAAGAAGGCCCTGCGCGCCACCAAGGCGAACCGGGAATATTTCCAGGGCCAGAAGGCGCATCTGGAAGCCAACAACCTGCGCCTGAAGGGCGAAGCCGAGAAGGCCGGCCAGAAGCTGGACGGCCAGAAGTTCGTCCTGATCCGCCAGGCGGGCGATCGCGGCCAGCTCTATGGTTCGGTGAGCCCCCGCGATGTCGCCGACGCCATGGAAAAGGCCGGCTTCAAGGTGGACCGCCACCAGATCCAGATCAGCCAGGCGATCAAGGCCATCGGCCTTTTCACCCTCCCGGTTGTGCTGCATCCGGAAGTGAAGGTGAACGTGACCATCAACGTCGCCCGCAGCGAGGACGAGGCTGCGGCGCTGGCCCGCGGCGAAGACGTGCTGGCGAAAAAGACCGACGCCGAAGAGGCCAAGGCTGCTGCCGAGGATATGTTCGAGGCAGGCGCCGGCCCCAAGCCGGAAGGCGAAGAAGCCGAGGCTGAGGCTTAATCCTCCCTCATATTCCAATAAAAAAAGGCCCGGCTCGCGCCGGGCCTTTTTGTTTTGTGCTTTTGTCAGGAGCGACTATTCGGAGTCCGGCGCAGGCGTCTGGGCGTTGCCATAATATTGTTTACCAATCTCGATCTTGCCGCGGCCAGTTTCCAGCCGGTGCTTGTTGGTATCGCGCAGGGAATAGATGCAGCCGCAATATTCCTGCTGATAGAATTCTTCCCGCTTGCTGATCTCGATCATGCGCGAGGAGCCCCCGCCCTTGCGCCAATTGTAAGTCCAGTAGGTCAAGCCATCATACCTGGCCGCCGCGCGCTCGCCGCAGCCATTGATCTGGTTCATGTCCTTCCAGCGCGAGATTCCCAGTGACGACGTGATCACCGGGAAGCCATGCTCATGGGCATAGAGCGCGGTGCGCTCGAACCGCATGTCGAAGCACATCGTGCAGCGGGCGCCGCGCTCTGGCTCCCATTCCAGGCCCTTGGCGCGCGCCATCCAATTGTCGGCATCATAGTCGGCGTCGATGAAGGCGACACCATGCTTTTCCGCGAACCGGATATTCTCATCCTTGCGAATCTCGTATTCCCGCTTGGGATGGATATTCGGGTTGTAGAAAAAGATCGTGTAATCGATTCCCGACGCCGTCATGGCTTCCATGACCTCGCCCGAACAGGGGGCACAGCAGGAATGTAGCAGCACCTTCTTTTGGCCGTCAGGCGGGGTGAGCACGGGTCTTTCCATGCCCACCCCTTAGCACATCTGAGCGGCGATCCGCACTAGCGGACGGGAACCTCGATTACCCCAGGGTCGGGCGACCGCTGGTGGCTTCCAGGCGTTTGCGAAGATTCTTGGCCGCCGCCACCATCGAAATCAGCGCAGGTTCCACTTCCTTCCAGCCGCGGGTCTTGAGGCCGCAATCCGGGTTGACCCAAAGCTGCTGCGGCGACAATACCTTCAGCGCCTTGTTGAGCAGGTCTTCTATCTCGCCCTGAGAAGGGACACGCGGGCTGTGGATGTCATAGACGCCCGGCCCGATATCATTGGGATATCGGAAGCTGACAAAGGCGTCGAGCAACTCCATGGCCGACCGCGAGGTCTCGATCGAGATCACATCGGCATCCATCGCCGCCACCGCCGCGATGATGTCGTTGAACTCCGAATAGCACATGTGCGTATGCACCTGTGTTTCCGCCTTCACCCCGCTTGCGGTCAGGCGGAAGCTTTCCACCGCCCAGTCCAGATAATGCTGCCATTCGCCTTTCCGGATCGGCAGGCCCTCGCGCAGCGCGGCCTCGTCGATCTGGATGATCTTCACGTCCGCCTTTTCCAGGTCCATCACTTCGTCGCGGATCGCGAGCGCGATCTGCTTGCAGGTTTCACTGCGCGGTTGGTCGTCGCGCACAAAGCTCCATTGCAGGATGGTCACCGGGCCGGTCAGCATGCCCTTGACCGGCTTTTTCGTGTACTTTTGGGCCATCTGCGTCCAGCGTACCGTCATCGGTTCCGGGCGCGACACGTCCCCGAAGATGATCGGCGGCTTAACGCAGCGTGAGCCATAGGACTGCACCCAGGCCCGTTCGGTGAAGGCAAAGCCCTTCAGCTGCTCGCCGAAATATTCCACCATGTCGTTGCGCTCATATTCGCCATGCACCGGCACGTCGATGTCGATCTGGTCTTGCCAGCGCATGGCTTCGGCGGTCTTGTCCTCGAGCTGCTTCTCGTAAGCGGCCTGGTCGACCGCGCCTTTCTTGAATGATGCACGCAGCTCCCGAATCTCCTTGGTCTGGGGCAGAGAGCCGATGCTGGTGGTGGGCAGCAGCGGCAGGTTCAGGATGGACTGCTGGAGCGCGATGCGGTCCTTGAACGGCGTCTTGCGTGCGACCATGTCCGGGGTCACACGCAAGACGCC
>Ga0265338_10010043_pt1 | contig 11186 bp, 5 predicted proteins | sample 42126metaG_FD_193579 | JGI IMG/M metagenome (GOLD analysis project Ga0265338, IMG submission 193579) | Rhizosphere microbial communities from Carex aquatilis grown in University of Washington, Seatle, WA, United States - 4-21-26 metaG | ecosystem: Host-associated > Plants > Roots > Rhizosphere >... | reverse complement strand
CATATAAGGAATGAATCAAGCTAACACACCGGAGAGATTTGTCAGCATGGCTTTTTGCAATTAAGCTTGAGAATTCTGCATTCCATCGCGAAAACCGCCGGATTGAAGGATCTGAGGCCCCTTATTCTTGCTTTGCCGCAGCCATTCCGGCCACATAGGCACTTTCCGTAACGAATGATTTTCCTTTTGAAGCGGCGAGGGTCATATTGTTCTTGCGATATTTTTCAGGCGACACGCCGGTAGCCTGTTTGAAGGCAAACCAAAAGCTGTTGGCGCTTTGATAGCCACAATCTTCACCGACGGTCCTCAGTTTCCGGTCCGACTGTGCCAGTAGTTTCTTGGCATGTTCGATGCGGACACGCTGCAATTCGTGTCCCGGCGGGCGTCCGATGTGTTCCAGGAAAGCCTGGTGAAAACCGCGCCGCGACATCGCCGCCGCGCCGGCCAAATCATCCACGCCGATGGGTTCGTGAAAGTGTTTCAGCAGGAATCGCAGGCTGCGGGCAACACCCGGATGATTCACCGCCAACAAATCGCTGCTCTTGCGGCCAATCAGTTCCGCGGGCGGAATACGAATCGGTTCTTTGGGCGCCGGTTTGCCGTGCATCAAACGATCCAGCAACTCGGCCCCCTGATAGCCCACCAGTTCCAGATTTCGATCCACGCTCGAAATGGGCGTGTGCATGGCATCCACCGCCAGCAGCGAATTGTCCATTCCGATGATGCTCACCTGTTCCGGGACGGCCAGACCCGCGCTCTCGCAGGTTTCAATCACCTCCAGCGCGTGGTCGTCGGTGGCGGAAAAGAGCGCGAGCGGCTTGGGCGCATGTTTTAATTGGGCGGCCAGCCAGCGGCGCTGGTGTTTCCACTGCAAGTGTCCGGTCGTGAACTCAGGCGATTGATGCCAGCGAATCCAGGTGCAGTCGTAGCCGGCCGTCTTTACTTCCCGGACAAACGCCCGTCCCACCTCGTCGAACGACCAATTGTCCGCCGCGCTGTAAAACATGAAGTGCCTCATGCCACGGATGAGAAAATGCTCCGCCGCCAGGTGCGCCGCGCCGGCGTGATCGGTGAGCACGCGTGGAAAGGGCAGATGCGGCCGGCGAAAACTGAAATCCACGGTCGGCCTTTTTGCCTGCACCACAAAATCAGCCAGATCATCCCCCGCTCCCAGCCATGCCAGAATTCCGTCGCCTTCCCATCCCCACGGAATCACTTTTTCCTTGGTCACATCCGCGCACAGATGCCAGCCTTGTTCCTGCGCGTATTTGGCAATGCCCTGGTGCAGGCGATGATCATACCAACCCATGGCGAGCAGGATTCGCTTGTGGCGTTTTGGCATGGCGGGAGCATATCAGCCACCCAGCCTTTTTTCAACCTTTCGGGTTTGAAAACGAACTCCCGACCGCGGCCTGATGCAGAATTCATAGTGTTATTTGCAGAAACTTTTGATTTAAGCGCCGCGACAGAACGCATAAACTATGAACCGCATGACCATTTCATTCCAAAATCGCCGCAAAGGTCTCGCAATGGCTGTTTTGTTTTTTGCCATCTGCTTGAACACACAATATGCAAATGGCGCACCGGCGGTCGCCCGGCTCGGGGCGCCAGCAATCTCGAATCACGTCGCGCTGCCGATATTTTCCAACCGGACATTAGGTGTCACGAATTTCGGCGCGATCGGCGACGGCGCCACGGATTGCACGGAGGCGTTTGCCAAGGCCATCGCCGCGCTCGCCGAAAAAGGCGGCGGCCAACTGGTGGTTCCGCCCGGCATGTGGCTCACCGGACCCATCAAACTTCGGAGCAACATCAACCTGCATCTGGAACGCGGGGCGCTCATCCAGTTTTCCCGCGACTGCAAATTGTATCCGCTGACGGTGATTGACCTGAAGGGGGAAAAGGAAGTGGATTCAATTTCGCCGATTTCCGGCCAGAACCTGGTCAACGTCGCCATCACCGGCGAAGGCATCCTCGATGGCGGCGGCGACGCCTGGCGTCCGCTCAAAAAAACGAAACTCGCCGACGGTGATTGGAAGGCGCTGGCCAAATCCGGCGGTGTGCTGAATAAAAAGGGCGACACCTGGTGGCCCAGCAGCGAGGCCATGGCCGGGGAAAAGACGGTGGAAGCATTGCGCACGAACGGTTCGATCAGCGTGGAAAGCTACGAACCGTATCACCAGTTTTTGCGCCCCAAAATGCTGCGGCTCATCGGGTGCAAAAAAGTCCTACTCGAAGGCGTGACGTTTCAGAACCCGCCGAACTGGACGATGAATCCGGTGCTGTGCGAGGACGTTTCCATTCTCGATGTGATGGTGCATAACCTGCCTACAGCGCAGAACAGCGACGCGCTGGACCTGGAATCCTGCCGCCGCGCCGTCATCCGCGGATGCATTTTTGACACCGGCGATGACGGCATCTGCATCAAGTCGGGCAAGGATGCCGCCGGACGGCGCATCGGCGTGCCGACGGAGGATGTGTTGGTCGAAGACTGCACGGTTTATCACGCACACGGCGGCTTCACAATCGGCAGCGAAATGTCCGGCGGCGTGCGCAACGTCCGCGTAAACAACTGCACCTTCATCGGCACGGATGTCGGCCTGCGTTTCAAGAGCACGCGCGGCCGCGGCGGCGTCGTGGAAAAGATTTACATTTCCAACGTGCGGATGTCTGACATCCCCGGCGACGCCATCAATTTCAATCTTTATTACGCCAACAAATCGCCGCTGGAGGAAACCAACAAAACCGCCGGAGCCACCGAAACGAACAAAGTCGCGGAAGCCTCCGATGCTGCGGACAACAACGCTGACACGACCGATGTCGCCGAGACCATTTTGACCAATCTGCCGCCGGTCACGGAAGAAACGCCGCAGTTCCGGGACATCCACATCGAAAATCTGATTTGCCGCGGCGCGCGATCTGCGATTGTCCTGCAAGGTCTGCCGGAAATGCCGCTCCGCGACATCACGCTGAAAAACGTTTCCATCACGTCGCAGAAAGGCGTTTCGGTGACGGACGCGCAGAACATTTCGTTCAACCAGGTCCGGGTGGAATACAAGACCGGCGCACCATTGAAAACCCTCCGGGTGAATGACTGCAAACTGGATTTACTGAGATGAACCGTCCGAGCAAATTCCGCTGGATCATCTGCGCCCTGCTGTTTTTCGCCTGCGTAGTCAACTACATGGATCGGCAGGTGCTCGGCCTGCTCAAGCCTGATCTGTCGCGGACGTTCAGTTGGACGGAGACGGATTATGCCCGCATGGCGATTTTTTTCCAGCTTTCCTACGCCATCGGGCAGGCTGGCTTCGGTTCGTTCATGAACTGGATCGGCACGAAGAGCGCGTATGCACTGTCCGTTTTGTTTTGGAGCCTTTCAGCCATGTCGCACGCGCTCTGCCGCACCGTGGCGGGTTTCAGCACGGCACGGCTGGCGCTGGGCCTGGGGGAATCGGGAAATTTCCCGGCCGCAATCCGGGTCGTGACCGAATGGTTTCCTCCGAAGGAACGTTCTGTGGCCACGGGGTTTTTTAACACTGGCGCGAACATGGGAGCGATTTTCGCGCCGCTGCTGGTGCCGCTCATCGTCGGCGCATTCGGCGGCTGGCAGGCGGCGTTCATCGCGCTCGGCTGCGTGGATCTGGTCTGGCTGATGTTCTGGCTGAAATTTTATGACGCACCGGACAAATCCAAACACGTCAACGCCGGGGAACTGGCGCACATCCATGAAGGCGTTGCGCCGATGGCGGAGGAAAAGCTCCCGTGGCTGAAACTGATGCGCTACCGTGAGTCGTGGGCGTATTTCAGCACCTGCATCCTCGGTCCGGTCTGGTGGTTTTACGGCTTCTGGCTGCCGGACTTTTTCAACAAACAATTTCATCTCGACCTGAAGCATTTCGGCCTGCCGCTTGCGTTCGTCGCGCTTTCGGCGGCGTTGGGCAGCATCGGCGGCGGCAGTTTGAGCGCGTATTTTCTGAAGCGCGGCTGGCCGCTGAACCGCGCTCGGAAAACGGCTTCGTTCATTTGTGCGTGCTGCACGTTGCCGGTGATTGCCACGCCGTATGTCAGCAGTCCGTGGCTGGCGGCGGCCTGTTTCGGACTGGCCGGTGCAGCGCACCAGGGCTGGTCGGCGACGATGTATACCGTCGTGTCCGACATTTTCCCGAAGCGCGCCGTGGCTTCGATCGTCGGTTTCGGCGGGATGCTGGCATCGTTTTTGTCCATGGGATTTTTCTATCTTGTCGGCCACGTGCTGCAAGGCGAGGGCACTTACAAAACCATCATGCTGATTTGCGGCAGCGCGTATCTCGTGGCGTGGACGATGTTCCACATCGGCGTCCCGCGCATCAAACCGGTCGAGATCAAATAGTCCAACATGCAACCTGCAACACTGCATCCTACAACATCTGCCGGCAAAACTTTTGCCCGCACTCCGTTGGATTTTGCTCATGCGTGGACGCCCGACCGGGGTGACGGAACGTATCGCAATCCCGTCATCTACGCGGATTATTCCGATCCCGATGTCGTCCGGGTTGGCGACGATTTTTACCTGACCGCTTCCAGTTTCAACTGCACGCCGGGCCTGCCTATTCTGCATTCAAAGGATTTGGTAAATTGGATGCTCATTGGACATGCCCTCAAAAATCTGCCGCACCCCCGCTATGCCGAAGTCCAGCACGGTTGCGGTGTTTGGGCGCCGGCCATGCGTTTTCACGCCGGCAAATTCTGGATTTTTTTTCCGACGCCGGACGAAGGCATCTACGTCGTCACCGCCGATGCTCCTGCCGGCAAATGGTCCGAGCCGTATTTGTTGCAGGCCGGCAAGGGCTTGATTGACCCCTGCCCGCTTTGGGACGACGACGGCAAGGCTTATCTCGTCCATGCCTATGCCGGATCGCGGGCTGGCATCAAGCACCGGCTACGCGTTTGTCCGATGGCACCCGACGGCTCGCGACTGCTGGACGAAGGCAGAATTGTTTTTCACCAGCCGGAAAAGCATCCGACCATTGAAGGTCCGAAGTTTCTGAAAAAAGACGGGTGGTATTACATTCTTGCGCCAGCCGGCGGCGTGGCCACTGGCTGGCAGGTTGCCTTGCGCTCGAAAAATATTTATGGCCCCTACGAGGATCGGATTGTTCTCAAACAGGGCGGCACGGCAATCAACGGTCCGCATCAAGGCGCGCTGGTGGACACCGCCGATGGCAAGTGGTGGTTCGTGCATTTTCAGGACGCAGACGTTTATGGCCGCATCATTCACTTGCAACCAGTCGTCTGGCGGGACGGCTGGCCGCTCATGGGCCTGAATGGTGAACCGGTCCAGACCTTTCAAAAACCTTGTGTCACCTGCGGCGCTCCGATGGCCATCCCGCAAACCAGCGACGAATTTGATTCGGACCGACCCGGCCTGCAATGGCAGTGGCACGCCAACCATCAGGACAATTGGTGCTCGCTCACGGCGCGTCCCGGCTGGCTGAGGCTGTTTCCGCAAACCGTGTCCAACGACAATCTGGCCGACACGCCAAATCTCCTGCTTCAAAAATTTCCGGCGCGGTCGTTTGCCGCGCAAACGCTGATGGATTTCGCACCACAAAATCGGGGCGAGGAAACGGGCTTGGTCGTGATGGGCCGGACCCACGCCGCACTGGCCATCCGTCGCGCCGGAGAAAAAAATCAAATTATCTTCCGAAACAACGGGAAAGACGAAGTGCTGCGCGAATTTCCCGGAGGCCGGATTAAATTGCGCGTGATCGTTTCCGACGGCGGCGTTTGCAATTTCAGCTTCGCTGCAAACAAGGAATTCATCGCCGTGCCAGAATCATTTCAGGCCACGGCGGGTGTGTGGATTGGCGCGAAGGTCGGCATTTACTCGCTCAAGCGCGATTCAAAGAATTCCGCCGGCCGCGCGGATTTCAAATATCTTCGGTTTCTGCCGAACCCAAAAACGGTTTGAATACTATTGCAATGGCAAGGCCGGGTTCCAGTTGTCGCTCCCGCCCAGGACGCATTCAATCGTGATTTTCTCCGCCTCTTCTTTCGTCAACTGTTTCGCCCATTTGAAACGTTTGTCAGGATTCGCGCCCGGGCCGGTGCTGTTGTATTCGGCATAGCGCGCGGTCAATTCGTTCGTCGGATTGCGCCAGTTGTTCCAGCCTTCGGGTTTGATGTGGTCGCCCATCTCGCAATTCAGATAGGTGACGCTCGCATACGGACGCCACGGTCGGCCAAGGTCGGCCGTGGGCGGACTGTTCGTGTTTGCGGGAACTCCCCCGGGACTGACCCACGGCTGCGAGTCGCCTGTGAGATTGCAATTCATAAAAACAAAACCGAACGGCTTCTCTTTCGGCGTGTTGGCGGCGGTGATGTGGCCGCCGTTCTTGCTGTGTATTTCGCAATGGTCAAAAACCGACGCCGCCGATCCGTAAATAAAGTCCACGCGCCCGGCAATGTAACAGTTCGTAAAATAATCCCGGCCATTGTTGGCCAGCAGCGTGTCCTGCCAGCCAAGGAAGCGGCAGTGGTTGAAAACCTCACGGTCGCCGTCCACCCGCAACGCCAGCGCCTGCCCGTGATCGCCCGACGTGTTTTGAAATGTGATGTTTTCCGCGGAAAAATCGTCGCCGAGAACCACCGTGCCGGCGTTATTGTAAATCGGCCGCCCATCCGGCGACGGTGATTCGTTCTGGTTGAGTGAGTAGGTGAGAATCGTTGTGTCCACATCCACGCCGACAAATTTAAGATGCCGCTTCTCCTTCGGGACGATGAATTGACATTGATAAGTCCCGGGGTGGATCAGAATTGAAAAAACATTCGTGCCGTCGTCTGGCGCAGCGTTGATGGCGGCCTGTAGATTCGTCTGCGTGCCCGAACCGTCTTCGTAAATGACGGCATTGTAGAACGAGGGGTTCGCGTTTATCGGGTCGGCGCGCAACACGGGCGCGAGTTCCGGCGCGTTGTTACGAAGCTCGTCCACGACCAGCCGTGCGAACATCACGCTGCCGTTGGGTTTGAGATGCGTGCCGTCAAATGTGTTCGTTCCATCAACGGTCTTGACCGGACTGAACTCGTAACATTTTTCCCGGCCAAGGGTTTCGCATAATTCGATGCTGCGGGCCTGCAAGTCCACCAGAGGAACATTTTTTGCCGCGGCTATTTTTCTGACCTCCTCGGCGTAGGGCGCGAGGCTGGATTTGATTTTACCCGGATTCTCCTTGTCCCATTGCCGGCGCGTGAGCGGCGTGACCAGAATCGGTTTCGCGCCGATGGCCAGCGTGTCATCCACATATTGTGTCATGTTTGAGACATACGTCGCCATGTCGGTTGAGCGTCCCGGCTTGCCCGGCTCGTTGTTGTGGCCGAACTGGATCAGATAATAATCGCCCTTGAGCGCAAGCGCATTTGTCCAGCGCCCTTCACGCATGAAACTCATGGAACTGCGCCCGCCGCGCGCGGTGTTGATCAGCTCAACCTTGTTGGTGTCGAGAAACTGTTTGAAGCCAAGTCCCCAGCCGGAGCTGTCCTGAACCGTCGAATCGCCAACAAGGACAATCTTGATTTTATGCGTTGGCGCGGCATCCACAACCCGGGGCGAGCTGACGCAGCCCTGTATCAGCAACGCGGACACAACGGCACATATGACGGGAAAGATGTTTTTCATGTTACCTGCTTATCCGAACCTTCAACTTCCGTATTTGTCGTGGTGGCCGGCAATTCGCATGTCGGATTTGTAAATCAAATTTGAATTCCATTTCGGCAAAAATTCACGGCGGGCTGCGAACCCGCCGTGAATTCGTCATTCAATTTTTCGCCAATCAAGTTACGGCAGCGGCGGGCCGGTGACAATGCGGTAGAATTGCACCGGCTGCGTGCCGGCGTTCGGGTCCGTCAGTATGAATGGCGATGACGCCGGTGAATTTGTCGTGGCGATGGGCGTCCACGTTCCACCCGCGAGGTTGGTCGTGCCTTGCAGTTCGTAATCCGGCCCGATCTGGCCGCTAACGGTCACTGTAAATTGTCCGCCGGAATAGGCGGACGAACTCGCGTTCGGCTGCGTAAGCGGATTCACGATGACGTTGAAGCTGTTCGTCGCGCTCAAGTTCGGCGTGCCGTTGTCAGTGACAACAACCTTCACGGGATTACTCGTGCCGGCGAAGCTGACCGTCGGACGCCAGGTGAAATTGCCACTGCCATCAACTGCCGCGCCGGACGGGGCGACAGGCAGGGTGAAGGTGAGCGTCTGCGCCGGAACATCTGGATCGGCAGCGACATTGGCAACGCTGACGTTGACGCCGACATTGACGGTCTGGCCGGATACGGGCGTCAAAGTTGGCGCGGTATTGCCGACGGTCAGGTTCGCATTACTGCTGGTCACAACGCCGACGCTGTTCGAAACGATGACGGAATACGACGCGGCATCATTCGCGCTGGCGCTGCCGATGGTAAGAGACGAACCGGTCTGGCCGGCAATCGGGTTGCCGTTCTTGAGCCATTGATAAACTGGCGCAACAACGCCGGTGGCGACTACGGTGAACGTCGCCGTCCCACCTCCGCCGATGGACTGACCGACGGGATTGGTGAGAATATTCGGCGCAACCTGCGGTTGCCAGCCGTAGAGCCAGTTGGTGGCGGTTTGGATGGCAATGACAAAGGGATCGCTACCGGTTGAGTGGGTTGAATTCGCCAACGTCTTCGTCGCGGTGGCAGTCAGGTTGCTGCATGCGTAATCGGCCATGTTCACGCCGGCGTCGCTCGCATAACCGGTGACGACATCCGCCATAAGGCAGTTGTAAAACAGGACTTCCGAAGGTGAACTGGGTGTGCTGATGGTGCGGCCCAAATCGAAAGTGCTCGCACCGGCATAGCCTTGGGTGATTCGGCAATTGATGAAGCCGAAGCCATTGGTGGTGGCTGGCGAACGTGGTTGCGTCACGTGCCCTCCGGAGAGCAGGCACCGCACTTCGCAATTCGTGTAATACACCGAACCATAGCCCCAGTTGAAATCGGTTTGCCCCTGGATCAGGCAATCCTGGAAATAAACAAGCTTGCCGGCGGAATGAACCAGGAACGTATCCTGATAGCTGTCCAGTTCCATGTTATAGAAGATGGCGCGCGTGCCTTCGACGTCCACAGCTTCCGCCTGCGAACCGCCAGAAGGTGTCGTGTTGGTGATGGTCAGATTTTCAAATGAGCAGTCGTTGCCGTTCAACACAAACATCGAGCGCAGCGGAGCGCCGGTTCCATTCAAATTGTTATTATTCGGGTAACTCACGATCGCCCCGTTGCGGCTTTGGCCGCGGAAGTCGAGGTTATTCTTTGATTTTACGTCCACGATTCCGGTGTAAGTGCCATTGCGTATGTTGATAATCGTGGGCGTGGTATTGTTTGCCGGCACCGAATCCACAGCGCCCTGGAGCGTCAGGAAATCACCACTGCCATCCGCCGCCACGACCAGATTGGTCGGGTTGGCCGGGCCGGCAACCTTGGTGGTGAACTGCCAGACGTTCGTCGCGCTGATGCCAGCGAAATAGGCCCCGCTCGCGTCGGCGAAGACACCATCATCAATCGTCACATAATAAGTCTGGTTGGAGGTCAGCAAATCCAAATGCGGATAAATTGCCGCCGTAGTTCCAGTAACGATGACGGGATAATTTGTGAATGTGTCACCACCAATCAAACGCGGCTGGGCGAAAGCCAGGCCGGGGGCGGGCGTAACGTTGAGACTCATGTTCAGCGTGTCCACCGGTGTGACGGAATTGGTCACGTTGTAAATCTTGATCGTGCCATTGGTGCGCAAGGTCGGAGCGGAACTGAACGTGACGGTCAGCGGCGTGTCATAACAGATGCCGGTCTGGCCGTTGGTTGGCGTAAACGCGGTAGCTGACATGGTCGAGTTGACGGTCAATGTAACATTCGCGGTGTTGGTCGTGCCGGCTTGGTTAGTAATCGTGCAGGAATAAGTGGACATGTCGCTCGGCGCGGCACTGGCGATGGTGAAGGTGGCGTTGGTGGCCGTGTTATTGAGGGCGCTCGAAATGGGGCTGCCATTTTTAAACCACTGGTAAGCCGGGGCTGGCACGCCCGTCGCCCCCACCATGAAGGATGCGGACTGCGTATTGGTAACCGTGAGGCTGGTCGGTTGGTTGGTGATTGCCGGCGGCACAATCACCGTGAGCGTGGCGGTGTTTGTCACACTGCCCACCGAATTGCTGGCGATCAAGGAATAAACATATCCGTTCTGCGAATATTGGACGTTGGCAAGGGTCAGGGAGATGTTGGTGGCGTCAACAATGGGTATTCCCGTCTGGTCCAGCCACTGCAACATTGGCTGCGGCAGGCCGTAATAAGTGGATGCGCTGAAGGTCCCATTGTTGCCTTGAATGACGGTGATGTTGGCCGGACCCACCAGCACTGGCAGCACGTCGCTGGCGCTTACGAGCAAATACATGCTGTTGGTCACGATGCCCGCGCTGTTGCTGGCGACGAGTGAATATGTTGCGGTGTCGCCAATCTGGGTGCCGGTGATGGACAAAGAACTGGTGGTGCTGCCGGCGATGATTGACCCATTGGCGTCGGTTCCGTCAGTGACAGGCACTCCATTGGTCAGCCATTGCAGTGTCGGTGCCGGCACGCCGGAAACCGACGGGTTGATGTTGACCGTGCTACCCGGGTAAACTGCTTGATTGAACAAGCCGGTGATGCTGGGTGTGACGATGACTGAGAGCGTCATGCTGCTGGCGTTTGTGCCCATGATATTGGTGGCAAGCAGCGTGTAGATGTTGTTGTTCTGGCTGTATTGCACGTTGGTCAGCGTAAGCGAGGAACCAATCGCGTAAGAAAGGCTGTTGGAAGTCACACCGCCATCCGTGCTCACATACCATTGAAATCCCGGCGGGGGATTACCTGTCACCGTCGGGCTTAACGTCGGGTTGGTGCCAGCGATGACCGTTCGATTGTTAAGCCCGGTGATCGTTGGTGATGAGTAACTGTTTTTTGTGATTGTAATTTTGCTGATGTCCATCGTCGGATTCAGACTCGTGCCACTGTTGGCGAGGCCAATTGCAAGCCCGTCATATTGATTGGCATAGTTGGTGTAGGTATTTCCGCCGGTGGTGGTATTGGTCTGCGCAGAAAGCAGAGCGCCGGTAGTGTTGGGACCGGTGTAAACGTTGTTGACGACAGTGATTGTTCCG
>Ga0265338_10010041_pt1 | contig 11186 bp, 8 predicted proteins | sample 42126metaG_FD_193579 | JGI IMG/M metagenome (GOLD analysis project Ga0265338, IMG submission 193579) | Rhizosphere microbial communities from Carex aquatilis grown in University of Washington, Seatle, WA, United States - 4-21-26 metaG | ecosystem: Host-associated > Plants > Roots > Rhizosphere >... | reverse complement strand
TGAAGGTTGCGGCTACAAGAATGGAATGCCCGGACAGGCTTGTCACGTTTATGGCCATCCTCTAACTTGCATCGGATTTGGAACACCGCCACATGCCATCACCCGACGCGTCCGCCAGTTCAGTCCCACTTTGCGTGGACCTGGATGGCACGCTCATCAGAACCGATCTGCTGTGGGAATCGCTGGCGCGGCTGCTGCGGCGGAATCCATTCTGGCTGCTGCCCGTGCTGTTCTGGTGGACGCGCGGCCGGGCCCGGCTGAAACAGCAGCTCGCCCGGCGCGTCACGATTGATCCCGCCGCCCTGCCCTACCACGAACCGTTCCTCGCCTTTTTGCGGGAGCAGAAAAAATCCGGACGAAAATTATTTCTCGTCACCGCATCCGACCGTGCCATGGCGCTGCCCGTCGCCAATCACGTCGGGTTGTTTGACGAGGTGTTGGGCAGCGACGGCAAAACCAATCTGCGCAGCGCCAACAAGCTGAAGGTGCTGGTTGAAAAATTCGGCGAACGCGGTTTTGATTACGCGGGCAATTCAGCCGCCGACCTGGCCGTGTGGCGCGGCGCGCGCGAGGCCATCGTGGTGAATGCCAGCCCGGCCATTTTGGAACAAGCCAGGGAATGCGCGCAGGTCGGGGCGGTATTCACGCAGGGTTATTCGCCGATTGCGACGCAGAAACGGTTTCTCGACGAGCTTCTGGTGCGCAGCGGTTATCTCCTGGCCATCGGTGCGGGGTTGTTATTGACCGTGGCATTGCCGAAAACCAGCATTGCCGGTTGCGCCTGGATAGCTCCCGCCCTGCTCATGGCCGCGGCGCACGGTAAATCCGGCGGCGATGCGTTCCGCGTCGGGTACGTGGCCGGGCTGGTACATTTTCTCTCGTCGCTGAGCTGGCTGCTGTTGATTCCGGTGGCAGGTTTTCCAATACTTGGCTGGTTTTCCTTGAGCGCCTTCATCGCGCTGTACCCGGCGGTCTGGGTCTGGCTCGTGGCGAAGTGCGGAGTGCGAAATGCGGAGTGCGAATCATGGCTGGAACGCACGGTCTGGTCGCTCTCGGGCGCGGCCGTGTGGGTGGCGCTGGAGATGGTTCGCGCCCGGTTTCTGGGGGGATTTCCGTGGAATCCGCTGGGCGTCTCGCAGTACCAATTGATACCGCTCATTCAAATTGCCTCGGTTACGGGCGTGTACGGCGTTTCCTTCCTGGTCGTGTGGTTTTCGCTGTCGCTGTTTTCCGCCGGACGCATGATTTTTCGGCGACCGGCCGCGCGGTTCACATGGCAGGCGGAAATCTTCCTGCCGCTGACCGTGGTCGCCGTGTTGTTCGCGGTTGGATTTGCGCGATTGAAGGAACCGGATGCTTCGGCCCCGACGCTCCGGATCACGCTCGTCCAACCCAGTGTTCCACAGACATTGATCTGGGATACCAAGGCGGACGACAGGCGGTTTCAGCAATTGGTGGAAATGTCCAGCCGGGCGATGACTGCGGCGCAACAAGCAAACGAACCCCTCGCCCGTCCGGCGGACACCCTCTCCCCGTCCGGCGGAGAGAGGGCCGGGGCGAGGGGCACGTTCATGACCGATTTGCTGATCTGGCCGGAATCGGCAGTGCCGGAATTCAACGAGGCCGTCTATACCGGCATCACCAACCTCGTCCGCACCCGCCAGGTCTGGCTGATTTTCAACGCCGAAGACGCCGTCTGGCGGGCCAATCCAAAGGACAAGGACGATTTTGATGTTTTCAACGCGGCGTTTTTGTTCGATCCGGACGGCCATTGCGCGGCGGTCTATCACAAACAGAAACTGGTCATCTTTGGCGAATATATCCCGCTCGTTCGCTGGCTGCCGTTCATCAAATGGTTCACGCCCATCACCGGCAGTTTTGCGGCCGGCACGAATGCGGTGCCGTTTGTGATGGATAGGTGGAACGGGCGTCCCCGCGAACCGCTGGTGGAGATCAACAATGTTTCCCCGGACAGCCCGCCAGAACTCCCGGCCCGTCAGAAGGTGAAAACCGCCACGCTCATCTGTTATGAGGACATGTTTCCCCAGGTGGCGCGCGATTATGCGCAGGACGACACGGATTTCCTGGTGAACCTGACCAACGACGGCTGGTTTGGCGAAGGCGCGGAGCAATGGCAACAGGCCGCCGCCGCGATTTTCCGGGCAGTGGAAAACGGCGTGCCGCTGGTGCGTTCCTGCAACAACGGCCTGACGTGCTGGGTGGATCCGCACGGCCGCTTGCGGGAAATTTTCAGGGACCAAACCGGCAGTGTTTACGGCGCCGGCGTGACAACGATCGAGGTGCCATTGTTGTCACCCGGCAAAAAGCGGGCGGCGACATTTTACAATCAACATGGCGATTGGTTTGGCTGGTCGTGCGTCGGAGTCACGGGCATCCTGCTGGCGGCAAAAATATCCACACGACGACGCAGGTTGTAACGTCGAGCTTGCGGCTCGAACGAGTCAGGGCACAGCTTCGACGCCACAGCCCGTTTTACAACTTGCCACCGGTTCACGGCGGGATAATCTCCGCGGATTGTTAGATTAACGAACAAACTGACATCGATGCCATTTACTGCTGCTCAAATTGCGGAACAACTCCAGGGCGAAGTCCTCGGCGACGGTTCCGTCCAGCTCACCGGCTTCGCGCCCGCCGATAGCGCCCGGACCGGCGACCTGACGTTTGCCGAAAAGGAAACCCACTTCGCCGCCGCCGAGCAAAGCCAGGCCGCGGCCATCCTCGTATCGCAGGCGTTCACGCCGGCGAAAAAAACCCTCATCCGCGTCCGGGATGCGCGGGTGGCCATGGCCCGGGTATTGCCGCTTTTTTTTCCGCCGGATGAACGACCGACCGGCATTCATCCCAGCGCGAATATTGATGCGTCGGCGCAAGTTGATCCCACGGCGCACATCGGGCCGAACTGCGTGGTCGGTGCGCGGGTGCGGCTCGGCGCGCGTTCAGTGCTCATGGGCGGCAATCACATCGGCCGCGACTGCCAGATTGGCGACGACGCCTGCCTGTTCCCCAATGTCGTGATCTATCCAAAGACCCAGATCGGTCATCGGGTCAGCATCCATGCCGGCACGGTCATTGGTTCAGACGGTTACGGTTATGTTTTTGACGAGGACCGCCACCGCAAGGTGCTGCAGGTCGGCAATGTGATCATCCACGACGACGTGGAAATCGGGGCCAACTCGGCGATTGACCGCGCCGCGCTGGGTTCCACCGTCATCGGCCAGGGCACCAAGATTGACAACCTTGTACACGTCGCGCACAACGTGGTCATGGGCCGGCACTGCCTCATCATGGGCCAGGTGGGTTTTGCCGGCAGCACGCGGCTGGGCGATTATTGTGTGATCGCCTCGCAGTCGGGCATTGCGGGACATTTGAAGCTGGGCACGCAGTCGGTGGTCGGAGCGAAGTCCGGGGTGATGCGCGATATTCCGGACAAGGGTGTGGTGCTCGGCTACCCGGCCGCGCCGGACAAGCAGGCCAAGCGTCAAATCATCGCGGTGCAGCAATTGCCGGACATGATTCATCGCCTGCGCGAACTGGAGAAGCAGGTGGAAGAGCTGCGCGCCAAGGCAGGCGGCTAAAAGCCGAACCGCTACTTCAGCAAAGCTTCCGCATGTTTCCGCGCGGCTTCGCTTTGGCCGCCCAACATGCGGGCCAGTTCCGTGACGCGGGATTTCTTGTCGAGCAAGGTGATTTCCGAAATCGTGCGGCCATCCTTGATCTGCTTGGTGACGACATAATGCGCATCAGCCGGGGCGGCGACCTGCGGCAAATGGGTGATGCACAGCACCTGCCGTTTGGCGGCAATCTGCTTCATCTTTTGGCCCACGACATTGGCCGTCTCGCCGCCGATATTGGCGTCCACTTCGTCGAAGATCAGCACCGGAATCTGGTCTTCCGCCGCCAGCACGGTCTTAAGCGCCAGCATCACGCGCGCCATTTCGCCGGACGAGGCGATGGCCCGCAACGGTTTGGCGGGTTCGCCCGGATTGGGGGCGAATTGAAACTCGATTTCGTCAAAACCTGTCGGTGAAAACAAACGGCCCCTCGCCCCGTCCCTCTCCCCGCCAGGCGGGGAGAGGGTGTCCGCAGGACGGGTGAGGGGTTTGATATTTAAAATTTTCGGCTCACTCTCAATAAGAATATCAAACCGGCATTGTTTGAAACCCAAATCGTCGAGCTGTTTGCCCGCGGCCTTCACCAGTTGCGGAATCACCTTGCGCCGTTTGGCGGAAAGATCATTCCCGACACACAACATCTCCGCTTCCAGTTTCTCCATTTCGGCATTCAATCGTGCCAGCTCGCCGTCACGTTGTTCCAGGGTCTCGAGCTTCCGTTTCGCATCTTCGCCAAAAGCAAGGATCTCGGCCAGGGTTGCGCCATATTTCCGCTTGAGCGAGTGGAGCAGGTCCAGCCGTTCTTCGAGCAATTGCAGCTGCGCGGGGTCAACATCCACCTTTTCCGCGTAACGTGACAGTTCCGACTGCAATTCGCGCAGGGCGGACGCCGCCTGCCCGTGCAACTCGACCAGTCCACCGGCCCCGGCGTCCACGCGCTGCAATTCCTGCAATGTGCGGCCCACCGCACCGGCCTGGTTGAGCAGCGAATTTTCGTTTTCGCCCAGCAGGTCCAGCGCGGCCTGACTGAGCTGGAGCAGCTTTGCCGCATTGCTTGCGCGTTTAAATTTTTCCTCGACCCCTTCATCTTCGCCCGGCTGCAGCCGGGCGACGGAAATTTCGTTCACCTGAAAACGCAGCAAGTCCAATTGCTGAGTGTAGGTTTTTTCATCCACGATGAGCGCGGATTTTTCGTTCTCCAAAACCGTGCGGCGGCCAACCAGTTCGCCGAACGCCGCCCGTTCCTTTTCCAGACCGCCGAAAGCATCAAGAATGGCTAGCTGCTTTGCTGGATGCAACAGCGACTGATGATCGTGCGGGCCGTGCATATCCACAAGCCATTCGCCGATGGCCGCCAGAACGTTCAGCGTGGTGGCCGAACCGTTGACGAACTGGCGGTTGGTTCCGGCGGACGTGAACGTGCGTTTGAGGACCAGCTGGTTTTCCTCGCACGGCTCGAGGCCATTCTCATCCAGATAGGTTTTTAGCGGCGCCTTGAGTTTGCGCACGTCAAACACGGTCTCGACGGAACAACTGTCGCTGCCGCTGCGGATGAGCGCACGGTCGGCGCGTTCGCCCAGGACCAGGCTGAGCGCGCCGATGATGATGGACTTGCCGGCGCCGGTCTCCCCGGTGATGACATTGCAGCCGGGCTGGAGTTCCAGCGTCAGGTCCGGCACGAGCGCGAGGTTTTTGATGCGTAGCGTCGTCAACATTTTGCGCCACAGATAAACACAGATGGGCACAGATTCAAAAAAGAAATTGATTTTGACATGAATTTTACGAATTAACGCGAATTCAAACTGGACAATGTATAATGAAAAAGTAGCATCCATTAAACTACTCTGAAAAAACTATGGAAGACGGTTCATGGATTTTTTTCTGGCTAATTATTGGTGCCGTGGTTGGTGGCTTAATCGGAGCATCGCGCAATAACGTAGGCAGTGGTGTGGTTTGGGGCGCGCTGCTTGGGCCGATAGGTTGGCTGATTGTGTTGTTCTTGGATGAAAGAGCCAAATGTCCTGAATGTCGCGGGCCATTGGCTGAAGGGGCAAATCGTTGCCAACACTGTGGACACGAACTTGGAAAACCGAAAACTCAACAGTCACAAGAACAGAGAAATCCCAGCCCCATTGAATCTGGAAAAAAGAAATGTCCATTTTGTGCTGAACTGATTCAGCAAGAAGCAATCAAATGTCGTTATTGCGGAAGTGACTTGCCAAAAATTCAAACGAACGCAGAGCCAGGAATTGAAAAAGAAATAACAGTTCAAGAGAAACCTGTTGAAAAGAAAATTGAAGCAAAACCAAAATCTAATCGCATGGAATTTGGCATGGGGTCATTTCCAGAAGGTTCGCGAATTTCCTGTCCTTTGTGCGGGCAGTCCATTCGAGTTTCAATATTGAAGGTTGGAGAAAATTTTTGCCCGCATTGCTTTGAAAAATTTGTCGCCGAATAATAACCGTAAAGAGCATTACGCTTTTCATTCGCCGATTTTCGCGGTTCTGCTAATTTGAAAACGCATGTCGTTTTCATTCACGTTTCTCGGGTCGGGCACGTCGCAGGGCGTGCCGCTGATCGGCAAGGAATATCCGCCGGAATTCCTGGCCAATCCCAAGAACCACCGCACCCGGCCCTCGATTTATATCGCCACGGACCGGGTCAAAATCGCCGTGGATACGACGCCGGAATTTCGCATCCAGATGTTGCGCGAAAACATCCGGTGGCTGGACGCGGTGGTTTTCACCCATGCCCATGCCGATCACATCATGGGCCTGGACGATTGCCGGCGCTTTTGCGATCTGCGGGACGGCGCCCTGCCGGTTTACGCGAACGAGGAAACGATGGAGGCGTTGAAGCGGGTTTTTATTTATGCCTTCGACGGGCGTCCGATTTACAAAGGTTACTTCCGGCCCGAACCGCATGTCGTCACCGGGCCGTTCACGCTGGGAGATCTGAAAATCATTCCCCTGCCCCTGCCGCACGGCCGGATGATGACCAACGGCTACCTCTTCGTGCAAAATGGAATCAAACGGCTGGCGTATCTGAGCGACTGCAAGGAAATCCCCGCCGACGCGATCAACCAGGTTCAGAACGTGGAGGTCGCCGTACTGGACGCGCTGCGTTACACGCCGCATCCGACGCACATGTGCCTCGACGAAGCGCTGACGGCTGCCCGGCGCATTAGCGCCGCGCAGACCTATTTCACGCATCTGACACATGATTACGACCATGACAAGGCACAGGCGGAATTGCCGGCCGGGGTGATGTTCGCGTGGGATGGACTCAGAATAACCAGCAAATAATCGCGAAAGGGAATTGGCCGACATGATAACTCTTTGGACCATCCTGGCCGTTACGGTGGTTGTATGCGGCCGGCTTGGTGCGGCACCGGTGGTGGGCGATAACAATTTCAAGCCGCCAAATCCACCGGAAATGAAGCCGCTGACCGCCCACGACACCCCCGCACAACTCGCGGCCCGGTGGTTCAGGCATGGTGTCAATCTGGGCGACTATCTTGAAAGCTGGCCAATCCACCGTTGGGGCGTGACGGTTTCAGCCGACGAGTTTTTCCAGATGAAGCGCGAAGGGTTTGATCACGTGCGTGTGCCGGTGGGCTGGCATCATTACACGGGTCCCGGGCCAGATTTCACGCTGGAACCGGACATATTCGCCCGGGTCGATTTTGCCGTCACCAACGCGCTGAATGCGGGACTGGCCGTGATCATCAATATTCACCATTTTAACGAGTTGGACCAGAACCCGGCCGGGCAGACGGACAAATTTCTCGCGTTGTGGCGCCAGATCGCGGCGCATTATCGGGACTTCACGAACCGGCTCGCGTTCGAGCTCGACAATGAACCGCACATCAACGCGAAGACCGCCATGATGAATCCGATTTATGCCCGGGCCATCGCGGAGATCCGCCAGAGCAATCCCGGCCGGACGATTTTTGTCGAGCCGGGCAACTGGGGCGGCATTGATGAGTTGAAAAACCTCGTGCTGCCACCCGACAACAACGTAATTGTTTCCGTCCATTGCTATGACCCTTTTCTTTTCACCCATCAGGGCACGACTTGGACTGGACCGGACACACAACAAACCGGCATCCAGTTTCCCGGTCCGCCCGCACAGCCGCTCAAAGCCGACCCGAAGCTGGAATTGAAGCCATACGTTTTGCAATGGATTCAGGCCTACAACACCCTGCCGCCGGACCGGAATCCGTGCAGCCCCATGGCATTCGATGACAAATTAAAATTCCTTCATGCTTGGTCGGATTATTACGGTTATCCGGTTCACGTCGGTGAATTCGGGTGCTACGTCAAGGTTGACCCGGCATCCCGCGCCCGTTTTTACTCGGCATTCCGGCGGGCGGCGGAGCAGCAGGATCTGGGCTGGGCGATCTGGGATTGGAGCGCAAATTTTCGTTATTGGGACAAAAAAGCCGGCCAACCGATGCCCGAAATGCACGAAGCACTCTTTGGCAAATGAAAATGAACCGGATGCCCGGCGTGAGGTCAAATTCCCAGTCATGAATGGTTTTGGAACACGTCTGGTTCTGACGTTGCTGTCCGCCGCACCGCTGATTGCCCGCGCGGGCGGCGATGAAGTCGTTGTGGTTTACAACCTCAACGTGCCGGAATCCAAAGCCGTTGCGGATCATTACGCCGAACTGCGCCAGGTGCCCGCGCGCCAGATTTACGGATTTACACTGACAACCAATGAGGAGATGTCGCGCGCCGAATTCCGCGATTCATTGCAATTGCCGCTCGCGCGCAAACTGGAGGCCGACAAGCTCTGGCAGTTCGGAGCCATCACCATTCCGGCCACCAACGGCCGGCCGGAGCACGTCGAACACCGGGTCGTTTCTTCCAGAATCCGATACGCGGTTCTGTGTTGCGGCGTTCCCCTGAAAATCGCCTCCGATCCGAATCTGCAGGAGCCTGCCAGCGATAACATGCGGCCGGAGTGGCATCGCAACGAAGCCGCGGTGGATTCCGAACTCGCCTGGCTGCCGCTCGTGCGAATGGACGTTTCGCTTTTCGGACCGCTGATCAATTGGGTTTATGGCGTCACCAACACCGCGCTGCTCAATCCGACCAACGGCATCCTGCTGGTCGCGCGGCTCGACGGGCCGGGTTCGAACATCGCCCGCGGGTTGACCGACCGGGCGCTGCTGGCGGAACGCGACGGCCTGTGGGGACGCGCCTACTTCGATGCGCGCGGCCTCGACAAAACCAACAGCTACTATCCGGGCGACGCCTGGATGCTCGGCGCGGCGGAGCTTTGTCGCGGATTGGGCTTTGAGATCACCCTGGACAACAAGCCGGAAACCTTCGCGGCTGATTTTCCCATGAGCCAGATTGCCGTTTATTGCGGCTGGTACGATGGAAATGTTTCCGGCCCGTTCACCCTGCCACGGGTTGAATTCATGCCCGGCGCGTTCGCGTATCATCTCCACTCGTTCAGCGCCGCGACAGTGCGCAACCCGGATGCAAACTGGGTCGGCCCGTTGCTCGCCAAGGGCGTAACCTGCACGATGGGTTGTGTGACCGAACCCTATCTTGCCTGCACCCCCAATCTACCCGCCTTTCTGGCGCGCTGGATCGGCGCCGGCTTCACGTTCGGCGAGGCCGCGTGGGCCGCGCAACCCGTCCTGTCCTGGCAGACCACGGTGGTGGGTGATCCGCTTTACCGGCCGTTCGGCCGGGAACCGGCGGAGTTGCACGCGCAACTTGCGCGCGACCACAACCCGCTTATCGAGTGGTCTTATCTCCGCATCGTGGATCTCGGTTTGCTGCGCGGGACGCCCGTTGCCCAACTCGCCGCGTTCCTGGAAAACATCCCGGCCACCACCAACAGCGCCGTGCTCACGGAAAAACTCGCCGACCTTTACGAAAGCCAGGGCAAACCGTCGTCCGCCATCGCAACCTACCAGCTCGCCCTTCTGCGCAATCCCTCGCCGGAACAACGCATCCGGCTTCACCTCACGCTTGGCGAAAAGCTCGCGGCCGCGGATCGCAACATCGAAGCCATGGCCGAATACAAACAACTTCTCAGGGAATCGCCCAATTATCCCGGGAAGCCCGCCATCGATTCCAAGCTGGCAGCGCTCCAGCAGCAGTTGGTCAAATTCTCTCCGCCGGTCAATCACTAGAACCATGGCAACCTTTTTCGACACCCACGCGCATCTGGATTATCCCGATTATGCGCCGGACCTGACAGAGGTGATTGAACGCGCCCGGGCAGCCGGCATCACCAAAATCATTTCCATCGGCACCGACCTTGAAAGCAGTGCACGCGCCATCAAACTGGCTGAACGTTTTGACGGCGTTTTTGCCGCCGTCGGCTGGCATCCCTCCAACGCCCACGAGGCGCCGGACGACATCCGCAAACTCCTGCGCACACTGGCGAAACATCCGAAAGTCGTCGCCATTGGCGAGACCGGGCTCGATTATCACCGCCTGCCCAGCATGAGCGGCGCGCACGGAGTGTCGCGCCCTACCATTCCCGTTGAGGTGGGGCGCGCCACTCCGTGCGTGCCGCCGGAAGAAGATGTGCGTTACAAACAAAAACAGGCCTCGATTTTCCGGCAACAGATGGAAGTGGCCGCCGAATTGGGGTTGAACTGCGTCATTCACCAACGCACCTCCTTTGACGACACCATTGAACAGATGAAGGCGTTTCAGGGGAAAGTGCGCGGCGTGTTTCATTGCTTCGGCGAATCGATCGAACGGATGCAACAGGTTTTCGCCATCGGCTCGCTGGTCAGCTTCACCGGCATCGTGACATTTAAAAACGCGCAGAACGTCCGGGATGTTGCCGCCGCCGCGCCGTTCGGCCAGTTCATGTTGGAAACCGATTGCCCCTACCTCGCGCCCGTGCCTTATCGCGGCAAACGTTGTGAACCCGCCTACGTGAAGGAAATCTCCGAAACCGTCGCGCAGGTCAGGGGCTGCTCCCTCGACGAGTTGAGCGCGGCAACTTGCAAAACGGCCAGGGATTTTTTCCCAAAGCTTTTATCGTAGCAGCCGACGTGACTCGGATCTGATTCTTAGCCGCAATCCACAATCGTCCATCCCAAAATGAAAACAGGAAAAGAGCCATGACAATTGAGAATTGCGGAGAAAAACAGACAGGATGAACAGGATTTACAGGATTCAGGACGGACGGAAAATCATCCCGACCATCCTGTCATCCTGTCTCAAGTCCCATTTGCACTGCGCCCCGTCCGCCGACTGCTAATTTCCGTCTTCGCCATGCCAGAGCGGTGCTAAAGCCACCGCACTCCAAACGCTGACGCGACCATGTAGCATCTCCAAAATACGCGAAGCGTCTGGACTGCGGCGCGTTCACCGCCGCTTTTCCCAATCGTCCATCCCAAACTGAATACCGGAAAAGAGTGTTCAAGTGAAAAATGAAGGCCGGGCCACCACTTCGGCCTGTTTGACTTCCAGGTTGGCCTTGGCCGCCAGCGCCACGTTGGCCAGTTGGTGGTAATCCGTCACCTGATTGGTCACCTCGTCCGCCGCGATGAGCTTGTGCTTGGCGTCC
>Ga0265338_10010040_pt1 | contig 11188 bp, 20 predicted proteins | sample 42126metaG_FD_193579 | JGI IMG/M metagenome (GOLD analysis project Ga0265338, IMG submission 193579) | Rhizosphere microbial communities from Carex aquatilis grown in University of Washington, Seatle, WA, United States - 4-21-26 metaG | ecosystem: Host-associated > Plants > Roots > Rhizosphere... | reverse complement strand
TTAAAACCGCTTTGGACACACTATAAAGTCTAAACCACTTCCTACTTCTTCTTAGGTGCAACCTTTGGTTTAGATTTCTTTACTTTACCTTTTTTCTTAGTTCCTTTTAAATCCTGCGCAACATTGGGGCTAAGAGAAAGGTCATTCATCTTACCTGGGTTGTTGCTGACTAAAGGTTGAGTTGTCGCAAATATATCTTCCTTAACGTTATTATTTCTTGCCACTTTTCTTTCCTCCATTTAATGACGGTGCGTTTACACCCATTTTATTTGCGGCGGCTTTTATTTTCGCCTTAGTCTTGGGACTAGCGAACTTTGCCATCTGAACTGCTTTCTCTACATGTTCTTTATCATTTACCGGGAAGCTAGTTCCTGGCCCTGCAAATTCACTCTTGGGCATCTTATTTCTTTTCTTTTGGTTTAACTTAGCCATTTCCAATTATAAACCTCCTACATTACAAAATCTGGTATTAAAGTAATAATAATATCCCTTGTGCAAGCATCTCCTAGTATATCATCATAACTATAGAAGTAGTGAATGCCTACATACTCTTTTTCCGCGAAAGTTTTAATGCAGTAGTCCATCACAGTTCTACCAAACTTTGCGTCCTTCCCTAACTGTCCCTTAGATATATCCCCAATGATAACAAACTTACTTCCCTCACCTAATCGGGACAATATCTTAAAAGTTTCTTCCTGCGGAATATTTTGCATTTCATCCATTACTACATAACAGCGACTAAATCTATTCCCTTGCAAAAGGTCTACAGGAATAACTTCTGCTCTGCCTGTTTCAATTAAATCCTCTAATGATACACTTCCATTTAGCTCTTGACAGTATAAATTTGACTGTCGGGTTGCTGGAGACATTTTTTCTAACAAAGTACCTGGAAGCAATCCGGCTTTGGGGATAGGGGTAGGTCTAACTATAATAAGTTTATCATAGTATGCCCCCTGTATTTCCTTTATACCGCAATCTATGGCTTGTTTAGTCTTTCCTGTACTTGGCAGACCCGCACAAAAGACGAGCCTTTTCTTCATATCTAGCAAATCGTTCCTATAGGCAGTTAATTTAGGCTTGCCTACTGTGGACATACTACTGGTCTTCGGAGTTAACATAGAAATTCCTCCCAATCTGATATGAAACTTACACGAACATCATACCACAATCGGAAGGAATTTTATAGTCATTAATCTAATTTCATGTAATGGGAACCGCGTCACAAATACTAGACATAATGCAATCCTTCCTGCAAAAAGTTCCACATATCATATCCGCGGTTTTTTCCATTCTTTCCAGAGGACAACGAAAATCTCCATCTTTGTTCCAGAGGTCAATTACCATTTGTCCTATTTCTTCTTTGGCTTTATCTTCTCTTGTGAATCCGCCCATAGTCATTTCCCCCTAATTAAAGGTAAGGGAGGGTTTCCCCTCCCTTACCTTTATTTACTTCTGCATGTTCATGTTGAGCATCATACCTTGACTTCCACCAAGAATAGTGACAGGCAACTTTCCATCCCACTTTTTAACCCATTCAAGATTGACAATTCGGTCATCAGTGGCTTGGGCCAGCTTTTGCATACGGTAGGCTTCAGCATCGGCGTTGATTTCTTTTGCTTTTGCTTCCCCTTTGGCTTTTTCAATAACGGTCTGAGCGTTAGCGGTTGCGGCTAATTTTTCGTAGTCTGCCTGTTTCTGAGCGTATTGTGCGTTTGCTACAGCTTGTATTGCTTGTTTAGTTGCTTCGTCGGGTTCTACTTTTCCTAGGCCAGCTTGCTCAATAATAATCCCGTCTTCGTCAAAGAATTTTTCACATGCGGCATATACTTTAGAGTTAAATTCGGCTTTCTTTTCACCAACAATATCAAGCATACTGTATTGGCTGGAAATGTCGTTGGCTAGACGTTGCACGTTTTGGCGCATATATCCATATTCAATAGAGCGGTTTTCTGCACCTTTAAACTTGTTAAATACGTGAGGCAATTTTTCCTGGGACATGTGATATGCAATCTGCATATCTACTTTCATTGTCTTGCCATCTTTAGTTCCGATTGTAATACTGTCATCGGATTTACGGCCCTCTGTGGCTGAAGCATTGAAATAGGCAATCTCGGTGGAAATGGGGTATTCGGTAATACTCTTCCAGGGTGCTACCCAATTTCCTCCTTGGTTGAGGGTGCGGTCTTCAAGTCCTCCCCCAAAGTTATTGTAGATGATTCCTACGTGTCCTGGGCCTATTTTGTGGAATGTAGAGCATCCCCCAAAGAATACTACTAGCAGGACTACTAATAGTGCAAACTTACCTACTGTGAAGAATCCGAGTCCTCTTTTGGCGTTTCTTACTGCGTTTGGGTCAAATGGCATGATTATTTCCTCCCCCAATTTTTCATTTGTTTTGTAACCCATCTTCCCACGCTAAATCCAAAAAACGTGGCAAGGATGTACCAGAGAATGATGATTGTTGCAAAAATCCAAATTAATAGAACTCCCATAATGTTCCTCCTAGCTACTTAGAATGGCTTGGTATTCGTTGTATAGAGCATTCATTTCTCCATCCATAGCGGCTAATGCTTTCCATACTTGGCTATCTTCCCAAACCTTTCTGCGGGCTTCCATTTTTGCTTTAACTTTGGCTAATTGGGACAGCTTAACTTTGCGCTGTTCAAACCCATATACATCCACAACTTGCATAATCATTCTTGTGGCTTTTGTGGCATCTCCTGTCAACTTCCAGACAGTTCCTACACTGTATCCAACTGTAGTATCGCACACTACCCTGTCGCTAACTTTAACGTCCAAGTCACATAGGAAACTATATATGGTCTGACTTCCCGCGAATTTTACTCCGACTGTTTTTAACATTGTCTATTACCTCCTTGTCTGCAATATGTAGGAGGGACTTAGTGTGTCCCTCCCTTGCTACATTTCCTATTGTACTTTAACCTACACTATTTGTCAACAACTTATTTTACAGGGGTTTCACATCCTCCAAAACAGGTTTTCCCCCACTCATTACATATATAACATTTCTCTAATGGTCTATTCTGGTTAACGTATTCCAGGTATTTACTGCGCTGTTCTAGGAGGTAATCCAATCCCATGTCTATAGTTCCTATGAAGGGATTGCAACAACCGTATGAACATCCCTCTACAATCCAATCGGATTTTATCTTCATTATGAAGGAATCTTTATCCAAGCATCTAGCAGATTCCCAATAACCCTCCTTACATGTTGGCGTACATGTTCTATTCCCGACTATATAAGCACGATATTTAAAAGCTAAAGAGGTACATTCATCGGAAATTTCATTATAGAAGTCGCTTTTAGTTCTGGCACCCATTCCTACAGGATTGGTTAGTTGAATATTCTTTATTCCTCTTCTAAGGATACTATCACACATATCCACGGCAATTCTCTCGTTACTATGTGTTACCAGTAGGTTAATCATAATAGATTCCCTATTAAATCCTTTACTAACTAAATAGTCTATTCCTTCCATAGAGGCGGTGAAGTGGTAAGGGTTTACATTAAGGGAAAAGGGTCTAATTTTATAGGCGTAAATTAACTCATCCAAATACCCCGCTGTCAGGTTGGTGTTTATTCCTAAAGTAACTCCTACAGGTGAATGGTAATAGCATGTAAAAGCGGCGTTCATTTGAGCGGGATATAAGCAGGGTTCCCCTCCTGTAAATTGATAGTGAAAGGTCATTCCTGGCCTCATCCTACGGATTATATCTTCCATAGTGTCCTTTATTAATGTAGGACTTAATTCTGCGGCTAATTTTCCACACTTATCTAGCTTATCATAATTAATATAACAGAAGGGGCATTTCTGGTTGCATTTGTACCCAATCTCAATAGTATACATTCCATGTTTCCAGTTCATAATTATCCTTTCTATAAGAAAAAGAGTAGTTTTAGCTACTCTTTTACCGTTTCTACATCTATAATGTCATCGTCTTTGAAGGTCTGCATCGGCGGCTGTCCCATAGTTCCCCCGAATATTCTGCTCAATATTCCTCCCTCTTGTGGGTTGGAGGTTACGGTTTCAACAGTCTCCACTTTACCTGTACTGTCCATGACGGTTTTTCTCTGCGCGGTTATTCTATTTCCCTGCTGTTCCATATTATTAATGAGGGAGAGAAGTTTAATGTTCTGTTCTATCATTGCAGTAACCGTTGGGTCAGCTACTCCTCCGTCTAGCATCTCGAATATCATTTGTCTCTGTAGACGCTCTAGGTTGGCTTCTACCATCGTTGTAATCGCGTCGTATACATCTGCTTTGTTTCGCGTATCAAAACGCTTAAAGAGACTGTTGTAAGCGCACACGAACCCCGGTGAATAGTCAGGGCATCCTCCCGCTTTTATACAGGTATCACATGACAACTTAGGCATTAAATCGGAATATATCTTTTTGCGGTTTCTCACTAAAGTATTTCCTTTTAATAATTGCCCTTTCTCATCACGCACAGGGACTATATTATTCCTTGCTAGTTCCTCATCTATCGCGCTAACTTCTGGCATATCGGCTGAAGTATCCTGCGGGATGAATCTGCTAAGAATTGATTGAACCTGTTCTTTGGGAACTTCCACTAAAGTATGAGTCTCTTCCTCTATATACTCTTCGCGCTCTTTTGCTTTAGGAGGGGCTTGCCCTTCTTGCGCAAGTTTCTTGGCGTAATCCTCAAACTCATGTCGCTTACCGCAAGCATGGTCTTTAAAACATTGTCCCAATGATTCTATAGACTTCTTGCGTGTATTACATTCATTTTTTAGTCCGAATATATCCACCGCAGTATAAAGTTCTTCATCAGAGGTTAAGTCCATTAATTCAGTATCCCAAGTAAGGAACATATAAAACATTTCAATCCATGCTACTGCTTGGTCTTTCTCTAAATTAATATCAATACCCCATGCAGTACAATACTCTTCATATCCTTCATTATCCTCCCCCTTAATCCATTCGCGGTCAGGAAGGGGAACGTCTGCGAAGTCTATTATATCCCTTTTAGGCATTTCTAATCTCGGTGGTTCATCCACAACTTTATGCCCCTGTCTCCAATACATTTTATTCTTCATCAATGAGCGGATATATTTTTCCACTTGCAAGAAGACTAATATATTCATTCTTACTAATTCATAAGGGTCTTCACGTTCTGCTAGGTTCCAGTTAGCGCCTAAAGCAATATACTTGTTCTTATATTGACGTTTCCACTTGTCTTTCTTTAGGCGCTTCATTGTTCGCCCGTCGAAGAAGTTTATCTCGCCAAACTGCGTCCCAACTAGCCACGTTGTAGAGTCACAGGTGAATAGTGGCATCTTCTGCATATAATCCATTCCTGTAACGGCAAATCCATGAACTTTAGTGCCGTATTTCTTAGCTATATTTACTAGCTTAGAGCATTTGTCTACGGACATATCGGAATCACCTTGTACGGAGAATCCTACATAATCATTATCCTTGCACATCTGCTCCCATCCATTTTCTCCACGGTTAGCATGCCAAACGTAGATAACTTGGATTCCCTCTTCTTCAAGAGGTTTGAAATACTTCCTACGCCATTCATTTACTTTCTCTTCCCCTACCAAATAATCAATGTCCAACTCTACTACCGCAAAAACAATGTCCTTATTATCTCGCACAAATTGGGTATATTTCTGCAAGTAGGTTTCCCAATACTCAATAGGCTTTTTGCGGTATTCATCTTCCTTCTTAATGAAGGTATGCGCACCAGAGTCAACTAACATTCGCAAGTCTGGACGTTTCGTTTTACAGTTCTCTAAGAAACTCTTGCCCTTTCGTTGCATATAGTGATAGGACATTAGTATTGCGTTGGTATTTTCTATGGCAATTTCAAAGTATCTTGGCGGCTCTACACCCGAGAAAAATATCTGAAATTCACTATCCGCATACTTGCTCATTTTAACATCCCCAAAAATTCTTTTAAATCAGCTTTCTTAAATGAGTGGAATGTAACCATCTCCGCGTGTCTTGATTTTGCTCCCCTACAGGCAATACAGGTGTGTTTTGAGACTATTCTAACACATATCTTTGGGGTATGCAACCTATCGTATAGGAAGTTGATTATATCTTCCCCTAATTCTTCCTGCACTTGTGGTTTAGCTGACAAATAATCTACTGCTCTCGGCAATTTACTTGCCCCGGCAATTATCTCGTTTGGAATATATCCAATATCAATCGTCCCACTAAAAGGGAGAAAATGATGAGCGCACCAAGAAGAAAACTCAATATCTCTAATGATAATCCAATTACTACACTCATTGTCCACCTTGCTTTCAAATGGAAAGGTCGTAAACTCAAAATCCATCTCCCCCAATCCTTTAAAGTTCTCTATCCACATCTTAGCTATCCTATGCGCTGTGCCTTTGTTGTGGGGGTCTTTCAAATTATAGCTAGGATATATAACACTTAGTTCTTTTAATGCGTCCTCTACGTGCTTCTCTAGTCTAATCATATTTTATCGCTCCTTAGTGCCATTATGTCTAAAAAGAGAAAAGACCACTACTAATAGTGGTCTTCATTCCTTACTTCAAGTTTCCGCCTTTTTTAGTTAACTTGGCTTGTCCGCCAGCGGGGGCTTTGCTAACTCCGGCTTTTTTAGTTAACTTAGTTTGTCCTCCACCAGTTGCAAATGCTTTCACAAATAACATGGGGTTGCACCTCCTTCGTTAGTACCAAGGATGCAGGTGAGGGGGAGATTGAAACATAGTTCCCTTCGCTCCCTTTAGCCCATTGGTCTGATATTATAGTACCACTAAATATAAAATCAAACAACCGGGGTATCCAAAAAACTTATTTTATTTTTTAAATATCCTGCTTCTAATCCTGCTTTAATGTCCTGACACGAAAGACATTTACCACACGGAATAGTATTTGAAAAATCACAACTCCATGTGTCCTCGAATTGAACTCCTAGCTTTTCCCCTAAAGAATACACATCCCCTTTATACATGGCATGTAGTGGATTCCACAACTGTATTCCTGCCGCTTGATATACTCCTTCAATATTCTTCATAAAAGAATCTGTAGAGTCGGGGTATTCCCCGGCTGAATTAGTTCCTGTAACTACTATATCATACTTATTTGCTTCCGCATAGGAAAGCGCATAAGATAGAAATATAAAGTTTCTCCAGGGAAAGTAATTATCGCCCTTATTAAATCCGTTCATCAACCAAGGGGCATCAATAGCTATTTCTGTGAGGAAGTCTGATTGTCGAAAACCACTTCCAATAAATAAATCACACAGTCTGGATACTGCTCCGCGTTCCTTAGTATACGCCTTTTGACCATAAGCAAAAAATAACGCATGGTTCTGGTAACATAGACTGTCGCAAAGGGCGGCAATAACATATGAATCATACCCTCCACTAACTAATAGTAATGCTTTCTTGTCCATTAAAAATTATCTATATGAACGGCCCTGTCATCTAAATATACGTTGGCAAATATCTTTGCCCCGCATCTTGTTCCCTCTTTTAGCATGACTGAACGGTACATAGACCCAGACTTAAACTCTTCCTTGATTTCTGGCAAGTCATCATTTATAGCATCAAAGGTCAATCCTCTCTCCTTGCACCATGCTACGGCATTATCTAATGCTCCAATCTCGCGGCATGTCCAAAGAATTGTCTTCCATCCCTCTACTTGTAGTGCAATAACTTTATCAATAATGTCCTGTTTTGGTTCACCTATTTCGGGAAATTTATTCTCGCAAAGTGTCCCATCAAAATCTACTGCTATTATTGGCATTAATCTACCTCATCCCAACAGCATTCTACATTTGCATCACTATCTAATCCCTGGTAGTAATTACAATATTGACAGAACCCGTCTACGTCCACTCTATCATCTTCTTTAGGGCAAAATACTAATACTTCTGAATCTAATACTTTCATTTCATTCTCCTATATCGTCAAAGTCTATTTCTAATACATATACCAAATTCCTCGGCTTTTTCATTTCTCCAAGGATTAGTTCTATGTCCCTTGCTACCATTTCCCCAACACTTTTAATCACAGGCTTTCTGTCCAGTATAAATGGAACACTGTTGATTTTAACCATACTAGTGCGAGTCATTAATAGATACCTATAATTTTGTGCATCTGCATTCCTAGTCTAACTGTTACAGGTAATTCATTCTCCATCATCCACGAAGCCAATTCTACGGCGTTGTGGTTTCCCTCTGCATCAAAGACGGGGGAAAGAATAATACTTGCTTTAGTGGGGTACTGCTTAATTACACCTAATGCAAACATGAAGTCGGAGTAGTCAGAAATGACAAACTTCAATTCATCTTTAGCTAATAATTTGGCTAAATTACTGTACTTGTTCCTGTGTGCCATCTTACTAGAGGGGCATTTCATATCCATGCAGTAATTAAATGAGCGGTTATAGGTATCCAACTCAATATCAATACTGCCGTTAGTCTCCACGGAGACTGTATACTGTTTTTCAACTAACTCATAAATCAAGGGGTAAATATCATCTTGCAATAGTGGTTCTCCACCTGTAATACATACATGTTTATTTTTTAATTTATATACTGCGTTCATAATCGTTTCTATACTTGCATTTCTTCTCTTGCCGTTTTTAGCGTAATCGCTATCACAAAAAGCGCAATACATATTGCATCCATATAAACGAATAAAGGTTGTTGGTATTCCTGTATATTTACCTTCGCCTTGAAGAGAATCAACTATCTCGACTAGCGAAAGCATTAAATCACCTACTGTTCTTCTATTATCTCTAGTTCATCTAGCATAAAGATTGAATCTTTATACTTATAAAACGTGCTTCTTCCTATCCCCGCCATTTTAACGGCTTGAACAATGCTTGATGCTTTTCCATTTTCTATAAGGAGTTTTGCGTCTACTACCCTTTTCATTTCCTTGGGTAGAACTGACTCGCTCACTCGGTAAAATATTTCCACCTTCATAAACGTCCCTTCTCATGTCTCTATGCAACTCTGACTTGGTGTTTACCCAAGATGTTACAAGTTCTCCATAGAGATTAATGACATAAATCACATCATAATCCTTGGATACATTACAGCAACGCACCGCAAATTTCTCTACTCCTCCACGTTTGTTACGATAATATTCAAAAATTTCTCCTGCTTCAATTATTTGCTTGGTAGGAATACAGACATTACCCCTTTGCATCCAACTCTTCATAAAGTGTCTAGTGGGGCGCAAATCCATGTTCTTTAGCATGTTTTTTATTTCGTCTACTACTCCTACCTCAAAGAAAACTTCCTTGTGGTAGCGTTTCATATTTCCTCCTAGTAATCTATATACCTAATACTTTTGAAACGTGATTGAATAAAATCTATAAACTTATCATCAAGTCCTGTGGCACTAAAGGTAATAATAACCGGAATTTCTGGACTTAATCCAAACATTCTTTCCGGGTTTTTATCTGATACTCTTATCCAGTTTTGCGGATTAAGTCCTTAAAAGAAACAGAAGTCATTACTTCTTTTTATTGAATCAGAGGCTACTATTCCTAAAATAGTTTATTTCTTTCTCTATCAATCACCGTAATACTCCACATAACATTCGGGGTAATTCTCCCACAGTTTTATGCTAAATAAGAATAGCCCTTGGGACTCATTCTCAAAATATCTTTCCAACTCTTTGTAAATCCACTTGGCTAGGTTCTCTGCCGTTGGATTGAAGGGTATAATATCGTTAAGATATTTGTGGTCTAGTCTATCAAGAATCATGGTATTTACTATCTGCTTAACATACTTGAAGTCTATAACCATCCCCATCTTATCTAGCTGGCTCCCCTCTATTGTAACAGCAAATCTCCATGTATGTCCATGTAAATTTGCACAATCTCCTCGGTATCCCTCTAAACTATGTGCGGCATCAAATTTAAACTCTCTAGTCACATACATTCTAAATCCATCCCCGCTTTTTCTATCTTTTTAAGAAGTTCATCTTTATATACTTTATTGCCATTACACTCTATAGCGGTAAATCTGCATATTGTAAGGGCATCCCAGAGAAATAGTAATTCTTCTTTATTAAACATAAATAACCTCAGTCTCCTCTTCTTCTCTTATTTCTATTATAAAGTGCTTGTCAAGGTCGGATATTAAAATATCGGGGCAGGAAATTCCATACCCCGACAACAATCTTCGCAACTTGGTTTTTATGGTATCGTCAATCAAAACTCTGTGGGATTCACGAAGTTTAACTACTCTACCAAACTCCTTCAAATAACGAGATATTGTGGAAGCACTCACTTTGAAGATTTTTGCTAAATCGGCAGGAGACTTGCCATTATCAAACATTAAAAGCATTGTTTTAATACTAACATCTGATAGTTTCTTGTTCGCCAATTTAGCGTCCCTCCTTAGATGGTAGAGACAATAAAACGCATAATGGTTTTCTCTTCCCCGTTAATCTCGGACACTTTAAAACCTGGGCGAATTATAAGGGTTTCGCCATAGTTCGCAAGATGCCCACTTGAAATTGCACAGGCTTTGAATGCTTGGTTTACTGCTCCTGCTCCAATAGCAAGAATCTCTACGTTCTTTGCTCCAACGTTATCGTCACCCTTTAATGCGTGACTAATGCTCCCGGCAACACTTTTAACATTTGAGTCTGCGGCAACTTTTATAATTTGGACTTCCTTTGCCATTTTAATTTCCTCCTAAATAATTTTTATTACTTTTCCTAATACATTTTGGGTGCGAATATAGCCAAATTCTCTACTGTCGTATGACTCATCTGTGTTATCCCCGGTGAAATATAATGACATTTTACCAAAAGGGCTGTAACTAATATCAGTAAGTCTCTTTACAAAATAACGTTCTTCGTTGTCCAGTTTTATCAAATAAACATCGTTCACATTTAATACGAATTTTTTTTGTACCAAGATTGGTCTATTATTCTTCAAATACGGCAGCATACTTCTTCCCTTTACAATGCCTACTGCATACTTACGAAAGAATACCGTTAGACTTATTATAGCACACACTGTACCAATTGTAAATAAATATGCAAACATGTTATACCTCATTATTATCATCGTCTACTAACGCGAATTTTCCCATTCCCAATTTTCCACATAATGTTATAAGTTTCATAGTATGCACAAAAAAAATCAAGAAAAAATTAATCACTTGCCTCCAACTTCTTTCTCTTCCTTAAAGG
>Ga0265338_10010039_pt1 | contig 11189 bp, 4 predicted proteins | sample 42126metaG_FD_193579 | JGI IMG/M metagenome (GOLD analysis project Ga0265338, IMG submission 193579) | Rhizosphere microbial communities from Carex aquatilis grown in University of Washington, Seatle, WA, United States - 4-21-26 metaG | ecosystem: Host-associated > Plants > Roots > Rhizosphere >... | reverse complement strand
TGTCTTCTTCGCCGAGGAACACATGCATAGCAGACGATTCCTGCCCAGCGCCGTCCTGGGGCTAGCAGCCCTTGCCTGTTGTGGCGCAGCTGGCGCCAAGGGCCTCTATCCCACCCAGTTCATCGACACGCTCAACAGCCCCGCCGCGGTGGTGATGGCCGACGTGAACGGTGACGGCAAGCAGGACATCATCGAGATCGGTTCCGACCAGACGGTGGCGGTGCTGCTCGGCAACGGCGACGGCACCTTCAATTCCCCCAATGCCTACTACGTCACCGGTACGGCCACCACGCCTGAAGCGCTGGCGGTGGCGGACGTGAACGGCGACGGCAAGCCGGACATCATCGTGGTCAACAACGCCGTCGCCACGGTGTCGGTACTGTTGGGTAACGGCGATGGCACCTTCAAGGCTCAGACCGCCGACCAAGCGGCGCTGGGCCATGGCACCCCGGCACCCAGCTATACGGTCGGTGCCGGAGTGATCTCGGTGACGCTGGCGGACCTGGACGGCGACGGTTTCCTGGACATCGTGACCGCCGACTTCACCGACAACACCATCAGCGTGCTGATGAACAAGGGCAACGGCACCTTCCAGCCCCGCACCACCGTGCTGGTGGGCAACGGTCCGGACTTCGTGACCACCGCCGACATGAACAAGGACGGCAAGGCCGACATCCTGGTATCGGACAGCAACGACAACGCCTTCACCGTGCTGCTCGGCAAGGGCGACGGTACTTTCACGCTGTTACCGGAAGTGTCGGTGAGCGCGCGGCCGGCCCAGCCGACGCTGCAGATGGTGGTGGTGGGCGACTTCAACAATGACGGCAACCTGGATGTCATCAGCACCAACACCGATCCCAACAGCAATGTGGTGATGTACTACCCCGGCAAGGGTGACGGCAACTTCGCCGCGCCGCGCGCCATCGTGACCGGTCTCGACACCCTCTATCTGCAGATCGCGAGGCTGAACGGCCCCGGTTCCGCTCTGTGTCTCATCGCGGGCAGCGCGGCCAGTAGCACCCTGAATGTGCTGTTAGGCAACGGCCAGGGCGGCTTCGCTGCCGGAACGCAGTATCCGGCGCCGGGGTTGACCACGGGCCTGACCGTCCAGTCGTTCGCGACGGCCGATGTGACCGCGGATGGCAAACCGGACATGGTGGTGGTGAACTCCACCGGCGGTTTCCTGCAGGTCATGTTCAACGACGGCACCGCGCACTTCCACCTCAGCAATTCCTACGCCCTGGGAGCGACCCCCAGCGATGCACAGACCGCCGACCTGAACGGCGACGGGCACAAGGACATGGTGGTGACCAATTCCGCGGACGGCAACGTGGGCGTGCTGTTGGGCAATGGCGATGGCACCTTCCAGAAGATGAAGACTTACAAGGTCGGCAGCCATCCGCAACGGCTGATGCTGGCGGATGTGAATGGCGACGGCATCCTGGATGCGGTCACCGCCAACAACGGTGATGCAACCGTGAGCGTCCTCATAGGAAACGGCGACGGCACCTTCCAGGCGGCGCGCAACTTCCCCGCGGGCGCCAATCCGGTGGACGTGGCGGTGGCGGACGTGGACCGGGACGGCAAGAAGGACATCATCGTGGGCAACGCCACGGTCAACACCGTGAGCATCCTGCGCGGCAACGGCAGCGGCGGTTTCGCCGCGCCGGTGTCCTATCCGGCCGGCAGCCAGATCAACGGCCTGGCGGTGGGCGACGTGAACCACGACGGCTTCCCGGACGTGGTGACCGTGGGCGGCAACGTCGCGGTGCTGCTGAACGACGGCACGGGCGCCCTGATACCCATCACCTTGAACCAGAACGGGCTCAGTGTGTTCAGTTATGCCGCCATCGGCAACCGTATCACCCTGCGGGACGTGAACAACGACGGCAACCTGGACATCCTGATCAGCGACTACAGCAACAGCGAACTCACCGTGCTGCTGGGCAACCACTTCGGATTCTTCACCCGCAGCGCGCTGGTGTCGCCCACCTGCGCCAACCCGGGTAACCTCGCGGTCGCCGATCTCAACGCTGATGGCAACCTCGACGTGGTGATGAGCTGCGTGGGCAGCAGCACCGTGGGCGTGTTGTTGGGCGACGGCCAGGGCTCCTTCATCAGCAACGCCTATGCCTCGGAGCTGGATCCGCGCGGCGTGGCCATCGCCGACTTCAACGAGGACGGTCAACCCGACGTCGCGGTGGTGAACGGCGGCAGCGACAACATGAACGTGCTGTTGCAGATCCCGGGGATCGTGGCGGCTGACAAGAAGCCGGTGACGGCGAGCGAGCCATTCAGCGTCCCCGACAGCGTGAACCCGGTCGACGGCGTGTTCCTGGCGTCTGATCCGGACGGCGATCCCCTGACGTTCGTGCTGGTCCAGCAGCCAGCCGAGGGCACCGTCACCTACGACGCCACCACCGGCGACTTCTCGTACCTGGCCAACCCGGGTTACGTGGGTCCCGACACCATGACCTTCGAGGTGAGCGACGGCGTGAAGGTCTCCAACGTCTCCAGCGTCAACATCACCGTGAGCGGAACCAGCAGCGGCAGCAAGAGCCGCCTGGGCGGCATGCCCTTGCCCCTGCTGCCCTTGCTAGGATTGTTCGCATTGCTGCGGCGGCGCCGCAACTGAAAGACCGGATGGGTTAGGACTATGAGCGGCGCACCTAGAGTGCGCCGCTTGTTTTCAGGGCGCTGCCCACCAGGCGGGCATAGATCTTCTCTTTCAAGCTCTTGGGTTGCGCCAAGCCCATGCGGGCGAGGCAAGCAGCCGCTTCTCCCGACGGCGCTTTCAATATGGACAGGCCGAGTCCCAGCAAGCCGGCCGGAGTCGCGCTCCTGGCTTGCAGGTATTTCAGGGCCTTGCCGAGCTTAAGTTCCTCCGGCGTGAAGTCGGAGCCGAAGGGCAGTTCCGGGAAAGTGCCGGTCTTCTGCAGCGGCACTACGGCGGCGCGCAGGGTATCCGGCGTGTTGCGGCGGAACGGTTCCGGGATAGCGTAGTCCGCCGGCAATTTCCCGGCACGCTTGGCTTCAGCCAACAGCGCCTCCTGGAAGCGTGAATCCGCCACGTTCAGCATGGCGGCGATCACTTCGCCGTCGGTCTTGCCACGCAGGTCCGCGATGCCGTACTCGGTCACCACCACGTCACGCAGGTGGCGCGGGATGGTGGAGTGGGCGTACTGCCAGAGGATGTTGGATTCGAGCTTACCGTGGTTCCTGTGGGTGCTGCGCAGGAGCAGGATGGAGCGGGCCTGGCGCAGGGCATGGGCCATGGCCACGAAGTTGTATTGGCCGCCCACGCCGCTCACCACCCGGCCATCGTCCAGCGAATCGGATACCGCCGAACCCAGGAGCGTCATCTTCATGCAGATGTTGATGAAGCGGGAATGGCGATGCTGCAGCTTCTCCAGTTCCACGTCGCTGAACAGCTCGTTCACCTTGGACACCGCTTCCATGGCGAAGAGCCGGCGTTCCGGTTCCGGCATGGCGTGCAGCGCATCGTAGAACCACTGGCTGCCCAGGAAGAAGGCGCCGTGCACCAGCACGCCGCCCTTGAGGCGCGCGCCCAGGGCCGGGGCGAGCTTCGCCGTCGCGGCGCGGTCGTCCAGGTCCACCTCGATCCAGGCGCCGTCCGGCAACTTCAGGCGGCCTTCCCGGTATTCCACGTCAGGGCGCAGCACGCCGAAGCGCTGCAGGGACGCGACTTCATCGGTCGAAAGCCGTTTGCCCAATTGCTTCACTTCCCGCAGCGCCAGCAGGGTGTCTTCGCTCACCTGTTCCGAGATGCGGCCTGCTTCCAGCAGTTCCTGCAATCCCGTGTGGTCGTAGACCCGGCGCTTCAGGATGCCGGCCTCGTAGAGGCGCAGCAGGCCGTCGCCGAACATCTCACTGCCGGCGTAGAGGCCCTTGGCGAAACTGTCCAATCCACCCATGGCTTCCATGGCGGCACGGCCCTTAGGCAAAACGCCGGTCTTCTCCACTGCTTCCCGGTAGCGGGCGTTGTCCTGGTGGCGCAGGCGAGTGGCATGGATGCAGGCATCGCCCAAGGAGCCGATACCCACCTGGAGGGTGCCGCCATCCTTGATGAGGGTGCTGGCGTACAGACCGATCATGTGGGCGGCGGGATCGATGGGCATGTTGGGCACGGCGAAGAGATGATGGCCGGGACCGGCGTCATCCACCATGAAGTCGAAGAAGTCCGGTGTCACCTCGGCCTCGCCGAACATGAAGGGCAGCTGGCGGTTCACCATGCCGCACACCGCCACCGGCCGGCCGGCTGCACGCAGCCCGGGATGGATGTCCAGTGTCACGTCCGGGTTGGAGGAGAGGCTGTAGCGCGGTCCGGGCAGCGCGGCCACCGCCTGCAATATCACGTTGGCGCCTGCCGCGAGCATGTCCCGCGTCACGTGGGTGTAGTTGCTGCTGATGTAGTGCTGCTGCGCCTCGTGCACACCCAACATGGCGCCGGACTTGAAGTAGAACTCCGAGAGTTCCACGTTGGGCGCGAGCCTGTGGGCGCGCAGGTCACGCATGTATTCCAGCTCGGGGTAGTCGCCGAACACCCGGGCGGCGAAGGGATCCAGGAAACGCTTCTCAAGGTCGCTCTTGGCTACCGGACGTTCCAGGGATAGGGCCGTCACGAGCCGCATGCTGAGCTTGGGGTCCGCCGCCACGCGCTTATAGAGGGCGTTCAGCAGGTAGTTGGGTTTGCCTATCCCCAGGGGCGCGCCCACCACCAGGCGTGGACCCACCTTGGCGATGATGGCCTCGACGCATTCCTCGGGACTGGTGAAATTCCTGGGTGCCATGAAAATCGACCCCGCTTTTGGCGGGGTCAATCTTATCAGTCTATGCGTGGTCCGCTCACTGCGGATTCACGTAGGTATCGAACTGCCGCCAGATGCGGCGGTATTCGTCCAGCCAGCTCGCGGCCTCGTGGAAGTCGTGGTGCTCCACCGGGTAGAACATGACGTCGAAGTTGGGGTTGCGCAGCTCGATGAGCTTCTGGGTCATGTGCACCGTGTCGATGAAGAACACGTTGTCGTCTTCCATGCCCTGCATGATCAGCAGGTGGTTCTTGAGCTGGCCCGCGTAGTTGATGGGCGAGCTGTCGAAGTAGGCCTGCGGGTCCACGTTGGGCCGGTTGAGGATGGCGCCGGTGTAGCCGTCGTTGTAGTCGGCCCAGTCGCCTACCGGGCGCAGCGCGGCGCCGGCCTGGAACAGGTCCGGCTGGCGGAACATCATCATGTAGGTCATGAAGCCGCCGTAGGAGCCGCCCCACACGCCCAGACGCTTGGAGTCGGCGCCGTAGTTCTGCTCCAGCCAATGCGCGCCATCGGTGATGTCCTCCACTTCCGGATGGCCCATGTGGCGGTAGATGGCGGTGCGCCAGTCGCGGCCGTAGCCCGCCGAACCCCGGTAGTCCATGTCCATCACGATGTAACCGTGCTGGGTGAGGTAGGTGGCGAACATGAACTCGTGGTAGTAGTACGACCAGCCCGCGTGCGCGTCCTGCAGGTAGCCCGCGCCGTGGATGAAGAAGATGGCGGGATAGCTCTTGCTGGGCACGTAGGTCTTGGGCAGGTAAAGGCGCGCGTAGATGCCGTGCGCGGCCCCGTGGGTGGAGGGCACCTGCACGATCTGCGGCTGCACCCAGTCCACGCCGGCGAAGGCGCTGGATACGGTATAGGTGAGACGCGTGGCCTTGCCGTTGGGGCTCGCGTCCACCGCGTAGATCTCCGGCGGCATGCTGCTCATGGAGTGATAGACCATGAGCCGGGTCTCGTCCGGCGAGAGCGCGAAGCTCTCGTTGGCATGCAGCGCCGGTTGGGCGCCGTTGATGCCGCCCAGGCTGGTGACCGCCTGCATGTCGCCGCTGGCGGCATCCACGCGGTAGATCTCCCAGGTGCCGGGTGCGGGCTTGTTGGCGCTGATGTAGAAGTACTTGTCGTCGTGGGTCAGGTAGAGGTTCGGGTTGATCTCGAAGCCGCCCTTGGTGAGCTGCTTCGCCGACTTGGCGGCGGTGTCTTTCACGTAGAGGTGTGACCAGCCATCCGCCTCGGACAGGTACCAGAGGCTGTGGTTGTCGTGCATCCAGCCGAAGTCGTTGAAGGTCCAGTTGACCCAGGCGTCGTTATGCAGGCGCTCCTGGGTGACCAGCGACTTCTTGCCGAAATCCACCATCGCCAGCCAGCGATCCTTGAAGTCGTTGGCGAGGAACTGCACGGCGAGGCCCGTACCGTCGTCGCTGAACTCCAGGTCGTTCACCGAGACCTCACGCACCGCCGGCGCCTTCACCGAATCCTCCGCGGCGCCCTTGGCCATGCCGTGCTGCACGTCCCAGTCCACCGCGCTCTTGCGCAGGGCGGCCAGAGGATCGTCCTTGATGCCGGGGAGCTGCGTCAGGTCCAGGTCGAAGCTGGTGTGGCTCATGAGGTCCAGCACCTTCACCTGCTGCGCGGCGGGTGGGTTCAGGCCCACGTAAGTGTGTTCCTTGCTGCTCTCCACGTACCCGCTGTCGGTGACGTAGTTGGGCATCATGCCCGGCTCACCATCCTCGTAGTCCTTGGGCTGGGTCACCACCGCGAGCCAGCGGCCGTTGGGGGAGAGCGCCGTCGCGGCGATGTCCAAGCCTGGCCCCAGGTAGTAGGGCGCGGCCACACGGGTGGCGTCGGCGGCCTGCTCCGCGGCCTGCTGCTCGCTGCGGGCCTGCTTATTGGCGGCGCGGGTGGCCAGGAAATCGAACAGGCGCGGCTGTTCGGCCTGCAGGTAGTTCTGCGGGGCCTTGGCCTTGCCGGGATCGCTGCCAGTGCGCACGTCCGCGGCCAGCGCGCTCATGCCGCTGTCCAGGTCGTAGACATAGATGTCGTTGCCCTGGTGCCACTGCACCCGGTTGCCGTCGGCCATGAAGCTCACCGCGTTCTTCTTCTCGTTGTCACGGGTGAGCTGGCGCAGGCGACCGCTGAGCACGCTGCGCACGAAAACGTTGCCGTCGCGCACGAATACCTGCTGGCTGCGGTCATGGTTGAAGCTGGCGTTGCGCCCCGGCGCGTTGGCCAGGTCGGCGTCGGCGAGCTTCTTCGGCGCGCCGCCGTCGATGTTCACCTGGTAGAGATCCTCGAGCTGGCTGCCATCGCGCTTCTGGAGATAGAGCACGCTCTTGCTGTCCTGGCTCCAGTAGCCCTCGGTGGGTGGGTTACCGAGCCAGTCCCGGTCCGCCATGATCTGCTCCAAAGTCACCCCGGATGTGGCTGCAGGCGCGGCGCTGTCCGTGGCGGCCAGGGCCGGGAGCGCCATGAAGGCGCCGATGAGGAAGGCGAGTATGCGACGGTGCATGGCGTTTTCCCTTGGGTTTCGCGGTTATCCGTTCAGGCGAGGGCTTGATCCAGGTCGGCGATGAGGTCGTCCACGTGCTCCAGCCCGGCGGAGACGCGGATCAGCTGCTTCGGGGTGGGGCTCTCGGGTCCCTCCACGGCAGCCCGGTGTTCGATCAGGCTCTCCACTCCACCTAGACTGGTGGCACGGGTGAAAAGTTTCACGCGGGTGGTGGCCTGGCGCGCCGCAGTCTCTCCGCCGCGGGCGTTGAAGGATAGCATGGCACCGAATCCGCGCATCTGACGCCGGGCCAAGGCGTGCTGCGGGTGCGATTCGAGGCCTGGGTGGAAGACCTGTTCGACTTTGGGATGCTTCTCCAGCCAACGGGCGAGGCTGAGTGCCGTGGCGCTCTGAGCCTGCAGGCGCACGCCCAGGGTGGCGGTGCCGCGCAGCAGCATCCAGCAGTCGAAAGGTGAGGGCACGGCACCGCCGGCACCCTGCAGGAAGCGCAGCCGCTCGGCCCAGGCACCCGACTCGCGTGCCACCAGCGCACCGCCGGTGACGTCGCTGTGGCCGCCGATGTACTTGGTGGTGCTGTGCATCACCAGGTCCATGCCCAGCGCCAGCGGGTTCTGCAGCGCCGGCGTGGCGAAGGTGCTGTCGCAGACGGCGTAAGCGTCGGCACGGCGCGCGATGTCCGCCACCGCGGCGATGTCGGTGAGCTTGAGCAGCGGGTTGGATGGGCTCTCCACCCAGATGAGCCGCGTATCACGGGTCACGGCAGCCTGTAGCGCAGCGAGGTCGCTGGCATCCACGTAACTCACCTTGAGTTCCCACGTGGACATTATCTCGCGCAGTATGCGCAGCACGCCGTGGTAGGCGTCGCGGGTGCAGATCACGTGGTCCCCGGGTTTCAGGGACTGGAACACCGCAGAGGCTGCTGCTGCGCCGGAGGCGAAGGCGATGGCAGTGGTGCCGCCTTCCAATGCCGCCAGGCAGGCTTCCAGTTGGTCACGGTTCGGGTTCGCACTGCGGCCGTAGACGTAGCCTTCCGGCGCGTAGTCCGGCTTGCGCTCGAAGGTGGTACTGAGATGGATGGGGGGTGCCACGGCGCCGGTGGCAGGGTCGACATGGCGTCCTGCATGCACGCAGGTGGTCTCGAAATGAGCGGATTTCTCGGACATGTATTCCTCACTGTGTCCAAGCAGACCATGGCACGGGGGTCCGCGGCACTGCCGCGAACGGGCAGACCACGGGTCTGCCCCGGCTTTCCGGCGCAGCCGGAAAGTGCCATGCCGGCTTGCGTGTTACGAATATGCTGTGCTGATGACGCGGTTTCTTCCCTGGTTCTTGGCTTCATAGACGGCGCGATCCGCGACCTTGAACAGGTCGTCGAAGCTCACGTTCGTGCCCAGCGGGCGCGAGGTCACGCCGATGCTGGTGGTGACGGGCACGCCGTCCGGTTTCAGTCTCTCGACATACTTGCGCAGCTTCTCGGCGTGGCGGCCGGCTTCCTCGATGCCGCACTGGTTGAGGATCAGCACGAACTCCTCGCCGCCCACGCGCGCGGCGAAATCGCCTTCGCGGCAGGCCTGCTTGATGAGCATGCCCACCTTCGCCAGTACCTTGTCACCGGCCACGTGGCCGTGGTTGTCGTTGACGTCCTTGAAATGGTCCAGGTCGATGATGAGTAGGCTGAGCGGGGCGTCGTACTCGTTGGCCTCGCCGAAGTAGCGCGGCGTGAACTCGTTCAGGCCAGTGCGATTGTAAAGACCGGTGAGCGGATCCTGCATGGCGAGCTGGTAGAGCTGGCGCGACTGCTCCTGCACCCGGTCGAAGAGCTGCTTGCTGAAGATGAGGTTACGCACCCGTGCGCGCACCTCCTCCTCCACCGGAGGCTTGGTGATGTAGTCGTTGACGCCGAGGCGGAACAGCTCGATGCGCCGCGAGGTCTCGTCCATGCCGGACAGCGCCAGGATCGGCACGCGGCGCTTGTCGGAGAGGTAGCTGCGCACCCGGTTCACCAGGCCCACGCCGCTCATGACACCTTCCAGCAGGATGTCGCTCACGATCAGGTCGTAGTCGTTCTTCTCGAAGGCGGCCAGCGCCTCATCGGCGCTGCGGAAGTGGTCCAGCTGCAGGTTCATGTGGCGCAGGATCTTGATCATGATGTGCGCCGCCACCATGCTGTCCTCGATGTAAAGCACGCGGCCGGAGAGTTCCTGCTGCTCCTCGGACAGGTATTGCTTGAGGCGCGCCTCCAGCTGCTCCTTGTCCATCTTCTCCTGGATCTCGGTGACGCCGGCCTCGAAGGCCTCCTGGCGCTGGGTCCGGTCCTGGGTGGAGGTGAGCAGGATGAAAGGGGTCTTGTGGTGTGCAGGCAGTGCGCGCACCTGGCGGCAGAAGCTGATGCCGTCCTCGCCGGGCAGCGACAGGGAGGCGCAGATGAACTCCACCTCCTGGTCCTTGAGCACCTCCATGGCCTCCTCGGCGCTGGACACCGTGAGGCTCTGATGCCCGAGGTCGGCCACCATCTTGTTCCAGACGGTGCGCACCACCTTCGAGTGATCGACGATGAGGATGTGCATGGGCTGCTTGTTATAGGAATAGTGCCGACAGTGGACCCGACTGTCGGTGCCGGATGATTCTACCCGCCGCTATTGGACAGGGGTAGCTCAAGTAAAAGGGAGCTTTAAAAGAGCCTGAAATGGCAAGGCGCAGGGATGCGCCGTAAAGAAGATCGGCGAGTCCGGACCTGTGCCGGACTCGCCGAATTAGGGAAAGCCCTGGACGGGCTTTCCCGGTCAATGGGGAGGTCTTTCCGTATCGCGCTTGGCCTTGAAGGGCGTGCCGGCCTTCCACTCCGGCCACTGCTCCGAATCTGCCAGGGCTTGGCCGGTGGCATACATCAGGTCGAGCTGCTGGACCATGCCGCTCAGATCCCACGATGGGTCGTAGACGTCCGCGGGCTTGTGATAACGGTTGGCGGTATAGCCGTGCTGCTGTTCCAGGCCCCAACCGGCGGGATGTCCCACGTAGTCGGTGCCGAGCGCGATGCTCATGGCCGGCACACCGGCCTTGGCGAACTCGAAGTGATCGGCGCGGAAGTACATGCCCTTCGCCGGGTCCGAATCCTGCTCCACCGCCAGTCCCAAGGTCTTGGCCTGAGCCTGCAGTACCTCGTCCACGCCGGACATGAAGTGACCGCGCACCGTCACGTCACGGCTCTTGCCGTAGCTGTCCAGCACATCCATGTTCAGGTCCGCCACGGTGTGGGCCAGCGGGAACAGGGGATGTGCCACGTAGTAGGCCGCACCCAGGAGGCCCTGCTCTTCGGACGTGGTGGCGATGAACAGCACGCTGCGCTCAGGTTTGCTCTCTGCGGTGAATCGCGCGATCTCCAAGAGGCCGGCGATTCCGGAACCGTTATCGATGGCGCCGTGGAAGATCTGTACTTTGCCGTCCGGTCCGGTGCGCGTGCCTAAGTGATCCCAGTGGGCGGAGTACACCACCACGTCCTCCGGGTGCGCGCTGCCCTTCACCAGGCCCACCACGTTGTGGGAGGTGATGTCCTTCACGGTGTCGTGCAAGGTGATGTCGGCGTTGAGCTTCAAGGGCATCGCCTTGAAGCCGGGCTGGTCTGCTTGGCGTGCCAGGTCGTCGAGCTTGAGGCCCGCGGCGGCGAACATCTTCTCGGCAGAGTCATGGGTGAGCCAGCCCTGGATGGCCTGCTCATAGCGGCCATAGGGCGTGAGTTCCTCCAGCGGGCCGGTCCAGCTGCCATGCACCACTTCCCAGGGATAGCCCGCGGGTTCGGTGTCATGGACGATGAGGATGCCGGCGGCACCCTGGCGCGCGGCTTCCTCGTACTT
>Ga0265338_10010038_pt1 | contig 11190 bp, 10 predicted proteins | sample 42126metaG_FD_193579 | JGI IMG/M metagenome (GOLD analysis project Ga0265338, IMG submission 193579) | Rhizosphere microbial communities from Carex aquatilis grown in University of Washington, Seatle, WA, United States - 4-21-26 metaG | ecosystem: Host-associated > Plants > Roots > Rhizosphere... | reverse complement strand
TTGCCATTATTTTTGGCATCGGCGGTTCGCTCTTTCTTCTGCCGAAGGAACCGTTTTTCATTTGGGCCGCCCTCTTCCTCTATATGAAAGATGTGTTCGATTCCGCGGACGGCCAGCTCGCCAGGGCCAAGGAGCTTTACAGCAGGCGCGGAAGATTTCTCGATTCCATCGGAGATTTTGCAGTGAACGTCTCGCTGTTCGCCGCAATTTTTGTTTATTTGGTTCGCCAGCATCTGCCGCCGCCTTCTGCTCTCCTGCTGGCTCTTGCGGGATTCCTGGGAGTGACGCTGCGCGTGTCGTATCACGTATTCTACCAGACCGCGTTTCTCCACAGCCGCCGGGAATATCAAACCAACCGGCTCAGCGAAGAATTCAGCCCGGAAGATTTTCGCGAGGATGCGGCAACCGTGCGCCTGCAGCGGATCTTCCTGTCTCTCTATGGATGGCAAGACCGGCTCATGAAACTTATCGACGTGTGGAGCAAGGGAAGCGGCGAGCCGCTCACGGACGCTGCGCTCTCAACATGGTATTGCGATACTGCTGCGCTGCGCCTGAGCGGATTTCTCGGACTGGGAACAGAGTTCGTACTCCTGACAGCATGCCTCTTGTTGCACAGTATCGGGTTGTATCTTTTTATCTCGATTGGATTTCTGAATTGCGTGTGGGCGGCCGCCTTTGTCTATCGAAAGTTTGTTCTCTCGAAAGAAGTTGGGCGGGGAAAAAAGCGGGGAGAATAAAGGAGGGTTACTTTTTCGGCTGCATTTCCTTGCGGACCTGAGCCTCGAGCTTGAAATGCTCTTCGGCCGAGATCTTCAGAGCGTTGCGAAGAGATTCGAGTTTCTCGGCCTCTTCAGGCGTTACGACACCGTCCTTCCATACTTCACGAAGGTGAGCAATATACGACGAGGAGCCGCTTTCGTTTTCCAGCTTTGCAAATTCCTGATCGGGAATTCCCAACTCCTCTTTCACGACGGTCAACAGAGCCCGTTCGTCGGGGGAGAGAACGCCGTCCGCCCAGGCCTGTTGAAACATCTTCGACAGAAGAGCGAGCATTTGTGCGCTGTCTGCGGAAGAAGCGGCGGCTCCGCCGGGCTGGGCGCTTAACGCGGAGAGTTTTTTTTCAGCCTCTTCCTTTGCGGCGAGAGCGTTCTTTGCTTCCGCGGCAAGGCGGGCGATATCTTCCTGGAATTTCTGCTGCGCTGTGCCGAATTCCTGTTTGATCACATCGATCCGGGCATCGGCTTTCTTTTCTGCCGACTCCAGCGATTCCTTTTTTATTTTTGCGATCAGGTCATCGCCGGGCAATTGTGCAGGCGGTGCAGGCTGGGGCGCCTGGGCTTGAACGGGTTGAGGCTTTGCGTCCGGTGCGTTGGCGGCCCGTGCAGCGGTTTCAGGGGGTTTTGGAGGAGGCTGCGCTACCTTCTTCTGTTCCTCGGCCTGATTCTTTAAACGCTCCTCTTCCTCTTTTTTGCGGGAAGCCTCCAGCGCCACCTTGACCCGCTCGTTGTAGGCCAGCGCGTACATATTATTCGGTTCAACACCGAGCGCCTTGTTCACCTCATCCAAAGCTTTCGGAAACTCGGACGACTTGATGAACCGGTCCGCGGCTTTGAGGTACTCGCTGATGATCCTCTTTTGTGAATCCCGGTCCTGCATAATCGCCGGCATGGCATCCGATCGTATAATTCTTCGACTGCTGACTAACCTTCACGATTAATATATTCAACGCCGCGGATAATGTCAACGAATCGGTTCCAATGGCGATGACTCTTTTTCTCAACGACAATCCCGCGCAGGATTATCAAGCCGGCAAACGAAGCTCGCTCCCCGTCTGTTCTGCTGGCGTGTTCCGGACATCCGGTCAATAGCTGCTTCGAACGTGTCGCATCTTTTGCTTCTCGCATCATCGTGTGTTATATTTTCTCCGGTGACGTCAGGAACGCTGTCGAATGAAGGAGCAGAGATGAGCACCGCGAATGCTCGGAGCCAGCTGGATAAACGTCTGCGGGATACATTCAGGGAAATTATTGACGGCAAGAGCGTGAAGAGGTCGAGACACGAACTGATCTTTGCCGGAATCGATGTCTCGAATGTTTTCATCGAAGAGATGGACAGGAAGAATTTTCTTCCGTCGACTGTTGCCGATATTCCCTGTGAACAGGGGAAACGTGTTCCCGCATTTGCCATCGAAGAGACCTCCGCGTATTTCGGCTGGGTATTCTGGGAAAAGTTCACCGAGCGGCGATTGCGGAAACTCTTTGGGAGCACGGTCAAAACTGAGAATGGAAACTGGACAATCCAAATTCCTGAGGGAAGCCGTAGAATCGTCTATGCCAATCCCGCTCTGACGATCGAAATGGACATCGATCATCCGTTCGAGTTCTGATGTATCGCGCGTCAACTCTCGGGCATTCTTTCCCAGAACCACATGAATATTCGCACCGCATACGTTTCCTTTCTCCTGCTCTGCGGCCTTTTCTCATTCTCTAACGCTCAGACCGATTCCTCCTCCGCGCTCGTTGCGATCGACCACTATACCCTTCGCATTGCCGTCGATGAAGAGCACCGTCTCCTCCAGGGAGAAGCGCTGGTAAAGCTTCGCCTCTTGAGGGATTCGGTTTCTCACGTCCGTTTTGAGCTGGACTCCTCGGCCACGTTGCTTTCGGTGCGCGATTCATCCAACAAGAAAATCGGGCCGGTTGAAGAATCGCCGGGACCGGGGAGGTCGCAAAAGGAAGTCTCGCTCTTGATTCCCGATACATGCAAACAGGGCGATGCGCTTTTCATAAAACTGGCGTATGAAAGGAAGTTCGATACCCTTTCCGCGCTTCCTTCTTTCATCGGTGACCGTGAGGTAGCCCTGCTCCCGGGCATGCACGATCGCTGGTGGCCGGTCCTTGCCCCGCAGTCCGCCCCGTTGGAAGATCAGTCGGCGCCGGTTGTTCTTGAAGCGACCCTCTCCAGCGAATTCGGCGTCGTTTCCAATCTGGAACCCGATTCATCGTACGCGTCAGGAGAAAAAACCACCTGGAGCTTTGCACAAAATACGCCGGCAAACCTTGCATCATGTTTTGTGTTCTGCGCATCGAAGGATTTTTCCCAGAAAGTGATCGAGGGAGCGGACAGTGCGTCCCGCATTTCTCTCTATTATGATCCAGCCCGGTTTTCCGCCGGGCTTGCTGCAGACGTAACTCGCCAGCTCCGCGATGCATTTACTTTCTTTTCGAGCAAGACGAAGAAAAAGCTTGCCGGCCTGCGCATGGTGATGATCGGCACCGATGACGGAAAGGCCTCGTGGTACAAACAACAGGGAATCATTGTCGGAAGGAATTCACTGAGCTTTGCGGACGAGGATACAACGGTGTCGCTTTCCAGCGAAACGAGCAGATGGGTGTACGAGCTTGCCGATAATTTTAACATCGATTTCCCGGATTCGCTTCCCTGGCTGCGCGCAGGTTGGTCAAAGTATCTCGCCGCGAAATTCTTTCTCGCGGGGGCGGCTGGCAATCCGGAGATGCAGCGGCGCATCCGGTTGGAACTTCTGTCGAGGACTCTCAATTTTTATCCCTCCCAAGCCCTGGGTCATGGATTGATTTCCGCGAAGGACGAGAAGGCGGTCTTCAATAAGGGAGCCTACTTTTTTCTGATGCTTGAGTACGTGATGGGCGAGAATGCTTTTAACGCTGTGGTGGATTCCATGGTCAGAAGCAGCGCTCACGCTCCGGTAAGCCTGCAATCGTTTCAGCAGCTTTGTGAATGGGCATACGGCTCGCCCCTCGACTGGTTCTTTGCTCAATGGCTCAATCAGACCGGTTTTCCGGAGCTGGTCCTGTCTACCGAGATTGCCCAAACAAACAGGGGAAACTACTCGGTCAAAGCGACCATCAGTGAGCGGGGCGATTTTTTTACAATACCGGTTGATATCGTTTATTCCAACAACGTGCGATCTATCACCAGGCGGGTTTTGGTGTCAAGACAAGATCAGAAATTCGAGTTTAGTCTCCCCTTCCTTCCGGTGAGGGGCGAGCTTGATCCTAATTATTTCCTGCTGCGCTGGGTGCCGCGCCTTCGCCTTCTCGCGCATGCCCGCACCTCAGTGAGCTTTCGGGTGTTCGACCGCGATCTGGTGAATTCGGAACGTGAAGCTTCGCTTCTCTTACAGCTGGATCCGAATAATCTTACCGGCTGGAATAATCTGGCATTGTTCTCACTCGGAAAACTTTCTGTTCTGAAGGGCGATCTTGGGAAAGCCGAAGAATATTTCAGGCGCGCATCTGCCGTCGAAGCGAGCGATCCGACCGAGCTTTATTCGGTGTTAAGCCTCGTGCGCCTCGGAAATGTTTTTGAAATGGAGGGGAAGCGCGATCAAGCGATGGATCTGTATAAACTGTGTGTAACTCTTGCCAGGCGGAAGCCGGCGCTCTACGGCATCGCGCTCTTCGAAGCGCAGAAGTTCCTGTCGAAAAAATTCGAATCGTCCGATGATTTTTGGTGCGGGGAATATTGAGTGAACTCAACGGACGAGGGCGCGCGCAAACTCCAGGATACCGCAATTCCGTCCCGCCTCAATAGTATCGCCAAGAAGCTATGACTTGCTTTTTGGCGCCTTCTTCCTTACGGAGGCATCCAGCGCAAATGAGCTGCCGGCCTTTGAAGGGATGAGAACAACGAGGACTGAGAGAAGCAGCAGCCCGAACGGATTCGATACCAGAGTGAAAGAGAAAAGAGATCCGTTCGCAAGATGATAATTAAGGACGAGCGCCAGCGCGATGATGAGCGTGGGACGCGTCAGGAGTCCGAGGATCAGTGCAATGCCGATAAGCATTTCCCCCGTCGGGATGATCCGCGTCCAGACTTCAATGCCGGGATACGCCACGTGATTCTGGTACCACAGGGTCAGGCTGGTGGCGTTTTGAGCGTACCGGTCGAGGCTGGTCCGGAGAAATTCCGAGGTCGCGTACCAATCTAATTTGTTGATTCCCTGCCCTAGAAAGAAAAGGCCGGCAGCAATGCGAAGAAATGCAATCCAGCGTTGATTCATAGATCTCCTTTCTGATCGATGAAAAAATGCAAAATTAAAAATTGAAATCAAAACGACATTTTCTTCCAATGCGCATTACGATTCCCGCTCCCCCTCGGTTTAATTTCTGGGCAACGGTGTATAGCCACGGATGGTGCGCGCTTCCGCCTTTCAACATTGACAAAGAAGCGCGCAGCCTGCATGCCGTAGTTCCCGACGGCCGCGGCGGAAATGTATCCGTCGTGCTGATGGAGACAAATGGAAAGCTCTCTTGCAACCTGAACCCCGGAATCAACGTTTCTGCGGACCGCATCGCCGGCATCTCTTCAGCTGTTGCTTCAATACTCCGGCTCGGAGAATCCTTCGATTCATTTTATGCCGAGGCGAATCGATATCCCCAATACCGCTGGGTCCTACGCCGGCGAGCAGGAAGGCTCCTGCGCTGCCCGACTGTCTTTGAAGACGTTGTGAAAATGATCTGCACGACAAACTGCAGCTGGGCGCTGACCGAAATAATGGTCGACGCACTCGTCACAAAACTCGGTCGTCGCGTCCGGGGAGAAGTCCGGACATTTCCTTCGCCCGAAGCGATCGCTGCGTGTTCCGAGGCATTTCTCCGAAAGGAAGTCCGGTGCGGATACCGTGCACCCTATTTGCTGGAGCTCTCACGGAGGATCGCCAACGGATCACTCGACATCGAGCAATGGCGGACATCTGAGTCATCAACCGAGGAATTGTTCAATGAGGTGCGGAGCATCAAAGGCGTCGGAGAGTACGCGGCTGGCAACATTCTAAAACTTCTCGGCCGCTATGATTACCTCGGGTTGGATTCGTGGGGCCGCACCAGGTTCTATGAGACCTTTAAGGATGGAAGAAAAGTCAAAGACTCCTCAATCGCGAAACACTATGCGCCGTTCGGGCAATGGCGCGGATTGTTCATGTGGATGGATATGACGAAAGATTGGTATACAAAAGAGTATCCATTTTAGAAGCCGCTTCATTCCCAATTCTGAAAACACCCCTCACCCCTTTCCCATTTCTGAAGCAATCACTCCATAAATAGGCCCTCAATTTCAGCATCGAATTAGTGGCACATAAGTTGGATTAAAGGGGGTCGGCCATACATATCAACGGAGCTATAGTGTATCCCATACTCGAAAAGAACGACCTGGCAGCGAAGGTCTATCGCTACGTCATCGAGGCTCCGGCTGTCGTCAAGAAAGCGCGGGCCGGGCAATTCGTGATCCTCCGGCTTTGCGAAGACGGCGAGAGAATTCCAATCACGCTTGCAGACTGGGATATTGCGCGGGGCACGATAACGCTTTATGTTCAGGCAGTCGGAAAGACGACGACGATGATGAGCATGATGAAGGCGGGTGACTCCCTGCTCGACGTCGTTGGGCCGTTCGGAATTCCGAGCCATGTTGAAAAAGGGAAAACCTTCGTCGCCGTCGGAGGGGGTTTCGGCATCGCTGCGATTCACCCGATCGTGCGCGCCCACAAGCAAATTGGAAACAAGACAATCTCCATCATCGGATCGCGGTCAAAAGAATTGTTGATCATGGAAGATGAAATGCGCGCGATCTCGGATGAAGTGCGGATCGCTACCGACGACGGGAGCTATGGCACGAAGGGCTTTGTTACCACGATACTGCAATCGATGCTCGAGAAGAAGGAGCCGATGGATGTCGTTCTCGCGATTGGGCCGGTCGTGATGATGAAGGCCGTGAGCGACCTGACAAAACCATACGGCGTTCAGACGCTGGTCAGTCTCAACCCCATCATGATGGACGGAACGGGGATGTGCGGCGCTTGCCGTGTCATCGTCGGCGATAAAATGAAATTCGCATGCGTCGACGGTCCGGAATTCGACGGGCACATGGTCGACTTCCCGCTCCTAACCGCCAGGCAAAAAATGTACTCGCCGCAAGAAAAGATCTCGATGGAAATATTCAACAAGATATGCCAGGCACAGGAGCATCGCGAAACGGCGGCGTGGTAAGGATGAATTCAGAATTATGAATTAAGAATTAAGAAGGTAAAACGTTGGATGAACTGATCCAAAATATGGTGAGCGATCCGGTGAACCCGGAAGCCGAAGGCAGGAAGAAGCTGTCGAACAAGGAGCGAATGAAAATTCCCCGGCATCCGATGCCGGAGCAGGATCCGCTTGCGCGAGCACAAAATTTTCTCGAGGTCCCGCTCGGTTATACGCCGCAGATGGCTGTCGAAGAAGCCGAGCGATGCATTCAATGCAAGAATCCGAAATGCATGGAAGGCTGTCCGGTCAACGTGAAGATTCCTCAATTTATTTTTCACGTTGCGTTGGGCAATTTTGAACTAGCCGCGCAGAAATTGAAGGAAACGAATGCCTTGCCGGCAGTATGCGGCAGAGTCTGTCCCCAAGAAGAACAGTGCGAAGCGGTGTGCACGATCGGAGGTAAGGTCGAACCCGTCGCCATCGGCAGGCTTGAGCGTTTTGTTGCAGACTGGGAGCGGGCATCGGGGAAAGTTTCTTTGCCTACGCTTCCGCCTTCCACAGGTAAAAAGATTGCAGTGATCGGAGCCGGTCCGGCAGGACTGACATGCGCGGGCGACCTTGCGAAGCTGGGGCACTCTGTGACGATCTTTGAGGCGCTGCACAAACCCGGAGGAGTACTCGTCTACGGAATTCCGGAATTCCGTCTGCCCAAACAGATCGTCGATGCGGAAGTGGATTATCTTAAAAAGATCGGCGTTCGTATCGAGTGCGATTTTGTTGTGGGGATGACCCGGACGATCGACGAGCTGATGAGCGAGGATGGCTTCGATGCCGTGTTCATCGGGACGGGGGCGGGGCTTCCTTATTTTATGGGGATCCCCGGCGAAAATTTGAACGGAGTTTATTCCGCGAATGAATTCCTGACGCGCGTCAACCTGATGAAAGGGTTTGAGTTTCCAAACCATTCCGACACACCGGTACCAATGGCGAAACACGTCGCCGTCATTGGCGGCGGAAATACTGCGATGGATGCAGCGCGCACGGCATTGCGGCTTCCATGGACCGAAAAGGCGTACATCGTTTACCGGCGCTCGCACGTCGAAATGCCTGCACGAAAAGAAGAAATCCATCATGGCGAGCAGGAAGGAATTGAATTTCTTCTTCTTACGAACCCGACTCGATTTCTCGGAGCAAACGGATGGCTCAACGGTATGGAATGTCAGAAGATGGAACTGGGCGAGCCCGATGCGTCCGGAAGACGAAAACCTGTTCCGATAGCGGGGAGTGAATTCACCCTGGAGGTCGAAGCAGCGATTGTCGCAACAGGCAACGGCTCCAACCCCCTCATCAACAAAACCACGCCCGGACTTGCCTCCAACAAGTATGGCAACATCATCGCCGACGAAACCGGAAAGACATCGCGCGAAGGCGTTTGGGCCGGCGGGGACATTGTGATCGGCGCTGCAACAGTCATCAAGGCGATGGGCGCCGGCAAGAAAGCCGCAGCAGCGATTCATGACTATGTGATGTCGAAAAAGTAATTCGCCTTTAATACGTCCAACGAACCCCGCAACAGCGGGGTTTTTTGTTTGTGGAAAAATGGTTTGTTCTCCCTATATTAATTGTCCGTCGGCATGCCGACTGGCGGGCCGAAGAAGCAAAAGTGATACTATCCGATGACTCTCCGAAAACTTGCGATCATCGTTTCGCTCACAATCATCATCCTCTCAATTGTTGGATGGATTTGGTGGGATCTGAATGCCGACCGCGTCATCGAGTCAGCGTTCAACGGCACGTCGCTGCCGCTCGTGAATAAGTATGTCGGCATCCACAAAAGCATCGACCCAACAGGAAGAACGCTCGAGTATTTTCTTCGCAACGGCAGACCGGTTGTTCCCCGGCTCTTCGGACTCATCATTGTACTGCAGCTTCTGATCCTTGCCGCGAGGCGGTACGGCAAATCAGCCATCAAACAATTCTTTTCCCAGGTCACTCATCCGGTCAACCTCGCTGGGTTTCGCATCATCCTCTTTACGACGATCCTTTTCTATACAAACATTCCGCTCATCGTTCAATACAGCGGATTCCCGGAAGAACTGCGTGCCGCTCCCTTCGGTCTGGGCTGGCTGCTCAGTGTTTTGCCGATAAACCCGGCATTGTCTGCGATCATCTCCTGGATGTTTCTCTTCGTTTGCCTGTGCGGAATTGCCGGTTTTTACTCGCGGACATCGGCGGCCCTCGTCGCTCTGCTCGGAATCTACGTTCTCGGCATCCCGCAATTCTTCGGAAAGATAGATCACTACCATCATCTGCTCTGGTTTGCCGCACTGTTGGCCGCAAGTCCGTGCGGAGATGTATTCTCCATCGATTCGTTCATTGCCGGGAAAAAAGGCCGGGACCCATTGAGTCTTGAACGCTCCAACGTCTATCTTCTTCCCCTCCGCTTTGTGATGCTGCTGATGGGGATTATTTATTTCTTTGCCGGGTTCTGGAAATTCGTCATCGGCGGAATTGCGTGGGGCACAGGCGAAACAATGAAGGACATCCTTTATGCTCAGTGGTTTCGCCTGGACTGGATGCCGTTGTTCCGAATAGATCACTATCCTCTTTTGTGCCGAATGTCGGGCCTCGGAGTTATGACGTTCGAACTTGTCTTCATTTTTCTTCTTTTTGTTCCGAGACTCCGAAACCTTGCGGCGATCGGCGGACTCCTTTTTCACGTTTCAGTGTACCTTTTCGCCCACATCAATTTCTGGAACCTTGCTGTCTGTTACGTTGTTTTTTTAGACTTTGAACCGCTCTACCGGCGATGGACGGCAAGATCCGGCCCTGTTCATATGAAAGAATTGCCCGAGAAGGCGCCTGGAGACTTGCAACGCAGAATTCGACCAGAGATCATTGTGGGCGCGACCCTGGTCTCGATCAATATTCTTTTCGGTATTGCGCTGATCGATTCCTGGCCTTTCGCAGTGTATCCGACTTTTGCCGGAGTAGAGGAGAAATATCTTCAGTCGCTGACGATTGTTTTGACAAACCCCGACAGTTCGAAGACAGAGATCAACCCGTATAAAGACCGGGCGCTTCAAGAGACTCTTCATCCGTCGAGGATGATTGGCTTGTTCACTCAAGTGTTGTGGGAGCCGGACACGACGAAAGCGAAATCGCGTGCCGTCGCGCTTATGCATCTTCTCTCGGGAATTGATGTTCGTTTCCAGCGTGCATCGGCCTTCCGGATTTATAGAGATGTCTGCACAGTGATTCCCGAAGAACAGAAAGAGAACCCGTTGCGCCGCCAACTTCTGCTGAGCCTCCGATGATGAATGAACCGGGAAGACCAATTGTACTCTTCGACGGAGTGTGCGGGCTTTGCGATAAGTTTGTCCAGTTTGTCATCAGACACGATCATGCGGAAGCGGTACGGTTCGCGGCGCTGCAATCCGAAACCGGAAAAGATCTTCTCCGAGCGTTCGGATTGCCCGAGAGCGAGCTTTCATTCATTGTTGTTATTGAGGGAAAGAATAGTTTTATTAAATCGGCGGCTGTCCTCGAGGTTCTTCGGTACTTGCCAGGGGTCTGGAGTTATTTGGCACTGCTGCGATACATCCCCGCTGCAATTTCCGACCTTGTGTACGAATTCACCGCAAGCAATCGATATCACTGGTTTGGCAAATATGACGCTTGCGTTATACCCACCGACAGGGACAGGAAACGCTTTCTGTCCTAGTTCCCTTCTTGTATTGCGGCAGAGCAGCATTGCCTGGATCCCGTCGAAACTACCGTATGCAGATTCTTGATGCACCTCAGCGAAATAAATATTTATCCCATCAAATCGACGAAGGGTATTGCTCTTCGGTCGGCCCGGGTTGAAGGCCGCGGCATCGAGTACGACCGGCGTTGGATGCTCGTGGATGAATCCGGATTATTTATCTCGCAGCGTGAGGCGCCGCGTCTGGCCCTCGTCTCAACCCGGATGAACAATGAAACGATCACCCTGAACGCGCCCGGGAGGCAGAGTCTGTCCGTCCCGGCAAAACTATCAGGTTCCGAGCGCGTCTCCGCGCAGATTTGGGACGATGCCGTCAGTGTTATTCCCGCGGGAGTGGAAGCGGAGACGTGGTTCAGTGAATTTCTTGGGATGCAGTGCCGGCTGGTCTATATGCCGGATAACTCCCTGCGATCGGTCGAACCC
>Ga0265338_10010036_pt1 | contig 11191 bp, 12 predicted proteins | sample 42126metaG_FD_193579 | JGI IMG/M metagenome (GOLD analysis project Ga0265338, IMG submission 193579) | Rhizosphere microbial communities from Carex aquatilis grown in University of Washington, Seatle, WA, United States - 4-21-26 metaG | ecosystem: Host-associated > Plants > Roots > Rhizosphere... | reverse complement strand
GTCCCAGAGGCCGGCCATGGCGAAGAGCGCCCCGTCCGCGCGCGTGATCCACAGCGGGCTCTTGTCCTTGCGCCACTCGTAGAAGCCGTCGGCGACGACCAGGCAGCGCCGCTTCTTGAAGGGCTCGCGAAACGCCGGCTTGTCCTCCAGAGTCTCCGCGCGCGCGTTGATGCAGGAGTACGCCAGCTTCTCGTCCTTGGCCCAGTACGGCACGAGACCCCACTTGAACAGCCGCAGCTTGCGCCCGCCGTCGTCGACGACGGCCGGCACCAGGTCGCCCGGCGGCACGTTGTAGCGCGGCGGCAGCGGCGCGCCGACCTCGTCGAGCGCGCCGAAGCGCTCGAGGAGGACGCTCTTCTCCTTGGTCCGGGTCATGCGGCCGCACATGCCCTCATTATGATAAAATCGCGTGGTCGTCGCTCTCTCTTGGTGCGATACCCAAGTGGTCCAAGGGGACGGTCTGCAAAACCGTTATTCGCGGGTTCGAATCCCGCTCGCACCTCCAGTTTGCCGAAGCCCTCCGCGAGGAGGGCTTTTGCTTTCTCACGGCAAGGCCACGCAACGCTTACGCGGCCGCCTTGGACGCGCTCGGGGATTTCGGGCTACAGTAAGCCCATGCACCCCAGATCCACGATCGTGGTCGCCGAGGACGACGACGCCGAGTACGACCTGCTCAAGCACGCGTTCGAGGAGGCCCGGCTGCTCCACAGCCTGGTCCGCCTGCGCAACGGCCAGGAGGTCATCGACTACCTTCTCGCCCGCGGCAAGTTCGCCGACCGCGTCCTCGAGGCGCACCTGCCCTGCATCGTGCTGCTCGACATGAACATGCCGGTCAAGGACGGCAAGACGACCCTCGAGGAGCTCAAGCGCAATCCCAAGCTCAAGACCCTGCCCGTCATCATGCTCACCGGCACGCGCGACCAGGAGGAGGTCATCGAGAGCTACAAGCTCGGCGCCAACGCCTTCATCCGCAAGCCCTTCGACTTCTACGACTTCATGCGGGCCGTCGGCGCGTTCAAGCTGTTCTGGCTCGACGTCGTCGAGCTGCCTCCGGCGCTGGACCTTCCCGGTCCCAGCGTCTGAGGGCGCTCGCCCCTCCGGGTCGCGCGGCCGGGCTTACTGGCCGTTCGCGGGCGCGGCGGGAGCGGCCGGCGCCTGCCCCTTGTCGCCGTCGTGCCGCTCCTCGTGGATCCGCCCGCTGACGCGGTTTTCCTGGCGGTTCAGCTTGGCCTTCTCCGCCTTGGTGATGTGGCCGCCGTCCTTCGCGGCCATGCGGCGCTCCTCCTTGCGGATGTTGCGGTCTTCCTTATGGAGCTTGGCCGCCTCTTCCTTGGACAGCTGGCCGTCCTTGACGCCGTCCTTGATGCGCTCGTCCTGATTCTTCAGGCGGCCGTTCACCTCGGCGCGGCGCGGGTGCTTCTCCTTCCACTTCTTGGCGCCGTTGCCGGCGAAAGCGACGGCGGACGACAGCAGCAGCGTGGCCGACAACACGATGAAGCTCTTGTTCATGGTCTCCTCCCTGGATCGTCCTCTTCATTACGGACGGCGGCGCGGGAAGTTCGCGCCCCGCCGCGTAATTAGCTACGCTGGCGCCATGTTCCGCGTCGCCGCTCTGCTCCTTGCCGTCGCCGCGCTCCCGGCCCGCGCCGAGGACTCCGTCTCGATCAGGAAGGCCATCCTCGCCGACCGCGCCCAGGACGAGCGCTGGCTCAAGTCCGACCCCCAGTCTTATCTCGCGGCCGTCGCGCGCGTCGACTTCGGCGACAAGACGACGCTTTCCGTGGGCTCCGGTCCGGACGACGACGTGAGGCTCCAGGGCCTGCCCGCCCGCGCGCTGCGGATCACCGCGCGGCCGGACGGCTTCCTGACGGAGGCGGTCGCGCCGGACGTCGCCTTCACCGTCGGCAAGAGCACGGCGGCGGCGCCGACGCGCTCGGCGGCGACCGGGCCGGAGTCGCTGGGCGTCGGCCGCTACCGTTTGAGGCTCTCCCACCAAGGCTACCCGGCCGTCATCGTCTTCGACCCGCGCAGCCCGCGCTTCAAGGAGTACCACGGGATGCGCTATTTCCCGGTCGACCTGTCCTACCGCTTCGTCGTCCCGCTGATCCCGGACACGCGCGGAGAGAAGGTGGCGATCCGATCCACCCACAGCGCTCAGCGCCAAGCGGAGCGCGTCGGCTGGTTCGAGCTGAGCGTCCACGGGACGCCCGCGCGCCTCTCCGCGATGCGGCTGCTCGAGCCGGGCGCCGGGCCGGACGACCTGACGATCCTCTTCCGCGACGAGACGACGGGCAAGGAAAGCTACTCCGTCGGCCGCTACGTCGACCCGGTGAAGCGGCCGGACGGCCGCTACGTCGTCGACTTCAACATGGCCTACAACCCCGCCTGCGCCTTCAGCCCGTTCTACAACTGCCCGATCCCGCCGAAAGAGAATTACTTGGCGGTGCCGATCCGCGCCGGCGCCAAAGACCCCCGCTACCACAAGTAAACAATGGGGTTGAACCCCTTTGTTTACTTCTTGCTCTTGAGGTAGTCCTCGTAGGACTTGCCGGCGGCGCAGTCCTCGCCGGTCAGCGCGATCTTGGCGAGCTTCGAGAGCTCGACGCGGCGGCGCTCCTCGGAGTTCTTCACGAACAGGTCGAGGTAGCCGCCCTTCACGTCGCGGTTGAAGACGAAGCCTTCGACGGACGAGCCGTCGGTCAGCGTCAGCGTCACGTGGCCGCGGTAGTCGAACGCGGCCTCCACTTGGGCGAGCAGCTCCGGGGAAAGCGTCATGGGTTGAGTCCTCCTCGTCTAGAGAGCAGAAAGCAGCCGAAAAGCAGGAAGTCCGCGCTGAGCAGCCAGGCGGCGGCGGAGGCGGCGCGGCGACGCAGCGTCGGCCCGTCGCCGGAGAGCAGGCCGTCGTCCAGGCCGGCGGGCAGGCGGCGCGGGGCGGCGAGCGTCAGCCGATGATACGCCAGGCCGGCGCCCGCGGCGGCGAGGACGGCGCCGGCCGCCAGGCGCTGCGGAGCGCTCAGGTGGATGGGCCGGCCGAGCGCCGCGAAGCCTCGCGGGCCGAGCCAAGCCCCAGCGATGAGCGCGGCGCCCAGCGCGCCGAACGCCGAGCCGGCGGCGCGGTACGCGGCGACCAGCGCCGCGACGGAGCGGCTCGTCGAGCCCGGCCAGTCGGCGGCCGAGGCGGCGTGGCCCTCCGCTCCGGCGGCCAGGTTGACGCCCATCAGGGCGAAGGCCGAGCCGGCGAAGGCGAGCCAGGCGCGCGTCTCCCAGTCGAAAGTCACGGCGAAAATTATAGGCTATTCGCGTGGAGAAGGACTGGACCGTGTACATCGTCCGCTGCGCCGACGATTCCTTGTACACGGGCATCGCCAAGGACGTCGACGCGCGCCTGCGCCGCCACAATGAAGGAAGCGGCGCCGCGTACACCCGCTCGCGGCGGCCGGTGCGCCTGGCCTACACGGAGCCGGGACTGACGCGCTCCCAGGCGCTCGTGCGCGAGGCGGCGCTCAAGCGCCTGCCGCGCTCCGAGAAGCAACGGCTGATCTCGGCGTGATGAGAATCCTGCTCGCCGCCTTGCTCTTGCTGCCCCTGGCCCGCGCCGCCGGGGCCGCGCCCGTCTTCACGCGGGAGACCGGGACGGTCCGCCTCACCTCGGCGACGATCCAGGCGGCGGTCAACGCGTTCCCCGCCCGCCGCTACTATTACATCCGCGGCAGCAGCTTGGTCTACTCCGCCTCGAGCGCCGACGGCGTCACCCTCACCGAGGAGGCCGGCGTGCGGCTCTCGAGCCTGACGGTGCCGAGCGTCGACATCGCGATCTCCTCGATCACCGGCCTCTCCGTCCTGCAGCTGTCGGGCGGCGGCTACCGCATGCTCTACTCGGTCATCGGGACGACCAACGCCTACCGCATCTACAGCGCCACCTCCGCGGACGGGCTGGCCTGGGCCAACGACACCGGCACGGCGATCGCCGTGGCCGGCAGCTCCGTCGCCTACCCGAGCCTCGTGAAGCTGACCTCCGGCGACTGGCGCGCTTATTACGTCCAAGGCGGGCAGCTCTACACCGCGCTCTCGACCAACGAGGGCCGCAACTGGGCCGCGGGGGCCTTGGCCTTCGCGCCCAGCGTGACGCCCGGCCAGGTCTCCGCGACCAAGCTCACCAACAACGACGTCCGCCTGTACTACTCCGCGCCGCTTCCGTCCGGCACGTCGGACGTGCTCGTCCTCAGCGCGCTCTCGAGCGACGCCAACGGCACCTCCTTCTCCGCCGACACCGGCATCCGCTTCTCGACGAGCCCGGGCTCGCTCTCCTATCCCTTCGTCGACTCGACGACCGACACCTTCCGCTGGCGCCTGTATTACGACTACGCCCCGCCCAACGTGAGCACCGGCGACGCCTACAGCGCCACCGCCGACGCCCCGGCGCCCGCCAAGGTCACGCCCTCGCGCGTCGTCAACTCGCTCACGGGCAGCCAGTCCACCATCACCGGCGACGTCTTCTCCCCCGGCGTGACGGCCCTGCTGCGGATGTCCGGCCAGGCGGACATCACCGGCGCGGGCCTCACGCGCACGGACGACCAGACCGTCACCGCCACCTTCAACACCTTCGGCGCCACGACGGGTCTGTGGGACCTCGTGATGACCAACTCCAACGGCGTGACCGCCACGCTCTCCCAGGCCGTCTTCGTCGACTTCCCCGGCGGCGCCGTGCAGACGACCGACAACTTGATCCGCCCGCGCAACGGCCAGCAGGCGCGCATCGACATCACCACCTACAACACCGGCCACATCACCGCCAAGCTCTACACGCTGGACGGCCGGCCCGTGGCGACCTTGATGGACGCCGACGCGGCCGCCGGCACGACCACCCTTCGCTGGGGCGGCACCACCGGCTCCGGAGCCGGAGTGGCCAGCGGCGTGTACATCCTCCACGTGAAGGGCCCCAAGCTCGACGACGTGAGCAAGATCGTCGTCATCAAATGAGATGAGGCGCACGGCTCTCGCCGCCGTCCTGCTGCTGGCCTTCCGCGGCCCGGCCCTCGCCGAGCCCGGCCAGACGGGCGCCGTCACGCTCGCCCGCCCGCTCGGCGCGCGGGCGCCCGGTCTCGCCGGAGCCTTCAGCGCCGTGCCGGCGGGCCTCGACTCGCTCAGCTACAACCCCGCCGCCCTCGCGCCGATGGACCGCGGCGCCGTCATGACCGACTACACGCACGGCATCGTCGACGACAGCTTCGGCTTCCTCGGCGCGGCGCAGCCCCTGACGAAGAGCGTGACGCTCACGGCGGGCTTGGCGTACTACGACGCGGGCTCGATCACGCTCAATCCCACCGGCGGCGCGCAGCAGACGGTCAGCGTCGAGCGCGACTGGTACGGCCTCGTCGGCGGCGCGGTGGAGCTGCCCGGCCGCCTCTCCGTCGGAGCGCTGGCCAAGTATTACCGCTTCACCCTCGCCGAGGCGGCGACGGCCCGCGGCGAGGCCTTCGACGCGGGAGCTCTGTGGCGCTCGCCGGTCCGCGGCCTGTCGTTCGGCGCGGCGATGCAGAACGCGGGCCCGGACGTGAAGTTCGAGCAGCAGGGAGACCCGCTGCCGCTGACCCTGCGCGCCGGAGCGGCTTACGAGTTCGGCATCGACGCCAATCTCGACGAGGCGCGCATCGGCTTTGACCGCTTCCTCGTCACGGCCGACGCCGTCAAGGCGCGCGACGAGCGCGCGACGGCGGCCGCCGGCGTCGAGATGCGCATGCCGCTCGGCGGCGCGGACTACGGCGCCCTGCGCGGCGGCTACGCCTTCAACAACGAAGCGGACTCGGTGTCGCTGGGCCTGGGCCTGCGGCAGGGCCGCTTCCTCTTCGACTACGCCCTCGGCATCAAGAGGGTCATCGGCGTCGAGCACCACTTCTCGTTCGGCATCCGGCTATAATTTCGCGGTGACTGTCCGCCGCGGGCGCTCCTCCGCTTCTACCTGGGCCTCGACGCTCGGCGTCGTCCTCGGCGTCTGCTTGATCGCCGCGGGCGGGCTGGTGCTCTACGCGGAGAGCCGTCTGTCGAGCCTGGTTCTCGGCGGCCTGGGCGAGAGCTTCTCGACGCGGTTGTATTCCGCGCCGTACGCGCTCGCCGACGGCTCCACGGCGCCGCCGGAGCGCGTCTTGGCGCGGCTCGAGAGGCTCGACTATCGCCGGGTCGCGGGCGAGCCCGCCGGGCCCGGGGAGTTCGAGTGGCAGCCTCCCGGTCAGCTGACGGTCTGGCTGCGCGGCTTCGACGCGCCGGTGGGCAAGGTCGAAGCGGGACGGCGGGACCTCGAGTGGCGGGGCGATCGCTGGTCGCTGTCGACGAGCAGCGCGCCCGTCGTCTTCGAGCCGGAGTTGGCGGCGGAGCTGTCCGGCGCCAAGAAGGTGCGCCGCGAGCCGGCCGCCTCCGAGGAGATCCCGGACGCCCTGAAGCACGCCGTCATCGCCGCCGAGGACCGGCGCTTCTACAGCCACTGGGGCATCGATCCGCGGGGCATCGCCCGCGCGCTGTGGCACGACGTCAGCGGCCGCGCCGGGCTGCAGGGCGGCAGCACGATCACGCAGCAGCTCTCGAAGAACCTGTTCCTCACTCCCAAGCGCACCTTCAAGCGCAAGCTGGCCGAGGCCGGCCTGGCCCTGTATCTCGAGCTGCGCTTCAGCAAGGACCGCATCCTGACGCTCTACCTCAACGACATCTACCTGGGCCAGCAAGGCCCGGTCAGCGTCGCCGGGGTCAAGGCCGCGGCGCGCTTCTACTTCGGCAAGCGGCTCAACGAGCTGACGATCGCCGAGTGCGCCACGATCGCCGGGCTCATCTGCTCCCCGTACCGCTACAACCCGTTCCGCGATCCCGAGCAGGCGCTCTCGCGCCGGGACTTCGTGCTGGGCAACATGCGCGACGAGGGCTTCATCACGGACGCGCAGCTCGAGCAGGAGCGCGCCCGGCCGCTCGGCGTCAAGGAGTCGCCGCAGGCGCCGGGCCAGGCGCGCGACGCCGATTATTTCTCGGCCGAGGTGGTCCGCCAGCTGCTGCCCCGCTTCGGCGAGGAGACGCTTTATCGCCACGGCTTGGCGATCTACACGACGATGGACGCGCTGCTGCAGCGCGACGCCCAGCGCGCCGTCTCGGCGGCGCGCCCGCAGGCGGCGCTGGTGGCCATCGATCCGGCGAACGGGAACGTCCTCGCGCTCTCCGGCGGCCGCGACTTCGCCCGCAGCCAGTTCAATCGCGCCACGCAGGCGCGCCGCCAGCCCGGCAGCGCCTTCAAGCCGTTCGTCTACGGCGCCGCGCTCGAGCGCGGCCTCACGGCCGCGACGATCCTCGAGGACAAGCCGCGCCAATACGCGCGCGACCTCAGCTCCGGCACGTGGGACCCGCGCAACTACGAGGGCGTCTACTTCGGCACGGCGACGGTCCGGCAGGCGCTGGCGCACTCGCTCAACGCCGCGACGCTCGACCTCGAGCAGAAGATCGGCGTCCCCGCCGTCGTCGAGTTCGCCCGCCGCATGGGAATCGAGAGCCCGCTGCGCGAGGACCTGGGCCTGGCGCTCGGCGACTCGGAAGTGACGCTGCTCGAGCTCACCGCCGCCTACGCGCCGTTCGCGGACGGGGGCTTTCGCTCGCCGCCTCGCTTGGTCGTCGCCGTGGTCGACGCCGAGGGCAGCGTGCTCGAGGACGAGCCGCCCCGCCGCGACTCCGTGCTCGACGCGGCCACGGCTTTCTTGATGACCTCGCTGCTGCAGAGCGTCGTCGCGCAGGGCACGGGCAAGCCGCTCGCCGCCTGGGGCTGGTCGCGCCCCACCGCGGCCAAGACCGGCACGACCAACGACGGCCGCGACGCCTGGTTCGTCGGCTACACGCCGAGCCTGCTGGCCGGCGCCTGGGTCGGCGACGACCAGCACCGCTCCATCCGCGCCACCGGCGCCAAGAACGCCCTGCCGGTCTGGGTGACGTTCATGAAGGCGGCCTCGCAGGATTTCGAGCGGCTGGACTTCTCGCGGCCCGCCGGTCTCGTCGACGTCGTCATCGACCCGCAGTCCGGCCTGCGCGCCGTCTCCGGCTGCCCGCAGCGCGTGACGGAGATATTCAAGGACGGCACGCAGCCGACGCAAGACTGCCCCCTCCACGCCGGCGGCATCAAGGGCTTCTTCCGCCGCTGGTTCGGCCGCTGACTTAACTCGGGGGTCAGGCCTCAAAATTAAGTAAATTCGCGGTCGACATGCCGACCGTCACCTGGCGCACCGAAGGCGCGATTACCCGGCTCACGCTGAATCGGCCCGCCCAGCTCAACGCGCTGGGCGAGGACGAGGCGCGGGACTTTCGCGAGGCGCTGCGGGCCGTCGCGCGCGAGAAGTCGAAAGTCGTCGTCGTCGAAGGCGAAGGCAAGGCCTTCTGCGCCGGCGGCGACCTGGCCTTCATCGAGGGCAACCGCAAGCGCCCGAAGGCCGTCTTGGCGCCGCTCATGCGCCGCTATTACGGCTCTTTCCTCGGCCTGCGCGCGCTGCCGCAGGTGACGCTGGCCAAGGTCCAGGGCGCGGCCGTGGGCGCGGGCTTCTGCCTCGCTCTCGCCTGCGACCTGCGCGCCGTGGCCGCCGACGCGAAGGTGGGCTTCAACTTCGTGCGGTTGGGCCTCAACCCCGGAATGGCGGCGTGGCCGCTGGCCCGCTCGATCTTCGGCGAGGCGCGGGCGCGGGAGCTGCTGTTCCTGGGCCGCTTCTTCAGCGGCCGCCAGCTCTTCGACTGGGGCGCCGCCTCCGCCTGCGCCGAGTCGGCCGCGGCGCTCGATGAGGCGACGCAAGCGCTGGCCCGCGAGCTCGCCGGCCATTCGTCCTCGGCGCTGCGGCTGCTCAAGCGCGAGACCGCCCTCGACCAGCCGCTCGAGCCTTACCTGCGCTTCGAGGCCCGCGGCCAAGCGGAGACGTTCAAGGGCGCCGACATCCTCGAAGGCGTCGCCGCCGTCCGCGAGCGCCGCCCCCCGCGCTTCCGCTAACTAATATTTAAGGACTGACCCCGATTATTAGTTAGCGGGCGATCTCGGCGAGGAAGGCCTCGCCGTATTCGATGAGCTTCTTGGGGCCGACGCCGCTGACGGTGCGCAGCTCGTCCTCGGTGCGCGGCTTGCGCGCGGCCATCTCGAGGAGCGTGGCGTCGGTGAAGACCATGTAGGCGGGCAGGCGCTTGCTGCCGGCGAGCTTCTTGCGCAGCGCGCGCAGGCGGTCGAAGAGGGCGTCGTCGCGCTGGCCGGCCGGGCGCGGCTCGGCGCGGGCGCCGAACGACTTGCGCGTCGCGACCGCGGCGGGCATGGAGGCCGCGGCTTCCCTGACCAGATCGGAGGCGGAGCAGACGTCGCAGCTGACGCCGCAAGGCGCGAGCGTCTCGCCGAGCAGGCGGACGAGCTGCTGGTGGCGGCAGAGGCGCGCCTCGGCGAAGCGGAACATCTCGCGCACGCGGCGGCGGTGCCACTCGGCGAGCTGCGGATTGGGCGCGTCCGACGAGAAGCGGTCGTAGCTCATCACGTCCGCCCAGGAGTAGAACAGCACGCAGTCGCTGGGCGAGCCGTCGCGCCCGGCGCGGCCGACCTCTTGATAGTAGGCTTCGATGGAGCGCGGCATGTCCTTGTGGATGACGAAGCGGATGTCCGGCTTGTCGATGCCCATGCCGAAGGCGACGGTGGCGACGATGACGTCCGCCTCGTCCGCCTTGAAGGCGTCCTGCACGCGGGTGCGCTCCTCGGCCGTCATGCCGGCGTGGTACGCCTCGGCCTTCACGCCCTTGGACGACAGGAACGCCGCGGTGCTCTCCACGCTCTTGCGCGAGAGGCAATAGACGATGCCGCTCTGCCCCTGACGAGACCGCACGAGCGCCGCGATGGCGCCGTTGGTGTCCGTCACCGCGCCGGGGCGCGGCTGGCCGTCGCGACCGACCTTGAGGTAGCCGTGCAGCTTGAGGTTGGGGCGGAAAAAGGAGCCGCGGAACATCACCGGGTTACGCAAGGCCAGCTGGCTTGCGATGTCCTCGACGACCTCGTGGGTGGCGGTGGCGGTGAGGGCGAGGATGGGCACGCCGGCGAAGCGGTCCTTGAGCCCCGCCAAGTTGCGGTACGCCGGGCGGAAGTCGTGGCCCCAGTGGCTGATGCAGTGCGCCTCGTCGACGGCGATGAGGGAGAGCTTCACGCCCTCCAGCGCCCAGCCGACCGAGGCTTCGATGCCCTCGGGCGCGGCGTAGACGAGCTCGTACTCGCCGCGGCGCAGCGCGTCCACGCGCCGGCGCCGCTCCTCAGGCTCGACGCTGGAGTTGAGGAACGTCGCCTTCAGGCCGTTCTCCACCGCCGCGTCCACTTGATCCTTCATCAGCGCGATGAGCGGCGAGACGACGAGCGTGGTGCCGCCGAGCAGCCGCGCCGGGATCTGGTAGGTCAGAGACTTGCCCGCGCCGGTGGGCATCACGCCCACGCAATCGCGGCCGGCGCGCACGGCCTCGATGATCTCGAGCTGGCCGGGGCGGAAAGACTCGAAGCCGAAGACTTCCTTGAGCAGGTCGTGCGGCGTCGACGAGGCGAGCATGAGGGGGTCAGACATTATACGACGTCAGCGGTAGCCGCGGGCGGTGATCTCGACGCACAAGCTGCGGTAGAAGCCGAGGACGGAGAACACGTGCTCGTCGACGCGCACGTCGTAGAGGCCCTTGAGCTCCGGATGAGCCAGGCGCAGGCCGGTCAGCGCCTTGTCGTAGCCGCCGTTGCCGGCGGCGCCGCTGATCGTCGTCGCGCGCAGGCTGGCGGCGATCGGGACGGCGAGACCCCGCTGACAGCCGCGCGCGAACACCTCGCCGACGTCGACGGCGTCCTTCGGCTTGCCCGCCAGCGTGACGAGCGACAGCGGAGCGTTGACGTTGGCGAAGAGCAGGATGCCGCCCATGTTGAGCAGGCCGGGGCGCCCGGACCCGGCGCCTTCCGTCTGCGCCCGCGCGGACGTCGCGCCCGCGACGAGAAGAAGCAGCGCGGCGAGCGCCGTCCTCCTCACGGCTTGGCGGCGCGGCCGCTCAGGTGCGTGCAGCTGCGCGCGTAGAGGCCCAGCAGCACGCCGCTCGCCTGCACGTCCGTCTTCACGTCGTAGAGGAGCTTGCCCGGCTGGTCCTTGAGCGCGTCGCGCGCCGCCGCCGAGTAGCCACTGTCGCCCCAAGCCAC
>Ga0265338_10010034_pt1 | contig 11193 bp, 8 predicted proteins | sample 42126metaG_FD_193579 | JGI IMG/M metagenome (GOLD analysis project Ga0265338, IMG submission 193579) | Rhizosphere microbial communities from Carex aquatilis grown in University of Washington, Seatle, WA, United States - 4-21-26 metaG | ecosystem: Host-associated > Plants > Roots > Rhizosphere >... | reverse complement strand
GCGAGCGCGGTCATCGCCAGCCCGGCCACGACCACTTCGGCCGCGAACCTCAGGCTTGACTTCGCCTCGGCTGAACGTCCGGGCGAACCCGCAGACGGGTTGACCAAATCGCCCTCCACCCCGAAGCGCCCATGCCTAGATACAAAACGAAACCGGCGAGTTAACTTTTCCGGCCCGACGCCACCGCGGATGGAAGCTCAGCATGGAATTCCACTCGATCGCCTATGGGGTTGAGGGCCGGCGCGCCACCATCACGCTCAACCGGCCCGAGCGGATGAACGCCATCGACCGGCACATGCCGCGCGAGATCGCCGACGCGGTGGCGATGGCCAACGACGACAACGACGTGCACGTCATCGTGCTCACCGGCGCCGGCAAGGGCTTCTGCGGCGGCTACGACCTGGTGGAGTACGCCGAGCGACGGCCGAGCGGCCCGCGTCCGGAACCGCCGCGGCCCGGGCCGGCGCAGCGGGCCAACGGCCAGCCGATGCCGTGGGATCCGATGGCCGACTTCTACATGATGTACCAGAACACCAAGGATTTCATGTCTTTGTGGCGCTCCTACAAGCCCACCATCGCCCGGGTGCACGGGCCGGCGGTGGCCGGCGGCAGCGACATCGCGCTCTGCTGCGACCTGGTGGTGATGGCCGACGAGGCGCGCATCGGCTACCCGCCGGCCCGGGTCTGGGGCTGCCCCACCACGGCGATGTGGGTCTATCGGCTGGGCGCCGAGAAGGCCAAGCGCATGCTGTTCACCGGCGACCTGATCCACGGCCCCGAGGCCAAGGAACTGGGCCTGGTGCTGGACAGCGTGCCGCTGGCCGAGCTCGACGACCGCGTGGACGAAATCGCCGGCCGCATCGAGGGCGTGCCGCGCAACCAGCTGATGATGCAGAAGCTGATGATCAACCAGGCCTACGAGAACATGGGCATGGCCTCGACCCAGATGATGGCCACCTTCTTCGACGGGGTGACCCGCAACTCCGCCGAGGGGCTCTGGTTCAAGGAGCAGGCCGAGGCCGACGGCTTCAAGGAGGCGGTGCGCAAGCGCGACAGCGGCGAGCCCATCGCCGAAGGCTGGAGCCGCCCGTTCCGAGCGACGTTCGGGGGTTATCGGCCTTAGGCGCGGCCGCGCCCCACCACCCTCCGCCCGTCACCCCGGCCGCAGCTGCGCAGCAGCGGAGAGCTGGGGCCGGACCCTCCGGTTCCTAGACGATATCCAGCTCGGTTGCGGCGCTTCTGGCCCCGGGTCTACGCGCTTCGCGCTCCGCCCGGGGTGACGGAGAAAAGGCGCGCGGGGCGACGCCGCGCGAAGATGAACGCAAACAAACAAGCGTCTCAAGCCTGGTTCAGGCCGGGTGGAACAATGTTCGCGGCGTTCGAGGTCCTCAGGGGCCTTGGACGGAGCCGCCGGTTTCCTTCGGGCCGACAGACTCTCGAGCAAAACGATCGGTTCAGAGGAGAACTTGAGATGAAACGTATGATCCTGGCCGCCCTGGCGGCGTCTTTGCTGGCCGGCGGCGCCGCCTCGGCCGCGCCGTTCCACCCCACCGGCGGCCATGGCCCTGTGGCGCATGGCCCAGTGGCCGGCGGCCCCGCGTTCCGCGGTGGCGCGGCCTTCCGTGGCGGACCTGGACCCGTGGTGGTCCGCGGCGGCCCGGTGTTCCGCGGTGGCGCTGAATTCCGCGGCGGCCCGGTGCGCTTCGGCGGCGGCGGCTTCGAAGCCGCGGCTTACCGCCACTTCGGCTACGGCGAATTCTGGCCCCGCGCCTGGCTGTCGCCGGAATACTTCATCGCCGACTTCGCCGCCTACGACTTAGGCGCGCCGCCGGCGAACTACGAGTGGGTCCAGAATGGCCCCGACGCCCTGCTGGTCAATCTCTACACCGGCATGGTGGTGCAGGTGGTCCCCGGCGCCTTCGCCTAGAAGCTGCCGGATGCGAACCCCGCCAGCCCCCGGAACTCCGGTTCCGGGGGTTTTCGCGTGTCAGGCGGTAAGGTTCGCGCCCGCCGGCCGGGCCTTGCGCCACATCGGCCACAGCTTGGGGCCGTCGGGCAGCTGGATCTCGCCGGTCACCTCGAAGCCGAAGCTCTGGTAGATCGGGATGTTCACTTCCTTGCTGCTCTCAAGGTAGGCGGGCATGCCGGCCGCGTCGGCGGCGGCGAGCTGGCGGCGGATCACCACGCCACCGTAGCCCTTGCCCTGCTTCGCCGGATCGGTGCCGATAGCCTGCAGATAGTAATGCGGCTCGTGCGGGTGCTGTTTCTCGATGATGTCCATCACCCAGGTGACGTTGCGCGCGCCGGCGAAGCCGAAAATGCCGAGGAATTCCGCGCCGTTGACGATGTACTGCCACCAGGGGATCTCCCAGTCGCCGGGCGGCCGCCAGAGGGCGATGGCCTCGTAGCCGCCGGTGACATCGCAGCAGCCGTACGGCAGGCCGAGCTTGAACAGCAGCTTGAACAGCCTCGGCATCTTGGCGGGGCGCGAGGCTTCGTCCTTGAGCAGGAAGCACATCAAGGGATCGTCTGCGAAGGCGCGGGCCAGGGTCTGCGACGACGGATCGACGTCGGCGGCGGTGGCGGGCCGGGCGAGGACGTTGGATTCGCGAGCGGTGAGGGCGTCGGTCATGGCGCAGTTGTCGCGCATCAGGCCGCGCGCGCCAACGAAAACCGCGCGTTGACGCCCGCCGACGCCGCTGATCATTGTTCCCACTACGCTGGACGCCAGAGCCGGTGAAGGGGGACGCCATGTACACCGGAACCCAGGTCAAGGTGCGCCCGGATCAGGCCGCCTTCATCATGGCCAGCACCGGCGAGAGCGTGAGCTACGCCGAGCTGGAGGCGCGGGCCAACCGGCTGGCGCACTGGCTGCGCGCCCAGGGGCTGGCGCGGCTGGACCACTACTCGGTCTTCATGGAGAACCACCCGCGCTACATCGAGGCCTGCGCGGCGGGCGAGCGCTCGGGGCTCTACTACACCTGCATCAACTCCTACCTGGGCGCCGACGAGGTCGGGTACCTCTTGGACAACAGCCGCTCGCGGGTGCTGATCACCTCTGAGGCCAAGCTGGCGGTGGCCAAGGAGGCGCTGGCCTTCGCCCCCAACATCGAGCGCGTACTGGTGGTGGACGGACTGGGCGACGGCGACAAGCTCCTCAATCTCGACGCGGCGGTGGCCGCCATGCCTACCTCGCCGATCCCTGACGAGAGCCTCGGCACGGCGATGCTCTATTCGTCCGGCACCACCGGGCGGCCCAAGGGCATCCTGCGGCCGCTGCCGGAGGTGGCGCCCGAGGTCGGGTTGCCGCTGTTCAGCTTCCTGCACAATCTCTGGAAATACCGCGAGGGGATGACCTACCTCTCGCCGGCGCCGCTCTATCACTCCGCCCCGCAAGCGGCGGTGAACCTGACCCTGCGCGCCGGCGGCACCGCGGTGATCCTCGAGCACTTCGACCCGGAGGCCTATCTGGCCGCCGTCGAGCGCCATCGGGGGACCCACAGCCAGCTGGTGCCGACGATGTTCTCGCGCATGCTGAAGCTGCCCGAGGAGGTGCGCCGCCGCTACGATCTCTCCTCGCTGGAGATCGCCATCCACGCCGCCGCGCCCTGCCCGATCCCGGTGAAGCACCAGATGATCGAGTGGTGGGGGCCGATCATCCAGGAATACTACGGCGCCACCGAGGGCCTGGGCTTCACCGCCTGCGACACGCCTGAGTGGCTGGCCCACCCGGGCACGGTGGGCAAGGTGGCGCTGGGCGAGGTGCATATTCTGGACGAGGAAATGAACCCCGCGGCCAAGGGCGAGCCGGGCACCATATGGTTCAAGACCGCGACGCCGTTCGAGTACTTCCACGACGCCGACAAGACCCGCGAGGCGCGCTCGGACGACGGGACCATGAGCACGGTGGGCGACGTCGGCTACCTGGATGACGACGGCTTCCTGCACCTCACCGACCGGCGCACCTTCATGATCATCTCCGGCGGGGTGAACATCTATCCGCAGGAGTGCGAGAACCTCTTGATCACCCATCCGAAGGTGGCCGACGCGGCGGTGTTCGGCGTGCCCAACGACGACCTGGGCGAAGAGGTGAAGGCGGTGGTGCAGCCGATGCCGGGCGTCGCTGCCGGGCCGGAGCTGGAGGCCGAACTGATCGGCTTCTGCCGCGAGCGCCTGGCCCACATGAAGTGCCCGCGCACGGTGGATTTCAGCGCCGAGCTGCCGCGCCTGCCCACCGGCAAACTCTACAAGCGCCTGCTACGCGACGCCTACTGGGGCGAGCGCAAGACCCGGATCGTGTGAGGGTGCGAGACTTGCCGGCGCGCGCCACGAAATTCTGCCGGGGCCTGGCGCTGGCGACCGCCACAGCGGCGTCCTTGCTCGCGTCCGTCTCGCCGGTCGGCGCCGCCAAGCCCGCCACGCGCCAGTTCGGGGACTGGATCGCGACATGCGACAACACGTTGAGCTGTTCCGTGGTCGAGGCGAATTCCATTTTCGCTCCGTTCAGGCTGGAAATCACGCGAGAGGCCGGCGCCAGTCAGGGCCCGGTCCTGAAGCTGCAAGTGTCGGCGGCGCTCTGGCCAAGCGAATCCGCGAGGCAATTCACGGTATCCACGCCAGGAAGGCTGAAATCGTCGCTTACCTTCGTTGTGACGAACGCCGCTGGCTTCGCAATTAGTCCCCGAAATGGCGCGGCAGCGATACGTTTCATCCACACGCTGGCGGCGAGCCCCAGCGCCTTGCTGCCGGCTGGCCAGACGCTTCCCCAGAACACCGCAGATGCGGGGTTCAGCGTCAGCCTCGCCGGCCTGCGCAGGGCGTTGCGCTGGGTCGATGAACACCAGGGCCGCCAGGACGCATCGACCGCCCTGGCAGCGGTTGGTTCTCGCCGAGACTTCACTGTCGTGCGCCAGCTGCCCTGGATCCGTTCCGCCGCATCCGTCAGCCAATCCGACCTTCCTGCCACGCCTGCCCGGCTGCGGGCGAGCGTGGCGCAGGGTTGTGACCCCTTCCCTGAAGGCGCGAACGCCCTGGTCGCGCGCCTTAGCGCCCACATTTATCTCTGGGCCATCCCGTGCATGGACGGCGCCTACAACCGCGGCTATCGCGCCGTTCTGGCAGACGCTCGCGGCAGGGGAGTCCGAAGCGCCGGCATCGGGCTCGGCGAGCACCAAAAGAGTCTCGCCGGCCTCATATTCAATCCGGGTTTCGATGCCGCGCACATGACCCTAAAGTCGCGGGTCATGGACCGCGCGCTGGCCGACTGCGGCGAGTATGCCGCGTTCGTCTGGACTGGGCGCGCGTTCGAGGAAGCTTGGGACGCAGCCGCCGTCCCTTGCGAGGGCCTCGACATCAGCTGGTGGCCGACTCTCCGCCGCGCACGACTGATCGGCGCCCCCGCCAACTACCTCGCGACATTCTCAGGCACGGAACAGGCCTGGATGCCAGCAACGACCGCCGACCGATGACGGCGGAGCCCGACTCTATTCTTGCCGCCCGCGTCGCGGACCTGCTCGGCTGGGCGCCGACGGCGTGGCGGCGGGTGCATGGGGGCTACACGGCGGCGGCGCGGTATCGGGTGGTGCGTGGCGCCGACAGCGCCTTCGTGAAGATCGCCACGACGCGGGTGACGGCCCGGATGCTGCGCGCCGAACTGGTGGCCTATCCGGCGATCCAGGGACCGTTCCTTCCACGCTTCATCGGCGGCGACGACCATCCGGACCAGCCGCTGTTGGTCATCGAGGACCTGAGCGCCGCGGCGTGGCCGCCGCCCTGGACCGACACCCGCGTCGCCGATGCGCTGGCGGCGATGCGCGCGATGCACTTGACGACGGCCGCGATCCCGACCTTCGCCGAAGTCGGCGGCCGTCTGGAGCACGGCTGGCGGGATGTCGCCAAGGATCCGGCGCCATTTCTGTCGCTGGGCATGGCGAGCGCCCCCTGGCTTGAGCGCGCGCTCCCGGCGCTGGTGGCGGCGGAGATCGCCTGCCAGACCGAGGGGACGGCGCTCACCCACTTCGACCTGCGCAGCGACAACATCTGCTTCGCGGAGCGCGGCGCGCTCTTCGTGGATTGGGCGGCGGCCTGCCGCGGCGACCCGGACCTCGACATCGGCGGCTGGCTGCCCAGCCTGGCCTACGAGGGCGGCCCGCCGCCGGAAGCGATCCTGCCGGATGCGCCGGAGGTGGCGGCGTGGGTCAGCGGCTACTTCGCGGCGCGGGCGGGGTTGCCGAACATCCCCGACGCCCCGTTCGTGCGGCGGGTGCAGCGGGAGCAGTTGACCACGGCGCTGCCGTGGGTCCAGCGGGCGCTGGGGTTGGGGGGATTGGGGTAGACTTGCGGCTGACGACGGCTACCCGAAGACCGACCAGAGGTCGACCTCACCGAATTGCCCGCCGGTCATCAGGCGTGCGCCATCCGGCGAAAAGCTGAGAGTCTGGACGGGACGCTTCAGGGCAAAAGTACGCACTACAGAGTGGTCGGAGGTTCTGAAGACGCGCGCGAAGCAGTTTTCAAACGGCGCGCCGAGCTCGTTCCGTCCCCCAGTTCCAACGGCCAACAGTTGGCCGTCCCGGGAGAGCGCCCCGCAGTTGGCCAACTTCACATCGGCGTGCTCCAGGGCGCTGAGCCAGAGGCCAGATTCCGCGTCCCAACAGCTGACTCCGTCAAATCCGAACGAGAACAGCCGCGTCCCGTCCGGTGAGTAGCAGATGTCATTTATCCAGCTGGTGCAGTCGAAGGCCGTCATTTCGTCACCCGACGCCAGGTCCCACTGCCGAATGGTGCTGTGGCCGCTGTGCCGTCCCACCTCAACCGAGTAGCTGATCCTGTCTTCCGGGCTCATTGAGCTCAGAAGGCTCCGCAGCCCGGCGACGAGGGCTTGATTGCCCTCCGCCACCAGCCGCGCCACGACCTGTTCGCCGCTCCAAGCCTCGACGCCTGGCGGTGCGGTTTCCCCTCTACGGTAGATTCTTGTTGAGACCTTGGTCGTACCCGGCGCGCCAGTTGCGTCGCCCGAATGGCTGCCTGAAACGACGAACCTTCCGTCCGGTGAATACGCTACCGAGTTGATGCCTTTGTCATAAATGCCGAACCGCCGAACCTCTGTACGAGTTTCCAAGCTCCAAAGCCTGAGCGACGAGCCATCAGACGGCCGTGCGATCGGCGCAGAGTTCACGCTGCCGCTGAGTAGGAATCGTCCATTGGGGGAAAACGCCAGCGCCCGAACGAAGAAAAGATCGTCGCCAAACTTCCCGACCTGACGCCCCTCCCGGTCCCACAGCCGAATGGCGTGGTCGTAGATCCATCCCTTGCCCTTTACGACGCCGCCGCCGCCAGTCGCGATGAGGCGACTATCCGGCGAATAGGCCACGCTGTAGATGGCAACCTCGTGACCGTGAAGTCGCTGCGCGACCCTGCCATCGGGTATGCGCCAGACGATCGCATCCGCGTCCAACCACTGGTGACTGTGGGCGCCGGTAACGGCCTCGGAACCGTCCGAAGAGAACGCGATTCCGCTTATTTCTCCACGGTGGCCGCGAAACACGCGCGGCTCGCTCACAGCCGCAGCGAGCTGCGGGTTGCTCGACGCGCCAAGCCGACGACTTTGGATTCGCATCCACCTAAGCGTCATCCAGAAGATTACGGCTAGGACCGCAAATGCGGCCGACAAGAGCAGAGGAAGAGACGCCGGCAGGCCGAGACCGCTGGGTTGCATGTCGCGATCCTGGCATGCACGCCGGAGGAGTGCCAGAAGCTGAGCTTCTTGGACTCACTGCTTACAACACCGCCACTTCACCACACCTTGCCTTCCGGCGGCTTGCCGGGGTGACGGGGTGGTTGGTGGTCAGGGCCTGGCCAGCTTCGCCAGCGCTTCGGGCAGTCCGGGGACGATATCGGCGCCTTCCGGGACCTGGATCGAGGAGCCTTCGAGGTCGGCGCCGATGGGTTCGGCGGCGCCGCCGAGGCATTTGGCCAGGAAGCCCTCGGCCACGGCGCTGAACGAGATGTTGTTGGGGCGGCGGGCGAAGCCGTGGCCTTCGTCTGGGTAGAGCACGTAGGTGACCGGGATGTGCTTGGCCTTCATCGCCTCCACCACCTGGTCGGACTCGCGCTGGTTCACGCGCGGGTCGTTGGCGCCCTGACCGATCAGCAGCGGCACCTCGATGCGGTCTATGTAGGTCAGCGGCGAGCGCTCCTTCAGCAGGGCGCGGCCTTCCTCCGTACGCGGATCGCCCATGCGCTGGGCGAACTGCTCGAACACCGCGGCCCAATAGGGCGGGATGGTCTCCAGCAAGGTGAACAGGTTGGACGGGCCGACGATATCGACGCCGCAACGGAACACCTTCGGGGTCATGGTGACGCCGGCCAGGGTGGCGTAGCCGCCGTAGGAGCCGCCCATGATCGCCACCATGTCGGAGGTGGAGACACCCTGGGCGATGACGTGATCCATCGCGTCGAGCAGATCGTCGTGCATCTTGCGGCCCCACTCGAGGTTGCCGGCGGCGATGAAGGCTTTGCCGAAGCCGGTGGAGCCCCGGTAGTTCACCGACAGCACCGCGTAGCCGCGATTGGCCAGCCACTGGTGGTAGGGGTGGTAGCCAAATCCGTCCCGCGCCCACGGTCCTCCGTGCACGAACAACACCAGCGGCAACGGCTTGTCCGGCACACCGTCGCCATCCGGATCGGTCCCTGGCGGCAGGCTGAGGTAGCAGACCATGGTCAGGCCATCGCGGGTGGGGATCTCCAGCGCGTGCATCGGCGCCAGGGTCTGGCCCTCAAGGTCCGGCCAGGTGGAGAACAGGCGGGTGAGGGTCTTGGTCGGCCGCTCGTAGAGGTAGTTGACCGCCGGCGAGCCAGCCGTCTCGATACTGAGGGTCCAGTAGCGGTTGTCGTAGGAGTGGCTGAGGATCGACCACTGGCCGCCGGCCTGCGCGTCCAGATAGGCGATGTCGGCCTTGGCCGCGTCGCTCACCCCCACCCAGCGGCGCTTGAGATAGGTGACGCTGTAGAGCTCCATCTCGCCGGTGGTGGGATCGTCGATGGCGCTGCCGATGTCGGCCTGATCGTCCTCGGCGATGACCCGGGTCTGGCCGGTGGCGGCGTCGAGCAGGCTGATGGCGGCCTTGTCGCGCCCGCGGCTGTCCAGCAGGTAGATGCGGTGGGCGTCAATGGCCCAGGCCGGCGCGGTGGTGAGGTTGTCGTCGAGGCCCCAGCTGAGCAGGCTGGTGAGCTCGGCGCCCGGGCCGAAGCGGAACACCTCCGAGCCGCCGTCGGGCGTCGACTTGCTGGCCAGCACCAGGTTCAGGTCGGCGTCGGCGGTGACGCCGGCGTAGCCGCCGGTGTTGCGCCAGATCTCGGTGAGTTTGCCGGTGGCCGGCTCCAGGCGCCAAACGTCATGGTACTGCTGATCGCGGTTGTTGAGCCCGATCAGGATGGCGTCCTTCACCTTGGCGCTGAGCCGGATGACTTGGACGCGGGTCTTCTCGAACGGGGTCAGGGCAGTGGTCTGGCCCTGCAGGTCGACAGCGTAGAGCAGGAAGTCCTCCGTGCCGCCCTTGTCCTGCGGGTAGAGGATGCGGGACGAATCCGGCGCCCAGAACAGCTGCAGGATCGGCCGGACCGTCTCCTCGCTGAGCGGCCGGGCCTGGTCGATGGCGCCGGTGGGCGCGACCCAGATGTTCAGCACCCCATCGACGGGGGCCAGGAAGGCGATGTGGCGGCCATCCGGACTGATGGTGGCGGAGGCTCGGCTCGGATTGCCGAAGAAGATCCTGCGCGCGATCTGCGTGGCGGCCGGACGGGCGACGGCGGGGGGCGTAGCGGCGGTGTTCATGGGGTGAGTTTCGCACACTCCTCACCCGTCGCGAAGACGACGGGGGAGGTGGCAGGCCGCGAAGCGGGCTGACGGAGGGCGTGCAAAGCGGCGGGCGGCAGCGCTGTGGCCTTGCGCCCCCTCCGTCACGCTTCGCGCGCCACCTCCCCCGTTTCGCTGCGCTGCTCGGGTGAGGAGATCTTACGGTTCGATGATCTCGAAGAAGAAGTCGAAGCGGTCGAGCCAGCCTAGCAGGGTGGCGAAGTTGGCCGGGGCGCCGTCCACCGACACCGAGCCGTCGGCGAGGGCGGCGTCGAGGGACTTGGCGCCGGTGACCAGCTGGACGAGCGTGGGGCGGTCGAGGGCCACGGCGGGCGCGTCAGGCGCAGCGCGGTCCTGGTGGTGGCGCAGGACCGCGTTTTCCACCTCCAGCAGGTAGCTCTCGGCGAGATCGGTGAAGCGGACGACGAGTTGCAGCTGCGCGGCGCCCACCTTGGGACCGTTGAGGCGGACACTGAGCGAGTCCAACAGCATGGCGCCCGGCAGGCGCGGCAGCTGGGCGAGGCCGGCCTGGCGGGGCTGCTCGGGCTTGGGCCGCCGCGAGCGCAGCTCCTGGGCGCCGGTGAGGTAGAAGGCGCGCCAGGGGCCGGACTCGGCCTGGTAGCCCATCTGCTCCAGGGCGTCGGCCTGCAGGTTGCGAGCGGCCTCATTGTCGGGATCGGCGAAGACGAGGTGGTTCACCAGTTCGGCCACCCAGCGATACTCGCCGGCCGCGAAGGCGGCGCGAGCCTTGGCCAGCAGGGCGTCGGCGCCGCCGGCGAGGTCGACGTAGCGCTGGCCGGCGTCCACCGGCGGCAGCGGGTGGAGGTTGGCGGGGTTGCCGTCGAACCAGCCGATGTAGCGCTGGTAGACCGCCTTGGCGTTGTGGTTGAGCGTGCCGTAGTAGCCGCGGGTATGCCACTCGGCGGCGAGGGTGGGCGGCAGCGCCAGCTCCTCGGCGATCTCCTTGGGCGTCAGGCCGTGGTTGGCCATGCGCAGCGTCTGGTCGTGGACGTATTTGTAGAGATCGCGCTGGGTTTTCAGGAACTTGAGCCCATCGGCCTTGCCCCAGCGCGGCCAGTGGTGGCTGGCGAAGAGCACGTCCGCATCGCCGGCGAAGAGGTCGATGGCCTCGTCGATGTAGAAGCTCCAGGCCTTGGCGTCGCGCACCTGGGCCCCGCGCGGGGTGTAGAGGTTGTGCAGGTTGCAGGTGCAGTTCTCGGCCATGCAGAGGGCGCGCAAGCCGGGGAAGTAGAAGTTCATCTCGGCCGGCGCTTCGGTGCCGGGCGTCACCTGGAACACCGCCTCGACGCCGTCGATGCTGAGCCGGGTGCCGGTGA
>Ga0265338_10010033_pt1 | contig 11194 bp, 10 predicted proteins | sample 42126metaG_FD_193579 | JGI IMG/M metagenome (GOLD analysis project Ga0265338, IMG submission 193579) | Rhizosphere microbial communities from Carex aquatilis grown in University of Washington, Seatle, WA, United States - 4-21-26 metaG | ecosystem: Host-associated > Plants > Roots > Rhizosphere... | reverse complement strand
TGATTGCCAGTCTTTTTTCTGAAGGCTCGTCGGCATATTCGGCAGGCACCGCGATTGGCGATCGATTAATCCGTTTTCGCGACACGCAGACGCAATTCAACGGGGCGTTTGCAACACTGGTTTCCGAGATACAGCTGCGCGCGGATTCTTTCAATACGGCGCCTGATTATCTAACCAGTGTGCAGCGCTTCTGCGAAAGGGCCCAGTCCGCATGGCATCAAATCCGCGAGTGGTGTTACTGGCAAAAAGTCAGAAATGAAGCGGAAAAGCTTGGGATGAAATCCGTTATTGAAAAACTCGAATCTGCAAGCGGTGACGCTTTGGATATTCCTGCCTTATTCGAGCGAAGCTTTCGACGTGCCATGTTCCTTGCCATCGTTGATAGTGAATCTGCTTTGCGCGACTTTTTTGGGCGTGAACACGACGAGCGCATAGACCGCTTTTGCGAGGTGGATGAGAAAATCGCAAGTTTGTCTCGCGATCTCATTCGTGCTCGATTAGCGAACGGCATACCGCGGGACCAGTTGCAGGATGAAGTGCCCAAAGCAGAAATCGGTCTCTTGCGCCGGGAGATTGCCAAGAAAACTCGGCATATTCCAGTGCGTCAGCTTTTGGCACGCATTCCGAATCTCTTGCCTCGCTTAAAGCCTTGCGTCCTTATGAGCCCCCTTTCTGTGGCTCAGTATCTGGAACCATCGCACGAAACTTTTGATGTAGTTATTTTTGATGAAGCTTCTCAAATTCCGGTTTGGGACGCCATCGGCGCCATCGCTCGCGGTAAGCAATTGATTGTCGTGGGTGATCCCAAACAGTTGCCGCCTACAAATTTCTTCAATAGTGTGGGTGACGACGAAGAGGACCTTGCGCCGGAGGAATTCAAAGACTTGGAAAGTATCCTCGACGAACTCATGACCCACGGCTTGCGTCACAAAAGATTGAAATGGCATTATCGCAGCCGTCACGAGGGATTGATCACATTCAGCAACCGTCAATATTACGAAAACGATCTCCTTACTTTTCCCTCCCCCGAAACGTCGGTGGGCGGTGTGAAGTTCAAGCATTTAGCCCATGCTCGCTATGATAAAGGAAAATCCCGCACGAATCGTGTTGAAGCCGAAGTCCTCGTAAAAGAGCTCGTTTCCCGGCTCCGCGATTCTGAAGCTCCCCGCCGCTCCTACGGCGTCGTGACCTTTAGCCTCGCCCAACAACAACTAATCGAAAACCTGCTCGATGAGGAACGCCGCAAATTCCCCGAAATCGAAAATCACTTTGGCGACGCGCCTCCGATCGAGGGAGAACCAGTCTTTGTGAAGAATCTCGAAAGTGTTCAAGGCGACGAACGCGATGTGATTTTCTTTTCTATTTGTTACGGAATCGATGAGGCGGGCCGCGTTTCGATGAATTTTGGCCCACTTAACCGCGATGGCGGCCATCGGCGGTTAAACGTCGCCATCACCCGGGCAAAATATGAAGTGATGGTTTTCAGTGGATTACGCGCTGACCAAATTGATCTTACCCGGACTCGGGCGCGCGGGGTGCGAGATTTAAAATATTTTCTCGATTATGCAGAACGTGGCCCAAAAGCCTTGGCGGCAGCGGTATCGTCACTCGGCGATGCTGAGCCTGATTCTGAGTTCGAGCAAATTGTCGCGGATCGCCTTCGGAAAGCTGGATACGAAGTTCACCATCAAGTTGGCTGCTCCGGCTATCGCATCGATTTGGGAATTTTGGATCCAACCAATCCCGGTCGCTACGTCTTGGGAATCGAGTGCGACGGTGCCACGTATCACCGTGCTGCAACGGCACGGGACCGCGACAAGCTTCGCCAAGTCATACTCGAAGGCTTAGGGTGGACACTGTATCGAATCTGGTCGACCGATTGGTGGCATGACAGTGAAAAAGAGATGCAGAAGTTGTTATTGTTTGTCAGCGAGTTGTTAAAAGATTACCCGTCTGAACAAAAAATGAATTCGGACTAAAGGCGATTGGTTGGCTCAATGGGAAAGCTACCAAAATGGAAATACGACCGCTCCAATGTCTTTTGGATAGAATCGCTAATTTTGACTTGGTGAATTTCCGCGAGCGACGATATGCTAGGATAGCCCCGCATCTGCTAAACGGGACAACTTTCGATCACTTCTTCGTAATTGTCACCAATCACCCACGGATAGGCGACCGTTATTTGTGAAAGGCCTTTTGCTTTCGCTTCCAAGCAAAGTCGGATGAAATCTGCGAATTTCTTTTCGTATTTTGAGGGGCTGTCCATTAACTTTTCAACTTGTGGAATCTCGTTATTTTTTCGACGCCTTGACTTTCGCCCAGCGTGCTTTTTGAGCAGCAGCAATTCTGGCTCGCGCAGCCGCGCTCATTTTGTGTTTTGGTTTTGCGGCCGTCGTCGAGACGGGGTGGGAGGAGCCCAAAATCCGATTCATTTCACCTTCCAATGACTGAATCTTTTCTTTAATTTCGGCGGCACGCCGCAACTCTAGTGCAGACAGATTGATAATTGAACTCATGCGCTGTCAATTAGGAGCTTTCGAATTTGAAAGTCAATAACCGGTTGTTAAGGTCGGAAAGTGTTAGCTTCTGCTGTGTCCAGCTTTTTGGGCCCATTGCGAATTGTAAACTCTCTTTCGGTTTTGTATTCCGTCATCGCTGTGGAAGAGAATGAAATCGCAATCGGCCGTGCTTGATGAATCCGTTGTTCACTGGATCGCGGAACAAGCTCCTGAACATCAAATTCAAATCTGGAATCATTTGCATACCCGTTTTCAAGTCGTGAGTCCCAGCATTTTGATCGAAGAGATCATCGTAAACGTAGCCGGACCGACCCCTCATGGGTCCCGCGACTCCAACTCTTGATCTGGCACTTCATTTAAAAAGGGGATCCACCCCACGGTCATTACCGCCCTCCCATATCGGGACTCCGATCCATATCATAAAGTGTCCATGGAAAATAAGGGAAGCTCAAACGCTGGTGAGCCCGGTCCACGTCCTAAGCGTGTCTTGGTGGTAAATGACGATTGCCACGTCTGCGGTCTCAACGCTGGGGCATTGATTGGCTCCGGTTATCTCCTCTCGCAATTCCAAAGGGCAATGGACTAATGAATCACTCTTTCCGCGCTCGACGATGAAAACCAATCCGTTGAAAAGTCTGACACCCAAACATTTCCCCTCTGTTTCGCTGTCCTCCGATTCGGTGCAGGTGGCGGAAGCAATTAAGGCATCCGAGCTTAGTTATCGCAGGCTGTTCGAAACGACAAATGACGGCATTCTGATTCTGGACGCTGCCACTGGACGTATCAACCATGTAAATCCTTTTCTAGTTAACCTCTTGGGCTTTCCCCGGGAGGAAATAATTGGCAAAACGGTAGCTGAATTAAGCCCTCTCCAGGACGTCGAGGAGAACCAGGTCATGTTGCAACGATTGCAAGCGGATGGATACGTCCGCTACGAAGATTTGCCGATGCAAACCAAGGATGGCCGTCACGTTGCGATGGAATTTGTCTGTAATGTGTATCAGGCCGGCCTGGCAAAAGTGATTCAATGCAACGTCCGTGACATCACCGAACGCAAGCGAGCAGAAATGGCAGTCATTAGGCTGGCCGCAATTGTGGCATCTTCTGACGATGCCATCATCGGGATAGATCTAGACGGCACCATCACGAGTTGGAATAACGGTGCGGAAAAGATCTTCGGCTATTCCGCCTGCGAGATGTCCGGAACTTCCATTATGCGCTTGGTCCCGGCCTCAAGGCACCACGAGGAAGAGCAGATTCTGAAAAAGATCAAGCGCGGCGAAAACATGGATCATTTTGAGACGGAACGCCAAAACAAGAAAGGAAAACTCATTAGCATATCGGTCACGGAGTCGCCGATTAAGAACCGTGCCGGCAAAATTATCGGTGCGTCAAAAGTGGCTCGTGACATCACCGAACGCATAGCAGCCGAAAAAACAATCCGCCTGTTGAATGTTAATTTGGAAAGGCGGGTCACCGAACGAACTGCGCAAATGAAGCTCGCTAACAAGGATCTGGAAGCGTTTAGCTACTCCATTTCACACGATTTGCGCGCGCCGCTACGCCATATCCTTAGTTATGTAAAGAGGCTGCAACAAGAGAAGGGGGAGTCTCTTTCAGAACAATGCGACGATTATCTGACGAAGATTTTCAAGTCGGCAAAATGGATGGAAAGGTTGATAGAAGACTTGTTGAACTTCTTTCGCCTCGGCGGCGCTGGAGTAGCCAAGAAAAAGGTTTCCCTCGACGACTTGGTGCGAGAAACATTAGACGATTTTCAAGCTGAGACAAAAGATCGCCATATCGCGTGGCAAATCCATTCACTGCCACCAGTAATGGCCGACCGTAGCTTGCTTAAAATGGCGCTGGTCAATTTGATTTCCAACGCGGTGAAATTCACCAGTGCTCGCGTGGAAGCCAAAATTGAAATCGGTTGTCTTCCCCGCAAAAGCGATGAAACCGTGATCTTCATTCGTGACAATGGCGCCGGGTTTGATCCGCAATACGGTGGCAAACTATTCGGCGTGTTTCAGAGGCTCCATAGCCAGAGTGAATTCGAGGGCACGGGTATAGGCCTGGCGAATGTCCAGCGCATCATCCAGCGACATGGCGGCAAAATCTGGGCGGAGGGCGCTGTCGATTCGGGAGCGACCTTTTATTTTTCAATCCCAAAACTAAGCGAACCCACGAATGGCCACTAAACGATTGACCTACAGAATATCCTTTTGATCGAAGACGATCCACAAGATGTAGAACTTCCTATGCCGCTCTGCGAAGGCGGCGGGCGAAGCTGCCGCCAACCGAGGACTTTTGCGTGGCGCGCGCAGAGGATTGGGCCACGCAATTTTCCGCCACAATCGGACTTCTTCAAGCGAATCAAGGACGAGCCGAGGGGGGAACCCCCGATAGAGACAACGCTCCACCATGGCCTATTGTTTTTATGCTTATGAAACACCATAAATTTTCCCCCGCCCACAACCCGGAACATGCCGGTGCCTCACCCGCGCACGCGGTTGAGAATGCAAACCAAAGCCAAACCGACTTTTCGCCTTCGCCGGAGGCCGTGGCTAGGAAGGCTTATTTCGCTTATGTGAATGAGGGGTCACGCCCCGGACATGAGGTGCAGCATTGGTTGGCGGCGGAAGCTGAATTAATCGCGGAACGCAATCTGACCCGTGCTCATGGATTTCACAACCAGACATAGATCATTTTTTACATCGACCCAAGACCATAAATTATTTCATGAAATCATCTGTAGCCCCTCTCCCGGAAAAACCGGCGATGTATGAAACCGAAAACGACATTTCGCCGGCAAATCGGTCGGAGCTAAACACCTTAATGAATCAGCGACTCGCATCGGCTGTGGATTTGCAGATGCAAATGAAACAGGCGCATTGGAATGTGAAAGGCCCAAGCTTCATCGCCCTGCATGAATTATTCGATCAGGTCGACGAAGCCGTGGAATCCTACGTGGACATGATTGCCGAACGCATTGTGCAACTGGGCGGCATCGCCGAAGGCACGGTGCGAGTTTCTGCCGCGCGCTCCCGACTGGCCGAGTATCCGCTTCAGATCGCGGACGGCACGGCTCATGTGGAAGCGGTAGCCCGTGCGCTTTCCACTTTTGGCCAGGAAGCTCGTTCGACAATTTATGAAGCGGATGAACTGGATGATGCGGACACGGCGGACCTATTCACTGAAATCTCGCGAGGAATAGATAAGTGGCTGTGGTTTGTCGAAGCTCATTCACAGGCCACAAAATAGAAAATCAACTTTCACCAGAATAATACTGTGAGCAAAACCACCAACAAAATCGTAACGACCCCACTCACTCCTGTTTTCGGCAAAACACCACACCGAACGCGGCCGATCCCCAAGGCTGCCGCTCCGAGTCCGAAATCAAAGAAGCGGGAAAACACTTTCTCCAAATCCCGCGACACGCGGGAGGATCGCGGCACGCGCGAAATGAAAAACTCGCGCAGTTCACAATCACTTCCGCATGGCCGGTAATTGTTAATCCATGAGTACAATTCCCGGGAACGAAAATGCGTTGAGCAAAAACGCCGTCCGCGTCACTACTACCTCAGCTTTGCATCCGGATTTGTTCGGCGCCGCTCCCGAGCCAATGGCAACCTCCACTCCGTCAGCGGGCCAGGAAATCTCGCAACCGCTTTACACCCTCATTGCCGAACAGCCATTTTTTAAGGGACTCAGCGTCCTTCAGCTTCAACTGCTCACCGCTTCAGCGTTAGAAATGAGATTTGTTGAGGGCCAGGAAATCTTTGCAGAGGGTAGTCCGGCCAACCGATTTTATCTCATCCTAGAAGGAAAGGTCATTCTCGCGTCGGAAGTGGCGGAGCGTGGCACAATTGCAATTCAGACTCTAGGGCCGGGGGATGATCTCGGCTGGTCTTGGATTTTCCCTCCCTACTATCTGCACATGAGTGCGCGCGCAGTGGAACCGACCCGAACGATATTTTTCTTCGGTGAACGTTTGCGGGAGCAGTGTGAAATGGATCACGAATTCGGCTATCAAATCATGAAACGGATCGCTCACGCGACGACCAAATGCCTCCATGCCACGCAACAGCGCCTGGCAAAATGCGCCGACACGAGCGAACACTCACACTGAAGATCGCGCGCGGGGGGCCAAAGGTCGCACGGACATTCCACCCCGACGAAAACCCATTGAATATGAAAAATAACAAACAAAAAAGTGATACAGAATTAAAGTCGGATGTGCTGGCCGAACTCAAATACGAGCCGAGCGTGAAGGTCACCGACATTGGTGTCCTCGTGAAAGACGGAGCAGTGACACTTAATGGTTTCGTGACCAGCTATGGCGAGAAATGGGATGCGGTGCGCGCGATTAAGCGGGTGGCTGGAGTAAACGCAATCGCCGACGACATCGAAGTCAAACTGCCGGGCTCACTACGTCGCACGGATGGGGACATTGCGGCCTCCGCCGCCAATCAACTTGAATGGTCCACGACAATACCCAAGGGAACCGTCCAAGTGACAGTTCGCGAAGGTTGCATCGCTCTGGAAGGAGAGGTTGAGGGCTGGTATCAAAAAAATGCCGCCGAAACCGCGGTGCGCCTCGTCTCCGGAGTCAAAGCGGTGGCGAATTTAATCACCATCAAATCCAGAGCGGCAACCATGGAAGTCAAGGCGGGCATCAGAGCCGCCTTCGAACGCCACGCACTGTTGGATGCCGCGACTATTTATGTGGAGACATCGGGCGGCAAGGTGATTCTCAGCGGCAAAGTCCGCAGCTACGTCGAGCGAGAGGAAGCCGAACTGGCCGCCTGGGCCGCTTCGGGGGTGTTCGCGGTGGATAATCAACTCAAAGTGGAGTGGTCTTTCAGTTCAGCAGAATAATTGGAAAAAGAATAATATGATTAAATGTAACTCTGTCGTAGCCGTCTATCCCTCGCACGTGGCTGCCGAATCCGCGGTCAAGGAACTGCAACAATCCGGCTTCGACATGAAAAAACTTTCGATTGTCGGACGCGACTATCACACCGATGAACATGTGGTCGGCTACTACAATACAGGCGATCGCATGAAAGCGTGGGGAAAAACTGGCGCCTTCTGGGGCGGGTTGTGGGGATTCCTGGTAGGTTCGGCGTTCTTCTGGATTCCAGGTTTGGGACCACTTCTGGTGGCGGGCCCGTTGGTCAGTTGGATCGTTGGCGCACTGGAAGGCGCGGTGGTGGTCGGTGGCCTAAGCGCGATTGGAGCGGGCATTTATAGCCTGGGCGTTCCCAAGGACAGCATTCTGAAATACGAAACCGCACTCAAGACGGGCAAGTTTGTTTTGATTGCGCACGGCTCCTTCAGTGACACGACTCAGGCCAAAGGAATCCTCGATCATTCAAGAGCCGATACTTTAGAACACCATCACCACATGGATTTACTCTGCGAGTCGAACGCATAACCATTCTTCCGTTCAAACCAAGGTATTTTTATGCCGAAAACGTCAAGCCGGGAGATCCGCTTGGTCTCGCGACCGAAAGGGATTCCCACCGCCGCCAACTTTGTGTTGGCGGAAGCGGAATTGCCGTCGTTATCGGATCAGCAGGTGCTTGTTCGCAATCTTTACATGTCCGTCGATCCCTACATGCGCGGTCGCATGAACGAAGGGAAGTCTTACGTGCCCCCGTTCGAGCTGGATAAAGTTTTGGAGGGCGGTGCGGTTGGCGAAGTTGTCGAGTCGCGTGCCAAAGAATTCAAAGTCGGCGACGCCGTCACTTCCAACTTTGGCTGGCGCGAATACTTTATCGCTTCGCCGAAAGAGTTGCACCTGGTTAGCCGCGAGATTCAACCGCTTTCAGTTTATCTCGGCGTTCTGGGCATGACGGGCATGACCGCTTGGGCGGGCTTGAATCTGGTGGAGGTAAAAGCCGGCGACGTCATCTTTATATCGGGAGCCGCGGGCGCGGTCGGGAATGTGGCCGGACAACTTGCGAAATTGCGGGGGTGTCGGGTCATCGGCACCGCCGGAACAATGGGGAAGGTTCAGGTTCTCAAGGAAGAATGCGGATTTGATGTTGCCTTCGACTACAAGACTGGCTCGGTCCTTGAACAATTAAACCTGGAAGCGCCAGACGGAATTGATGTCTATTTTGATAATGTGGGAGGGAAAACACTCGAAGCGGCGTTATCGGCTATGCGGGTGCATGGCCGAATCATCTCCTGCGGCTTCATCACCGGTTACAACGCGGAGAAACCGAGCCCCGGGCCTTCAAATCTATCCAACATGATCACGAAGCGTTTGACGATGAGAGGGCTTTTAGTTCGCGATTGGCTCGATCGCCGGAACGAATTTGAAAAGGAAGTTGGTGAATATTTCCGAACCGGCAAATTGCGGAATCAAGAAACTGTCGTTAAAGGAATCGACCAGGCCGTGGGCGCATTTCTCGGTCTCTTCGAAGGGAAAAATGTGGGCAAGATGGTGGTCGAGTTGGCACTGTCCAGGTCCTACTCATGAGCAACAGGGTTCCCGAAGTCAAAAACGTTACCCGCAGCTTCAGCTCATTTACGACGGTCGACAAGGTCACCCGCGACGCGGTGTGGAAACTTTTTCTTGATCATCGGACCAACTACGGCCGAATCGAAGCCGAATCATCCATGAGTGCAATCAACGCCACGACTCTTCAGCCAAAACCGGAACATAGCTCTGCGCCGGCGCGACCTTGGTATTATCCTTCTGGTTTATGGCAGCGCAAGTCCACTGTCGTCGCGGCACTTTCCATTGTCGGCATCGTTTCGTATTTAGCCTTACTCTTTGGCTTCCAAGTGAATCGTGGCACTTGCCAGATTCCCTTGCTGGCCACGCTCGTTCTCGGCGGGCTACCGATGATTTATGACTTGCTGCACAAGCTGCGGAAGCTGGAATTCGGCTCGGATCTTCTGGGGGGAATTTCCATTATCACATCCGTTCTGCTGGGCGAATACCTGGCGGGCTCGATTATCGTGCTGATGCTTGCGGGCGGTCAGTCGTTGGAGAGTTATGCGCTCCGTAGCGCATCGTCCGTGCTGGCTGCGCTGGCAAAACGGATGCCCTCGGTAGCTCACCGCAAAAGCGGAACGGAAATGTTGGATGTGACGCTCGCGGAGATTGCCGTGAGTGACACGCTCGTAATCTATCCGCATGAGATCTGTCCCGCAGACGGTGTGGTGATTGAAGGTCGCGGCGTGATGGATGAATCCTACCTTACCGGCGAGCCATTCCAGATTACCAAGACCACCGGCTCGACCGTGATTTCTGGCGCAATCAATGGAGAATTCAGCCTCACCATCCGCACGACTCAGCGCGCTGCTGATTCACGCTACGCCAGGATAATGGAAGTAATGCGCGAGTCCGAGAGCAAGCGACCGCACCTCCAGCGTTTAGGCGACCAACTCGGCGCGATCTACACTCCCGTTGCTTTGTGCGTAGCCGTCGCCGCTTGGGTAATCAGCGGTGAACCCATCCGGTTCCTTGCCGTATTGGTCATCGCCACTCCTTGTCCGCTGCTGATTGCTATTCCCATCGCCATCATCGGGGCGATTTCCCTTTGCGCCCGCCGCGCGATCATCGTGAAAAATCCGGCTGTGCTGGAGCAAATCACCCGATGCCGCACCGCGATTTTCGATAAAACCGGGACCCTCACGTACGGAGAACCGAAGTTGACAGAACAACTCATGGGGGTGGGCTTCGAACAGCGAGACGTGCTCACCCTCGTAGCCGGTTTGGAACGCTACTCAAAACATCCTTTGGCACGGGCCATTCTCTCGGCGGCAAAGGAAGCGGGGATTCAGCTTCCGGAAGCCGAGGACGTTGGAGAGCGACCGGGCGAGGGATTGCGTGGAATAGTCGCCGGTCATCAATTGGAGATCACCAGTCGCAACAAATTGATGGCGGAAAAAGTTGATGGCGCTGACCAACTCGCGCCCCTCGCCGGCGGACTCGAATGCGTGGTAGTGATTGATCATCGTTATGCAGCAGCCTTGCGCTTTCGAGATGCGCCGCGCGCGGAGAGCCGTTCCTTCATACACCATTTAGGCCCGAAGCATCACTTTGCACGTGTAATGATCGTGTCGGGTGATCGTGAGTCGGAAGTGCGTTATCTCGCCGAACAAGTGGGCATCACGGAAATTTACGCGCAACAAAGCCCCGAACAAAAGCTCTCACTTGTCCGCGCCGAAACTGCAAAAACCAAAACACTCTACGTTGGCGATGGCATCAATGACGCTCCCGCGATGATGGCTGCCACGGTCGGCATGGCGATTGGGCAAAATAGTAACGTAACCGCCGAAGCAGCAGGCGTTGTTGTGATGGACAATTCCCTCAAGAAAGTGGACGAGTTCATGCACATCAGCCGCCGGATGCGGATCATCGCGTTGCAAAGCGCGGTGGGCGGCATGGCGTTGAGCGTCATCGGCATGATCTTTGCGGCCACCGGCCATCTGAGTCCGGTGATCGGCGCGATCACCCAGGAAGTCGTTGACGTTCTCGCCGTGCTAAACGCCTTGCGCGCCGCTTTTCCGCCCAAAGCGATTTCGGACTTATGACGGCGCTACGCACTGTGCGCCTGTGACTGAATCGATACGACGGTCAGCCGAATTCCACACCTGGCCGACTCGGGTGCGGAGAAGGCGAGAAAGCATCATGTCAAGAAAGGTCTGCG
>Ga0265338_10010031_pt1 | contig 11194 bp, 12 predicted proteins | sample 42126metaG_FD_193579 | JGI IMG/M metagenome (GOLD analysis project Ga0265338, IMG submission 193579) | Rhizosphere microbial communities from Carex aquatilis grown in University of Washington, Seatle, WA, United States - 4-21-26 metaG | ecosystem: Host-associated > Plants > Roots > Rhizosphere... | reverse complement strand
CGGCTAGCGGCTGCATTCAGGCCTAGCCTGTAGTAGTACCCTTCCACCCGCTCTATCAGGCCCAGGGCGCCTGACATCGTGACCGGCCGCTTCTCTCGACCATCATCGATGTAAATGCCCGAGAGGGGACTGCTGGCATCTGCCGGGATAAGTCGGCGTTCACGCGCAGCCCAACCCGGACGCCAGCAGTCCCCTCGATTACCTCTAGAGCAGTAAGCGACCACTCGGTCGTTTTTTGTTTTTGCGGTCGCTTAGCGTGCTGTTTTGTTTCAATTCTGAGGTGCTCCAGCTGGTAGGTACGGAGTTGAACCGCTGGCGCTAAAATGGGTCTATGCAACTATTTTTCTCAAGATCTATGCTTGGAGATCTTCCGGTGATAACCTCGGATTCCGTACTAACTGGTTGTAGCGACGGAATTGTTTTGCGCCAAGCTCGTGCATATGCTCATATGCTGCTTCATCCATGGGATTGTCTTGATCAAACAGGATGACCATCGTGGTTTTTAGACGTCAAGCCTTTACCGTACTTCCTCCCAGATTTTGGCAGTTATACCGTGCTGTTTGAGCTGTTGGGCGGTCGTAAAGCGGATATGCGGCTTGTCCTGATCTTCGTCATCCCACTCGTTATCGATGAGGGTTTTGACGCGCCGCTTGGCGTAAATAAGATCGGTTAAGTTGGCACACACAAGCAGGATGATTGGCGGTGGATCATTTTCTCCACTCTCCCATTCATCATCTGAAAGATAGGTCAGATATTGTTTCAAACGGTACTTTAAGCGGTAGCGCGGTAGCGTGGCATCAAAGACCTCGAGTAGGTAGTTGGTGATGATTCTGCTGTTTTTGGTGTCATGCTCCTTTACCACGCATAAATGTGGCATTATCGTCTCGCTTTCGGCCAGGAAGTGGAAACTGTGGTGCGGGTGGATATATTGGGCGTGCACTATGGGAACGTAGCGGGTGTCTGGAGTGGTCTCGGATTCCAAGAGAATGCAACAGTCAGCTATGAGCATTGAACGGTTTTTGAAGCCCTCAGAACGGCTGGACTCACGATAGCGTTTACGCAATTCCTGTAATGGGTAGGCGGGTACCTCCTCGCCATCTTTGGTAGCTGCCAATTGCAGCGAAAGCCACCGAATACCATTTAGGCCGAGGTAATAGATAGCCGGTTTAGTTTTTTCGAGGAAGTCTGTTGAGTAAATGCGCTCGATGTAGCCTTTGTCTTTCAGGTCTTTTAGCCAGGCGTTGATGCGCCGGTAATCCTTGTGATCCATCAAAGTTTGAATTTGAATGCGATTTAAAAAGCGATACCTATAGAGTAGTTTCAGGATGGTTTGTTGTCTTCCAGTTATTTTGGCTAGCATCATTGGGTTAGAGGATAGTCTGTGGGGTTAGGTAGTTAGGGAGCATAGGGGTAGTGGATGCTGTATGTATTGTTTATTGATTTGGTTGGTTGTTTTGGGTGTGTGTCATTATGCCAACCCCTCCTACCCGTTCTTCGTAGAGGGTAGGTGCTACGCATTATTGCATATTACGGTTTTGGTGCGAGCTAAAACTGTCCTAGCCGACTAGGACAATTGCGCGGCTATGATGTAATAAGAAAATCCGTGAGGTGAAGCGGGTGCGGTTGCTGACGGATGCGTTGGTGCGAACGGGTGAGATTGACCGGCGCGCCTGCCGGGCCGATTTTGAAGCGCGATTTACGCTTGAGCGGATGGTAGCTGGGCATGTGGAGGCTTATAGTAAGGTTGTAGCTGCTGGGGATATCCCGGCTGTCGATAGGTAAGGCCAATCGGTCTCAACCTGACGCTTTGACTTGCTGTCAAAATTTCGGGTTGAGGGAGCACAGCTGGATGCTGTGCCCCATGTGAGGCTAGGACTGGGTGGTGGCCCAGTCTGGGACCTCAACGCCGGATGCCACCAGCCAGAGCTCCGTCTCCACATCGGTGGGGACCCGGGCGATGGACACTAGGGCGAGTCCGGTGGCCTGGCCGGCCACCAGTTCGTCGAGGTTGTTTGCATGGTCGGAAACGATTGCGAACCCCCCGACGGTGAAGTCGACATTCGCATCGCCGTATTGGGCGACGAGCAGGTCGATGAACTTGTCGTACCTGTCGCACCTCAGCTGGAGTGCGACAACCCCGTCGCCGAGCTTTTGGGCCAGACGACTGGGGACGGAGGTGGTGTTTGTCATGTCATTAGACCTCTTTCAAAACCCCCACTCAGCACTTAAGCTGACAAGGTGAATACAAACCAAGAAACAAAAGTTCAACTATCCAAATATGAACAACTGGCCTCACTTAAAGATGGGGCCTTTCGTCGTTTAACGGGGGTAAAGCGAGAGACGTTTACTCATATGGTCGGTGTCCTCGACCAAGCCGACCGGACCAAAAAGGCCAAGGGCGGCCGAGTCTCCAAACTGGGTGTAGAGGACCGTTTGCTCATGGCCCTGGAATACTTACGAGAGTACCGGACCTACTTTCATATCGGTCAAAACTACGGGGTCAGTGAGAGTAATGCCTACAAGATCTGCCGGTGGGTAGAAGACACCCTCGTTAAGCACCCCAGCTTCGCGCTGCCCGGTCGCAAAGCATTACTGGGGAGTGACACCCAGTTTGAAGTCATTCTCCCCTACCCTTAATTGACAATAATATATATTTTGTGTTATAATAAACAGGTTGAATAGTGAAATGCAGAGCTTATGCTTGAACAACCCAAGACAGGTAACTGCGCGACACCACTCCCGGTTTAATGAACCATAATCTCCGGTGTGGGCTTTTGGCCTCATACACCCGAGGTCCAACCTGAAATATGATTGCACCTCGAGCCCAACCCGAGTGCTTGAACCTAGGTTCGAGACCTCAGGCTGGGTCCAAGCACCCAGCTGCAACCGTAAAAGGCTTGCAGAACACCTTCACAGCAGGACCTACGAGTGGGGCGCGGAGCCCCGAGAGGAGGTGGCCAGCAATGGCTACCATGACAACCAACCGGGCTGACCGCAACTTCGTCATGCGTACGCTGGTTCCCCGCCTCCTGCGGGAACTGCAGTCGTTCGAGGCGGAGGCGGACGCGCTGTTGAGCAGCCCGGCCTATAGTGGCATTACGGTGCTCTGCACCGGCCAGCCCTACACCAGCTTTACTGCCTGGCGCGAGGCGCTCGTCGCAGCGCTTGAGGCTTACGAGCCGGAGCTTACGCAGACCGGTTACGATAAGGCATGGGGGCGCTTGCGCTCCTGGGCTGAATCGTATGGGCAATGGTTCCAGGGATTCATGCATCGGATCTCCGGCCTGGAAGGGCCGGACCGGTACAGTGAAGCGCTGGCCACCATCCGCCGTCTGCCGGGCGAGGCGGACTCGCCGGCAATAGCTCTGCTCAGCGCCCTCCGGGGCGTTGACGACATGCCGGCAATCTTGGAGATGATCCACGATTACGCCACCAGTCAGGGTTACCTGGACTGGCGCGTAGCCACACCTGACAACCCGGACGACTTCTACTCGCGGCGTTACACTGCGGGCACCTATTACGACGGTCAGCCGGTCGGGCAGGTATGGGTGTTCGCGACGGGCGCTCCCGAATCGCGACTTGTCTGGCGAGTCTATGACGACCCGGACGGCCGGAGCTACAAGGGGATCCTGGCATCCCCATCGTGTGAAGGCTACCGGCCTGTCCGCGACCCCGAACGGGGTGGCTACGTGGTCGGCGAGCATCGGCTCGGGTGCGAGCGTCTCCCTCACCTCGACATCCGCGTTGATACCGTACAGGATATCAGTACCCCGTGCAGCAAAGAAGCATTCGCTGTTCTCTGCACGGCTGTAAGCCGCGTATGGTCGAAGTACGCGGACGGTCACCTGTCCGAGGCCGAAGCCTGGAACGACGCTGTCGTTCTGCCGGCCATCATGGTCGGCATCCGGGTTAACCGGAGTGACCTCCGTCGCGCACTTACGGCACGCGGATGGGTCTGTCGCGACCATGCCCGCGGGTACTGGTACTACGAAGGTTCTATCCAGGACTAAACGCCGCCGGGCGTCTCCCGGCAATTGGCCCGCGCACATCAGCGCGGGCCACCACCCCGAGTTTTTAAGATACCTCTTAACGATTCAGGATGGGGCTTCAGCATCAAATAAGGACACCCGTGGTTTGAGGGAAAATCGTTGGTCTTTTCGGCTGGAGCAGACTATAAAATCACGAGATCGGTTTTGATGCGAGGATGGGCTTCGTAGCCGATGAGCTCGAAATTTTCTTCCTTGAAGTCGTCGATCGAATTCACTTTGCCGACGATTTTTAGCTTGGGGAAGGGGTAGGGTTTGCGCACAAGTTGCTCTTTGGCGGCTTCAATGTGGTTCTTGTATAAGTGCGCGTTGCCGGCTGAAATGATCAGCTCGCGTGGTTCGGCGTCGACGAGGTGCGCCACCATGTGCAGTAGCAGTGCGTACTGGGCGATGTTGAACGGCGCGCCGAGAAAAACGTCCCACGAGCGCTGGTACAGGTGCAGGCGCAGTTTGTCTTTGGTGAGGTCAAATTGGAACATAGTGTGGCAGGGTGGCAGGCGCATTTCATCGAGCTCGCCGGCATTCCAGGCGCTGACGATGATGCCTTTGGAATCGGGATTGGTTTTGAGCTCATTAATGGCCCAGGCGAGCTGGTCGAATTCCGAGCCGTCGGGACGTTGCCAGTGCCGCCATTGCACGCCGTAGACACGGCCGAGATCGCTATCACCTTCGTGCAAAAAGCCGTCCCAATAGTGGATGTTGTGCTCGTGTAGATAGCCGACCTCGGAGCTGCCGGAAATGAACCAAAATAGCTCGTGCAGCAGCAGTTTGAACGGCATTTTTTTGGTGGTGAGTAGTGGCAGACCGGCACGCATGTCGAAGCGCACTTGCACGCCAAACAGGCTTTTTAGCCCGTGGATGCCGCGGCTGGGCTTGGAGCGGCCGTCTTTTATAATGTCGGCCATTAATTTCAGATATTGATACTCAGGATGCGTCGCCAAGTTCTTCGTCCCCTTCGCCTTCGAGCTCGTCGTCTTCATCGTCAGCGCGCGCGTCTACGCCCGAGATGCTGATTGCGGCTGGGCTGCTGTCTATGAGCGTTTCATCGATCCAGTCCTGCAATTCGCTGTTCATGGCGGCCGGTGAGACAAAGGTCACCATTGGAACTTCTTCTTCGGAGGTGGAGCGCACATCCTCGATGAGGTCGGTGATGTGTTCCGAGGTGGTGTAGCTCGTGATGGTGACGTATTCGGGCATGTCGTTGATCTCGCCCTTCCACAAAAACCGGGCCGGTGAGCTCAAAAACTGCCCGCCCGTGACCAGCCGTTTTTCGAGCAACGAGTTTAAAATGGTCTCGGCCTGCGCCTGGTTTTCGGCGCTGATCTTCACTTCATAATATTCGTGTTCTTCCACGCGGAGTTCACTCCCCTCTCATGTCGTTGCATATATTCTATCATTAAGACGCTAGTGGTCGGTTTAGAATTTTCGATTTGCGGCTATGTGGGCGTCAATATTTGAAAGACTTGGTTCGACTCCGAGCAGGAGTACCAATTAGGTTAGAACTGAAGTAACGGCTTTATGCGGCCGTTATTTTGATTTTAGGAAGTTTGGGTGTCAAGTTGAATTTGCTACTATTGATTCATGACTGATATTCAACTTGAACAAGCTCTTGATGTAGCCCGAACTGCCGCTTCGCGGGCTGGTCGTGATCTAATGCCTCATTTTAGTAATGTGGCGCATTCGAAACATGGCACTAATGCCGTTAGCGTTTTTGCCGAGCTTGATCGCAGGACGGAGAAGTTTCTTGAGGCTGAGTTGGGCAAATTTTCCTCCGAGATTGGGTTTATTGGCGAGGAGTTTGGTGTTTCGTCTGAGGCGGATACTACCTGGCTCGTGGACCCTATTGATGGTACCGGTCATTTCATTCGAGGACTCCCCTTTTGCCAGGTCATGATTGCTTTGGTCGAGAAAGGTCAAGTTGTGCTGTCCGTTATTCACAACATTGCGGATGATGAGACATATTGGGCTGTACGCGGAAAAGGTGCATTTTGCGAGGATAGGCGATTATCGGTGAGCGAACGCCCATTAAGCGATAGTATCTTAGCTTTCGAGACCCGCATGGATGATCCGAAAAACTACGCGACCTACTTGGCTTTGTCAGAGCGGGCTAATAGTATCAATTTCCTAACTAGTGGTTTTGAGTTTTGCATGATTGCAAGTGGCAAGCTGGATGGAAAAGTTGCATTAAAGCCTTATGGGAAGGACTGGGACTTTGCACCTGGTTCTCTCCTTGTAACAGAGGCCGGTGGCTTGGCGGCAAATATCGGCTCACGCGAATACAACTACACTAATCACGACTTTTTAATCGCTAATCGGATTGTGTTCCAAGAGTTAACCGAGGGAGATTCGGCAGTATTCCCAATAGAGGAGCAGAGCTAGATTCTCGAACGGCGGTTCTAACCTTTGTGACTGTGGTGTACCATTGAGCTTATGCTTATTTTTGGAGATATTGAGGGTTTTTATATCGGTTAATTCTTCGTAATATAAGAAGGCAATGAATCAAGCTGCATCAAGAAAAGACATTGATGAAGTCATCGACATACTTCATGTTTTTATGAAGCAGGTTGGTGATGAGTTTGCCGGAGTTAAGCAGCGGCTGGATGAGCAGGACAGGAAATATGATCGTCTCATCACTACAATCGACGGGTTTATCTCTCGAATCGATAAGTATGAAATTGAGCAGTTGGCTCGCGATAGGCAATTTTCTAGATTGCTTGATTGGGCTCGAAAGGTTTCTGAGAAGACCGGGGTTCCTTTAGATATCCCGTAGAGTGCTGAACCCCCTGCAATTATTTGAGCTTATGAGTTCGCAATGTGTCCGCTAAGGGGTATCATCCAGCTCATGCTTACTTTTTGCTTTCTTTAAGCCATTGCTTTGATTTTTGTTAGTTTGAGCTCGAGAAGGTCAAGGGGTTTGATATTCGAAACTTGGGGTTCTGGGGCACTGCATTGGTTGTTATTTAATCCGAATCGTCATATAAAGCCTATGTCGTTGAGTAATTTCGCTCGATGACTGAAATCTTCGCAGAGGAGCTGGTATGCCTGCCGCAAGAGATCGTACTCCGATTCGCCAGACGGCCCTCGTAAGTGCTCTTGCCGGTGCGACTATTATATCGGTTGGGTTGGCATTCACCGTGTGCGCTACTAATGCGTCTGCCGCGTCCAAGCCTTCAGTATCGCAAGCATCTCGCGCCAATCCATATGCCTTCGGGTTCGGCACTTGGTATGTGGCGACGCGACGGAATGTCCCGTCTAATTGGGGTGATGCCAAATGGTGGTATCACAATGCTCAGATCTCCGGCTTCAAGGTCGGATCCGTACCAGTCCCGGGCTCCATTGCCTGGACCGGCGGCGGTTTCTACGGTCAAGTCGCCTATGTCGAAAGGGTCTCTGCAGATGGCAGCTTGGTCACCATCTCCGAGATGGACTATGATGGTGCGTGGGACAGGGTAACTGATCGGACCGTGATCGCAAGCTCGCTTCTCTACATTTACTAGAGGGGAGTTAGGCGGCACAAGTACCTCGACCGGGAAACTGGTCGAGGTACTTGTCTTGATTATGGTTAGTATTTTGATTGCTTTGCACTTTGTATTGCGGTTCGAATATCTGACACAGTGGCGTAGCATTGAACTTATGCTCATAACCATCCATGCGGGTTGTTTTTGCGTTCTTAGGTAGGGTATTTATAATTTTGGTCTATGACGCAGCCAAGTTCCAAACGATATTATGCTGGTAATCTTCGTATACGTGCTTATCCACCCTGGGACCCCGAATGCTACTGTTTCGGAGACATCAGCCGATACATGCGGAATCATTGTCACAAGTCCTTGTGACCCTGCCGCAAAGAAGCTTGCAGGCTAGATTGTTTGGGGATCATTTAAACTTGTCCGGTTATATTCAACAGCGTCTTGACGTTATGACGTTGTTGAAGTAAGATAAAGTCAAACGAAGGAGAGCAGTATGGCTACCTTAACTGAACGGACAACGGTGTATTTAAACCCTTACGTCAAAAAGTTTTTACAGCATGAGGCTGTTGAGCAAGGCAAATCGATCTCAGAGCTGATCAATGACCAACTGGCTGAGCTTCTTGAAGATGCGGAAGATGCGGCGGCTATTAATGAGCGCAAGGCCGAGCCACTTTTGGCATGGGAAAAGGTTAAATCAGACTTGGTGCGAGAGGGACTCCTTTAACGGATGCTTTACCTGGTAACCTTCCGAGCGAGCGCCGTTAAGGAACTTCGGAAGTTGCCTCCTGCTGCTCGGCAGCAGGTTTCGGAAGTGATTGACTGCCTAGCACACGATCCTAGACCACATGGTGTAAAGAAGATGGTAGGAGTCGATGCGTGGCGGATCAGAGTTGGCGACTATCGGGTTATATATTCAATTGTTGATGAGCAGCTAGTGGTTGAGATTATCAAGCTTGGCAATCGGCGGGAGATTTATCGGTAGGGGTTGATGCTCGAACCACAGTTCAAACGTCTGTGACCGTGCTGCACCGGATTATTACCGTTGGTAGCGCACATGCTTGATTAGTTTTTGCAGCGGCTTGGAAGAGATTTTCGACGACAGTTAGATTTTACGCGGGGCGGCGGACGGTTTTGCCGGATTGTTCGAGTAGTTTTATGGCGTAATCGTCGCCGTGGTCGCGCGAGTAGACGATTTCGGTGATGGGGGTTCGGCAGATCATGCGAGCGCAGGGTGGGCAGTGCATGACGTTGCAGAACAGGGTGGTGCCGGACAGGTCGAGGCCGGTTGATTGGGCGTGGAGCAGGAGCTCGATTTCGTAGTGGTTGGTATCGTAGAAGTTGAGGTCGTTCATGGGTGAAAATTGGCGCTCGCGTGAGGCGCCGTGGTGCCAGGAGTAGGTAAGGTAGGGCACATTGCGGTTGAAGGTGGTGGCGAGCGCATGGTAGCCACTCCCCTCTTTTTTGGCCAGGGCGCCGCCGGTTTGGAAGGTGGAGTAATCGAAGGATTGTTTGGCAGCGGCGTAGGCGAGCTGCATCATTTGGGCGTCGGATTGGGGGTTTGAGGGGAGCTGGGGGGTGGGTTGTTCGTGGGATTGGGCGAAGGCTTTAGCCTCGGCCTCGTCAGTGAACGGCGAGACGAGCTCGTAAGGGAGGTGTTTTTGCGTAAGGATGTAATATTCTTTGCGCAGGTGGAAACTGAAGTACCAACTGGCGTTGATGAAGACGACTTTGGCGAGGTCGAGCTTTTCGAGGATGAATGGCAGGTCACGCTGGAAGTAGGCGAGGGTGGTGATGCTGTACTTGGGCTGGGAGGCGTTGACCTGGTCGATGATGGGTTGGATGGCAGCGGGTTCGAGCATTTTGAATTGCGGCTGCAAATCGAGCCCGAGCACGTACGGCTCTTTGGCCGCGCCGAAAATAAGGTTGCCCTTGGGCAGGTAGGTTTTGATGAGTTGCTTGATGCGGGCGGCCGATAGCTCACGAGGGGCGGCGACGAAGATGGCATTCAGCTCGTTGAGCGGTTTTTTGGAGGCAAAAGCCAGCTCGTTCCAGTCAAATTGCATCGGAATCCCCGGCGTATTTGTCGTCGTATTTGTTGATCAGATCTTTGATGAGTTTGCCCTGGGCTTTGTAGAGATTGGCGTTTTCGAGCGGTGTGTATTTGAGCTTGCGGTAATTCCAGGTGGACAGATCGGGTGCGTCGAAGGGGATTGAATGCAGATGCAGGTGGTCGGAAACGGTGCTCTGGGCGGTAATGCCGCCGTCGCGCAGGATGAATTGGATGCCCTTGATGCCGTGGACTTTGCGTATGAGTTTTTTGGCCAGATACATCATTTTGCGCATGGTATCCCATTCCTCGGGCGTCAGCTCCTTGACGCTGCGGACGTGGCGGCGCGGGATAATCATGAGGTTGCCGTCGATGTAGGCGTACAACGCGACCGTCATAACGACGCCGTTTTCTTCGTAGAAGACGTATTTGTCGCGCAGGTCGCAAAAAACGCATTTACCGACCGACTTCCAGATTTCACCGTAGTAACCGCTGGTGCGGGCATCGCGATAATACGTTTGCTTTTCTTGTTCCTCGGCAGAGGGATCCATTTATCGCTCCTTGAGCGGATCTTTGCGCAGTTCCATGAAATCTTTGAAGATGTCGCCGAGGTGGCCGCCAATGGCGCGCTGCACAATCTTGGTGGTGGAGATGGCAGTGGATTGGCGATCGATCATCTGGACCTCGCCGCCGTAGCTTTTGACCGTCTGATATTCCTTTGAACTTTGGTAGCTGTCGGTCCAGTCTTCTTTGACGGTGACGAATACGTCGGGGCGCAACAGGCCGAGAGATGGGGCGCAAGACGGTTCCGGGAGAATAGTTACAAAATGAACGGCGCGCAGGTAGGTAAGCATTTCGGCTCGAATTTTTTCATCGAGGATCGGTTTGTTGGGGCCTTTGACACGGCGGATGGCGTCGTTCGAGCTGACGCCGACAACCAGAATATCGCCTTCGGCGCGGGCTTTTTCGAGATAGCGGCATTGGCCGGCATGGATGAGGTCCCAGGAGCCGGCGGTAAAGACAATTTTTTTACCGTCCTCTTTGAGCTTGTTGTGGAGCTGCATGAGGTCGGACTGCGAGACAAGGCGCTTTTTCCAGGAGGATGCGGGTTTGGCTTCGGTCTTGCCGTCGGTTTTTGGGTCGGCCATAGATTCCACCTTATGTATAACCGTTCTATAATAGCGGTTTTGCTGGGCTGGTCGCAAATCTGGTTGGCGCGATAATACTGCGTTGCAGGAGGCGGTCGCGGGTGCGCACGAAATGCTCGTTTTGGCCGAGGGATTCGTAGGGGTTGTGACGCAGGAATTTGTAAAAATCATAGGTAAGAAAGAGGGTGACGAGGGGCTCGAGGAGGCTTGACGGTGGAATGACTCCCCCGCCTCGTTTGGCGTAGCCGGACTGCAGGAAATATTTGCGGATTTTCGCTTCCGGTTTGTATTTGCAGTCCACCAGCAGGAAGGCTAGGGTGCGGGCGAGGTCGAGGGCCGGGTGGCCAATGGCGGCTTTCTCGAAATCGATGATGCCGGTAACAGCAACGTCGCCGATTTGGAAGTGGCTGGAGGTGCCGAAGAGGATGTTGGAGCGGACGAAATCGAGGTGGAGGATGCGCTGATGCGGGAGATGGTCGGCAGCGT
>Ga0265338_10010030_pt1 | contig 11195 bp, 9 predicted proteins | sample 42126metaG_FD_193579 | JGI IMG/M metagenome (GOLD analysis project Ga0265338, IMG submission 193579) | Rhizosphere microbial communities from Carex aquatilis grown in University of Washington, Seatle, WA, United States - 4-21-26 metaG | ecosystem: Host-associated > Plants > Roots > Rhizosphere >... | reverse complement strand
GCGCCGTCGAGGGTGAATTCGTGCTCGTTCGATCGTGTGCCGTTGATATTGAATGCATCCAGACCGCCAGTACCCGATTGATGCAGGTCGGGAAGACCCGTTGTTCCGGGAATGAGCTTTAAGTAATCAAGTACATTTCGCCCGTTCATTGCGACGTCGTTCAACTGCTTGCTGCTGATCAGATCTGAGCGTTCTCCCGAGTTCGCCTGCAACTGTACCTGCCCTGCATCGGCGGTAACGGTCACGGAGTCCGTTGTCGCTCCAACGGCCAGCACCAGCTCGCCGGCACTGAGTTTGTCGGCGGCGCTTAGAACGAATCCCGAAGACTCCAGCTTCTTGAAGCCCTTTGCCTCGACCGTAATCGTGTAGGTTCCGGGATACAACCCGGGCGCCGTGAACTCACCGGAATCGGAGGTAGTGACAGTGCGGCTTAATCCATTGGACGGGTCGGAGATCGTCACCGTAGCGCCCTTGATCATGGCGCCGCTGGCATCTTTCACAGTCCCGGAGATGGTTCCGGAGGTGACTTGGGCGAACATTGGCACGCACACGAGGCATGCAATGACCGCGACCAGGATGGCGCGGCAGCCAATTCGAACGACACGGTTCAGAGGAAGGCAGGACATTGGCTTCTCCTTGGAAGGCAACTTCTGCTGCACGGGTTTGATAATTTTCAGCTCACTGGCTCTCACCCGTCTGTGATTTAAATCACAGCCTGGAGTGAAATAACCGCTTTAGTAAAGCACAAAAGCGGTTTAGTATTGTGGGCCGTCCGTCATTAGGCTCCCGGACCATGCCCGCTGTCAAGAGCTTTTCGGGGCATTTCGGGCCACGCCGCGGCGACAAGACTGGGGGCTGCTATTCTTGAACGTCCCATGACGAACGCCAGCAAAGGATCCCGGAAGGCTGCGGCCTCCAAACCGGTCAGCCTGCGCGCCTTGGCGGATTTCCTGAAGCTATCGCCGGCCACCGTTTCCGTGGTAATGAACAATTCGCCGGCGGCGGATGCGATTCCCGCTCACACCAAGGAGCGAATCCGGAAGGCAGCGCGTTCACTACATTACCGCCCGAATTTCTTCGCGCGCTCCTTAAGCCTGAAACGTGGATTTACCGTCGGTGTTCTCGTACCGGAAATCAGCGAAGGCTATGCGGCCTCAATCATGAGCGGCATCGAAGACGACCTTCTCCGGGAAGGTTATTTCTATTTTGTGGCAAGCCATCGCGGCCAGCCGGACCTGATTGCGGAATATCCCCACATGCTGATCGACCGTGCAGTCGAGGGAGTCATCCTGCTCAACACTCCGGTGATGGAAACGCTGTCGGTGCCCGCCGTATCGATTTCCGGCCACCAGCGCGTGCGCGGAGTAACGAACATAACGGTCGACCACAAGAAGGCTACTTTTGCGGCGTTGGAACACCTCACCAACTTCGGCCATACCCGGATCGCGTTCTTCAAGGGACACCCGGGCAGCGCAGATACGGAATATCGATGGAAAGGAATTGTCCAGGCCGCAGCGCAACTGGGAATTGAAATTCGCGCGGACCTTACCATCCAGCTGCAGAGAGACGTTCCGCATCCCGGTCCTTCAGTTCCAGAAGAAGGCTACGTTTATGCCCAGAAGTTGCTCGCGACTGGAAGAAAATTTACCGCCCTTTTCGCGTTCAATGACATTTCGGCCATTGGAGCGATGCGCGCGTTCCGCGACGCGGGACTGCAGGTACCGGAAGATGTTTCGGTCATCGGCTTCGACGACATTCAGGCGGCTTCCTACCTAATGCCGCGCCTTACCACCGTGCAGCAACCATTGCGGCAGATGGGAGAGCTCGCAGCCCGGCAGTTGCTGGAACGAATCTCGAATGGCAACGGCCGCGCTCCGCAAACGATCTCTCTGGAACCAAAGCTGGTCGTGCGGGAATCGACCGGCCCGGTGGCGTCGGCAAAACGGAGGTAAGTGTGAGTTCCGCTCCTCGCGCTCGGCTAGTGCCGCGTCGGTTCTTTCAGCACAGGCGCAGGCCTCTGGTAAACGCGAACGTAGTCGACGAGCATGTCGCGCGGAAACTCCGTCGAGGCATCGGGATTACCCGGCCAGTCGCCACCGACCGCCAGGTTCAGAATCAAGAAGTACGGCTTGTCGAAAACCCACTTCCAGTCCGGCTTGAGATCAGCGCGGGTCCGCTTCACATACATTTCCTTGTCCACAAAGAAAGCAACCGAGTCCGGATCCCATTCGACCGCGAAGACGTGGAAGTCGTCGGCGAAGCGCTGCTTGCCGGGCAGTGTATAAGGCGCCTCAATTCCCACCGAGCCGACGTACCCGGGCCCGTGGATCGAGCCATGCACGATACCGGGCTCTTTGCCTATGTTCTCCATGATGTCGATCTCGCCGCAGGCGGGCCAGCCAACCTTCTCGATGTCATCGCCCAGCATCCAAAACGCAGGCCACATGCCCTGGCCCGCAGGAATTTTGATGCGAGCCTCGAAGCGGCCATAAGTCTGAACAAATTTTCCCAGCGTCTTCATGCGCGCCGACGTGTAGTTTCTGGCGACGCCATCCGGGCCCGTGTATTTCTCCGCCCGGGCGCGGATCACGAGATTGCCATCCTGAAGAAACGCATTGTCGCTGCGGTCCGTGTAGTATTCGAGTTCCTGGTTGCCCCATCCTTCACCGCCAGTTTCGACAACCCACTTCGAACGATCCACGGAAGATCCATTGGGGCCGTTGAATTCATCGCTCCAGACAAGTTTCCAGCCATCATCATGAGAAGCCGGGGCAGGATTCTGGGCGCTGCAAGAAGCCGCGAGGGCGATCGCGAGTGCAGCAACAGACAACCACCGCTGCGTCGTCCGATGCGCGCCGATCGAGAGCGTTGATAGGGCACGAAAATATACGTAATCCATAAATGATTCGAACCTTATCACAAAGGAGCAACAACGCGATGTCCACGGAAACGACGAGACGCAAGTTCCTGACATCTTCGGCCTTGGGTTTGGTGGCGACAAGCGCTGCCGCAACGATACTGCGGGACGACGCGAATGCAGAAACGAAGCCACTCATGCCAGAGGCGAACGACGCAACTTCCCCCGCACCGAGTGGTGAAATCGTCCCATGGGTGACGAATGAGACGCAGCGTTTTTCCCGGCGAGACCCAATTCATTGGCAACCGTCGTCGTCCGCATCAGTCGAAGCAGGAATTGCCCTGAATGCGGACAAAAAATTCCAGGAGATCCTCGGCTTCGGCGCTGCCTTTACCGACGCCGCTTGCTTCACATTCAACCGTCTCGCGGCTCCACAACGAAAGCAGTTATTTCATGAGCTTTTCCATCCCTCGGAAATGGCGCTCAACGTCTGCCGCACCTGCATTGGCGCGAGCGACTACTCGACAAAAGCCTACAGCTATGACGAGGGAGAACCGGATCTCGAACTGAAGCGCTTCTCGATCGAACACGACCGCGAATACATCCTGCCCATGCTCGCGGAAGCACGGAAGGCGAATCCAGACTTGTTCCTCTTCTCGTCGCCCTGGAGTCCTCCGGGATGGATGAAGAGCGGAGGCTCCATGCTCGGCGGATCGATGCGGCGCCGTTACCTCAAGACCTACGCGCAATATCTGGTGAAATTTGTCCAGTCGTATGCGACTGCTGGCGTGCCGATTCAGGCCCTGACGGTGCAGAACGAAGTGGACACTGACCAGGACGCACGCATGCCAGCCTGCATCTGGCCGCAGGAATATGAAATCGAATTTGTTCGCGCTCTCGGTCCGGCTTTGGCAGAGAGCGGTCTGAAGACCAGAATCTGGATCCTCGATCACAACTACAACCTGTGGGGACGCGTGATTTGTGAACTCGACGACCCGGGCGTCCGGCAGTATTCCAACGCCGTGGCTTGGCACGGCTATGTTGGAGCGGCGGACATGATCAGCAAAGTGCATGAAGCGCATCCCGACGCCGAGATGTACTGGACCGAAGGCGGACCGGATTTCACAAATCCGGACTACCTGACCGACTGGGCAAAGTGGGGAGAGACATACACGTCAGCGCTGCGTAACTGGTGCCGTTCGATTACCGGATGGAATCTGGCGCTCGATGAGCGCGGACAACCGAACATCGGACCATTCAATTGCGGCGGCCTCGTTACCATCGATTCAAAGACAACCGAAATTACGCGAAGCGGACAGTATTGGGGCTTCGCTCACTTCTCACGAGCAGTCCGCCGGGGAGCTCGCCGCTTTGAATCCGAAAGCATCCTCCCAGGGGTAAGCCACGTTGCATGCGAGAATCCCGATGGAACAAGGGCCCTCGTGATCACAAACTCTGGCCCCGCACAAGGGGTAACTCTGCACATGGGGACGATGAAGGCAGATATCACTCTCGACAAAGACTCTCTCACAACGTTGGTCTGGTAGTGACACCTGGATCGGTGCCTTTATGTTTACTTGCAAAATGTATCCCCGTTTCATCGCGCTTTCGCTGGTCGCTTTTTCGGTGCTGAGCTTTGTCGCTTGTGGCGGTGGTGGCGGCGGGGGCAATCCATCGCAAGGCTTCGTGCCAACCGGCGTGAAGGCAACGGTAGTGGAGACGACTGGGGATCAATCCAGGCTGCTGGCGACACAAGCCGATGCTCCATTTGGTACAGGTGGTACCCAAAGCTCGCCAACGATCAACGTGAATCCGTCGACGCAATTTCAACCGATCGACGGCTTCGGAGCCTCGTTGACTGATTCCTCGGCATGGGTGATTTGGAACAACCTGGATGCATCGCAGCAGACTGCGTTGATGCAGAGTTTGTTTAGTCCCACAGCCGGCATTGGCCTTAGCCTGTTGCGCCAACCCATGGGCGCATCGGACTTCGCGGTGAACGGCAACTACAGCTATGACGACATGCCTGCTGGTCAGACGGATCCACAGCTGACGAACTTCTCCATTGCCCATGACGGGCCCTACATCATTCCTTTGCTGCAGCAGGCGCTCTCCATCAACCCTGCGGCGAAAGTAGTCGCCCTTCCCTGGAGTCCCCCCGCGTGGATGAAAACTGGCAACACGATGAACGGCGGCAACATGAACGTCGCCTACTCCCCTGCCCTCGCACAATATTTTGTTCTTTATCTCCAGGCCTATCAGAATGCCGGTGTTCCGATATATGCAATCTCAGTGCAAAACGAACCGCTGAATTCGACCGGGAATTATCCGAGCGAGTACCTGGCGGCGAGTGATGAATCCGATTTCATCGCCAACAATCTAGGACCGGCGCTCACTACGGCGGGACTGGGCAACGTGAAGATTCTGGGCTACGAACACAACTGGGACAACACGGATTACCCGGAGTCGATTCTTGCCAGTCCCGCCGCGACCTACGTAGCGGGCAGTTCGTTTCATTGCTACAACGGCGACGTCACGGCGCAATCGACGGTGGAGGCGGCATATCCCGACAAGGGCATCTGGTTCACGGAATGTTCAGGTACTGTGGGGTCGGGCTTCGCCGGGGACCTGGTGTGGAACTCGGAAAACCTTCTGATCGGCGCGACTCGCAACTGGGCGCGAGGCGTTTCTTTGTGGAATCTCGCACTCGATCAGAACTCAGGGCCTCAAAACGGCGGTTGCACGAATTGCCGCGGAGTCGTGACGATCAACACCGGCACTTCCCCCGCGACAGTCACGAACAACGTTGAATATTACGTGCTCGGACACTTGAGCAAGTTCATTGTTCCGGGAGCACACCGAATTGATTCCAACACGTTCGGAACGGGAGGACTGGAGGACGTGGCTTTCCGGAACCCCGACGGTACGGTTGTTCTATTTGTACTCAATGCCGCGAGTGCATCACAGAACTTCTCGGTGAACTGGAGCGATTCTTACTTTAACTACACGCTGCCGGGGCAATCGGTCGCGACCTTTACCTGGAAGTAGGCGGTCTACTTCGCCGCTCCGATGAGGATCTTCATCAAGTCCTTGGCCAGAGCGGATGAGTCACCACCATCAAGATTCATGAGAACGACCACGCCCGCGCGTCGTTCGGGCAAGATCAGGATCTTGGTGCTGGTTCCCTGCTGGCCTCCCGCGTGGCCGACATCGAGCACGCCGAGTTCCTTGCCTGTGCCCCAGCCCAATCCATAACCCGTTTCTTTTCCGTCGGGAGTCTTCTGCGAAGTCCACATCACGTCGCGGGTCGAACGCGTAACCACGCGCTCGTTCAACATCGCGGCTTCAAAATTTGCCATGTCAACTGCGGAGGAGAGCCAGCCTCCTCCGGGAATCTTGTAGCTGGAGTCGAGAAACTCGGAGTTCGTGATCGCGCCCGCTTCGTCTTTGCTGTAAAAACGCGTGCGATGTGGAATTACCGCAAAACGATCGTCCACGCGCGTGTGCGACATCCCAGCAGGAACAAATACGTTGTCGCGGACGAAGTCCACATATTTCTGGCCCGAAGCACCTTCAATCACACAACCGACCAGCGTGAATCCCTGGGTTGAATAATTGAACTTCGTGCCGGGTGCTGCTACCAGAGGATCGTTCTTGAAGAAGTTCAGTCCGCCCTCAATCGGATTGTCGAAGTGGCGGGTGTTATCGGTTTCCAGATCGTCCGCCCCGCTCTTGTAGTGGCGGATTCCGGCGAGATGCCCCAGGGTCTCGCGGGTCGTGATGGGGGTCTCTTTTACGGGGAACGCGGGACAATATTTCTGCACCGGCGCATCGAGATCAAGTTTGCCGCGCTGCCAGAGGAGCATCGCGGCCGTAGCCGTTATCGGCTTTGAAATCGAAGCCAGGCGGTAGAGAGTCTCCGCGTTTGCCGGGACCGAGTTCTCCAGATCGGCGGCGCCAAATCCGCCGGACCATTCATACTGTCCGTTCTCAACGATGGCCACCGAGACGCCGGGAACCCCGTTCGACACCATGAATTTCTTGACGGCGGACTCGATCTGGGATTTCTTCTCCGCTGACAACGTCGCCTGTTGGGCGAAACCCGCTGACCCGCCCAAACAAACCACCAGCAAAACGGACGCTACCAGCAACATTGCGAAAATAATTCGTCTGCGATGCATAGCGCCCTCGATTATAGGCAACCAAGGCTCGTCCGGATCGCTCAACTTTTGATCGTCCTGGTCTTTTCGTCCCACTGCACAGCCTGTTGGCGGAAATATGATTCGTTCGCCATGTGACACGCGAGAGCTGCGTGGTGACCGAACACGGCGTCTTGAACCACTGGCTTGCGCGATCGCACCGCCTGAAAGAATGTCCACAAATGGGGTTTCACATCATCGTAGTCGGGGCCTTTGAATGTAATCGTTTCCGGCATGGGTTCCTGGCCGAGTTTCGGATCGTTATCTTGGTGCCATTGCTTCTCATACGCGGCGCGCATTGCATGCGGGAACCCGCCGTCGTAATAGCTTGGGCCGGAATCCTTGCCCGTTTGCGGCGTGTAGCTAAGCCCGAATTCGGACATCTCGAGAATGCCCTTCGATCCCTGGAAACGATAAGTCTCCGGCATCTCGGTTCCAAGGCTGAGCCGCATGTAGACCGGAATCTGCCCGTATTGAAACAGGCTCGTGTGCACGTCCGGCATATTGCGGCCATCTTTCCAGCGCAAAATGCCGCCCATGGCCATCACTCGCTTTGGAGCCTCATTCCAGTTCAGGACAAACATCATGCCGCTCACCAGGTGCACAAGCAGATCTCCGGAAACACCGGTGCCGTATTCCTTCCAACATCGCCAGCGCGCAAAAATTTCCGGACTGAAGGCGCGTTTGGGTACGGTGCCCTGCCAGGTATCCCAGTCCAGGTTCTCCGGAGAAAGGTCGAAGGGCGGCGGATATTCCCATGCGCCCGTGGGATCATTCCGCCCGAGCCATCCTTCCACGAGCATCAAGTCTCCCAACATTCCTTGATCGACAATTTCCTTCGCCTTCTTGCAGATGAGCGAACTTGTGCGTTGAGCCCCAATCTGCACGATTCGGCCTGTGCGCTTGTACGCGTCCACCATTTCTGCGCCCTCGGCCGCAGTGTGAGACATGGGCTTTTCGCAGTAGATATCCTTGCCCGCCGAAACGGCATCCACAACGATCTGCTTGTGCCAGTGATCGGGGACTGCCGCGATGATGCAATCAATCTCCTTGTCAGCCAGCAGCTCTTGATACCGGCGGGTCACTGGAAGGTCCGTTTTGTTCGTAATCTCGCGCGCCAGAGTATGCCGTCCGTCATAGAGATCGCATGCTCGGACACACTCTATGCCGGGCAAATCAATTGCGGCCGCAAGCAATCCGCTCCCCTGCATGCCCACGCCGATAATTCCGAAACGAAGCCGGTCGCTCGCTGCGACCGTAGCCTGCGCGTACAGCGGTTCTGGATTTAGCAAAATCGTACTCGCGGCCAGTGTTGCTCCAGCCGCGGCAGCGCTGACTCCAAGAAACTCGCGACGTGAAAAATTCTTCTTCATGGGGCCTCCGGGCATCCAGGTTTTCAGAACAGTTTTCAGGCCGGCCCTAGTCTTTGGCCGGAGTAATCACGATGTTGCGATAAGCGACGTGCCCGTCTTCCGTACCTTGCAGATAGATCGGTCCCGGCTGTTCTTCGTGGCTATTGAGCGCGCCACCCGTTATGCCGGGAATTTCCTGTTGATTGATGATCGTGATTCCATTCTGCACAACGGTAAGAGTTCGTCCGACTAACGTTATGTCGTACGTTTGCCATTCGCCGGGCTTACGGGGCAACTCAGGAGAAGGCGCAATAAATCCGTAGACTCCACCCATGTGATGGCTCGGGGGTTCCTGAATGGAGTTGTCTTCAACCTGGACCTCGTAACGTCCGCGGAGATACACGCCGCTATTCGAGTTAGCCGCACAATTGAATTCGATATGGAGCTTGAAATCCTGGAACGTGCGCTCGTTGATGATCTCCGGGCCATGCCCCGGACTGACGAGAGTTCCATCCACAACCTTCCACGGATTGTCCGAGGATGGCTTGTCCATCTTCCATCCGCTCAGATCCTTCCCGTTAAATAGTTGGATTGGCTCTCCCCACTTGGGTGTCCTCGTAGGCTTTAAGGAAGGAGCGCGAGTGCCGGTCCACGTCCATGTTTTTCCATCGGGTCCATTCAGAGTTCCGCTCAGCTTCTCGCCGGCAAGTTTGCCTGCGAACACCAGGTCGCTCTTGCTGTCTTCCTCTTCTTTCGGGGAGACAAATGTCAGCCCGCTTTCTGATATGTCGACTTTCGGCAGAGGACGCGCGTTTCCCCACCGGCCCACGTATTGGGCGGCTAGTTTTCCATCTGTTTGTGTGATCTCCAACCACGATGGATACTCGCGATCGCCAGACTTCAGAGTCAAGTCCCAGCGACCCTCATACGGTTTGACTGCGGCTGCGGCGGTCTGATTCTGTTGCGAATAGATGGGAGTTGTCGTTAAGAGGGCTAGTCCGATTAGAAAAGCAAATTGACGAACCATGGCCTTAGGCATATTTCCCTTCGCGGATTAACGGTCTCAGTGACCGGATTCCGACGCCCACTTGTATGCCCGGTCAAGAACGTTGTCAAGTTCTGCGAACGAATTCTGTCAGGCTCTCCTCTGTTGCCGTGCCCAGCGGTCAGCCTGGGCTGTCAGAGTCAGCCGATAAAGAAAGGAGTTGGCTTTATGAACGAAAGGGTGGCCGGGCGAATTACTCGAGGTAAAAAAAGAGGCGCTCCATTGAGAAGCGCCCTGGAGGTTACACTAGGAGAGAGAGTTTCTGGGTCAATCACATTCAGCGAGTCGCTCTGCCTCGCTGCCTACACCAGCGACGTTACGACAGAGCCCATTCTGGTGTCGATCAGGTAGAACCTGTATTTCTAAAGCGCCCCGCTAGTTCCTTTCCGTGATCCCACGCATACCGATTTCACTGCACGGCAAACTTACCCACCACCGCCGACTTTTAACATTTCAATCAACGGCATTTTGCTGAAACTCCCGAGAATCGATGCCACCCGGCATTTGGCACAACTCGTGCTAAACGCAAACGAGTAAGCACTCGGAGGTGCATATGAAGCTTCTTGCTGGAATCAGATCTTTCGCACTCGCGGTTGCGGTCACTCTGTTGGCGATGCAGGCGTTCGCACAGGAGCCATCCAAACCAATGGCACCCGATAACCAAACTCAGCAGTCCCAACCACAGGATCAGTCGGCCGGAACACCGGTCAGTTCTCAGTCCGTTCAGACCTTTCAGGGCATGATCAGTCACTCCCAGGACGGTTACGTGCTTAAGGATTCGAGCGGCGTGAGTTATCAATTGGACGACCAAACCAAGGCCAAGGACTTCAACGGCCAGAACGTTAAGGTCACTGGAACTCTCGATGCTTCCACGCGCACCATCCGTGTAGCGTCGATTGCACCAGCATCGTAACTACTTACCGCGTACATCCAAAGTGAGTGTTAATCGGGGAGGCTGATGCCTCCCCTCTCTTATTTTGCATTGTCAGTCATCGAAAATCTTGGGTGCTTACTTCAAGCCCAGCAGCCCATTGAATTGCTGCAGCACTTGATAGCATTCGCACGTTACTTCTTCTAACAGCTTGCGGTTCAGAATCCTGACCGCACCGCGAGCATATTCGATGGTTCCCTTTCGCTGAAGAAGCGCGGCGGCAAGGCTGACGCTGGGCCTGTCCGTCCCCAGCATGGTCGCCAAGAATTCATGCGTAATCGCCAGGTAGCCGTTGTCAACACGATCCTGCATGATCAAGAGCCAGCGGGCGAGACGTTGCTCGATTCCGTGCAGCCGGTTACAGGCGGCAGACTGTGCGGCTTGCATGCCTTGAATGACGGCATGTCGGCTGGAAACTGCCTGCAAATAAGGGCTGGAGGCCAGAGCGGTTCGTATGGCATCGACACGAATCTTGAAACCGTCGCCTGCAATTTGAACGACTGCGCGATGCGGGTATCTGTTCAGTCCGACCAGAGCCGGCGTGCCCACCAGCCCCTCACTGCCGATGACTCCCACCTCAACCGTCTTCCCTTCACGCGTGACTACAACGATCGAGACCAGCCCCCGGTTTGGAAAATGCACAAACTCCAACTTCTCTCCCGGTTCGTGAAGGTTCAGGTGACTGGAAAGGTTCTGAAAGATCAGTTGGGACCTGAGAACTTGGAAATCCGCTTCTGGAAGGCCAAGGAGAATGCGATTGCCGATCGGCCTTCCTTCAAAGTTGGTTCGCTCACCCGGCAACAGCGCGATC
>Ga0265338_10010029_pt1 | contig 11196 bp, 12 predicted proteins | sample 42126metaG_FD_193579 | JGI IMG/M metagenome (GOLD analysis project Ga0265338, IMG submission 193579) | Rhizosphere microbial communities from Carex aquatilis grown in University of Washington, Seatle, WA, United States - 4-21-26 metaG | ecosystem: Host-associated > Plants > Roots > Rhizosphere... | reverse complement strand
CGACGGTCGGCGAAGGCCAGACCGATGGTCGCTATATGGACTTCGTGAGCCCCTTCACGCTCGCGCGCGTCTATGCCTCGGGCATCGACAACACCGAGCACGGCACCAACATCACCTTCTTCACCCCGAAAGTCGGCAACGACGATCACAAGGTGCAGCTGGGCTTGACCTATGAGCCGAACATGTATGACTACGGCTCGAACGTCATCAAGGATCGCGGCATCACCACGATCCCGCCCTTCAACAGCAACCTCACGAACGGCGCTTCTTCGCCGTATCGCGACGTGGTCAAGGGCGCGGTGCAATACACGGGCAACTGGCATCCGGTTAGCGTTGTCGCATCTGCTCAGCTCGAAATGGGCGGCGGTCATGCCAACGGCGGCGGCGTCATCCCGATGTTCTTCAACGCTCCGAACGATCAGTTCCATGACTTCACGTCGTGGGGCGTTGGCGCGCAGGCGACGTATATGGGCGTCACGCTCGGCGGTTCGTACGATGACATGGGCCACTACGGCACCGTCACCGGCCAAGGCAAAGACCAGCAGGTCTTCAGCTTCGGCGGCAAGTACGAGTTCGACAAGGTTTCAGTTGCGGCGAATTGGTTGAACGGCGAAATGTATGACAACATGCTCGCCAGCCAGCTTACTCTCGCGAACTCAAGCCAGAACTATGTGAGCGCGTTCAATGCGGAAAGCATCGGGGCGACCTACACCTGGTTCCCGGGCTTCACCACCAACGGCGACTTCGTGCTGTTCCAACAGGACGACCGCAGCCAGATCGATCACAACGACGGCTATGTCGCTTTAATCTCGCAGAAGATGACCTTCTAATCTGAAGGCAGTTTAAGAAATTTAAGGGCGGTGGCTCAAACCACCGCCCTTATTTTTTGTCCCTAGAACGCCTAGACTGGCTTGATGGGAGCCATAGCTGCCAATCTCGAAACTATCCGCAGCCGCATCTCAGCGGCCGCGCGCGCTGCCGGCAGAGAACCTGGCGCCGTGACGCTGATTGCCGTTTCCAAAACCAAGCCCGAAGCTGATATCCGCGCCGCCTATGCCGCAGGACAGAAGGTTTTTGGCGAAAACCGGGTGCAGGAAGCTAAAGCCAAATACGAGCCTCTGCGCACGGAATTTCCTGATCTCGAACTGCATCTGATAGGGCCCTTACAGACCAACAAGGCCGAAGAAGCCGTGCGTCTGTTCGATGTGATTGAGACGCTTGATCGCGAGAAACTGGCCGAGGCACTAGCCACAGCTATCGCCAAGTCAGGTTGCAAGCCCAGGCTTTATATCGAGGTCAATATCGGCTCAGAGCCGCAAAAAGCGGGCATCGCTCCTACCGCACTCAAAGGCTTCTTGCGCTTCTGCCGCGAAAAATGCGGCCTCGAAATATCGGGCTTGATGTGCATCCCGCCCCATACCGATCATCCGGACCCCCATTTCGCCCGCATGAAGGAATTGGCCGCGCATGTCGGCCTTCATGATCTCAGTATGGGCATGAGCGCCGATTTCGAGGCGGCGATACGTGCGGGCGCAACCCATGTGCGTGTGGGTTCGGCGATTTTCGGAGAACGCGGCTAGTTCGTTATATCGACCGTGCCGCCGGCGGCCTTGGCATTGAGGCCGGCTTCGATGCTGCGATATTGCTGCAGCGACCGTGCCATCATCTCGCGCTCAACGTCTCCGGCAAGCATAGGACTTTGCACTGATGGCGCGCGCCCTGGGATGTTGACTGTGCCACCGAGATTCGCCAACGCCGCGCTGGTGGCAGCCTCGGCACGGGCCGCTTGCGGCGCGGGCGTTACGGGCGTGGCGGGGGCGGCTTGAGGGGCTGTTGCGACCGAGGCCGGAGCTTCCTGCGGGATCGGCGGGAAAGCCCCGATCGGCATCGGATGCGGACCGTTCATGAGTTTGTTGGTGTAGATCGTGTGGCCCATCTTCATGCCGGGCGAGGCTGAGGAAAGGGCCATCGCCAGATCCTGCGCCTGTGTACCGGCGGGGCTGGCGGCAATGCCGGCATTCTGGCGCGTCACGTTCTTGAGTGGAAACCATTTTGTCTCGCCATGTCCCGGCAGCGGCTTGAGAGCGTTGGCGTCCTCGGCGCTGGCAAGCAGGGCTGCGGGCGCCGGCCCGGTTTGAGGAACGGAAGTCTGCGGCGTTACGGCTTTCGCCGCGGATTGAATCGCAGGTGCTGCACTTGCCAGAAGCGGAACCGGAGGGATGACCGGTGCGGCTGATACGATTTGCGCCGCCTTTTGATCAGCGGCGGCAAAAAATTTGTCGGAAGCCGCGACTTTCTCGGCAGTTGTCGAAGTGGTTGCGTCGGTCGATGCGATTTGCGTCGTGCCGCTTTTATCGCCGCCCGAACCGAACAGCGTGGCGACGATGAGCCCGCCGCTATCCTTGCCGGTTTCGGCTTCGAGCGCGGCATCCGCGACGGCACCCACACCGCCGAAAATAGCCGAAGCGCCGCCGAGCGCGGCGCCGTAAAGAATATCGCCCGCCACGCGCGCGGCCGGATTGATCTCGTCGCCGGTGACGGCGCGGTAGATCGAGCTTACCAGCGGTATATGCTGCAGCGGATTGACGGTATCGAGCAGGTCATGAAAACTGAAATCGACCGAGGCGACGTCGGCTGCGCTATGATCGAATTTGGTGTAGCGTCGGGCATCGACGCCGGAGGCATCTTCGGTTGAGGAGGCAAAATTATGCGCCGGCGCATAATCCGGCGCATCGAACGTTCCTGCCACGACCGGGCTGATTTCGAGCATAATTCTCCTCCGCGTCTATTAAGAGCAACTCCTGTGCCATAGATTATTTGTTTAAAATCAATGACTTGATAATGACCGATCCGATAGTGTAACGAGTTTTGTCGGCAGTTTTTGCCCCCGAAGCCCTGCGTCCTGCATTCCAGTTTTTGGGTGCTTGCGGCTATAACAGGGCATGCCTGAGCTTTATCTCATCGCTGCTGACGCCGCGCTGCGCACCGCGATCGCGGAGCAATTGAAACTTACGTCGCTCGGCGATTTTAATTTGCGCGAAAACATAAATTTGCCGACGGAGCCGGGCGAGGGTGCCTTCATCCTGTGCGACGCGGCGCTGATCGGGAGAAACACCGGGAAAATTTTTGGCGCCTGGGCCGGGGCTGAAAAAAAGATCAAGATTTTTATGCTAGGCGAAAACGGCGAAGAGAGCGAGCTCATCGCCGAATCTTTCCCCAAGCCCTTGCGTCTCGGCCACCTGATGGCGCGCCTGCAATTTCATGCTCAAGCGTCGCGCGCGAAGGGAGCGCCCCTCGCCTTCGGCCATTTTCGACTGGAGCCCGCCTTACGGCAGATCACCAACACCGAATCCGGTTTGGTTGTTCGCCTGACCGAAAAGGAAGCCGGCCTGCTCGAATATCTCGCGCGCAGCGATACGCCGATCGCGCGCGAGGAATTGTTGGCGATGATCTGGGGCTATGATGGCCGCATCGATACGCACACGCTGGAAACGCACATCTACCGCCTGCGCCGCAAGCTCGATCCTGTCGGAGAGACGGGCGCGCTGATCGTGGCTGAAGGCGGCGCTTACAGATTGGCAAGAGAATCCGCGGGGGCTGCATCATGAAAAGATTTCTGTCTATTTTTTTCGTATTTGCGCTTGCCGCCTGTTCGAGTTATGCGGACCCGACGCTGATCGGCACAGGCATGTCGAAAACCGCGCCCGATCCGCTGCCCTCGCGCTTCATCTCGATGGTTTATCCGGCCAGCGACGAAAAGCTCGACGTGGTTTATTTTCATAACGGCGGCTACGATCCCAAGGTGATGCATGCGATCGATCACCTGTTCCGCGATCATCGCGAAGGGGTTGTCGCGCCGATTGATCCTGAGCTGATCGATTTTCTCGTCGATATCCGCACGCGCCTCGGCCTGCCGCCGTCGGTGACATTTGAGATTCTAGACGGTTATCGTACACCCGAAAGCAACGCGTTTTTCTCAAAGCATAACGGCAATGTGGCGATCGAAAGCCTGCATGTGCGCGGCTGGGCGGTCGATTTCCGCATTCCGGGTGTGGACGGGCGGGCGATATGCGAGATCGCCAAGACCATGCAGCGCGGCGGCGTCGCCTTTTACCCCACCTCGAACCATGTCCATGTCGATCTCGGCAACATCCGCACATGGCATGAAAAGTAGTCTTAATTGGCGGTTTTTCGTGGCTTTAAGCCGCTAATCGCTAGACTCAGGGGCTATTTTGCTCTAGAGAAGCCGCTCCCGAAAGGGCCGGGCGATTAGCTCAGTTGGTAGAGCAGCTGACTCTTAATCAGCGGGTCGACAGTTCGAGCCTGTCATCGCCCACCATTCCCAATCTATCTGGCAATCCTACTGCACGGGCGCGGTGTTTGCCGGCGGAACACCGCTGGATGGCAACGTCCCAGCTGTCTTGCAGGGTGACTGATGAGCATGCTCGTGCTCATGCGGCGGTATATTGTTCGCTATGCGGCAGGCCTTCATTTGCTTATGCGCCGCCTTGCAAGCGGGACCGCACGGATCGCCGTTCTTGCAATTGGCAATCACGCTTTGATGTTCCGTTGCGCAAACCTGTTTGGCAGAAACTGTAGGAGTCGGGACCGTTTGTTGTGCTTGCGAAGGGCCGCCGACGGTCGCGGCGATGATCGTCAGGGCAAGAATATACCGAAGCTTCATGAGCAACCCCTCGTTTCAGATAGGACGTTGCATGATGGAACGAAAGCCGGCTGACGGTCAATTCAGAAAGAAGATCAATTCAGAGAACGACTTGACGCTTTTGGCCGTCCTGCACCGCGACGGCCGGTTGCGAAAGAATCCGGAAGATTTTTATTTAGCCGAGTTTGGCGGCTTCGTGATTTCTCAAGGTTGCTAACTGCCTTCTTGTGTTCGGGTCATACATAGTGGCAAAGCCGCGCACGAGGGCCGCCCCCAATCCCACCGCATGCAATCCGCTCGTGAAGGCAAGACCAGCTCCCAGTAAAGAGGGAATGGTCGCAGTGAGGCCTGTCCAGAGAGACAAAACCGCGAGAGCCCCTATTCCTGCCGTAGCCCCCAAAGCAGTAACAGCCGCTATGGCAAGGCACACTGGGATCATCGAGTCGGCCGCGCTGACGCGTGCCGTTTTCTTGTCTACTACGCCGGAATCGAGTGCCGCTCTGTAGTATTTCTGCGCGGCATAACCGGTCAAACCGGTTTGCGCGACTATTGCCGCAGCGCCAATACCGATGAAAAGCGCGGCAAAGCTTAGAGGGAAAAATGCCGCTGTTGCCGTGAATGCTACCGTCGCAAATTCAGCGAAAAGACATGCGCGATTGGCCCATTTTTCTGCTTCTTGGTAAGGTGTCAGTTCGATCATCTGAAATAATTCCGTGACAATAAAATTCCTGCTGCGGTGCCTAACCTAACAGAAGGACATTAGTTGCAAGACACGATTATTGGTTAATGCTGCGGGTGAAATTAACGATCGGCCCTTGTTGCATAAGCGAAAGCCAGCTGCGCGCTCGTTTTTCAGGATGCGCGTTTTTCGTAATGTCGGAAACTACGGCGACGCCGTCGGCACCGGCCTCCCTGAGCGCGGGGGCCTGTTCCAGTGCGATGCCGCCGATGGCGACCAGCGAAGCACTTAACATTTTGCGCCATTGCGCCAGCGCCTTGATGCCCTGCGGCGCGTAATTCATAGATTTCAGCGTGGTCGGGAAAATCGGACCGATGGCCATGTAAGAAGGGCGTAACGCAAGCGCTCGCGCGACTTCAGAATAGCAATGCGTGCTGATGCCGAGGCGCAATCCGCTTTTCTCGATTGCGCCGGTATCCGCGGCGGCGAGATCTTCCTGCCCGAGATGCACACCATAGGCTTTGTGCCTGATTGCCAATTGCCAGTGATCGTTGATGAAAAGACGGCAGTTATGTAGTCGGGCGAAATCTATGCTTTTACGGATTTCGTCATCGAGCGCAGTGCCCGCAAAGTTTTTGATGCGCAACTGCGCCGTCGTCACGCCGAGCGGCAACAACCGCTTGAGCCAATCGAAACTGTCCACGACCGGATAAAAGCCGAGCGGCTGCGGCCCGCAATCGGGGAAGGAGGGCCGCGCACGACCTGCGGCAGCGTTCGGCGTGAGCCATGGCATATCTTCGGGTGTGACCGGCCATTGCTCATGGGTGAGAAAGGGCATGCCTTGGCCGATCTGCTTTTGCAGGCCGAGGCATTTGTTGACGTAAGCTTTGGCGATCACGCCAGCGTCGGCCTCATGAAATCCCAACGCATAGGCGGCGGCCAGAGTGGAGGCAAAAGTGCAGCCGGTGCCACGCGCGGTCTGACCTTTACGTTTCGGCGAGGTCAGCCAGAATTTCTCGTGTGCGCCGCAATAAAAATCCTGCACGAAGCTGTGGTCGGAATCCCAACCTTTGATGATCACGGCTTTCGGTCCCGCTGCGCGCAATTCCGCCGCCGCTTGTTCGATGTCGCTATCGGAAGCGAGTTTGCGTCCGAGCAGCGTCTCGGCCTCATTGCGGTTTGGCGTCAGCAAATCGACGCGCTGGAACAACAGCTGTTTCATTGCCGCGACGGCTTCTACGTCGATAAGCGCCGTTCCGGATGACGAAACCAAAACCGGATCGCAGACCGTATAAATGCCAATTTTCTCCAACATTTCGGCCAAAATTTCGATGCCTTCGGCGTCGCCCAGCATGCCGATTTTGATCGCTTTCGGCGGCAGATCGGCTTTGAGCGCCTCGAGCTGTGCTTTCAGTAGCGCGGCGGGAACGGCGGCCGTCGCTCGAACCTCCTTGCTGTTCTGCGCCGTCAGCGCGGCGATGACGCTGCAACCATGAACGCCGAGAGCCTGAAAAGTTTTGAGATCGGCCTGAGTGCCTGCGCCGCCACAACTGTCCGAGCCCGCGATTGTCCAGACCACGGGCGGCGTTGCGGGTGGCTCCGGTAATAGGCTCATGCTTTTTTCCAGAAGGGCGTGCCGACGACCGGCGTACTTGGTTCGGCAAAGGGCCGCGGCGTAAGCAGGCCCGCCTCGAAACCTAACCTGCCGGCCTCGACGGCCTTCGAGAATGCTTCCGCCATCTTTGGCGGATCTTCAGCGAGCGCGACCGCTGAATTAAGCAAAACGGCGTCGAAACCCATCTCCATCGCCTGCACCGCATGGGAAGGAGTGCCAATACCGGCATCGAGGATTAGCGTCGCGCCGGGCAGGCGCGCGCGCAGCGTTCTAAGCGCCTGCGGATTGGAGAGACCTTGGCCGGAGCCGATCGGTGCGCCCCACGGCATCAGGATTTTGCAGCCTGCGGCCATCAAGCGCTCGGCCACGATTAAGTCTTCCGTCATATAGGGAAACACCTCGAAGCCTTGTGACATAAGGATTTTCGCGGCCTCAATGAGCGCGAAAGGATCGGGTTGCAGGGTATATTCGTCACCGATGGTCTCCAACTTTACCCAGTCGGTTTTGAAAATCTCGCGCGCCATCTGCGCCGTCGCCACCGCTTCCTCAACGCCGCGGCAATGTGCGGTATTGGGCAAGATCGTCACGTTCATCTGGCGCAGAAAATCCCAGAATTTCGAGCCGTCACCTGCCACCTGCCGCCTGAGGGATACCGTGACGATCTCGGCGTTGGATTTTTTGATCGCGTCTTTAAGACTCTCAGGCGAGGGGTAGCGCGCAGTGCCGAGTAGCAGTCGGCTTTTGAATTCACGTCCGGCAAGCGTCCACATCTTAGCCCCCCTGCATCGGCGAAAGAATTTCGATCTCGTCAAAATCCTTGATCGCTGTCGTACCCTGTTTGCTGCGCGGAATGCAGGCGCGGTTCAGGGCCACGGCGAAATAATCACCTTTGTAGCCGAGCACGGTTATGACTTCGGCCAATGTCGCCGCTGCGATTTCGCGAGTCTCGCCGTTGATAAGGATCTTCATGCCGCGATTCCTTTCGCGGCTTCAGCGGTTTCGAAGATCGAAGCGTAGACGGCATCTGATTTGCCGGTCTCAATCAAGCGGCAGGCGAGCTCGGCAAGCGCGGGCGCCAGCAGGTAGCCGTGCCGGTAAAGCCCGTTAATACGCAACAAACCGGCGCCATGATGAATGCGCGGCAGATTGTCGGGGAAGGCGGGGCGCAGGCCGGTCAGTGTCTCGATCACGCGCGCCTCGGCGAAGCCAGGGTGGAGCGCGAACGCAGCAGAGAGCAATTCGAGTGCCGAGCGCACCGAAATTGGGCTGCTATCCTCGGCTTCGATCGAGGTCGCGCCGACGACGTAGCGTTGATCGGGGCGTGGCACGACATAAAGCGGCCAACGCGGATGCAAAAGTCTGATCGGACGGTTGAGGCGCACATCTGGCGCGTGAAGATGAATGATCTCGCCGCGCACCGCGCGCAGACCGGGCATATCTGATGCGGCGCCGTAGCCACGGCAATCGAGAACGCAATCGAAGCGGAAATTTTCTCCTTGCGCACGGATTTCATGCGGCGCGATATTTTCGACGTTGCAACCGAGGCGCACATCTATTTTTTGCGCGCGCATAGCTTGCGGCGAGGACGCCATGAAGCCCCGCGGGTCAATCTGGCCCTCGCATGGGAAATAAAGTCCATTCTGAAAAGATTTATCGAGCGACGGCTCAAGTGCCGCGAGTTCTTCGCCGCCGATCTCGAAGAAAAATTTTTCGCCGCCGCGGGCGCGGATGTTGCGGGCGAAGCGCGGCATTTCGTCGCGGTCGCCGATATGAGCAACGACAAGACTGCCCTGCTGCTGAAAGAAAGTTTCGATACCGAAATTATCAAGAATGGTGGGCCATTCTCCGAGCGAGATCGCGCCGAGATCGGCGATAATTTTTTCTGCCGCATCCAACTCGCACCAGGGCGCCAGCATGCCCGCTGCCACGCTACTGCAACTCGCATTGCCCGCCTCATCGCCGCGCTCGAACAGCGTCACCTTCCAGTCGCGTGCCGAAGCTTTCAGCGCGCAGAGCCTGCCGATGACGCCGCCGCCCGCGATGCCGAGCGATAAACTCATTCGGCAGCCTCGGCTGTATCAATGACGACATCTTCGCTGATTTTCATCGAGCAATATTTTGGCCCGCACATCGAGCAGAAATGCGCATTCTTCGCGCCCTCAGCCGGAAGCTCCTCGTCGTGGAACTGTTTTGCCGTATCGGGATCGAGCGAGAGGTTGAACTGGTCTTCCCAACGGAACTCGAAGCGCGCCTGCGATAAAGCATCGTCGCGGTCCTGCGCCCCCGGATGACCCTTGGCGAGATCCGCGGCATGCGCCGCGATCTTGTAGGCGATGAGTCCCGCTTTCACGTCGTCGCGGTTGGGAAGCCCCAGATGCTCTTTCGGCGTCACATAGCAAAGCATGGCACAACCATACCAGCCGATCATGGCGGCGCCGATGGCGCTGGTAATGTGATCATATCCCGGCGCGATGTCGGTAGTCAGCGGCCCCAGCGTGTAGAATGGTGCCTCAGAGCAGTGTTTGAGCTGCTCAGTCATGTTCTCCTCAATCAGGTGCATCGGCACATGGCCGGGCCCCTCGATCATCACCTGAACATCGTGTTTCCAGGCGGTTTTGGTGAGTTCGCCGAGCGTTCTCAACTCGCCAAATTGCGCCTCATCATTAGCGTCCGCAATGCAACCGGGGCGCAGCCCGTCTCCCAGCGAGAAGGAAACGTCGTATTGTTTCATGATCTCGCAAATTTCCTCGAAATGCGTATAGAGGAAATTTTCCTTGCGGTGATGCAGGCACCATTTCGCCATCAAAGAACCGCCTCTGGAGACGATCTTGGTGACACGATTGAGTGCTAGCGGCACGAACTCGCGCAGTACCCCGGCATGGATGGTGAAATAATCGACGCCCTGTTCGGCCTGTTCGATCAATGTGTCGCGGTAAACATCCCACCCGAGCTTATCGATGCTGCCCTTGACCTTCTCGAAGGCCTGGTAGATTGGCACAGTGCCGATAGGAACAGGAGAGTTCCTGATAATCGCTTCGCGCGTGGCGTGGATATTTTCGCCAGTCGAAAGATCCATCACCGTGTCGCCGCCCCAGCGCACCGACCATAAAAGTTTTTCCACTTCCTCTTCGATGGAGGAGCTGATCGCCGAATTGCCGATATTGGCGTTGACCTTCACCAGAAAATTGCGGCCGATGATCATGGGCTCGCTTTCGGGATGGTTGATGTTGTTGGGGATGATGGCGCGGCCCTCGGCGACCTCTTCGCGCACGAACTCGGGTGTGATCTCTGCGGGGATTTTCGAGGATTTGTGGCCGTTGCCGGGTCTGGCATCGGGTTTGCGACGCAGATTCTCGCGAATGGCGATGAATTCCATTTCTGGCGTGATAAGGCCCGCGCGGGCATAGGCAAGCTGCGTCGGTACTTTGCCGGGTTTGGCGCAAAGGGCACCGGAAGGCGTCTGTTCGACATCACCACGGGAGAGAATCCAGCTCTGCCGCAGTTTCGGTAAGCCTTCCTCGACTTGAACATGGATTTTGGGATCGGTGTAAGCGCCCGAGGTGTCATAGACCGTCACCGGCTCGCGCGGCGCGCCGTCCTTGTGTGGCGTAAGCGCAATTTCGCGCATTGGAACGCGTAAGTCCGGATATGTCGTGCCGCTCACGTAAATCTTACGCGAATTCGGCAGAGGCTCCCGGTAGGGGCAGAGATCGATGGTTTTGGCAGTAGATTGCTTCGACATGTTTCCCCCTCATGCTTTGCCGGGGAAACTCGGAAAGAGGGCGGAAGATGGGCGAGCCCGTCTTGCGTCACGCTCCCTCCGCTGGTTCTAACCAGATCAGGTTTCTAGGGTTGGCTGCCTTCGCAGCCTCTCAGCTAACGCACCCCCGGCGACAAGGGAAAGCTAGTGTAAAAAGGCGGATGCGTAAAGCGGGGCTAATTAAAACGCGGGTCGAATGCCGCAATCCCGCCCGTGAGGTTGCGGATGCGCGAAAAGCCTTTTTCGCGCAGTAAGTTGGCGGCTTTGCCGCCGCGAATCCCATGTGCGCAATAGACAACGATGTCGGCGGCGGGATCGAGTTCGCCGAGGCGTTCGGCTAAAACGGGCAACGGAATGAGTTTCGCGCCTTCGATGTAGCCGATTGCGAATTCCGGCGGATTGCGGACGTCTAGCAGAAAGGGCGCGGATTTGCCCTTCAATTCCTGTTTCAACTCGGCGGCGGTGATTTCGGTTTCCAT
>Ga0265338_10010028_pt1 | contig 11196 bp, 10 predicted proteins | sample 42126metaG_FD_193579 | JGI IMG/M metagenome (GOLD analysis project Ga0265338, IMG submission 193579) | Rhizosphere microbial communities from Carex aquatilis grown in University of Washington, Seatle, WA, United States - 4-21-26 metaG | ecosystem: Host-associated > Plants > Roots > Rhizosphere... | reverse complement strand
TCTTCTACGGGCTGAAGATCCCGCTGTTCCGCTCGTCCTGGGTGGGCCTGCTGGTCGTGCTCACCCTGCTCGGGGTGGTCGCGGTCGCGGTGCAGCGGCTGCGCGAGGTCCCGCCCGACCCGCGCGACTCACCCGACCCGCGGGGCGGGCGGCAGGCCCCGCCGCGGGCACCGCGAAGCAGGTTGTCCGCGCTGAACCTGAGCATTTACGGGCTAGCCGCGGTGGTGGCGCTAGGCACGGTCGCGTTCTCGGTCAAGAACGCCGACGCGCAGAAGTACCCGGGCTATGCCCAACTAGGGATGGCGCCGACGGTAAAGGCCAACGCGTTGCAGCACGTCTTCCCGACTAAGGCAGTCCTCAGCGTTCTAAACGGGCAGGGTACGACGGAGGATTACCAGCTCAAACTTTGGGTCAAAGGCAAGCTCGCCAAAACCTGGCCTATCACGCTCGGCAGCGGTGAGACATGGCAGAAAACCATCGATTACACCGATCATTCCTATTCGATCGTGGCCGACCTGTACGTGCTGCCGGATGCGTCAAAGATCTACAGCAGCACCAACAATGGCATTAGCCCGCCGGCCAGCAGCAAGAAAAAGAAGAAGAAGTAAACCGTAAAGATTCAGAGGTTGCGCATAATACCCGATGATTGGCGTGGTACGAGGCAATGAAGAAAGTTATTCTTTACTTGAAATCGGCGGTGTGTACCGCTCGGTTTCGAGCCGGCGGGGTTGATTGCTCGCTTGTAGCCTGCTTTGGCAAGATTCCAGCCCTTGACTGCACTGGAAAGATCAAGATTGGCAAGCGATTCGTTGTCCGCGGCCAAGTTGCCCGCTGTGAAATCGCAGCAAAAGAAAATGCGCGCATCGTGATCGGCGATCGGGTGTTCGTTAACCAAGGGGCTGTTATCGGGGCGGCGGAGTCTATAGAAATAGGCGACGACACGCTAATCGGAGATTTTTGCGCTATCTATGACTCTAATTATCATGAGATCGAGCCAGGTCATCCGGACAAGCCCCGCCCGATAGTCATCGGCCGGAACGTCTGGATCGGCAGCGGCGTCCTGGTGCTGCCTGGCAGCGAGATCGGCGACCACACGGTCGTGGCCGCTCGCTCGGTAGTCAAGGGCACCCTGCCGCCGCGGGTCCTCGCGGCCGGCAACCCGGCCAAGGTCGTCAGGCAGCTTGAGATTCCTGAAGGCTGGCGGCGCGGGTGACGCTGGCTGCTCACGGCCCCGGCGTGACTGGCAGTGCAGCCCGCCAGGCAATTCGTCACTATCGGTATCAGCTCGTCACAGATTAGTGACATCACGATCTATGTGCACAGTACTGAACGTCTGCGAAGGTGGGGCTGATCTGTGTAGACTTCTGCCACAGGTGAAATGTCTAACTCTAAAGTCATAACCTCGCTACTTTGTACGCAATGCCCAGAAGGCAAGCCGCGACGTGTGACAGCGGCGGCGGAAGGTGAGATGCCCTAAGCAAGGCGCCCTGGCAAGGCGCCCTGGCAAGGGATTGGGTCCGCCGGCACTGGGCTGACCGGGTAAGGGGATAGTCGTGGTAATCATTGATACTTCAAGCGTAGAGCTTGAGCCCGAACGTGAAGGGTCGTCTTTCCGTGTTGGCCAGGGGGAGGCTGCTAGGAAACTACGTTCTGTGGATGATATGACTCATATCGGTGATGAGGGGCGTTCGGTGCCCGTTAAGTTGTCAATTCTCATGGCGGCCTACAACGAAGAGCGCACCATCGCCAAGGCGGTGCACGGGATTCTGCAGGCCAGGTTTCCCTGTGAGGTTGAGCTGATCGTCGTGGACGACGGCAGCGCGGACGCCACGCCCGACATCCTGAAGGAGATCGACGATCCCCGGGTGATCGTGCACCGCCACGTCAAGAACAGTGGCAAGGGCGCCAGCATCCTGACCGCGGCTTCGCTCGCGACAGGCAGCCACATCATCCCGTTCGACGCCGACATGGAATACGCGCCGGAAGATATCGCGGACATGCTTGTCCCGGTAATCAAGGAGCGCGCTGACGTGGTGTACGGCGTCCGTCTCTTTGGCTGTAATACGGTGTACCAGTCATACCGGTACGCCATCGGCAATAAGGTGCTAACTCACTTTACGAATGTCCTGTATAACTCGTACCTGAATGACTTGCACACGTGCCTGAAGCTCATCCCGCTCGAGATGTTCAGGGAGCTGGACCTGACCGAGACCGGGTTCGGGCTCGACACCCAGGTGACGGCGATGCTGCTGCGCAATGGAGTGCGCCCCTTCGAGGTCCCGGTGAGCTACTACAGCCGGTCGCACGAAGAGGGGAAGAAGATCAACTGGCGCGACGCGGTCTGGTGCGTGTGGGTCCTGATGCGGACCCGTGTGGCCGGCGGCAAGCGGAAGAGTTCCAGCGTCCCGGCTAAGTCTGCAGAACTGCAGGGACTCTGAGCATTCAAGAGGTAGGCAGTTCCGTTATGAGCCATGATCTGAGAAGTAACGAAGAGACTCGCGACGACAGGCCTGATATTTCCGTGCTTGACGACAACACTGGTGAGATGGCGTTGGGGGACGGAGCTCCGGCCGAGGGCACGACATACCCGACCGTCTCGGTGATCATCACGACTTACTTGATGGACCGCTGGGACTGGCTCAAGGAGTGCGTTGAATCGGCACAGGCGCAGTCAGTGCCGGCGTTGGAGATCATTGTTGTCGTTGACCATAACCAGGACCTGCTTGAAAGGATTGTCCGCGAGCTCCCCGGTGTCGTAGCGGTACCGAACATCGGCGGCCGGGGCGTCTCGGGCGCCAGGAACAGCGGAGTCAAGGCATCGCGGGGCGAGGTGGTGGCGTTCCTCGACGACGACGCGGTCGTCACCCCCGACTGGCTCTCCACCCTGCTGCAGCACATAGTGGAGCCGAACGTGGTCGGCGTCGGCTGCTACAGCGACGGGCTGTGGGAGAACCCCCGCCCCTCGTGGTTCCCGAGCGAGTTCGGCTGGACGATCGGTGTGTCCTATGCCGGGCTGCCCGAGCAGCCGACCTCGGTGCGCAACGTCTGGACCTGCGCCATGCTGGTCAAGCGGAGCGCGTTCGAGGTGGTCGACGGGTTCCGCGAGGACTTCGGGAAGATTGGCAACAAGTCGCTGCCCGAGGACACCGACCTGTGCCTGCGCATCGCCGCGGTCCAGGAGAACGCCATCTGGATGTGGGACCCGGCCAAGGTGATGAAGCACCGGGTGCCCGCCGGGCGGGCGACCTTCGGTTACGTGCTCAGCCGCTGCTTCCTTCAGGGCTGGGGGAAGGCCGCGATGGCCCGGATGGACGGGTTCGACGAGAGCACGTCGAGCGAGCGCTCCTACGCGATCCGGACCCTGCCGGCCGGCATCAGGCGCGGCCTGGCGGACTCGCTCCGTGGCGACTTCACCGGCCTGGCCCGCAGCGGGGCCATCACGGCGGCCTTCTCCTTCGCGGTCGCCGGGTACTTCTGGTATATGCTGGAAGAGATCGTGCGGCACTGGGGGCGGCGCCGGGCATCATCCGCCCCGGCCACCTCGTAGCTGTCGGCTCAACGTCAAGTGCCCCCGCCAGGCTAGCCTGGCGGGGGCACTTTCACGTCTGCTGTCAGCCGGCCGGCGGCCGGCGCGGCCGGCTACTTGCGCGGACCGCGGACGGCGGACCTGGCCCGCCGGACGACCGAGTAGCCCTGGCTGAGCATCCGGGCCCGGCGTACCGTGGGGGTGTCCTGGCCGCTGACTATCGACCGGAACTCGTTGATCGTGGTCGTGCGCTTGACGGTGAGTCGCGGCAGCGCGTACCGGTCGCTCTGGCCGGTGGCCAGCGAGTTGCCCACCGCGTAGCAGTAGGCGTAGCCGGTCTCCCGGGCGATCCGCTGGACCATGCTGTTGGAATAGCCGTACGGGTAGGCAAGCCCGCGGACGGGGACGCCAAGCTTGTCCTCGAGCTGCGCCTTGGGCCCGTGCAGCTCCTCGCGCACCGCCTTCTCCGGCAGCTGGTCAAGCTGCGGGTGGCGGTAGGTGTGGGCGCCGATCTCGATGCCGCACTCCGCCACCTCGGACAGCTCCCGCCAGTTCAGCATCCGCTTCACCTGATCGGTCAGCCCTACCCAGCCGGTCGTCTGGAAAACCGTGGCCATCAGCCCGTGCTGCTTGAGCAGCGGCAGCGCGCAGTCGTAAAAGTCGCCATAGCCGTCGTCAAAGGTAATAACCACCGGGCGCTCCGGCAGCGCCTCCCCGCTGGAGGCAAGGCTCCCAGCCAGCTGGGAGGCGGAAATCGCGGTGAACCCGGCCTCGCTCAGGTAAGCCATCTGGTCAGCGAAGGACTCCGGGGCAACGGCAAGCTTGCTGTCGGTCGCGGTGGCGTCGGCAATCTCGTGGTACATGAGGACTGGCACTCGAGGGGGCGAAACCGCGGGCATCGAATCAGACCTCCGTGGGCTAGGTCAACATACAAAGAGGCGTTATGTGACTAGAACGGCAACTCTACCGGGCACGGGACAACGGGACCTGGTGAGCGCCTGAATGCTTCCTATAGATTCAGCCAGTACTTTCTGAATCCCTAAGATTACCACAAGTGATCATCTGTCCATGTTCGCGGGCCGGTGCCTGCGCCTGACGGGCCCCGGCTGCAGGCTGTCTTGGTTGGCGAGGGCGATGAGCGCGTCGACGCCCGCCTGCTGCCGGTGCCGGTAGCTGAGCCGCTGCGGCGGGAGCCCGGCCGCTGACTGGCCGCCGAGCAGGTCAAGCGTGGTGACGGCGTTCGGCCGGGGCCGGGGCCCGGTGGCACCGCCCGGCGCGACCGGGAAGCCGCCGGTCCGCCAGACCTGGGTCGCCACATCGAGCGTGTGGTCGTCGGACACCGCGGCCGTGGCGAGCGCGAACAGCGCGGCCAGGCCGCCGGTGTCCCTGGTGCCGCCCGGCAGCTCGGTCAGCGCGCCCGTCAGCCTGACCAGCTCGCCGGTCACGCGGGCGAGCGGGCCGGCCGCGGCGGGCACCGGGCCGGCTGGCCGGGCGCCGGCCGGGACGACCGGGAAGGCCCCGGTGGCGGCAGCGGTGCGCGCGTAGGCCGCGCGCAGCACCGTCGGCGCCGTCACCAGGCCCTCGACGATGCCAACCACCAGGTAGGCGGCGCAGAGCCCGTTGAGGCCGTCCAGCCGCCCGCCGATCACCACCGATCCGATCTCGCAGGCAGCGGCGCCCAGCAGCACCAGGGCGGCTCGGCTCACCTTGCCGGTCGCCCGGGAGACCGCGATGTACTGGGCCTTGGGCATCGCCGGGATGTAGCCGGCGATAAGCAGCCACAGCGGCACGGTCCCGAGCGAGGCGTAGCCGGGGCCGAAGAAGTTCAGCGCGAAGTGCGCGCCGATCGCCAGTGCCGCCATCACCGGAAGCCCGATCATCAGCGACACTCGCAGCACGAAGCGGAGCTTCTCGGCGATCAGCTCGGGTGACGCCGACGCGATCGCGAACAGCACCGTCGACAGGTGCACCGGCACCATGAACAGGAACGCTGAGATCATCCAGGCGACGTAGAAGACCGCGTTGGCCGACGGCGACACCACGATCGGGACGATGACCGGGATGATCCGCGGCGGGGTGTTGATCGCGAGGTTCAGCCAGTTGTGCGCGAGCGCCGTCTTGAACAGGCTGCGCAGCAGCGGCCAGTCGGGCCGGTGCAGGACGCGGGTGCCGCCGTGCGCCAGCTGGGCCGCGGCCGGCAGCATGGACAGTCCCATCCCGGCCACGAAGGCCAGCGAGATGCCCACCCCGAACGCGTCGTGCAGGAAGAACGTGGCGGCCGGCAGGATCGCGAGCTTGAGCGCGGACATGGCGAGGTTGCGCCACAGCTGAACCCCGCCGCGCAGCAGTCCGATGGTGCCCTCGTCGAACACCAGCGTGGAGCCCACCAGCATGGTGCCCGCCGCGAACAGCGCGATCCGCGGCAGTGTCCCGGTGATCTGCGGGAACTTGATGTGCAGCGCCATCACGACGGGCACGAAGATCACGGCCAGGATCAGCGAACCGACCGCCGAGGTGATCAGCGACGCGGCGAACAGGCCGCCGCGATCCCGGCGCCGCGGCAGCTCGCCGATCAGCATCGTGCCCAGGCCGAACATGCCGACCGTGCCAAGCAGCTGCATCGCGTTGGTAGCGGCGGCCCCCAGGCCGACCGCGTCCTTGCTGAAGTCCCTGGCCGCCAGGATCCAGAAGACAAAGCCGAACACGGACGTCAGCCCGGTGGTCGCGGCCAGGCTGCCGGCGTTACGCAGCAGCTCGGAGTTCCCCCGCAACATGGCACGCAGTCTTGCCATCAGTCCTGAGCTCTGCTGGTCATTCATGGCGGTATCAGGCTATCTGCCGTCCCTTCGGCAGGTGACGTGTTCGCAGCTAGAGCAGGGCGATGAGATGTGACCAGTTTGTTACAGGCGGTGCGCCACGGGCAGGCTAGCCGGTGTTCCGGAAGCGATCAGACCGGACGAAGTCCATAATGGTCTGCACCGGCCGACTGACGCGACTACCTGGCAGAGACAACGATGCGAAATCACCTGAGCGCTTACCTCCGGGCTTACGACACGTCCACGTTCCTCGCCCAAGCGGCCCGCGGCTACCTGAAGACCAGCTGCACCCCGGCCCGCTTCGGCCAGTTCCCGAACGTCCGGGGCAAGGTCAAGCTGCACATTCGCGGCAACGCCGTCTTCGGTGAGCGGTTCACCGCCCTCGGCGACGGCGGGACGGTGCGCATCGCCGTCCGCGAGGGGGCCACCCTGGTCGTCGGCGACCACGTCGCCCTCAACTACGGGGTGTCGATCGAGGTCTGGCACGAGGTGCGGATCGGCAGCAAGGTGATGATCGCGCCCAACGTGTCGATCATCGACGACAACCGGCACGAGCTTGAGCCCGGCGCGCCGCTTTTCCGCGGCCCCACCGTCATCGAGGACAACGTGTGGCTCGGCGGCAATGTCTCCGTGCTGCCGGGGGTAACGATCGGCTCGGGCTCGGTCATCGGCGGGAACTCGGTGGTGAGCCGGGACATCCCGCCGAACTCGTTCGCGGGCGGCAGCCCGGCCCGGGTGCTCAAGACGCTCAACGTGCCCGACGGCTGGTCGCACCGGTTCGGCTACGAGCGCAACGAGCCGGCCCCCGGCTTCATCGCCAGCCTGCGCCGCACCTTCTCCGGCGACCCCAACGCGGAGATCGCCGCGGCGGAGCAGGCCGACCGGGATCACCAGGTCGTCAGCTGACGCTGGCCCGTGAGCTGGTTACTTAGCCGGCTGGGGGATGGACAGCGGGTGGCCGGTCGCGTGCCAGACCGCGACCGCCAGGCCGGCCAGCAGCAGGGGGAAGACGACCCAGGTCTCGCACAGCTTGGCGGTGGTGATCTGCAGCGGCCGCGGCAGCAGGTGGAACTCGTGCATGCTGAGCGGCCAGAGCAGCGGGCAGCCGCCGTGCGTCAGCTCGTCGCCGGCGATGTGCGCCGCGCAGCCGAGCGCCACCGCCGTCGCCAGCAGCGGGACGTGCCAGTGCCCCACCGGCAGCTGGGTCAGGTCCGCCCCGGTGAAGCAGGTGGCAAGCGCCGCGGCGATGCCGATCAGGTCGCCGAAGTGGCCGCCGATGTGCAGCGCGCGCAGCGCTGCCGAGTAGAGCAGCGCGAGGACAAGGGCGGCGGGCACGATGTGCCAGGAGAAGACCAGGTGCCTGGTCACCGACTTGGGCTCGGAGAGCTGGTACAGGCCCGCGCCGTAGGCAGCGGCGGTGAACACGGCGATGCCGAGCAGGCTGTGGGTACCGTGCCGGTGGCCGCCGGAGAGCCGGTCAACCACCCAGGCGAACCACTCGGTAAGGAAGCCGAACGACCGGGAGATCGTCGAGTCCGGGTGGTCGATGTCCGGCAGCACCCCGGCCCCCGCCGTCAGCGCCACCCCGGCGGCCAGGTAGGCCTCGTGCACGTGCAGCGACGTGGCGAGTGCGGCGAATGCCACCGCGCCGCTCAGCGCATGGTCCCTGCCCAGCATCGCGCAAGCACTCCCGGAAGTCGGAAACCGAATTATTTCGGGTGCAAGCCTTGCACATTGCGGGGGTTTGTTAGCGGCGCCACGCGCGATGCGCTTCTTCGGGTTACCGTCTGGTCAAATGCCCCATCTTGGGCCGCTTGGCCAAGTACGGTAGCGACCGGAAACTTTGTCTGCTTCTATCACGTACCTCTGAGGAGGTCCCTTTGGCCACGCTGCAGGAGCTGCTTCTCACCCCCGAGAACGGCCCGCGTCTCATCGCCGACACCAAGGCGCTCGTCGACAACGAGATCGCCAGCAAGGGCATCACCGCGGCCCCGCTCAAGGCCGCCTACAAGGCTGTCACCGCGTTCGCGCCCGGCTACCTCACCGAAGCGATCACCGCCATGCTTCCCGGCATGGTGCACCAGCTCGAGCCGTACTGGGCTGACTTCTCCACCTCTGGTGGGGCCGACTTCGGCGACTACCTGGCCAAGCGCGGCGACGAGGTCGCGCAGTCGCTGCTGGTGGTGACCGACGACATGGCCGGCCACTCCGGCAAGGGCGCGGTCGTCAAGGCCTACCAGATGGTCCGCGGCGGCGCTGCCAAGCACATCGAGGCCGCGCTGCCGGCGATGGGCGCGATGGTGCAGAAGTACGCCTGACGCCTTCCCGCTTGGGCCGCGCCCGCGACAGCCATATCCTGACCAGGTGACGGCTGCCGCGGGCGTTGTGCTTGCCGGGGGGCGCTCGTCCCGGATGGGCGCCCCCAAGGCAGACCTCCCCTGGCACGGCAGCACGCTGCTGTACCGGACGGTGACGGTGCTTGCCGCCGCGACCGGCGGCCCCGTGGTGGTCGTCCGGGCGGCCGGCCAGCCGCTGCCCCGCCTGCCGCCCGCGACGATCGTGGTCGACGACCCGCGCGAGGCCAGGGGGCCGCTGCAGGGCATCGCGGCCGGGCTGACCGGGCTCGCGCCGCTGGCGGGCAGCCAGTCCGGCGCGGCCTTCGTCGCCGCCACCGACATGCCGTTCCTGCACCCGGCGTTCGTCCGGCGGGTGCTGGCGGTGCTAGCCGAGGACCGGGCCGACGTGGCGCTCCCGGTCGCCCGCGGGCGCGCGCAGCCGCTGGCCGCGGCCTACCGGGTGGCGCTCGGCGCGGCCGCCGACCGGCTGGTGGGCTCCGGGCGGCTGCGCCCAGCCGACCTGTTCGGCCAGTGCACGGTCAGCCGGGTCGGCGAGGCGCGGCTGCTGGCCGACCCGGCCCTCGCCGCGGCCGACCCGGATCTCAGCTCCCTGGTCAACGTGAACAGCCCGGCCGAGTACGCGGCCGCACTGGCCAGGCCTTAGTAGACCACGTAGCCGATCGCGGCGGTGCCCGCGTCGGTGCGGCGGACCGAGACCACGCCCGTCTTGGCGGCGTCGGGGAAGGTAAGCACCCCGAGGCCCTTGTTGCCGTCCAGCACCACATCCGGGTGCACGTGCCAGGCGGTGTCGAAGATCGCCACCCGCAGCCGCGCGACGGGGACGTTCTGCGCGTGGTTATCGAGGCCGAACGCGATGTGCTGGGCGGTACCCGGCGGCACCGGGATCACGGTGAACGCCCCGTGGCCGGTGTTGAGCTGGCCTGACTGCAATTCCGCCTCCGTGGCGCTTGGCTTTTTGCTGGTGGTGGAGAAGAAGCTCTCGAGCAGCAGCGACTGGTCAAGGACGAGGCCGCGCGCGCTCGAGGTCCACTGGGTGCCATCGGCGTCGACGCTGAGCGCCCCGCAGCTGCCGGGCCCGCAGATGTGCTCGCCCACCCCGTAGTGCGCGCTCCACAGCCGGGTATGCGACCGGGCGATCCCGGACTGGCTGAGGACCGGCAGGATGCTGCCGTTCATGGTGGACGCGCTGGCGTAGATGACCGGCCGGCTGATGCCGCGCGCCACCTGCCGCGTGTACCAGTTGGGGATGTCGGACGACGACGCCGCCCCGGCCTCGACGTCGAGCACGTCGGCGTTGTTGGCGGCGAACAGCGCGATCGACAGGTGCTGCGCCTTCGGGAAGGCGCTCACGACGTAGGCGTAGTTGGGCTGGTTGCCGATGCCGCCGTCGACGTACCCCGCATAGGCGGCCGCGCCCGCTGGGAACTGGTCGTTGAAGGCGGTGTCGTACATGGTGATGCCGGCCACCTGAAGAAGGTAACCCCTGCCGTGCCGTCCGGTGTGCCGGTTTGATCAGCAATTCCGTGCCCGTGGTCAGTGGCACGCAGCACGCGGGCGGCCGGAAACAGCCGTGCGGGCGTCGGTGCCGGGTCAGCCGGCCGGGGTACCGCAGTTGGCGCAGAACTTCGCCGCGCCCGGCAGCTCGGTCCCGCACTCGGTGCAGTGCTTCACGGCCGGGACGACCGGCTGTCCGCAGCCCATGCAGAACTTGGCGCCCGCCGGGTTGGGCGTTGAGCACGAGGCGCAGGCGGGGCCGGCCACCACGGTGGGCGGCGCGGCCGCGGGCGCGGGCGGGGCGGGCGGCGCCTGCGGCGGGCGCTGTTGCTGTTGCTGCTGCATCGCCCCGGCCATCATGCCCGGCAGTGCGAAGCCGGCCGCGAGGAACGCGCCCTCGGTCGCGCCGCCGCCCTGGGCCATGCCCTGCCCGGCGCCGAGCGCCATCTCGCCCGCCGCGTACTGCTGGAACCCGCCCGCCAGCTGCGAGTAGGAGGTGTCCTTGGCCAGCTGCTTGAGCTGGGCGGCGTCCTCGGGGGCGAGGTTGATGTCGAAGTTGCCCATCCGGGACAGCGCCAGCCCGTAGGACTCGAGCTGCCCGTTGGCCGAGGTGATCGCGGCCTGCTCGATCTCGGGCGAGTGCACGGAAAGGCCCAGGATCGGCCAGCCGTTCGCCACCACCTGGGTGGTGACGTTGGTGCGCAGCACCTTCAGCAGCTGCTCGCTGACCCAGCCGGCGATCCGCTCGTTGTCGGTCACGTCGACCGTGGCGGTCAGGTTGGTGATCAGCCGGGCCGGGTCGATCACCCGCAGCGCGTACTCGCCGAATACCCGCAGCGTCACCACCAGCCCGGTGCGCGCGTCCTGCACGTCGTCAACCCGGCCGCCGAACCTGAAGCCGGTGTACTCGCGGGTGCCAACGAAGTAGAGCTCCGCCCGGTAGGCGTTGCCGCCGGTGGCGAAGTCGACGAGCGCGCCCAGGCCCGGCAGCTCGTCGGCGTCG
>Ga0265338_10010027_pt1 | contig 11196 bp, 10 predicted proteins | sample 42126metaG_FD_193579 | JGI IMG/M metagenome (GOLD analysis project Ga0265338, IMG submission 193579) | Rhizosphere microbial communities from Carex aquatilis grown in University of Washington, Seatle, WA, United States - 4-21-26 metaG | ecosystem: Host-associated > Plants > Roots > Rhizosphere... | reverse complement strand
AGAATATATTGATTTAATTAAAAAGTTAGTAGTTGAAAATACTGTTACTATTCAGTACAGCACAAACCCTCATATTATTGGATTCCAACATTACCCGATTGATATTCAACAAAAAATACTTGAAGAAGCCAAAAGCATAACAAATCGAGTTGAAAAAAATGGGGAAATCTCGGTTTCGTTTGAAGATACAGAATATCCAATATGTCTATACCCTTCGCAAGACTATTTAAAGTCAAAAAGAGATTTAAGTAAATACGGAACAGCAGTATATACTAAACTTTTAGCATTAGCAGAACCACATTTATCTCCAAGATTTTTTGATATTGAGGTTCTTGAAAGATATGCCAATGACCCCCGATTTGATTTTAAATTTAATGATTATTCAGGACGTATTTCGTACAAATATGATGATAATGATAATCCAATTGTTAGAGAGGAGGACCAAGTTTTTCTTAAAACATTTGGATTAGGGTTTGACTCAAAAGGAAATCGACTTGCGGTAGTTTATTTAAGATATTTAAAGGACTTAACTCCTGAGCATCAATTTTACTGGCAGACTCGAGAAGTTTCAGGAGATTGTAAAATACTTAAAGAATATCACGAAAATTCAATTAATGGAAATTGGACTTTTTCTTATTCAATATTTACTGCTTTTATTGGAGAATTAAAATGCTTAAATGATTTGTCAAAAATGATTTTCGAAATTAACCTTTTTAATCAGGATTTTGAGAAAAAAAATCGACCAAAAGCATTTACATTCTTTTTTACACCGACATTGAAAAATTATGATGAATTTATTATGCTATTAGATAAAATGATATCCGATAACATTAACAAAGACTTTTTCAAAGATAAGATTGACTTATTTGATTTAGAGAAAATTGATGATAATATGGTTGAAAGAAAACCAAAAGGAACTCTTCGATTACTTGAGGAGTGGTTACTTTCAACATATAATTATTCTAACAAGCAGGTTTTAATAGATATTTTTAAACCTTTAAAAAAAGTTCGTAGAGAGAGACAGAATCCTGCTCATCGGATTAATGAAAATGAGTATGATTTAAAATATATTAACAAACAAAAAGAGCTAATAAATCAGTCTTACTCATCAATTCGAGCATTAAGGACAATTTTCCAACAACATCCTAAAGCAAACGGATTTAAAGTCCCAGATTGGTTAGAAAATGGAGAAATAAAAACCTTTTAGAAACATCTCCCGCTACCCCGCGAATCCTTTCGCGTGGTGTAAATTATAAGTTAAATAACAAGCCACATGATGCAATCGTGCGGCAGCAAGGGGTGTTTATAACTATAAAGAAATAATTAGCACGGTTTACAACCAAGGGTCACTACCGAAGGGAAGTAAAACCGCGCTAGCGTCGTAATTCAAAACTTTTAATTTATTATGGACACAATTGAAGTAAACCTATTTCAAGTAGACTATTTGTGGCACCATATCTTCACGCCCGAATCGCCCGATTTTGAGGAAGATGTATCCGAAGAGGAAGAAGAAGCTATAGGAGGCGAAGGCTCGATTATGGAACTGGTACATAATTTTGATTATGCCACCCTACCCGACAATAAATGCGAATTTTACAGTGATGTAACAATCCGTTTTCCCATGGTAGCTGCGGTATGTATGCGCTCGCAGTTTAGGGTCGAAGCGCAAGCCTTTGACTGGGACATCTTTTTCACCAAGGAAAATATACGAGATGTACTATCCACAGCTATCGTAAATACACTGAAGGGTTTACGGGATATTTGCCAACAAAATGGCGTAGCACTACCTCCCGAAATAAATACACCATCTCCTATGGTTACGGAAGAGATGTTATTGCCTATTATCGAAGATACTGTAAGGATATACTTCGAAATGCGTAAGCCGAATTACTTGAGCAATTATCCCATGCAGGAAACCATCCAGTTAAAATGTGCTCCTACCCGAGACTCAATTTTAGTATTTAATATTGTATTCTTTGTATTGGATGAGGTTCTATTTAAAAACAGGTCGTTCCGCTGGAAACATAATCAAGATGTCTTTTTCAAACAGGTACCCGAAATGAAATATACTTCTTTAAAAATGAAATGTCAAAAAATCATGCACGAAGAAGTACAACTGACACAAATGGATGTGACATTTTTTATACGCTGTTTGCAATGCACCGTTCAACTATTGTTAGGTGACAAAGGCGATTCTTTCTTTCCCGCTTTGGAAGAGAAAAATGTGAATAGCGAATTACAAAAAGTCTTTTTCAAAAATGCCGATCAACTCATAAACATGTTTCCACACAATCCTGAAATAGATGAACCGCAAGTCGATTGGGATAAAGAAATCCGCTAAAACATAATTGGACAAATTGAACACGCAAACCCTGTCGGCGGGTAACTTCGACTGCGCTCAGTCACCCAAGCTCTGATGGTGGTTGAATAAATAGGGAAGAAAGGAATATAATATAACCGCTGTCAGTCCCGATGATTCGGGAGCTGACAGGGTAGAGAAATATCTATTTATTATTCACCCCATAGCCATACAAGGCAAAGTCGCCTCGGCAGGGGTCGTTGGGGAATATTTGTTTCAAGGCATTTGTAATCTCTATGGCAGTTATCATATCTGGGCATTTTCGTTGTGTAAGTCCAAGTTCCAACCCTATACGATATACGTGCGTATCGAGGGGGATAATTAAATCCGCGGGGCTAAATCTTAGCCAGATTCCGAAATCCACAGGACTATCTTTTCTTATCATCCACCGAAGAAACATGTTAAGCCGTTTGCAGGCAGAACTGGCATTAGCAGGTATTCCTTTGACATCAACAAAGCGCAGCATGATAGCTTGTATTGCTGTAAGCTCTGTATACGTGCAAAGGCATTCCTCCATATCGGAGTATTCCGTATAGATGCCATGCAACGCGTCGCATAGATTATAGAAATCCAGCCATTTATAGAAACGGTAGAGGTTAAGCTCTGCATCCTTAACTGTTTTCCACTTGCCTGACATAATGTATTCGTAGGGCTTTCCCTCGAAAAGCCCATTATCTATCTTGTTTAGCACAGTTAACAATGACTTTCGGTTACCATAGGATAGCCAGCTAGTTATGAAGGCAGCTATTTCTATGTCCTGCTTCCGGGTGTATCGTTTGGGTATTTGTATAGGGTCGTTCAGCATGAAATCAGGGGTTTCATATTGATTTGCCCATGCTATGATGCGTTGTTTGTTCATGCGAATTAAGGTTGAAATTCCATATTATTTATTGAGAACTCCGTAGGAGTTTACTATGCATAACCCCCAGTGGAACTGGGGGTAGTTAATGATAAAACAATAGAACCCTAGAGGGGTTCACCAAAATATAAGATTTAGGGTAACTCTTACAGAGTTTGGATAATCTGTTTACATTCGCCTCCGGTTAAAACCGGAGGTTATTTACAGTAAACTCCTGCGGAGTTAAACTTTTCAATCAAATCCGAGCTATGTAAAAACCCCAATCCATTACTTGGTAAAAATAGGATAATCACATCACACCTCGTGGTTTAGATTTCAAATCATATTTACATCCATTATAAATAATGAGTTTTATCAAAGATACAATTTCCTATACAAAAAAAGAGACACCCGTTGGATGCCTCTTATTATATATAGAACCTTTGACTATGTCAATCTTATTTCTTCACAATCTTAGACAAATAAAGCTCTCCGTTTTTAGCAATACCTTTTGCCAGATAAACTCCGGTAGATAATCCTGAAATATTAATCGTTGCAGCACTTACTTTGTTTGAAGAAAGCTTCTGTCCGGTGAGGTTGATAATTTCCACCGATACAAAGTCGGCAGGATTCAATAACTCAATTTCGTTTGTTACCAAGGTATTTTTTAAGAAATTGCCTTTGATCTTCGTGTTGTATATTCCCGTAGCAATATCTTCCGCCTCAGCGAAAATCCAACGCATACGCGTACGGTCAGCATATCCAGCAAAGGTGTTAACCGATGGAGGATTTACTTGTAGACAAATCGGTACTGTTGCACTTGTTGAAATTGCATACGCACGCTTACCATTATCATCTTTCTTGTAAACAGGGATAATTTCCACCGCATTAGACGAAAGCGAAGATGACACCTGCAAATATTTGCCCGACACCCTGTTTCTTGCCGTAATAAATCCGTCTTGTGTACCTTTGCTAATAATCCATTCAGCTCCCGGTACAGTGCGCATACTGTCGGGTGTTCCGGCTGTAGTTTCTGCCCCATCACTTAAGCCGGCAACCAAAACTATACTAGCAGTTTCTCCGGTAATATATTGTTTTGCATCACTTGTAGATGCAGTAGTTTTACTGCTATTAGCAGCTAATCCATAACTGTAAATATTGTAGTATTTTGAAGTGTTGAATGGAGATATAACACTTATAGAGCCTGTTGCTACATCAGTTCCTGTACCTCCTACCGTTGTAACCGTATAAGGATAAGTTCCTACATTGGCAGTTGTTGTGCCTGAAATAGTTAAGGTTTGTGCAACTGCGTCAAGAGTAGAAGTGATTCCGGCAGGTAAACCGGTTACAGTAAGACCTGTGGCATCGCCCACCCATGCGAAAATGATATTTGCAATAGTTCCATTAGTAGCGATGGTTTGATTCATATTGCTTGGACTTGTTATGCTGTGAATGGTAATGACTCCCGAAACAGAATCGGGTACAGCAGTGCCGCCTACCGTATAAACGGTATAGGTATAAGTACCTGCAGCAGCAGAACTGGTACCGGAAAGAGTTAATGTCTGTGCAGTATTATCAATAGTTTGAGTAATTCCGGCAGGTAATCCCGTTACCGTTAATCCCGTAGCACCACCCGACCAAGTGAAAACTATATCAGCAATAGCGTTGCCCGAAGTAATCGTTTGGTTTTTGTTTGAAGCTTCACTTACAATACCGGGATATTGATCAATGTTCCCTTTTTCATAACAACCTAAATCAGGAGCTACACCGCTGTATGGCAATTTAGCATCGCTACCGGCATCAATTAAATCGCTACCGTCAGCCAATCTCATAAAGTCGTTTACAGGCAATGAACCGTCAGCATTTCTTGGTGCAAGGATAAGTGTAGGGTCTAAACTAAGAAAATCACTATTGTTGCAAGTAATGCCGTTGGTGTTCCAACTGTTATGGTCGGAAACTACTGTGATTGCCTGAAAGAAGTCAGCAGATTGAGTGGCTAAAGAAAGGGAGTTTTTGATAGTTAAGTTTGCATAAGTGTTCAAGCCAAAACCATAATTAGCCCCATTGTCATAAGCCGAAGCATTGTAGATAAACATGTTTCCGGCATTGTTATTTTTGTCGAACCCGTGAACATTATTTTCTACTGCCAAACAACGATTTAGGGTGATGTTATGTGCCGTGTATCCGCCACCCAGCTTAAAACCGTTACCGTTACCCCAGTTCAGATAGTTTGCAACGGTTACCGTTGCAGTGTTTCCATATCTATCTGTTACAGTCTGACCGGCTCCTTCAAAGTTTTTAAACCAAGTAGAATCGGCAGCCAATCTACGCGGATGATTAGTCATATCAAAAGAAGCAGGCCCATTATGGTAAGTAATACATTCTGTAATAACAGAACTTCCTATACGTTGATAAAAATCCCAACCATCGTCAGCGTTATTCCACGAGTGACAACCGAAATAAGTATTTGGTGCATCGTTCAAGTCGGTTGGAGTAGTATATTGTTTGTCGGCAAATCCATCGGCATTACCGCCATAGTTTATACCACCTTCAGTAGTAGTTGTTTTATAGTCGAAGTTATCGTGCGAATCACAATTCTTAATCAGATTGTTTCCGCCTTTTTTCATTTGAATGCCCACATCAGCACAGCCATACACCTCGCAGTTTTCCAAAATACAATTTTCACCCTGATTCAATATCCCTGCTTTTCCGGCATAACGCACTGTTAAACCTTTGAGTTGAACATATAAGATATTTTCCGAAATACTGATACCTACATTATCCGAACCTGTTATTTCCGCACCGTAAGGTTCAGAGCGAAAGTCTAAAATAGGTTTCTCGCCCGGATAAGCAGCAATTACTTTATACCTGCTTACCGTACCCGATTGACTTATGGTAATTTTAGCCGTTAAATCATACTGACCGCCCAAAAGATAAAGTGTATCGATAGAGCTAAGTTTGCTCCTTCCACTTGCAAAACTTCCGGGTGTAGCATAGGAACTTCCGTCGCCTGTTCCCGTAGGAGAAGCATAATAATTGGCTGCTGACAGACTAAGAACAGTCCCCAAAGCAAAGAGTAAGAGTTTAAATCTTTTCATTATAAGTGTACTTTATGTTTGTTTTAAAATTTTCAGAATTGAACAACAAATATATAATAATTATGGCTAAAAAAGATAAGGTAATAGTGCTAACCTGATGAACAGATCTAAACCATAATACAAGCAAATAAAAGAAACAAAAAAAGGATACTCAATCAAGTACCCTTCTATTAGATCTATTTTATGATATCTACAATATCTTCCAGCTTATGTTACCGCAGCACTGATTTTCATTTACTATTTTAATAAATACAAAAACAATATTACTTGGGCAATAAAAAGTAGTGGCATACCAAGTACAAATTTAAGATGCTTGGTTTTATGTCTGAAAAAATACATCCCACTCCATGCTCCCACCGAACCACAGAACACTGCAACCAAGAACAAACTATTTTCGGACACTCTGCTCAAATTCTTTCGAGCTCTTTGTTTATCAATTCCAAAAAGCACAAATGCCAATAGATTTATTAGCAACAAATAAATAATTATTCCTTTAGCTATCAATTGCATCAATTGTCTTTTTTTATTTCTGTTAGAAAATTAATAATAAGCCTGGTTGGATGTCCGAGAGCTTTCGCAAAGCGAGCAAGTTGTACTTCTTTTTCCGTAGTCATAGTGTTTGTTGTTTGTAAAATAACGTACATTATTTTGAATTGCCAAATCAACAATAACTATTTAAATTTGTTCCATGACCTTGACATTTCAAAGGAAGAACCTTCGATTATGAAAGAGATTTAATATGTCACGTTGAAAATGTGTAAATCATGTGACTTTTTCAGTAAATTAACCCGTAGTGCATTTGAACTCCAGCGGAGTTTTATATTTATAGAAAGCAATTATAGTATGCTGGCTCGACCCCATCTGGGGTCGCATATAATAATCCTTTTTTATCTATCAATATATGTCCTCTCTGAGGACAAAAAAACAAAATTATAGAACTATTTTTTTCCAAATACACTACGGGTTAAATCATATAATAATTAATCGATTACTGATATATATTTGAACTTCAAAATTCAGTATTTAGTTCCCATTGACTAAAACATCTGTCTACAGAAAAAATATTGCATTAAATTAAACCTTTCAAAAATAAGATAGTCTTAGATAAAAATTCATTCAACTAAACATTTAAAAATTACAATTATGAAAACAAAGAAATTACTAGTAATTCTGTTCGCCATTATGATGGGTGTATCAGTAGCAGCTCAAGCAAATGAAGGGAAACATGGCAAAGGTCACCAAACACCTGAAGAAAGAGCAAAAAAACAAACAGAGATGATGAAACAACAACTTCAATTGAATGAGACACAAGCTACACAAGTTGAACAAATCAATGCAAAATATGCTGCTCAATCAGATCAATTAAAACAAGAAGTGAAAGATAAAATGAAAGCACAAGGTTCTCAGAAAAATGCTGAGTTGAAAGCAGTATTAACTCCAGAACAATATGCAAAGTTGGAACAAATTCGCAAGGATAGAAAAGAACAAATGAAGTCGAAAAAAGAACAAATGAAGAAATGTATGAAAGACATTAATGCTACGCCTGCAAAATAAAACCCAACCAAAATCAAACCCCAACCAAAAATGAAAAAACACGGGCAATATAGCTCGTGTTTTTTTTATTTATTTTAATCTATTATTCTTGGGTTTCATCATCTTCCGGTGAAATGGTATCAAAAACAGATAGTTGCCTTTTAAAAATCTCATCCAACGATATCTGGAATGTTTCAGTAGTTAATACTCCTTCAATGGTAGTGAGTCGTTCTAAAATAATATGTAACAAATGTCGATTATCTCTAGCATAAATCTTTACAAACATGGCATATTTTCCAATGGCATAATGACACTCTACCACTTCCGGTATTAATTTAATTTCGGAAACTACGGATTTGAAAAATTTCAGATCCTTTAGCACTATTCCAATAAAAGCACAAGTTTGATACCCAATTTTATACGAATCTATAATAAATTCAGAACCTGTTAATATACCTATACTCATCAATTTTTGAATGCGTTGATGAATAGCCGCACCGGATACATTACACTCACGAGCTACTTCTAAAAAAGGAATTCGGGCGTTCTTCGATACCAATTCAAGTATCTTTTTATCCAATTTGTCCAATTGATGTTGTCCCATAAGGCTTTTCATTAATAGTTTTGTAGTACTACTGCAAAATAAACATTTTTTGCTTTATAAATCCACTTTTGGATTTACTATTTACAGATTTACTATTTACTATTTAAATAAAGCATTGACTATCTATTAATTATAAAAATTCGAATACCTTTTATTTCTTTTATCAATTCAGAGATAATTCCTAATTTTGAACCTTGTTTTTAAATTGTGTATTGTAAGTAGTCTAATTGTAAATAATCCAATGTTTGAAGATATAAAAGTTATATATAAAAACGACCCTGCTGCGAAAGGGCTTGAGTTCTTACTCTATCCGGGTCTTCATGCTATCATTTGTCATCGTTATATAGCACATCCACTTTATAAAGCGAAACTCTTTTTCTTGTCCCGTTTGGTTTCTCAAATAAGTCGCTTCTTTACCAATATTGAAATTCACCCGGGGGCTAAAATTGGGAAAGGTTTCTTTATCGACCATGGTAGCGCTATTGTTATTGGTGAAACTGCTGAGATTGGAGAAAACTGTACTCTTTTTCACAATGTAACAATTGGCGGTACCGGCAAACACAAAGGCAAACGCCATCCAACCATTGGAAAGAATGTCTATATAGGAACAGGAGCCACTTTGCTTGGACCAATCACCATAGGCGATAATGTAAAAATTGGAGCCGAAAGTGTAATAATAATGCATGATGTACCATCAAATTGTACCGTGGTAGGTGCTCCGGGAAGAATTGTTCGTCTTAATGGAGAAAAAGTGGATATAAAACTGGAACGCACAAAGGAATAAATTTCAAAAAAATATTTCTTTTCTTAATTACCAATGAAGAAAATATACATACCTTTCGCCGTTGTTTAACTAAAAATATTGAACTTATGATTCCAACAGAATTAATTATTATTGCAGTAGTAGCTCTAATCCTACTATCCGGCTTTATCACTGTAAAACAAGGCTATGTAGCCGTGATTACCGTTTTCGGGAAATATCGTCGTATTATGGGACCGGGACTTAATTTTAAAATTCCTTTTATCGAAAGCGTGTACAAAAGGATTTCTATTCAAAACCGTTCTGTAGAATTGGAATTTCAAGCCGTGACAAACGACCAAGCCAATGTGTATTTCAAAGCCATGTTGCTTTATGCAGTTTTTAACCAAGAAGAAAGCACAGTTAAAAATGTGGCCTTCAAGTTTGTTGACGACCGTAGTTTTATGCAAGCATTAATTCGTACTATCGAAGGTACTATCCGTAGTTTTGTAGCCACTAAGAAACAAGCTGAAATACTTGAACTTCGTACCGAGATTATCTTAGAAGTAAAAAAACATTTGGATGATACGTTGGCAGAATGGGGTTACCACATGATTGATATTCAATTGAACGATATTACTTTCGACGAAGAAATCATCAAATCAATGGCTCGTGTTGTTGCTTCAAGCAATCTTAAAGCAGCTGCCGAAAACGAAGGTCAAGCTTTATTGATAACTAAAACTAAAGGTGCAGAAGCAGAAGGTAACGCAATTAAGATTTCCGCAGCAGCCGAAAAAGAAGCAGCTATGCTTCGTGGTCAAGGAGTTTCATTATTCCGCCAAGAAGTCGCCAAAGGATTGGCAGAAGCAGCAAAAGAAATTACCAATGCCAATATGGATGCCTCTTTCCTACTCTTCTCGATGTGGACAGAATCTATCAAGCATTTTGCTGAAACAGGCAAAGGCAATGTTATTTTCCTAGATGGTTCTACAGACGGTATGCAAAACACCATGAAGCAAATGATGGCAACACTGAGAATGCACGAAAACAAGGAACTGGAAGCAAAAAAATAGAAATTTGATATATTATAAAAAACCGCATCAGTAAGTATGCGGTTTTTTTATTTCATATAATCTAATTGTGTATAAAAAGAATTGAATAAATTTGCATGATAAAATTATCAACATGAAAAAAATACTAATCACGCTTATTGCTGTAATGGTTTTTGGGGCAGTATCTTCCCAAATAAATCCAAACGAAAAACTAGTCTATTCCGGATCTTATAAAATGAGTGGTTTAATGACTCAGTTAGCACAAGTCACTATCCAAAACGAGTTAGTCAAGACTTCTAAAAAATCATTCCTTCATTGTAGTTGGGAATTAGCCACTTTTAGTAAATGGGATACATTCTTTAAAATTAGAGATTTGTATGAATCTTATGTTGACCCTACTACATTACAACCAAGCTTATACAAACGAAATATCTTTGAAGGAGGCTATGCCAAGACAGAAAAATATATCTATGCCGCCGATAGAAGAACGATTAACAGTACTTCCCAAAGACCTAAAAAAGCTGAAGAGAAAAAGACATTTACCGTTGGCAGCAATTCCATGGATTTAGTATCAAGCATCTATAAACTAAGAAAAATTGATTTCTCCAAATTTAAAGTAGGACAAACAAGCTCATTCGTAATTATTTTTGACGAAAAAGAATATCCGGCAACTATTAAATATATGGGGAAAGAAACAGTGTCCGCCGGAAATCTTGGTAAAAAAGAATGTTTCAAATTATCCATTGCTGCGAAAACAAATAAGTTAAAAGGGAAAGATCAAAATTTAATTTGGATTACAACAGATGCAAAGCGAATTCCGGCTTTGATAGAATTTAGTATTCCGGTGGGAGTTGGACAAATAGCACTTTTAACTGCAAACTAAGATTAAATTATATGGAAACAACAAATCATCATACCGTCCGTAATTATGCGGCAATGACCATCGAACTGGAAGAGCTGAAAGCTTTATTTG
>Ga0265338_10010023_pt1 | contig 11197 bp, 13 predicted proteins | sample 42126metaG_FD_193579 | JGI IMG/M metagenome (GOLD analysis project Ga0265338, IMG submission 193579) | Rhizosphere microbial communities from Carex aquatilis grown in University of Washington, Seatle, WA, United States - 4-21-26 metaG | ecosystem: Host-associated > Plants > Roots > Rhizosphere... | reverse complement strand
AACACCGCGCCAGCTTCAAGCGCTGGCGGCTTATGCCGGAAAATACGCTGATGAGCGCCGTTTGGCGCAGCAAGACCCGGCGCTGACCAAGCTCTTCGCCGCGCCCAGCCGCATCGCTTCGGTCAATGAATTTGCCGCCCGCGGCGGCTGGCGTGCGGCTTTTGCTGTGCTGTCGCCACTCCTCAAACCGGGTGCGCCTGCTTTCGACGCTCCCAAGCCCGCTATCGTTTTGGTGCCGCCGCCGCCCGATCTGGTGGCTGATTTCACCGGCGGCAAAAGCGCGGTGGCGCTCGCCTATCTCGATGGTACCCAATCGGTGACGGCGGCGGGGCATTCGGCGCGGCTGTCCAGCATCGTGCTTATTCCCAAGGCTTTCGCGCCGGGCAGCGCCCGTGAGGCGGAGTATTGGAGCAATAACGCTGACCAATCGCTGCAATTTGTCCGCTGGTCTTTGACCGATGCGTTCCGCTTGCAAGTGAACCGGGCCTTGGTGGCGCCAGAGCTGCGCGCCAAAGTCACCCTCGATGTCGATGCCCCGGTCAAAGCGATCGATCCCAGCAAAGGCAAGGAAATCGCCTGGACCGACAGGCTGGCGCAACTGGTGCCAGTGGGTCTTGCCTTCCTCCTTTTCATCGTCGCCTTTTCCGATGCGGCGCTCTTGCTGCAAGGCGTGGTGGAGGAAAAATCCACCCGCATGATCGAGGTACTGCTCTCCTGCGCTGGTCCGCAGGAGATCATGACCGGCAAGCTCATCGGCGTTGTCGGCCTTGCCCTTGTCACCATTGGCGGCTGGGCGGTGATGTGTTTGGCGATGGCCTTGGCGGTGTCGGGCGATGCGCTCACCGTGATCGCCGCGGGGCTGGCGGCACTGCTACCCATGCTCCCGCTGGTCCTTCTCTATTTCCTTTGCGGGCTCTTGATCTATTGCGCCATCTTCCTCGGCATTGGCGCGACCAGCGCCTCGCTGCCGGATGCTCAGGCATTGATGGGCCCTGCCACCATGATCATCGTGCTGCCCAACATGCTGCTCGGCGCCATCATCCAAGATCCCAACGGAACGCTGGCGCAGGTGATTTCTTGGATTCCAATCTACACGCCGTTTTTCATGCTGGTGCGGCTGCCCTTCCATCCCGCGCCTCTTGAGCTTTGGGCGACGGCGATCCTGACGGTGATCACCACCGTGCTCTTGATCCGCCAAATGGGCCGCGTCTTCGCCCGCCATGTCCTTTCCACCGAACGCCCGCCCAGTTTTGCGAGCTTGCTGCGGCAGGTGGTGGGTAAGGCGAAGGGGAAAGCGTGAATGGGTTAGGGTGCCGTTGTATCGAGGCGCGCCAAGCCACACCGTCATGGCCGGGCTTGATCCGGCCACGACGAGAGTGGAAGTCTTTAAACCGACGCTTGACGGCGCGGGCGCGAGTTGCTGCGCGGCTTGGCGGCACCGTCGCGGCGCTGACCGCCACCGTTGTTTTCACGCGGCTTGCCGCTCGCGCTATGATCGCGCGGCTTAGAGAAGCTGGGGCGCTTCTTGTTGGCGTAATTGCGCTCGGCTTTGGGCGCATCCGGGGCGGCTTCACCCTGCATGACCTTGAGCGGACTCTTGGTCAGCCTTTCGATGTCGCGCAAAAACGCGTTCTCGCTGGCATCGCAGAAAGAAATGGCAATGCCCGAGGTGCCGGCGCGCGCGGTGCGGCCGATACGATGGACATAGCTTTCCGCCTCATTGGGCAGCTCGAAATTGATCACATGGCTGATCTCGTCGATGTCGATACCCCGCGCGGCGATGTCGGTGGCGACCAGCACGCGCACTTCACCCGCCTTGAAGCGGCTGAGGGCCCGTTGGCGCGCGCCTTGGCTTTTGTTGCCATGGATGGCATCGGCGGGAACGCGGTTCTTGTCGAGAAATTCGGCAATGCGGTTGGCGACATGCTTGGTGCGCGTGAACACCAGAACGCGCTCATAGGCTTTGTCCTGCAACAGGCTCAGCAGCAGCGTGCGCTTGTCAGCGGCGGGCACATAGCAGACGCGCTGATCGATATTTTCGGCAGTGCGCTTGGGCGGCGACAGATCGATGCGCGCCGGCTGATGCAGGATAAAGCGGCTCAGCTCTTCCACATCGGCGGGCATGGTGGCGGAAAACAGCATGGAATGGCGCTTTTTCGGCAGGGCAGCGACGATCTTGCGAATATCGCGGATGAAGCCCATGTCGAGCATGCGGTCGCCTTCATCCAGGATCAGATGGCTGACGGTGTCGAGCTTGACGGTGCCTTGGTTGACGTGATCGAGCAGGCGGCCGGGTGTCGCCACCAGGATATCGACGCCCGAGGACATCGCTTTGACCTGCGCGCCTTGGCTGACGCCGCCGACGATAACGGTGGATTTCAGATGCAGGTGGCGGCCATAGGCGCGTACGCTGTCATGAATCTGGATGGCAAGCTCGCGGGTCGGCGCCAAAATCAAAGCACGCACGGAACGCGATTTGCGCAGCTCATGGCCGGTCAGCAGTTTCATCATCACCGGCAGGGTGAAAGCAGCGGTCTTGCCGGTGCCGGTCTGGGCCAGCGCGAGAAGATCGCGGCCTGCCATCAATTCCGGAATGGCGGCCTTTTGAATGGGGGTGGGGGTCACATAGCCCGCTTCTGTCAGCGCGCGCACCATCGGCTCGGCAATGCCAAGGCTCTCAAAAGTAATATCAGTCACAAACAATCCTAAATACGCCTGGATTACGGGCGGCCATCGGCACGCGCGTGGTTCAGCGTTGTTGCCGCGTCCCATGCACGAGTGGATGAACGGAAAGGTTCAAAGAAAATCCCGCGTGGAGGCCAGATGGCCGTCGTGCACCCGCGGGATGACAGGGCTGTACAAGCAAAGCAGTAAAGAAGTCAAGCTGTGGTGCATTCTGTTTCCCGCGCACATGCGGCGAACGCTGCGTTAAAAGGCGGAAAAGCTATCCTTAGGGCACATCTTCACTCTCTCTTGATCCGCTTTCCATCTTGACGCCCGTACTGCGCGACCGCATTTTTCGCCCCTTGGGGTTTTACGATGCAATTGAGGACACATGGTCCGCGGAAATATCCGGCGTCTAGACTGCTGATGTCCTCGGCAGAGCGCGGCTGGAGTTCGATTTCTGCCGAGCTGCGTTCACACCCCAAAGGCACGATTTCCGCGGTCGTTCCCCAGCAGATCGAGATCAACATCGCCATCAATGGCAGGGACGATGGCCTCGTCACCCGCCTGGGCAACGGGGTCTGCCAACAAACGCGGCCGGCAACCGGAACCATCTGGCTGGTGCCGATCGGGGTCGAAAACGACGTCGTCGATATTGCCGAAACGCTGCCTGAGGTGTTGCACCTTTACCTGCCGGTGCGGCCGTTCGAAACCCTGACCGACGATTTCAATCTGCCCAAATCGCCTGCGCGGTCCATTCAGTATCTTGCGGGCGTGCAAGACGATCTGATCCGCCAAATCGGTTTGTCGATCCTATCGGAACTAACCCATGAGACGGCGGCAGGGCGGATGCTGGTCGAGACCTCTTCGCTGATGCTCGCGGCACTCTTGGCGCAGCGTTATTCGGATGGTTGGCGCGGGGTGGCCCCAGAACCCCATCACCGGCTCGACAATGTCCGGCTGCGGCGCGTCCTCGATTACATCGACGAAAACACCGATAGCGATATTTCGGTGCAGGAACTGGCCGATGTCGCTTGTCTCAGCCCATTTCATTTCACGCGCATGTTCACGGCGGCGATGGGCATGCCTCCAGCCCGCTTCGTCAGCCAGCACCGTTTGGAAAACGCCAAAGCGATGCTGGCCAGGGGAAAGCTGCCGCTGAGCGAGATCGCGCTCACCTCGCGCTTCTCTTCTCAGGCCAGCTTCAATCGCGCCTTCCGCCGCGCCACCGGCATGACGCCGGGCGAGTACCAGCAGCAGCTTCGCTAGCCCTTCAGCAAGATCGGTCAAAAGGACAGCAAGCGCGGGAAATACCGGCGCGGCGTCGGCGCGTAGCGTTGGAGCATGAACTGTCGGACGAAAGGAACAGACCGATGAAACAGCTTCCCAAATGGAAAGACCTCCCAACGATCGCAACCCTTGTCTTAGGAGCAAGCCTCATGACCATCCAAGCCACCGCCGCCACGCCGGATGCTGCCCCAAACGCTGCAACAGATCCGCGCATCGATCCGCAAATCCGCCCCTTCCTGGCCGAACTCAACAAAGACCCCAGCCCGTTTTGGGAACTGCCGCAACCCAAGCCGCAGGACATCCTGACCGGGCTGCAGAACAAAACGCCGGTCGACATGTCGGGCGTCAACACGGTCGAGAAAACCATCACCGAAGACGGCAAAACCGTGAAGCTCTATATCATGAAGCCCGAGCATGGCGCGGCCAAGCCTGGCGTGCTCTTCTTCATCCATGGCGGTGTCTGGATCGTCGGCAATTTCCAGAACCATCAGCGTCTGTTGCGCGATCTCGTGGTCGGTTCCGGACAGGTCGGCGTCTTCGTCGAATATACCCCGCTCCCGGCTGCGAAATTTCCCACCCAGCTCGAAGAAAGCTATGCCGCCCTAAAGTGGACCGCTGCGCATGCCGGTGAGTTCGGCGCCGATGGCAGCCGCATCGCGGTGGCGGGCAATTCCGTCGGCGGCGACATGTCGGCGGCCCTCACGCTGATGGCCAAAGATCGCCATGGCCCCCAAATCCGCTATCAGGTGCTGCTTATTCCGGCAACCGACGCCAGCGTCGACACGGCCTCTTATCATGAATTTGCCACCGGCCGTTTCTTGCCGCGCGCCTTCATGAAATACGGCTGGGATCTCTATGCCCCCGGCGAAAAGCTGCGCAACAATCCTTATGTCTCGCCGCTGCGCGCCAGCAATGAGGAACTGAAGGGCCTGCCGCCGGCGCTCGTCATCACCGCCGAAAACGATCCTTTGCGGGACGAGGGCGAAGCCTATGCCCGTAAGCTCAAGAATGCGGGGGTGACCGTCACCGCCATTCGCTACAACGGCGTCATCCACGACTTCGTGCTCCTCAACGCCATCCGCCACGTGCCGGAAGTGGAAGCGGCAATCGCCCAAGCCAGCCAAGGCATCCGCAGCCATCTTATGCCTTAATGCAATCCTCCCATGCGGGCCTGGGGCTGTTTTCAAGGCTCCAGGCCTGTTGTTCCATGGGTGTCTCGCCCGCGGAACAAGGCGCTTGATTGTAGTGTTGCTCGGCATATATAATTGTATATGCCAGGAGGGTTGTCATGCGCAAAACGGCAAAAATCTTCATGAACAATCGCAGTCAGGCCGTACGCCTGCCAAAGGAATTTCAATTCGACGCAGCGGAAGTCTTCATTCGCAAAGAAGGCAATGAGGTGGTGCTTTCGGCTCGGCCGCGTGATTGGTCCGATTATTTGAAGAACGGTCCGGTGGGCTCTGACGATTTTATGTCCGATGTCGAGGATCTGCCGGTGCAGGAGCGGGATTGATGCCGCGTTTCTTGCTGGATACGGACACCTGCTCTTATGTGATCAAGCGCTCCAGCGAAAAACTTCTCAAAAAGCTGGCGCGCGTGGCCATAGAGGATGTCGCCATCTCGGTGGTGACAGAGGCCGAGCTTTTCTATGGCGTCGAGCTTTCGCCGCGCCGGCAGAGCGATGAGGCGGCGGTGCGCGCCTTCTTGCGCCATGTGAGCGTGCTCGATTTCACCAGCCAAGCCGCCTCCCATTACGCCCAAATTCGCGCCGATCTCAAACGCTTGGGCATGATGATTGGCGCCAATGACCTTTTCATCGCAGCGCATGCGCGGGCGCTAGGACTAACGCTCGTGAGCAACAATACCCGCGAGTTCAAGCGTGTGCCGGATTTGAAGCTCGAAAACTGGGCCTGAGCCCAAAAGATGAAATTGTAGACAGTGTCTTGAATCCACCAGATCAGCCCCTACATCTAAAAGGCTGTAGTTCCGTGGTCTGTCGCCCGCTGGGAGGTCTTTCTCCTGGCGGGCGATGTTTTTCGGGTTTTAGGCAAACAAAAAGGCCGCCCAAACGGACGGCCTCTACGCTGCTCAAAGAATGCTCGAGCCTATTTCGGCAGCAAACCTTCGCGCTGCATGCGCTTGCGCTGCAGCTTGCGATAACGGCGGATCGCTTCGGCGCGTTAACGGGCCCGCTTCTCGCTCGGCTTCTCGTAATGGCCCCGCAGCTTCATTTCGCGGAAGATGCCTTCACGCTGCATCTTCTTTTTCAGCGCTTTCAGCGCTTGATCGATATTGTTGTCGCGAACGATGATCTGCAAAGTCTAACTCCTGAAGCCGTTTCTTTGAGGGGCGGCTAGATAACAGAAGGGTTGCCCTGAGTCCACATTTACCCTTGCAAAACGCCGGCACAATCGCATGCGGCATGAGGGCCGAAGTGGCGCGGGGGCTTTATTCATGGCAACACTGGCGTGCGGGGCCGCTTTGGTTCCGCAAATACCCCAATAAGCCTTTGAAACATATAGTGATATTATGGCTATCTTGAAAATCGCCCGGATGGGCCACCCGGTACTGATGCGCGCCGCCGAAATGGTCGCCGATCCCACCACGCCCGAAATTCGTCGGCTTGTGGCCGATATGTTCGAGACCATGGTGGATGCCAATGGCGCCGGTCTTGCCGCGCCGCAGGTGCATGTGCCGCTTCGCGTGGTGGTGTTTCAGGCCCCTGCGGACCGCAGCGATTCTCTTTCCGAGGAAGAACGCCACGACCACACCGCCCCGCTGACCGTGCTCATCAATCCTGAAATCGAGATTTTGGGGCCGGAGCGCGAAGCCGGTTGGGAAGGCTGCCTCTCCGTGCCGGGCCTGCGCGGGCTGGTGGAGCGTTTTTCGCATATCCGCTACCGCGGCGTTGATCACGAAGGCCATGCCATCGACCGCATCGCCAGAGGCTTTCATGCCCGTGTGGTGCAGCATGAATGCGATCATCTGGATGGTTTTCTCTATCCCCAGCGCATGGGCGATCTGAAACAGCTCATTTTCGAGAGCGAAGCCCGCCATTGGGTGGGCCGCGACACCTGACCTGCGACAGTAGCGAAGCTGCTTTGTTCTGCCATCTTCTTGCCCCAATCTCAGCCCGGGCGCACAATCCACCCTGCTCTTAAGGGAGGCTGATATGCGCGTTCTTCCAACGTGCCTCTGTCTCGCCGCGTCTGCGCTGGTTCTGGTTCCCAGTGCAATGGCCCGACAACTGGCAGTCACGAAAGTATCGTCACAGAGTGTTGCCTGCGTTTTTGCGCCCAATTGTGCCGTAAGCCCCACCGATACGATGTCTTACTTCAAGATGTTCGGCGACGGCGGCAACGGCCGCGTTCTGGTCCGCACCTATCCCGGCTTGCCCGGAACCAAAGCCGCGGGCCTCACCGGTTACTCCTTCAACGTCGACATGCGCGGGGCGACTACCCTCGGTATGCCCAATTGCGTGCAAAAGCTGGTGCTGGATGTCGGCCCGGTGGCGAGCTTGGATTACGCCGGCAAGGCGGAGATTTTTGTCGTCGATGGCGCTGGCGGCACCCCCGTCTCCTCTGTCAGCCAAACGGGCAGCAAGCTCAGCTTGACCTTCGCCAGAGCGATTTGCCCGGGCAGCAGCGCCGCTTCGCAAAGCCTCTATTTTGGTTTTGCCGCCAAAGCCGCCCCCGTCTGGGGCAGGGGCCAAGTGACCGGTTCCTTGCAAGGCGTGGCGGATATCGATGTCCGTGTGCCCAAGCACACCGGCCCCGATAGCTGATGTGTTGAAGCTTGGACTTTTGCGAAGCGGGCACCGATAATCGGCTTGCCCGCTTGGCAGGAGTTTGTGTGACAGAGGATGTTGACGCCCGCGCCGTCTTGGCGGCCGTGCTGGCCCGTGCGGGGCAAGAAGGCTTCACGCCCGCTTTGCTGCATTCGGTCCAAGGGGACGCGGTTTTCCCCGGCGGCATCGGCGCGCTTCTGGCTTTCTGGTCGGATGAGATCGATGCCGAATTGGAACAGCGTCTGACGGCCGCGGGGCTTGCCGCGTTGCCGGTGCGCGCGCGCATCCGTTTGGGCGTCTTGACGCGCCTTGCTATTGTCAAACCGCACAAAGACGCCGCCCGCAAAGCCGCGGTGCTGCCGCAAGCGCTGGCGCAGAGCGCGACAAGCCTCTGGCATGCCGCCGACATCATCTGGCGCGCCGCAGGCGATGCTTCCACCGATCTCAATTTTTACACCAAACGCGCGATTTTGGCCGCAGTGCTCTCCTCCACCACCGTGGCTTGGTTCGGCGACGATAGCGAAGATGAGCGGCACACCGCCGCTTTCCTCGACGCGCGTATCGACAACGTGCTGCAATATGAGAAGCTCAAAGCGCGCTTCAAACGGCCTTGCGCGAAACCTTCCGCCCCACAATCAGGAAATGCGTCATGACGAAAACGTGTCTTGCAGGAATGGCGGCGCTCGCCATTGTTACCGGTATCGCAAATGCGGAGAACACCGTGCCCGCCCCCACGCTTGATCATGCCAAAGTGTTCAAACTGGCCGAGGCGCCGGGGCGCAAATTCGCCAATGGCGGTGGTGCCCGTGATCTCATTTTGGGCACGCTGAAAAGCGGCGAAGCGGTGCGCGTGCATGAATCGATGCAGCCCGAAGGCGCCGAGCCCAATCCGGCCCATGCCATCGACCATTCCGAATTCATCATCGTCGGCGAAGGCACGCTCGCCTTCATTCATGACGGCATTACCGAAACCGCAGGCCCTGGCGATGTCGTTTATGTCGCCCAAGGCACGATGCATCAGGTCAAGAATATCGGCACAGGTCCGATCAAATACGCCATCGTTTCTATCGGCGGTGATATCGGCGCCAACGCCCCAAAATAACGAACTTACCGGGAGAATCCGCATGCAAGCCCTCGACCGCCGCAGTCTTTTCGCCGCTATGGGGGCGCTTGCCGCCATCGGCGGTGTCGCTAGCGCCGCCCCTGAAAGTGCAGGCGCCACGCTCTCGCAAAGCAAAGTGCTGAAATACGCCGAGCTGCCTTTGCGCAAATTTCCCAATGGCGGCGAGCAGCGCCGCGTCATGGTCGGCACCCTGCCCACCGGCGAGTTTTTGGAAATTCACGAAACCATGCTGCCCGCTGGCGAAATGCCCCATCCCCCGCACAAGCACCCCAATACGGAAATTCTCTTCATCCAAACCGGCAGCGTCGAATATATCGATGAAGACGGCTCGCGCACCCCAGCGGGTCCTGGCGATATCGTCTTCACCGCCTCCAACAAAACCCACGGCCTGAAAAACATCGGCACCACGCCTGCAAGCTACATCGTGGTCTCGGTGTCGAAACAGCTTCCGGAGGGCTGAAGCCCTCCGGCTTACGCTGCTACGGTCACTGCGGCGGCGGAGATTGGGGCTGCGGCGCCGGCTGATCGGGGAGAGCTTGCGTCGGCGTCGGGGCGCTCTGCATGGGTTCCACAGGCGTCACAGCATTATTCGGCACCGGTTCAACTGTCGCCGGTGTGTTTGTCACTGGCGGTACCACATTCGGCGCGTCCACCACGGGCGCCCGTTTGGCGACAGGCGCATGCGTACGCACAGCCTTTGCCGCTGGTGTGGTTTGCACGGGCGCAGTCGGCGGAATCACGTCCTGCGGCGGGGCTACCACGGGCGGTGGGACGCTCGCGGGCGGAGCCGCCACGGCGGGCAAAGTTGGTGCAGGGCTTTGGGTCGCCATGACAGAGGGTGCCGGAGCGCTCCACATGCCCGTGGCATAGCTGAAGGCACCAATGCCGCCGATCACCACAGCGATAAACGCCGCGCCAACGATCAATTTGGTGTTATCGGTTTCCTCATCCGTTTCCGGCAGCGGCGCAAAGCCTCTGAGATCGTGCGCAGCCAGATTGTCCGCTGCCAGATCCTCTACCGAATGATCGTCCGTGGGCAGATCACCAATGCTGATATCACCCGGCTTCTCCACAGTGTGATCGTAAACCGTCAGATCCTGGGAGTCAGGGTCGTGCTTGTGTAAAGCATTCATCTTGGTCTCCTGATGGCTCTCGCGGCTTGATACGCAATGCGTGCGAGATTTCGCCTGATGATGTGGCGCCTCGCGCCATGCCGTTGCAATCTTGTTGCAGGGCGCGCCGGCTTCGGAAAATACTCAGTGCACGGAAACAATCGATGCCGATGGCGTCCTGTTTTGTTGCGACACAAACAAAACGTTTGGCAATCGGCTCAGTTCCCGGCAGCGCGCCGGCGCCTCAGGACGGCGCCGGAATCTCCAAGCGAAAAGCGTTGTAATCCAGGCGGATACCGCCAATGACGGCGCTGTCAGTGCTGCAGCCATCTCAGATGTGTCACTGCACAAAAATGTCGGAGCTTGGACTGCTCCACAGGGGCAAAGCGCTGCTATGCCGTTTTGCGGAACCACGGCCTCGCATCGGGTAAGAACGGCACGACGATGAGGGCAAGCTTGAGGGCGATACGAACCCACATCGCCCAATGTGCCGCATCGAAGCGAAAACTTTGCAGCCAAGCCGACAGCAAACGGTACATCATCGGGTGGTATTGCGGCTGCGGCCAATAGTGAAAGCCGATGTAAAGCGGCCACAGCACTTCGGGCAGCACGAGCACGATCACCAAGCCCCAGCGCGCCCAACCCTGGCGCCCAAAGCTGGCAAGCGCGGCAAACGCGATAACAGGCAAGAGGAAAAAAGCGGCTCTTAAAAGGGCACCAATGCGTTCGCCCTGCTCGATCGCGTGGCGCAAGGGGAGCGGCAATTTCGCCAGGGTTTCCAGCTCATGCGCCGTTGGCCACAGCAGAGGAAAGAGCGTCCAAAAACAAAACCACAGAATATAAACAAGGCTAAGGCCAACAAAGCACTGCATCGACCGTGGCATTTTAAGCTCCCCCAAATGCCAGCGGCGCGGAACGCCGACGACAAAGCGACGATATAGACTAACCTGTTGGCGCTCAAAACGCGGGCAGGAAATTCGGATCCCACGAGGTGCGGTGCACTTTTTTGACTCGCTGCACCAGATCTGGCATGGCGCAGCTTACTGCCATGGCCTCGAACAAGCCCTTTGCCGCCGCATCCGTGATCGCCTCATATTTCGGCGAATAGCCGTAATTAAGCGAAAGGCGAACGGTGCGATGGCGGCCGCTGTCGATATGAAGCCCCATATCGTTTCGCCGGACCAGCATGTTCAGGTTGGCAATCAGAATATAGTAATGGTC
>Ga0265338_10010022_pt1 | contig 11200 bp, 11 predicted proteins | sample 42126metaG_FD_193579 | JGI IMG/M metagenome (GOLD analysis project Ga0265338, IMG submission 193579) | Rhizosphere microbial communities from Carex aquatilis grown in University of Washington, Seatle, WA, United States - 4-21-26 metaG | ecosystem: Host-associated > Plants > Roots > Rhizosphere... | reverse complement strand
GGAGGTGCCCGAGCCGCCTGCGAGCGAGGCGGAGCCGTCGGCCGAGCTCGAGGCGATGCGGACGATCGGGCGCGAGTCGATGCTCAAGCTCATCGAGCACCTCTCTCCCGAGCAGCAGCAGGTGCTCACCCTCAAGTTCGTCTTCAACCTCCCGAACGCGGAGGTGGCGGCGATCCTCGACAAGACGCAGGGCGCCGTGAAGTCGCTTCAGCACCGCGCGCTCGTCTCCCTCCAGAAGCAGATCGAGAGCTCCGTCTAGGGCTGGGGGCACCGGCCCAGTAAACAGCCCTGACTAACCTGGGCCTGTGGCGCTGGAGATTGGGATTGTCGGGCTGCCGAGCTCGGGGAAGTCGACGCTCTTCCGCGCGCTGACGCACGCCGAGGCGACGGGCTCGGGGAAGGAGCATGTTGGCATGGCCCAGATGAAGGACGAGCGGCTCGACGCGTTGGCGCGCCACGTCGGCGCTCGCAAGGTGACGCCGGCGGCGGTGCGGGTCGTCGACGTTCCGGGGACGGGGCCGCAGCTTCTCGGCAATCTCCGCCAGGTCGACGCGCTGCTGGTGGTGCTCGACGGCTTCTCGGGTACGCGCGTTCCCGACGACGATCTCGAGACGTTGAAGCTCGAGCTGCTCGTCGCCGACCGCGACCACGTGGAGAAGCGACTTGAACGGGTCGCAAAGCAAGCGAGGTCCGGCGACGCGAAGCTCAAGGCCGAGGCGGCGGAGCTCGAGCAGTTGCTCGCCCACGTCGACGCCGGGCACGCGCTCGCCGAGTGGGACGGTGAGCTTTCGTCCGAGCTCGATCCGCTCACGACCAAGCCGCTCATCGCGATCGTAAACGGTCCAGATGGGATTGACCTTCAGCTCGAGACGGAGCTCGCGGATCTGAGCGACGAGGAGGCGGCGGAGTTCCGTGGCGGGGGAGAGTCGGCGCTCGGCGAGGTCGTGCGGAGGCTCGCGGAGACGCTCGACCTGATCACCTTCTTCACCGCGGGGGAGAAGGAGACACGCGCGTGGACGCTGCGACGCGGCGAGTCCGCACTCGATGCGGCGGCGACGATCCATTCCGACATCGCGCGCGGCTTCATCCGTGCCGAGGTGACCCGCACGGACGACTTCCTCGCCGGCGCCCAGGCGCGCCTCGAGGGCAAGAACTACGTCGTCGAGGACGGCGACGTCCTCAACATTCGCTTCAACGTCTAGCCGGCGTTTCTGCACTGTGCTCTGTACTACCGATGCGTCGGCTGAGGTCGCCGTCCACACTCGGTCATGAAGCCGCAGTGCACTCGTTGCGGCGGTTCGGGTGCGCCGAAGCGACTCAATGGCGAAAGGACGAGAACATGTCCAACCACACCCACTCCGTGCTCCGGTCACGGCTCACCGTGCTCGGCGCTGTCGCCGGGCTGAGCCTGGCTCTGGCCGCGGTTGCGCTGGCCGTGGCCCCGAAGGCGGGAGCCAAGTACACCGGCTTCACCTCGGCCCCGACGGCCAACGGCTTCAAAGCGCCGGTGAGCTTCACCGTCGCACACTCCGGCGGCAACGTGCTGTCGTTCACGTACGGCGACACCGGCTGCCCTGGCGGCACCCTGCCGGCCGGCAACCCCTACCTCCAGTCCGCTGACAACGTCAAGGTCGGCGCCATTCATCTCACAAAGGCCGGCGTTTTCTCGGTCAAGAACGTGAAGAGGACGACGTCGACGATCGCCGTTCAGGGCGGAGAGCAAGTGAACTACACGATCAGCACCGTCAAGGGGAAGTTCACGACCAAGAAGATCGCGACCGGGACGATCACGTTCACCAACGGATTCACCGTACCCGGTTTCAGCCACGTTTGTGGCGACCCCATAACCCAGACGTTCAAGGCGACCACCAAGTAAGGAGACCGTCCTAGCCGCCGGAGATGAGCGCTACGCCCGCGAGGGCGAGCGCCACTCCGGCGAGTTGCGGACGCGAGATCCTCTCGTGCAGGACGAAGTACGCGAGCGCGACGAGGACGACCGGATAGAACGATCCGAGCACCGAGACGACGCTGATCAGGCCGTGGCGTGCCGATGCGCCGTACAGCAGGTTCGCTCCCGCGTCGAACAATCCCGTCGCGATCAGGAGCGGGAAGATCGTGCGCGACCGCAGCCGGTCGGCTGAAGGGCGGACGAGCAGGGCTGCGAGTAGGACGATCGGGACGACGGTGAGGCGTAGCGACAGCGTTCCCCACACGACGCCCGCCTGCGAAACGCGATTCAGGCCGAGGAGCGACGAGCCGAAGCCCAACGCGGCGAGCAGCGCGAGTCCGGCGCCGGTCGTGACTTTCCGTCCCGCTCCGTTGGGCAGCGGTTCGAGCGAAGCGGCGACGACGCCGATGACCGCGACCGCGATCCCGACCGCTTGCAGAGCGGACGGCCGCTCGCCGCGCGCGAGTCCGTAGACGACGGGGACGATCGCGCCGGTCGCGGAAATCGGCCCGACGATGCCCATCGTCCCGATCGCGAGCGCGCTATAGAAGGCGCCGAGACCGACGACCCCCATCACTCCGCCGAACGCTCCCCACGCGAGCTCGCGGTCGGTCGGCGTCGCGGGCTGCGACGCGAGCCACATCGTCCCGACGAGCACCAGGCCGGCGGCCTGGGAGACGAGCAGCACCCAGACGATGGGAGCGCGCCGCGCCCCGATCCCGCCGCCGAAGTCGGCGATGCCCCACGACAGGCTCGCGGCGAGCGCGAGCATGACTCCGATCAAGTCTGGACGGGCCTCGTGGCGGCGACTGCGTCGAGCTGGTTCGCGTGGTACAGCACCGCGGCCTCGGCGGTGCGTGCGGCGCGGGCGTCGTGGTGGCACGCGACGGCGTGGAGGAGCTCGTCGGGCGCGTCGAGCCCTTCGAGCAGGCGCAGGCCAAGGTGGACGTGGCCGAGGAGCTTCCCCTGCTCCGTCGGCGCGAAGACCGGCGGCGGTCCGAGCTCGCGCGTGCGACCCACGTCGTGGACGAGCGCCGCCGCAATGAGGAGGTCGGGACGGAGGCGTGGGTGGATCTGGCACAGCTCGCGGCAGAGCGTCGCGACGCCGACCGTGTGCTCGAGCAGCCCGCCGGCGTACGAGTGGTGACCGTCCGGCGTGGCGGGATGCGAGCGCAGTGGCGCCTCGCCCAGAGCGCGCACGACGACCCCGCGCAGCCCGTCATCGTGTACTTCGGCAACGAGGAACTCGAGGAAGCCCTCGAGCTCGTCGGCGTCCCGGCGCAGGCCGACCGCAAGGGCCGCGGGATCGACGCCCTCCGCCGGCTCGAGCGTCCGCACTTCAACCTGGAGCTCGTTGCGGAACTTCTCCACCCGCCCGAGCACGCGCACCGCGTCGCCGGCTGCGAAGCGTCCGTCGAGGAGGTCGACGTCGTTCCAAACGCGCGCCGAGATGCGACCGCTCGGGTCGACGAGCTCGAGCGCGAGGTACGTGCTGCCGTTGCGGGTGCGCAGGCGCTCCTTCCGCGCGACCGCGTAGACACCCTCGACGGTGCGGTTCTCCTCTAGCTCGGCAATCGCAGTCATCACCCGGAGTTTCGCATGAGGCCGGGCCGGGGACCGAGGAGTCGATGGCGGTCGTATCGGCCCGGACGAAGCGGTTCACCTCCTCCAGCCCGGTCACGCGCTACTGGCTGGTGAACTGCGTCGGCTTTTCACTCGCAGGAGGCGGGCGCGGGACGGTCGAACGCGTCATCGCGGACGGCGATCCGTACGTCCCCGCGCAGCTCGAGATCCGGCACCGCCACAAGGTGCGCCGGCTGCCGGTGTCCGCGGTGATCGAGGTTGTCCCGGAGGAGCAGGTGCTCGTCGTGCGCGGCGCCAATCGAGCGTCAGCGCGGCGGGCGGCTCTCCGTCGCGGCGCCGTGGCTCTTTGCCGCGCCGCTGTCGTTCTCGGCGCCATCCTGCTCGCTGTCGCGAGGTGGCTTGTTCGCTGTCTCGTTCGCTGGGGGAAGGAGACCGTGCGGTTGGTACGGTCACTGCCGTGGCAGCAATACGGCCGTTCCGTGCGCTCCGTTACGACGAAGCTGTGGCAGGACCTCTCGACTCGCTTGTCGCTCCTCCTTACGACGTCATCGGGCCGGAACAGCGCGAGGCGCTCCTCCGAGAGAGCCCGTACAACGTCGTCCACCTGACTCTTCCCGACAGCGAGGACGAGGCTGCGTCGCAACTCGCCGACTGGCGCGCGCGCGGCGTGCTCGTCGAGGAGCCCGAGCCTGCCTACTGGTGGCTCGCGCAGGACTACGAGGGACCCGACGGCGTGCGTCGGCGCCGCGAAGGATTCGTCGCCGCGCTCCGCGTCGAGCCGTACGAGAACGGCGTCGTTCTCCCGCACGAGCTCACGCATGCGGGGCCGAAGGAGGGGCGGCTGCGGCTTCTCCGTGCGACGCGCACGCAGCTCGAGCCCCTCTTCTTCCTCTGGGACGGCTCGGCCGACGTCGACGGGCTCGGCGAGCCCGACATCCAGAGCGGCGGCGACAGCCTTTGGCGGCTCGACCCCGAGTTCGGCGAGGCGCTGACCGAGGAGCTCCAGGACGCGCAACTCCTCATCGCCGACGGCCACCACCGCTACGAGACGACGCTCGCTTCCGGCGAGAAGTGGCTGCTCGCGGTGATCGTCCCGACCGGGCAGGAGGGACTGACGATCTTCCCCACGCACCGGCTCGCGCAATCGATCGACGGAGTGAAAGGGGAGCCGATCAGTCCTCCGGGTGAGGTCCTTCCGGGACCTGTCCTCTACCGCGACGGACGCTACGAGCTGCTGCGCGGCGACGGTCTCGACCCCGAGATTGTCGCGGCACTTGCGCCGGAGGGCGTGACGTACACGCCGCATCGCGACGACGCGGTCGCGGCGGTCGACCGCAGCGAGGCGACGGCTGCGTTCCTCCTCCGCCCGACGCGCATCGAGGACGTCTGGGAGGTCGCCCGGCGCGGCGACGTGATGCCGCAGAAGAGCACGTTCTTCTATCCGAAGCTCACCTCCGGCCTCTTAATGCTTCCGCTTGACTGATTGGCTGAGTATCTGTCGGGCTGCCGTCGTCGACGTCGAGGCGGTGCTCGAGCGCCTGCCGACGCGCGCCGAGCGGGAGCCGGTCGTGGGAGCCGGCGAGGGCGGCGACGAGACGACCGCGATCGACAAGGCAGCCGAGGATGCGATCGTCGAGCGCTTCCGCGCGACGGGCGCCTCGATCGTCTCGGAGGAACTCGGCCTGCTCGAGGGCTCCGACACCGTGATCGTTATCGACCCGATCGACGGCTCGCTCAACGCGAAGCGCGGCATCCCGTTCTTCTCGCTCTCGATCGCCGTCGCGGACGGCCGGACGATGGACGACGTCCACTTCGGCTTCGTCCACGACTTCGGCAGCGGCGAGGAGTGGACGGCTCGACGTGGCGAAGGCGCGTGGCTCGACGGCGAGCGGCTTGGCGCAGTGCGGCCCAAAGAGACGGTCGAGATCCTCGTCTTCGAAGCAACGCGGACCGACCTCGTCGCGCAGGAGAGCCCAAAGGTCGCGGCCCTCGCCCACCGCCTGCGGATCATGGGCTCGACTGCTCTCTCGCTCTGCCACCTCGCCGCCGGGCGAGTCGACGGCGTCTGCACGCTCAAGCCGACCCGCGCCTTCGACATCGCCGCGGGCCAGCTCCTCTGCCGCGAGCTCGGCCTCGCGCTCGAGTTGTTCGACGTCGCCGAGCCGTTCGGCGCCGCGCCGCTCGACGTTCAGGGGCGTTCGCGGCTCGCGGCGGCGGGAACGGACGACGTGTGCAGACAGATCGCACGCGCCCTGTCCTCATAAGGCTCTCCCAGGATTCGCGCCGCGGAACGCCGCGCGACTGAGGCGGCTCCTCGCTACTTCTTGATCGCTCCGGTCGGAGCGGAGGTCGCGCTCACGCTGCCGGCCGCGTTCGTCGCCGTCACGCGCACTTCGATCCGATGGCCGGCGTCCGCCTTCACGAGCACGTACGACGAGGCGGTCGCTGGCGAGATGCCCTTGCACGACGTCCCCGCCGAAGAGCAGCGGAGCCACCGGTACGTGAACTTCGGCGAATTCGACCAGGTGCCGCGCGAGGCAGTGAGCTTCTTCCCGACCTTCGGAGTGCCGAAGATCTTCGGCAGGACGGTGTTCGCGGGCGCAGCCGGCACCCAGTAGATCGCGTAGGCCGTGTTGGTCGTCATCACCGAGCCGCCCTGGTAGACGAGCGGGCCGACGCCGCCGTTCGGGAGGACCTGCGAGACGGTGCCGTCAGGCTGCTGCAGACAGCCGCCGTCGGCATTGCTGTATTCCTGCTGGAGCCAGTAGTCGGTGCCGTTGATGACTTGGTTGTATTCCTGTCCGTTCAGGGCCGTCCCGATGGGACTGCCGAAGTTGTAGGCGCAGAGGTCGCCGTTCTCGCTGCCGTCCGCGGCATACCAGCCATCGCCGAGCGGGTCGGTGATCGCCTCGTTGTGCTCGTGGCTAATCGTGCTGATCGTCGCGTCGGCGCCGGATCCGACGGGCGTCTGCCCCGAATCGCAGCCGCCGTCGGGGATCTGTGCGGCATCGAGCTCGACGGCATAGATGATGTGCGACAGCGTCGAGCTGTGGTACGCGCAGAAGACAGTCGTCGAGCAGGCGTTCGCGTCGCTCGGGTTGCCGCCGAACTCGCAGACGCCGACGTTCGCCGGCGTGAAGATGAAGAAGAGCCTCGTCGAGTCGGTCGGCCAGCCTTTCGCCGTGATCACGCTCTTGATCTCGGTCTGGATCTGCGCGTCCGTGAGGCAGTACTTGTCGGCGTAGCGGACGAAGTTGATCGTCACCGCGTCGTTGCAGGTGCTCGCTGGAAGCGGTCTGCCGTCCACATACGCGCCGCCGAATGTGGAGCTGTACGCGATGGGCGTACCTAATCCGCCACACGAGGTCGCGCTCGTCGCCACGCCCTCGCAGTATTGGGTAGCGACGTCGTAGACGTTGGTCGCCGCGCCGCTCGCCGCGGCGACGTCCGTGAAGAACTTGTTGATCGCGAGCTCGTACGACGAGCACGAGGAGCCGCAGGTGAAGCCGGCCGTTTTCCTCGGCGCGGCTACGCGATGGGCGCTCCCGTGACGGTGGGGAACGGCGCCGAGGGCGCGGTGAGCCGACGCGGCGGCGCCGCCGTTGGCGGTCGTGAGTCCGAGGGCGATAGCGGCGGCGACGAGCAGGCAGGCGGCGAAGATCTTCACGGAGACAGGCTAGCCCGTTTTCCGGCTTACTTCTTGACCGTGCCGGTCGGAGCGGAGGTTGCCTGCGCGCTGCCTGCCGCGTTCGTCGCCGTCACGCGCACCTCGAGCCGGTGGCGCTTGTCTGCCTTCACGAGCGTGTACGAGGAGCCGGTCGCCTTCGCGATGGGCTTGCACGACGTTCCCGCCGGCGAGCAGCGGAGCCACCGGTACGTCAACTTCGGCAAGTGCGTCCAGCTGCCGTGCGAAGAGGTGAGCTTCTTGCCGACCTTCGCGGCGCCGGAGATCGTCGGCAGCGCGCGATTCACGGGCGCGGCCGGAACCCAATAGATCGCATAGACGGTGTTTGTCGTCATCACCGATGCGTCCTGAAACTGGAATACGAGCGGACCGACATGGCCGCTGAACGGCGGCGCGGTCACCGGGCCGCCGAGATACGGCACGCAGCCGCCGGCATTGCTGTCGGCTGCGTTGCTGTACTCGAGTTGCAGGTAGTAGTCGCGGCCGTTGATGACCTGGTTGTACGCGGCACCGCCGAGCGTCGTGCCGAGCGGCGTGCCGAAGTCGTACGCGCAAAGGTCGCCGATCTCGTCTTGCGGAATTTGGCCGGGGCCGTCGTTCGCTACCCACGCGTCGCCGTTCGGATCCGTGATGGCCTCGTTCTGCTCGTGGCTGATGGTGTTGATCGTGGCGTCAGCGCCGTTTCCTGCCGGTGCCTCTCCGCTGTCGCAATCCCCTCCCGACACGGCCATAGCGTCCGGCTCGACGGCGTAGATGAAGCTTGCGTTTGCGTGGTGATACGCGCAGAAGACATTCGTGGTGCACGGGTTGCTGTGCAGGTCGGGCCGGCCTGTGTACTGGCAGACGCCGACGTTCGCCGGCGTGAAGATGAAATAGAGCGTCGTCGTCGACGCCGTCGGCCAGTGGTTCTTCGCGATGACCTTCCCGATCTCGTCCTCCAGCTGCGCGTCGGTGACGCAGTACTTGTCGAAGCCGTCCTGGCAGGCGAGAAACGTCGGCTTCGTCGGCGGGAGCGGGTTGCCGTCGACGTACGAACCGCCGAACGTCTCGTTGTACTGGATGCTCGAGTACTGGGTCGCGACGGAGTAGACGTTGGTCGTCAGGCCGTTGTCGGCGGCGACGTCCATGAAGTACTGGTTGATCGTGGACTCATACGACGAGCAGGACGAGACGCAGTTGAACCCGGCCGCCTTGCTCGTCCGCCTCGGCGCCGCGGCCGGGCTCGCGTGCGCGACGTGCGGGACGAAGCCGAGTAGGTGGTGCGGCACGCCGCGCGCGGCTCCGGCCGTGGTCAGCACAAGTGCCCCGGCGGCGATCGCGATGGCGGCGAAGAGTTTCACGGGTGCAGGCTAGCCCGTTTTTCGCGTTACTTTCGCGCCGAGAGAGCCGACGCGAGACGCCCAAGCTTTCGGATTGCGGCGTCGAAGTTCGTTGCCGCGGTCGTCACCGTCCCGCCGTCCGACTGCAGCGTGTCGACCTGCCGGGCGAGAACGCGGTCTGGTTCTCGATGTAGCCGGCGTCGAGCTGCCCGGGCGGGGTCGTCGTGAGATACGTGGTCAGCGTCCTGAGCTCGGTCGCGATCTTCCCGGACGCCGACGACATCGCTGTCGCGCTGGTCGAGACTGACGCCGCGCCGGTCTGTGCCGCGTCGGCTTGCGCCGCGATCGTGGCGCCGGAGGCCCGAGCCGCCTTGAGCGCCGCGCGCGCTTTCGTGGCGATCTGCTCGTCCCGCGCGACCGTTGCGCGAGTTGCTGAGAGCGTGCCGGCGAGCTTGTGGTTGCGTGCCCTAGCCGTTGCGAGGGCGCTCTGGACGGCGGCGTTCTGCTGCGTCTGGTGACGCCAGCCGATCGTGAACACGGCTGCGCTGACGAGCGCGCCGCAGACGAACGCAAGCGTCGGGAGCACCCACGCAGGCCACGCGCGGGTGCGGCGTGCCGCCCGTGGCGCGCGCATCACGGTCGTCGGCTCGTCGACGCCGGACCACCCGTCGCTGGAATGCCAGGCCATCCCGGGCGGCTTCGCCGCCGCCGCGTCCGATCCTGCTACGTAGCCGTTACGCTCGCCTTATGGAGCCGTCCCGCGAAGCCGTCCTCGAGGCGCTCGAGCAGGTGATCGACCCCGAGCTCCGGCGGCCGGTGACGGAGCTCGACATGGTGCGCGATCTCGAGATCCACGACGGCGTCGTCGCGCTCACGATCGTCCTCACGATTGCCGGCTGCCCGCTCCGCGACTCGTTCCAGACACAGGTCGAGCAGGCGTTCGCGGGCGTGCCGGGAGTTACCGGTGTCGAGCTGTCCTTCGGCGTGATGACGCCCGACGAGCGCCAGGCGCTGACGCAGAAGCTCCGCGGCGGCGCGCCGGATGAGGGCGTGATCCGCATCCCCGCCGACTGCCGCGTGATCGCGGTAGCGAGCGGGAAGGGCGGCGTCGGCAAGTCGTCGCTCTCCGCGAACCTCGCCGTTGCGTTCTCGCAGCTCGGGCACGAGGTCGGGCTGCTCGACGCCGACATCTACGGCCATTCGATTCCGCACATCCTCGGCATCCACCAGAAGCCGGTCGCCGTCGACCAGATGATCGTGCCGCCCGTGAAGGATGGCCTGAAGCTCATGTCGATCGGCTTCTTCCTCGAGACGAGCAACGAGCCGGTCATGTGGCGCGGCCCGATGCTCCATCGCGCGCTCGAGCAGTTCCTCACCGACGTCCACTGGGGCGAGATCGACACGCTCGTCGTCGACATGCCGCCGGGAACGGGCGACGTCTCGATCTCGCTCGGCCAGCTGCTGCCGCGGGCCGAGGTCGTCGTCGTGACGACGCCGCAGAAGCTCGCGCAGGACGTCGCCGCGCGTGCCGCGTCGATGGCGCAGAAGACGAACATGCGTCTCCTCGGCGTCGTCGAGAACATGTCGGGCGACGTCTTCGGGAGCGGTGGGGGAGCGGATCTCGCCCGCGATCTCGGCGTGCCGCTCCTCGGGACGGTGCCGCTCGACCCGGTGCTGCGCGAGCAGGGTGACGCCGGCGCGCCGATCGTCTCCGCCCGGCCCGACGCGGAGTCGGCGCGCGCGATCGCCGCGATCGCGCAGGAGATCGAGTCACTCCGGCGCGAGCCGGCCGGCATCATCAAGGCGCTTCCGCTCGTCGGCTAGATGGTTGACGCCACGATCTCGCGCCCCGGAGCGGACGATCTCATGGCGTCAACCATCTAGTGGCCGGCGCCGCCTTCTTCGATCTCGACCGGACGCTGCTGCGGCGATCGTCGGCTCTCGCCCTCGCGCGCCCCTTCCGGGAACGCGGCGTCATCTCTCGCTGGCAGATGCTCCGCGCGGCGGGCTGGCAGCTCCTGTTCGTCGCGCGCGGCGCGAGTCACGAAGCGGTGCGGCGTGCCGCGGAGGACGCGCTGCGGCTCCTCGCCGGCTACACGCCCGAGGAGCTGCGCGAGCTCGTCGCAGAGGCGATGGAGCCGATTCTCCGGCCGCTCGTCTACGCCGAGCCGCTCCAACTCGTGCAGCAGCACCATGAGCGCGGCGAGAAGGTGTACATCGTCTCCGCCTCGCTGCAGGAGATCGTCGACGCGATCGCGGCGGATCTCGGCTTCGACGGCGCGCTCGGCACGGTCATCGAGGTGAAGGACGGGAAGTACACGGGCCGCCCCGAGCGGTCCCTCCATGCCGAGGCGAAGGCTGACTGCGTGCGTACGCTCGCCGAGCGCGAGGGCTACGACCTCGCGGAGTGCACCGCGTACTCCGACAGCCACACCGATCTGCCGTTCCTCGAGGTTGTCGGACATCCCATCGTCGTGAACCCGGACCGTGCCCTGCGGCGCATCGCGGCCGAGCGCGGCTGGCCGGTGCTCGAGTTCAAGACCCGCCACCATGCAGCCTGAGGAGGGCCTCGCGCGGCTGCGGGCGCTTGGGTTCGGCCGGGACGAGTGCCTCGCGCTGTGGGAGCACTTCGACCACGCCGAGCAGCGCGGGAAGCTCGGCCAC